>ODAK010001502.1_pt1 | contig 25360 bp, 11 predicted proteins | sample 1539591 | NCBI WGS metagenome assembly ODAK01 (sample SAMEA3539303, study PRJEB22396) | soil metagenome | biome: tundra; feature: field; material: soil | place: USA | collected 2010-05 | depth 0.15 m
TCAGGCCGCCGCGCGGGCCGCGCAACGTCTTGTGCGTGGTGGTCGTCACGAAATCGGCGTGCTCAATCGGACTCGGATGAATGCCCGCCGCGACGAGACCGGCGATGTGCGCGATGTCCGCCAGCAGATACGCGCCGACTTCGCGGGCGATCTCACCCATGCGCTTGAAATCAATGATGCGCGGATATGCGCTCGCGCCGACGGTGATCATCTTCGGCTTGTGCTCGCGCGCCATCGTGGCGAGCTGATCATAGTCAATCAACTCGGTTTCCTTGTTTACGCCGTAGTGGACGATCTCGAAAAATTTGCCGGAGAAATTCGCCTTGTTGCCGTGCGTCAAATGGCCGCCGTGACTCAAATCCATCGTCAACATCTTGTCGCCGGGTTTCAGAAAAGCGAAATAAACCGCCATGTTCGCGCCGGAACCGGAGTGCGGCTGGACGTTGGCGTGTTCCGCGCCGAACAGTTTTTTCGCGCGGTCAATCGCCAGTTGTTCGACCACGTCCACGTTTTCGCAGCCGCCATACCAGCGTTTCTTCGGATAGCCTTCGGCATATTTGTTCGTCAGCACCGAGCCTTGCGCCTCCATCACGGCGGGGCTGGTGAAATTTTCCGACGCGATCAGCTCGATGTTTTCCTGCTGGCGCACGCGTTCGTGTTCGATCACGGCGGCGATTTCAGGATCAACATTGCACAGGCGCAAACTGGCGGCCGCAAATTTCGCGTCCATCTTCAGCACACGGCGTTCGTGGCGTCCGCCCTCGAATTTCGAATGAATGAACGCTTCGAGGATTTTTTTACCGAGTTCGGCGGAAGTTTTTTTGCCGCTCAAACAAAGGACATTCACGTCGTTGTGCTGGCGGCAGAGCGCGGCGGATTCCGCGTCGCTGATCAGAGCAGCGCGCACGCCAGAAACCTTGTTGGCCGTGATGCACACGCCAATGCCGCTGGTGCAAACGAGCAGGCCAAGCTCGGCCTTGCCGGCCGCGACAGCCTCGGCGACCGGCTTGGCAAAGTCGGGGTAATCGTCCGCCGGATCTTTGGTCGTCGCGCCAAAATCCGTGATCGTCAGGCCGCGTTCGCGCAGCCAGGCCTTGAGCGCCTCCTTGAGTTCCAGCCCGCCGTGATCTGCGCCCAGCGCAAAATTGGCAACGCCGACGGCGGCCGGGTTTTCTGTTTTCGACAAAAGATCGTTTTGTTGCATAAATTTTAACATCGTCGCGATGCCCAGCTCGATCTGGTTGCGGCATTCCACATAAATTTCATACGGGCTGCCAATGGGATCGCTGATGTCTTTTTCGTATGGTTCGAGCGTCTCGTCAAATTCGCGCAGCAGGAACGTTTTCTCCGCCATCTGCGGATAGAGCAGCGCCACGGTGTCCACATGGCTGTGCGTCATGCCAAAAATGTAATCCGCCGAACGCACCATCTCCGCCGTGAGCGCGCGGCTCCGTTGATGGGAAATATCAATGCCAATCTCCTTCATCGCCTGCACGGAATGGTGCGTGGGCGGCTGGCCGTCGAGCGCGCCAAGGCCCGCCGACAGCACGCGGAAGTCGCCGCGCCCTTTGACGGCCTGGCGAAACAGCCCTTCTGCCATCGGACTGCGGCAAACGTTGCCTGTGCAGAGAAAAAGAATTGTCTTCATCAATAACCGAGCCATTAAAGGTGGTTGGCCGCGCGCCAATCGTCAATCCGAAATCACGCCGTCAACCGCGCGATTTGTGCAAAACCGCCAGGGCTTTGAGCAAATCCACCGCCCGCGCCAAGGCCGGGTCGCGGATGACCGGCTGCGCCGGCTCGGTGCGCGGGGTCGGAAGGTCGCCGGCTTCGTCGCCGTCTTTGATGCGTTTGCGCACCAGCTCCGCCTCGCTCATGTGATCCACGAACGCCAGCAGATTATTGGAGCCGGACAAAAAAACTGCGCGGTTGGTGACGGACGAGGCGTAAGGATTTTCCTGAAACTTCCGTTCTTCGTCCACGCTCACGGCCACGGCGATGTCCGGCGAAATTTTCCCCGGCGGATTGGTGCTGCCGATGAGGATGGCCGCGGCGGAAGCACGCAATTGCATCGCCAGCGTCGCCGCCGCGCCGCGCGTCTGGCTGTTCACCAAAAGCACGAGCGGCGTTTTTTTGCGCGCAAAATAATCGGTGGCGACGGCGGCGGTGCCGTCGGCAAAACGCAGGTCCAGAATGGTGCCGGAAATTGGATTGGTCAGTTCAGCGGCGCGGAGTTGTTCCGCAAAATTCTCCGGGAGCTGGTTCACCCGCACGCGCAGGACGTTGTTCTCCAAAAGGGAAATGTCCACCTCCGCCGCCCGACCGGCGACGACGAGGCTGCTGACGGCGAAAAATAGAACCGCGCATTTTTTCATTCGGGAGAAAAAATGCGCGAGGGCGGACGGAAAGTAAAGGGTGCGCGACGAAATTCAACCGGGTTCACTGGTCATACGTCCCATTGCCGGTGACCTTCGCCGTGCCCGCATGACCGTCGAAATAGGCAAAGCTGCGAACGGTTTTATGCAAAGGTTTCAGCGCACAGCCGGGCTTGATCAACGCGGAACTGGCCACCTCGTCCGCATCGCCGATGGACCACAGTTCGGAAAGCGTCACGCCGGCGCCGGTGATCTGGCTTAATTTCAGCGGTTCGAGTTGCGAAGAACCCTTGCCAAACGGATACGGGCCGATGGGAGAGCTTTCAGGAAAAGCCGCCTTTAATTTGACGCCGGTTGGTCCCGTGGCCAGGTTCAACGAGTAGGAACCCATGAACGCAGCGGTGTAAGATTGATAATTGTCCATGGCGGGATTCACGATGGAGGAATCGCTCATGTCAATATTGCCCGGCCCCCAGGTGCTCGGATAGGCCGCACAGATAAAAATTTTGACGACATAATTTGAAACCGTGCCAATGTTCCGGGGATCCGGCGTGCCGATGTAGGGTTGAATGTAAACCGGCAGGTATTTCCGGCAATTTCCCGAAGTCTGCCCGTTATAGACCGGAACCTGCCCAAACGTCAGCCCGAAGTCCACGCCCGGCCCAGGACTTGAACGGGCACCCTTGCCCGGCGGACAGACATCATTGAAGTCGCCAAAATACATCTGCAACGCCAGGGAGGTCTGCTTCATGTTGGAGGTGCAGTTGATCAAATAAGCCTTGCGCTTGGCGGCGGCCAGCGCCGGCAGCAGCATCGCCGCCAGAATCGCGATGATGGCGATGACGACCAGCAGTTCGATCAAAGTGAACCCGGCAGCGCGGGAGCGGCGGACGGAATGATTTGCATTCATTGGTTTCATGGGACAATGCAAGTTTAGCACCGTCCCACCGGCTGTCACCCGCCACGAGTTGCAAATGAGTTTGAAAAAAACGCACTGCCGCCGATTTCCCCCCAACCTGTCAGCCTTCGGAAATTTGATGATTCTTTGTCGGATTTCCCGGCCCGGCGGCGATATGCTTCTGAACATGACCGCGCATGACCTTGATTTGCTCCGGCAATTTACCCGCGACCAGTCGCAGGATGCCTTCACCGCGCTGGTGAACCGCCATGTGAACCTGGTGTTTTCCGCCGCGCTGCGGCAAGTGCGCTCGCGGCAACTGGCCGAGGAAATTGCGCAATCCGTCTTTGCCGACCTCGCGCGCGGCGCGGAAAGATTGAAACCCGACACCGTTCTGACCGCGTGGCTTTATGCGGTCACGCGCCGGACGGCCATTGACGTGATCCACAAAGAATCGCGCCGCCAGTTGCGCGAACAAATCGCCGTGGAAATGAATGCCATGAATGCTCAACACCCAATTCCATACTTTGCAAAGTGTGGAAATGAATCCGTTTGGCAAGGCATCGAACCCCTGCTGGACGAAGCGATGGCCGCGCTCGACGAAACCGACCGCAGCGCGATCCTGCTCCGGTATTTTGAGAACAAAAGTCTGCGCGAAGTCGGTGAAGCGCTGGGGACTTCCGATGACGCCGCGCAAAAACGCGTGAGCCGTGCCGTGGAACAATTGAGCGATTTTTTCTCGAAACGCAATGTAACCGTCGGGGCAAGCGGACTCGTCGTTTTGATTTCCGCCAACGCCGTGCAGGCAGCGCCCATTGGATTGGCTGCCACCATTTCTGCCGCCGCTTTGCTTGCCGGAACTGCCTTTTCCAGTTCAACCTTCATTGCCGCCACCAAAACCATCGCCATGACCACACTCCAAAAAACAATTGTGACCGTCACCGTTGCCGCGCTGGCCGGGGCGGGAATTTACGAAGCCCGCCAGGCTGCGCAATTGCGCCAGCAAAACCAGACGCTCCAGCAAGCGCAGGCGCCGCTGGCCAAGCAAATCCAGGAACTGCAGCATGAACGCGATGCGGCCACCAACCGGATGATTGGTTTGTTGGCGGACAATTCACGTTTGAAAGCCAATCCCCAGGAAGCGGAGCTTTTAAAATTACGCGACGAGGTAGGGCGGCTGCGGCGGGAATGGACCCCGGCGGAATTGGCGGCGCGGTCCGGGCTGAAGCGGCAGGCGCTCCTCCTCATCGAACCCAACCAGCGCCTCGCCCGGATTGAAAAGATCGAGCGCATCGGTCGGGCACTGGGCATGCTGGGCAGCCGGTTGCTGGCGAGGGCCGAACGGTGTCACTTTTGGGGAATCGCCGTTCCCGGCTGGGTTTGCCCCGTGCTTTTGGGCAGCAAAAATGCCAGCGCGGCGGCGAGCAACAGGCCAACGCCCAGCGCGGTGAACGGCACATTCACGCTGCTGTATTCCATTTTAAGCCAGCCGACAATCCGCGGCCCGGCATATCCGCCGATGTTGCCCAGCGCGTTCACGAGGCCGATGACGGGGCCGAAAACATTGCGCGGCAAGGTCTCCGTCGGAATCGCCCAGAACGGCGCAAGCGCGGCAAACGGACCAGGGATCGCCAGGCACATGAATGCGTAGGACAGCCAAAAGTGATTTTTCGTGAGCACGCTCAAAATCAAACTCACGCCGCTGAGAGTGTAAACCAGCGCCACGTGGCCGCGACGTTCGCGGGTTTTGTCCGAGTGCCACGAGTTGAGCACCATGATGACGGCGGTGACGGCATAGGGCGCGGCAAATAAAAATCCATATTGAACGGCGCTGAAGTTTTTCGCCTTCAGGCCGTCCGTGAAAAACGTCATGCAGCCGTAAGCCGCCGAGTTGTGCAGGAAATTCATGACGATCATCACCAAAATTTCCCATCGCGCGAGCCGCCGCCAGAAGGGAATGTTATTCGCCGGCTCCAGTTGCTCGCCTTCGGCGTGTAATGTGGTTTCCAAAAAGTTTTTTTCCGCCGGCGAAATCCACTTCGCCTCGCGCGGATGATCGCTGATGAAAAGCCACCAGACCGGCAGCCAGACGAAAGGCAGCGCGCCTTCCAAAATCAGCATGGTTTGCCAGCCATACGCGCCGAGCAGCCAGCCTGTGACCGGCGCGGACACTACCACGGCGAGCGGCTGGCACAGGTTCCAAAGGGCGTTGGCCCGCGCGCGTTCGGCGCGGGGAAACCAGTGCGCCAGCAAAACGACCGTGGCGGGAAAAACGCAGCTTTCCGAGACGCCGAGGAGAAACCGCGCGATTTCAAACTGGTAAAAAGTTTTCGCCAGGCCGCAGCCCACGGCGCACGCGCCCCAGAAAACGAGGCACACACTGACGAGTTTTTTCGCGCTCCATTTTCCGGCGAGGTGGCCGCCGGCCATTTGCAGCAGAACGTAGCCGAGAAAAAAAATCCCCGCCGCCTGCCCTTTCATCCGGTCGTCCATGAGCAGGTCGTGCATCATGGATGATATTTTCGGATCCAATGCCAGCGAGACGTTCGTCCGGTCCACATACGAAATCGTATACATAACCAAGGCGACCGGGATGATGCGAAGCCATCGCTGCTGGATCATTGAATGGATGTTGTCGCAACTGGGTGCCCGGCGCAAAGATTAAGTAGCCGGGAACGCGGATAAAATTGGAATTGTTCGTTGCCGTCAATTGGCCGCCAGTTCAATCCGGCACCGGAGGCATGAATGCGGCTGCACCGCCCGGCGCATATTTGTCCAAGACTTTGCCCGTCGCATCCATGTCACATTTTTCCGTGGGACTGTCCCAGCGCATGAATAAATGGGCTTTGGCTTTAACCAATTTCAACGGGTAATCCGCTCTGAAAATCAACCGTTTTTCAACAGCCTGTTAGCCTCGGTAGCTTCGTTTACGATGGAGTCGCCTATGTTTTCAACCTGACCAGCGATGGCGGATTCATCCTGCCCGTGAACAGCTATAGCGGCGTGAGCGGCAACAAGATCACCCCCCAATTTCGTTGTGTTGGTCATTGCCCGGTCGTCCAGTTGTCTCCAAAGATCCCAAAGTCGTTCAAATCCACCCGACCGCTACCGTCCAAGTCTGTGCTCAAGCCGCCCAGCTGTTTGAGCCAGTCGCCCGTCATCTGCTTCAAATCCAGCAAATCCACCCGGCCATCCTGGTTAAAATCTCCAGGCGGCGGGTTGAGCAGCGACACGTTGTCCACATACACGGCAGCGGAAGAACTTCCCACGTTGAAAAACACGCTCGCACCCAGATCCGTCGCGGCATTCATCGTAAACACATAACGAAAATGATTGTGGACGGGCGTCACATAAGTGCTGGCGATGCCGCTGTAGTTCTGGTTCGGCGAGGCGTCCTGTGCCACGATCGCTTGAATATACCGGGGCGACGCGGCCCACGCATCAAACTGAAACACATATCTGTTGCTCTGCACCAACGGAATGCCCGTCTGCTTCAACTGGATGTTGGCCAGCATGCTCGTTCCGTTGGTGATGTAGAAATGGCTTACCCCGCTCTCAATCGCCCACGCCGCCGTCGCTCCACCGCTCAAGGTCCAGACCCAGGAAGCAGTGCCTTGCGAGAAATCCCCATTTTGAACCAGGTTCTGGCCTGGCTTGATGATGTTGATGGTATTCGTTGCCTCGTTGGAATAAAGTCCTTCGACTCCTTGTTTGTTTACCGCCGTAACCCGGAAGTAGTAAGTGGCCCCGTTCTGCAAATTGCTAAGTTTCTTCAAAGTAACTCCGGACGTCGCCAGGAGGTTGGTGGATTGCGGTGTGGTGCCGCCGTAAATCTTGTAGAACGCCACGTTGGTGTCGCCAAACTGGTTGAAGATAAGTGTTAGATTGTCCGGATATGCCTCCGTGATAAGGTAGGGCTGCATGGCCGAACCCTGCCAAGGACAACGCCAGACGCGATAGGTTTCCCATTGTTCCACCCAGTTCATCTCGAAGACCTTGGTCCCATCTGGGCGAACTTCGGTGAGCTTAGGCAGGTTGCCAACCGCCCAGTTGATGAGTGTGTTGCCGTTGGTTAACCGCTGCACGTTACCCATGTAAAATGAATAAATAGTGTTCGTCGGAACCGCCGGATACTGCCATACCACAGTAGCCGTCATGTTGTTGGTATTTATGGCATACTCCACCCCGCGTGATACCGGCGGGCTGTGCAGATTTCCGTTGTCGAACATGATGTAATGATTGGTGCCGACGCAGCGGATCGAGTGTTGGTTGCGCGTGCCGATGAGCGGATCGTTGACATAGGTGAACTGGTTGTGCCCGCCACCTAATCGCCAGATGATGTCGCCATTGTCGCGGTTGATCTTGGTGATTTCCGAGGTGTTCCGGCTGGAAATCAAAATGTTTCCGTCGGTGTCAATGTCAATTGCGTTCATGTGCGGAAAGTCGAAACCGCCCGACGTGAGGTCCATGAACTGCGACTCGTCATGAATGTCGAAGTAATCCCAAGCCCGCCATTGGAAAATAAGATCCCCCTGCGGCGAGAACTGCTGCAGGATTTCTTCAGTCACCGACGCGCCCGGATTGCCGTTGCTCACGAACCGCGTCATGTCCACTATCGTCGTGTTCATGGCTAACAGGAAATAAGTTCCATCCGCCATCACTTGCAGTTCATGGTCGTCGCCGGTGTAACCGTTCACCGAAGCATAATTGGTGAACTGCTGGTAATGGTTGTCAAATCCGTTGAAATGAATTCCGCCGGTATGGTCCAACACGGTAAAAACCCCGTTGCGCTGCACCTTCTGATCACGTTGCTCGTTGTTAATACGATGATACCAAATCGGCGAACCGTTATTGTCGAAAATGACATCGTAGGGATGACCGCCGCCGCCCTTGTCATCCATAAAGATATACTCTGGGTCGGGATTGTTGTTGACGGTGATGTTGACGCGCGGGAAGTCCGATGGAATCGAGACGGCGTTTGGCATGATAGTGGCCAGTTTCGTTACTGCTTTGGTCTGAACTTGTGGCTGGAACACCGGTGTTTGCGACGCCGCCGGAACTGCGGCAACGGATGGCATTACGGATGGATAGATCGGCGGCTGGCTCTGCATCACGAAGACCGGGGCCGCGCCGCTGGCCGGGATGAGACCTAGTTCAGACAGTTGAACGCAGGTGGCCGTGGTGGGATCCGCCACGCGGGTTATTTGCAGGCGGTAACCCCGGAAAGCGCGGGTGTTGTTGTTGGTGTAGAATTGCGTCTGGAATCGGGCGGTAAAAACCTGGTTGGTTTGGGTGTCCAACAAAGTGAGATTGCCGGAGCCGCTGACACCATAAAGCTGCCAGTTTTGCGGATCACGAACCGGAAAGTCATTGGCGGAACTAATGGAATAATGGTTCACTACAAAGGATTGGATGCCGGGGTAAACATATTGAATCCAGCTAAAATTCGACGTGCCATTCGGATCTATGGGATCCAACCATTTGGTGGCGGTATTATTGTCAAACGCTTTGTCCTTGGTCTCGTTCGGCGGATTGTCGCCCCGGGCGGTAATCACCGGATTGGGATTGGGTTCAAAGAACTGAAGTTCCGCCAATTGGACGCAGCCTGCGGTTGGGTCAGGTATCCTGGCAATTTCCAGGCGATAGCCCCGGTAAGCATTGGTGTTGTCCATCGGAAAGGCCAAGGTCTGGAACCGGTTGGGAAAGGTCTGATTCGTTCGCGTGTCGAGCAAGGTCAAGTTGTTCGAGCCGTCCACCCCGTAAAAGTGCCAGTCCGCGGGATCGCGCCCCGGCACGTCGTTGGCGGAAGTGATCGAGTATTGCACAATGATCCGGCTGTCGTTGGTGGGATAAACGTATTGAATCCAGCTAAAATTCCCGGTGCCATTGGGGGCGGTAAAATCCAGCCATTTGGTGCCGACATACCCGTCGAAGGCACGTTCCTTCGTTTCATTCGGCGGATTGTCGCCTCGTGCGGTAATGGTCCCATTCGACGGCAGATTGGTCTGGCCGCCCGAGATCGGACCCGAAACCATAAACTGGTATTGAAACGGTCCAATGACGCCGACCGTGCCCGGAGCCACCAATGGATTCAATGAGACCGTCACCAATTCATAAGGAGTAAACGCGGTGGACATCGTGAAGATAACTGTTCGTCCATCCGAAGCCACCTTCGTTTGCCCGGCGTGAACTCCGGTTATGAATCCGGAAACCTGGATAAACTGTGCCAAATTGGTGACCGCCGACGGAGAAATGTTTTGAAACCGGAACAGGATGAAAGTAGTTCCCGGCGCACAATACTCCGCCCCGGGCAGCGGCGAAAGATACATGTAACCTGCGCTGCGATAGTCTGCGCCGGCCGCTGGTGTTGCTGAAGCAACAAGCAACACCAGGCCGGCCAGCAGCAGACTAACGCTACGATTGCCCATAGGAGTTCCGGCGGGCCGTGTTGGTATTTTGATCACGGGATGCTGAAGCGGTAAAAGCGCGATGGGCTATTGCTCGCCGCGGTATCCACGAAAGAAGCCGTGCTGTTCGTGATGGGCACGGCTTGCAGGAACTGCCAATTGACCAGATTCGTCGAGTTGAAAATGGACACTTGAGCGGCGCCCGGCGCCACGAGGTTGAAACCGAATTGTCCGCCCGGAAGGACTTTCAGCGACGACGCGTCAATGTAGGGCATGTCAATGCTGAAAGGCGCCTGGCTTGCAGCGAACAAGGCGGAGCTGGTTGAACTGGTGATGCGAACGGTATAGTCATTACCGGGAACGAGGCTCAAACCAACCTGCCACTGATAGGCGCCGGTGCTGGGAGTATTGGTAATCGTGGTCACATAGACACCGGCCTTGTAAAGATCAATAATCACGTTCTCGCCAATGTTCCCCTGCCACTGCACGAAATACTTCAGACCGCGCCGCCAGAATTCGCCGCCATTTGGAGCCGTAACGGTGATGAAAGGCGCAACTGTCTTGAACGAACCCGTCGCCCAGTCGCTGGCACCGGCGTCGTTCCACGTCCGCACTTTGTAGTTGTAGGTCGTGTTGGAGGTTGCGTTGCTCCAGACAAAAAACGCGTCGGTCTGATAAGGAACTTCCAGCACTGGATTCGAAAAATCCTGATTCGTTGAGACCTGAAATTCATAATAAGCGGCGATGCCGGCTGGCGACCAGGAAAGCAGAATTGGGCGCTGCTGGTTGACGCTATAGGTCACATTTGACGCGGCCAAAGGCGGCGCAATCACGTCGGCTGGTTGGATTCCGAGATAGCTCTGGACTTGCGCTAACAAAGGAGCAATGGCCAAGTCAGGCAGATCGGGGTAGCAGAAAATGAATTCGCCGAAATCTCCGCCCTGTGCAGTCAGATTCATGGAAACACTCAAGATTCCGGTAACGGGATTATAGCTCGTGGCTTGCGCCGCGAAGACGCCCTGTCCGGAAGTGGAGCGATAATACACGGTGATATTGGTCGGATCAATAAAGCCGAAGCCGGTCGCATTGAAATTGACAGTCGCGTTCATGCTGTCAATGCTGGTTTCGCTCAATTTGACGCGAACCGGCAGCGCGCGTGGAGCTTTACCTTGAAACAAAGGATAAACCGGTGCATAGGGTTCGTTGGTAACTGTCACCCGATTGTAACCGCCTCCGCCGCTCAATACATCAATCGAAACGCCGGTGGTGCCGAAGCTGTAACTGTTCCCAGTTGCCAATTCGAGCACGCTGCTTGAGTTGGCCTGTGAGGCGGGGGGAAATGGAAAACGGAAAGCGCGATAGCTAGTCGTTTGCGAATTGGTGAATCCCATTTGGAAGACCACATTGGTCCCGGAAACTTCGGTGCATGCGGGCAGGCCAGAACCCGAAGTTCCGCCCCAGCCGATGAACGTATTTCCATTGGGCAGCCGCTGGGCGTTGCCTTGCGATGGCCCCGCGACGGCCGGGCTGGGCGTGTAGGTCCAGATATGGGTCGCGATCTTGTTCGTCTCATCCAGCGCGTATTCATGCGCCTTTGATGTTGCGCCCGGTCCGAAGGTGCTGTTGTTGTAAATCAGGACATGGCCGTTGGGCAGGCGATAGATGGCGTGGCCGGCAAAATCATTGGTCCCTTCCTGCTGGCTGACGCCGACAAATGTGAACTGATTCTCGGTTCCCCCCAGGTGCCACATGATGTTGCCCGTCTGCCGGCTGATTTTCTTGACCCAATTTGGCGTGCTGATGATGAGATTTCCGTCCGTATCCTCCGTAATGCAGTTCACGTGAAATGCGGAAATCACGGCGGCGCTGGAGTTGACCCACTGGCTCGTGAATGGATAATGGTCCCAGGACCGCCATTGGAAAACCACGTTCCTCTGCGCGTCCAGTTCTTGGAGGATGGCACCTGAAACGAGCGCGGCGGGGTTGCCGTTGGTGACAATCTTGCTCATGTCAACCCGCATAATGTAATAACTGGTCACTAAAGCATGGCCGTTGGGCAGCATTTCAAAATCGTGGCATTCGGCGTTGTAACCATTTCCAGCGCGGATGGATTCCACGTCGTTGAAGTTTTCGTCCAGAATTTCATGCGTCACGTAGCCGCCGCCGCCCCACGAGAGCGCTTGATATTGTTGCGCGTAATGCAGATAGCCGTTGGGCAATTCCTTGAAGTCAAAGGCGGCGTTCGTCAATGGCTTATACCAGAACACCGTCCCGTCGTTGGTGACCATCATCACATAGTATCCGTATTTTGCCGCCTTGTAACTGTCGGTCAGGAACATGTATCCATTTGCGATGCTTGGAGCGTAGTTTGTGGTCACGGTCAGGGCCGGGAAATCCGCCGGCAGTTGGGCGGTGGCCTTCACGCCGGCTATGACCAGCATGGTTGCCACGAGTGTTTTGATTTTGCTACTTAGTTTTTGTTTTGTTTTCATATAATTTGCTTTCTCTAATCCCGTGAATGTTTGTTGCCCTGGTCATTGCCCGGGCGTCCAGTTGTCGCCAAAGATCCCAAAGTCGTTAAGGTCCACCCGGCCGCTTCCATCCAAGTCTGTGTTTAGTCCGTTCTGTTGTTTGAGCCAGTCGGCCGTCAGCAGCTTCAAATCCAGCAAATCCACGCGGCCGTCGGAGTTGAAGTCTCCCTGAGCGCAGTAATAAAGCGAAACATTGTCGAGGAAAACGCCCGCGGTCGAGCCGCCAAGGTTGAACATGACACTGGCATTGAAGTCTGACGCCGCTGTCATGGTGAAAACATACCGGTAGTGATTATGGACCGGCGTCAAATACGCGCTGGTTGTTCCGCCGTAAAATTGGTTTGGCGACGCATTTTGCGCCACTTCCGCCTGGATATAGCGGGGCGCGGAAGACCAGGCGTCGAATTGAAGGACGTATGTTTTGCCCTGGATAACTGCTTTGCCGGTTTGTTTTAGTTGAATATTGGCCTGCGCGCTCGTTCCATTTGTGATGTAAAAATGACTTACACCGCTTTCAATTGCCCAGCCGGCCGACGCGCCGTTCACGACGGACCAAACCCAGGATGAAGTTCCTTGGGAAAAGTCTCCGTTGCTGATCATGTTTTGACCGGGATTGATGACGTTGACAGTGGCGCTTTGCTCGTTGGATGGAAGGCCTTCAACACCTTGTTTATTGACGGCTGAAACGTGGAAGTAATAGGTCACTCCGTTCGTGAGGCCGGTGAGCCTTTTGAAAGTCACTCCTGACGTGGCAAGGAAGTTGGTTGATTGGGAAGTCGGACCGCCGTAAATCTTGTAATAGACGACATTGGTGTCTCCGAACTGATTAAAGATCAAAGTAATGTTGTCGGGATAAGACTCAACCAAGAGATACGGCTGCGTCGCCGAACCTTGCCACGGACAACGCCAGGTGCGGTAGGCTTCCCAACCGTCTGCCCAATTCATTTCATAGGCCTTGCTTCCGTCAGGGCGGACTTCCGTCAGCTTCGGAAGGTTGCCGACAGCCCAATCAATCAGAGTGTTGCCGTTGGGGAGGCGTTGCGCATCGCCCATGTAGAAGGAGTAAATGCTTGCCGTAGGCGGATTCGGATACTGCCAGACGAGCGTTGCGATCATGTTCGTCGGGTCAAGCCGGTATTCAACGGCCCGCGACATTGAAGGGTTGTGCAGATTGCCGTTGTCGAACAGGGTGTAATCGTTGGTCGTCACCATTCTAATCGCGTGCTGGTTGCGAGTGCCGTTCAACGGGTCGTTGACGAAAGTAAATTGATTATGCGCGCCACCAAGACGCCAGATGATTTCCCCGGTGTCGCGGTTGATCTTGGTGACTTCGCTCGTGTTGCGGGACGACAGAAGGATGTTGCCATCGGTATCAATATCAATGGCGTTCATGTGCGGAAAATCAAAACCGCTGCCAAGGATGTTGATGAACTGCTGCTCATCCCGCACATCCAGGTGGTCCCACGCGCGCCACTGGAAGATCAACTCGCCGGCTGGGCTGAATTCTTGAATGACCTGTTCGGTAACAGACGCCACTGTGTTGCCGCCGACAACGTAACGACTCATGTCCACCGTTTGACCGGCGAGGGCGACAAACAGGTAAGTGCCGTCGGCCAAGACTTGAAGTTCGTGCTCGTCAACACCGTAGCCATTCACTGCCCAGTATTGCCCGATCTGCTGGTAATTTGTGTTGAGGACATTGAAGTGATTTCCGTTGTCGCGCGCCAGCATTGTCAGCGTGCCGTTGTGTTGCACTTTCATGTCCCGGCGCTCGTCCGGATATTTGCTATACCATATTGGATTGCCATTGTTGTCGAAGATGACATTGAATGGATCTCCGCCGCCGCCGCGATTATCAATAAAAATTGGATCCGGGTCAGGATTGTTATTGGTTGAAATGACGATCCACGGAAAGTCGCTGGGCACCGAGACGCCGTTGGACATGATGCCGGCAACGCCTTTGGAAGCGGCCGTAGTGAGATCCTTGGCATGGACAGGTGGATTGTCGGAACTGGTGAAATTGGCAGCTGGCACAGAAACGACGGCCGGAGCAACGGCGACGCCCGGCAAGTGAGTGGAAACTACGAACTGGTATTGGTAAGGCGAAATCGGACCGCCGTTCGCCACAGGCACGCCCGGCGTGAGTGAGACCGTGACAAGCTCATTCACTGCAAAATCGGTGGTCATCGTGAAGATCACGGTGCGGCCATCCTGCGCAATTTTCGTCTGGCCGGCGTGGTTGCCGCTGCTGGCTCCCGTCACTTGGATGAAACTGGATAAGTTGGTGATGGCCGTCGGTGAGACATTTTGAAAACGCACCAGCACGAACCGGGTCTGCTGTGAAGTGTATTCGGAACCCGGCAGCGGCGAGAGATACATATAACCCAATGGCCGGTAGTCATTCAACGAATGCACCCAGACACTGAGGCTTTGCGTGTTGGTTTTATCGCCGTCAGTCGCGGTGAAGTTGAGCATGAAAAGGCCGGGCACATCGAAAGCAGCAGTCGGGTTGCAAGTAAAAAGCGTGCCGGGCGGATTAGGCGAGCCGGTGTAGGTGAAGGCTTCGCCGTTGGTGGGATTGCCGGACCAAACCACCCCCGCACTCGCGGCCGGCTTGGAGACGACCGACCACAACCAGCGCAGTTTGTGGGGATCGTTCGGATTGGGACTGGCGGGATTGGCAGGCAGCGGGTTGCCGTCATCGCTGACAGTGGCGGTGAGTTGGATATTGGTTGGCGCATTGAAGACCAGCGAGCCGGGAACCGTCACTGTGGGACGGCTGTTGTAATTGGTCAGAACGAAGCCGTATAGCTGGGCCACATCCGCCGCGCTCAAAGCACGATTGTAAAGCCGGACTTCATCAATTTGTCCCAGCCATTGCCGCGCCAGAACTCCGCCGTTAATCCAGGCGCCAATGGTCACCGGGTCGCTGCCGCTGGTATTGATTAGTCCGCTGACGCTGGTGTTCACTGCCTCCAGCGACCCGTTGATGTAGAGTTTGGCCCCCACGCCGTTGGCATACGTGCTGACCAGATGCAGCCAGCGTTTCGGGATGAGAATATCGGTGATGGCGCCGTCAACGCCGTAGCCGCCGGCGAGACCGCTTATGTGGAAAGAAGCGTAATCCGTGGAATTATTGCGATGCAGTCGCCACGACCAGTCGCCACGGCAAAACATCGTCTGCCAGGCCTGGTTAAACGAATCCACTGAAACCCACGCCGCCACGGTAATGTTACTGGTAAGATTGAAATCATTGTGATTGGGTATCTGGACATAGAAAGCGCCGTCAAAATTCAGCGCATCACCCAGTCCATTCGGCCCAGGCACGATGGTCGGTGCTCTGAGCGTGTTCTGATCCTGGCGGCAAACTCCATCGTGTCCATGACCCGTTTGGTCCACAATGGTTTCCCCGACAATTCCGGCCAAGCCCTCGAAATTGTAGTAGGCCACCAAGTTGTTCGTGATATCGGCCCGGACAGACAGCAAGCCAGATAGCGATGTCAGGGCGATCAGCGCCAGTGCGAGTGGTTTGTTCATTTTGCCTTTCGAGAGGGTTAACAATCTGAATCAGTGATAATGCACTCGAAAAAACTTAGTCGCTTTCGCGCCAGGCGTTTCCGTGTAAGTGCCGCTCGTGTTGCCGGTGCCGGTCCACGGTCCGCCCGGCGTCGGAGCGCTTTCGAGTTCCCCGCCCTGAAACAGGATGGTCATAATGCCATTCGACAACGACGTCTGGGTGACTGCCGGGCCGACGAGTGCGCCGGTGAATTGCGGGGTGATGACAATATCGCGCGGTGCGGCGACAATTCCGCCGCGTGCCGGGTTGGCGGTCACAGTGACATTGGCCGTCTGGCTGATTTGCAGCGCGCAAAGCGTTCCGCTCGGCGGCGGGAATGCGGCGGGCAGAGTCGGATCCCAAAGCGCTCCCAGTTCCAGCGTGACCCCGCTCGAATTCAGTCCGGGCAGCGTGCCACCCGGATTGTCCGCTGGAACCGCCAGCGGACTGTAGGCGCTCACACTCCAAGTCGCGTTGGAACCCGTGCTAACGGTGACATTATCCCGAAACGATGCCGGAAAAATCCCGTAGCCCTGCGCCGTTGCAGAGCATGGCCCGCGAAAATAATTGGTGATGCCGAGGATTTGCCCGCGGTCCACTGTGACGTCCAAGGCGAAGGCGCGCACCACCTCGCCGGCGGTGCAATTGTAATTGATGCAGGCCAGTCCGTTTGTGGCCTGAACAGAAACCTGCACGTTTGCGCGCGCGGACAACGCCAGCGGGAGCAGACCGAGCAAGAGCAGCAGATTTTTCATAGGGAGTTCTTGTTTTTGGAATGGGCGGTAAATGAAACTTTAAAGAACGAAATTTTCATCTTGCCGACATTTGCGTAAAATTTGGGTGACATTGATTAGGCACTAAAAGCAGCCACAGCACTTGCGGCACGCTGACAAATTCAAGTTTCCAGCGTTCTATTAACCCATTGCAACTGGGTCTGCCAAACTCATTTTGGTAATTGCTGCGTAAAAATTGCGAGAGATGGATATTCATGGTATTCAGGCATAACTTCTTACTCACATTGCTGCGATTTACATAAGAAAGGAACTGATGTTTTCGTCGGCGATGAAACGATTTCCACCCATGGTGGATCCAAGTTAATTGTGAGACCAACATTTTAGAAAAGTGGTTGACACATTTGGTTCCCGGCTTTGACGGACGGCGATCAATCCCTGGCAATGGAGCCAAGTTTGAACGGTGTTACGGCGCGCACCTTCATATCGGCAGGCCGGCCATTCGTCTTTTGCGCGATCATCGCTCCGAACGACTGGCGCAGCAATTGAAAAATTCCCTTGCACTGGCGTTTGACGCAGCGGAGGCGTTAAGCGCCGTCAGGGAAGACAGCGCTGGCGGAGCGGCCATTGTAGCGTGAACAATGCGGCGGGTTGTTGAGGGCAGCACCCTTCAATGGGTTTGCAGTTCTTTTTTGGATGCGAGCCCGTCCCCCGCGATTTTGATTTTTGCCCGGGGCGGATAGCTGGCCGCGGAAGTTGCGGCGAAATGTTTTTCCAGCGCGGCACGAAGCTCCACGGCGTGCGGGTGACTTGGGGGCGCTTGAGCACCATCATATGATCGCCATCAAGCCAGTGAACTTCCGGCTCGCACCCGGCCCAGTGCCGCCAGCCGCCGTCTCCCAAGTGGTCGGTCAACGCGAAGTTGGCCGGATGAGATTCGTGGAGAAAGGTGCCGTGCTCGCGAAAAAGGTGAATGGAGACGGGCCGCGATATGGTTGGTTGGTAGCGGTGCCCAAGCTTGATGAATTCGAGCGACAATGGTGTATTGGCCCAGGCTGGGAAAAGCAGTTTCTCTTCGGCAACTAGGTTGCGAAGGAATCGCGCCGAGAGGAACGCCGTGCGAATCCGCTCCCATCGGTGGCCATTATCCTGCATCAACCGCCACGCCCAACTGGGCAGCCAGCGCAAAGCGTGGACAAACTTGACGGCCAAGGAAGGCCGGCGCGGCGGCGCGCTGGTTCCGAACAGTCCGCAGAACGGATTGAAGCCCTCGTCGTGGGCATATTGCCGCGCCACTTCGAAGGCGAGTTGGCCGCCCCAGGAAAATCCGACGAGCGCGAATGGTCCCGTCGGCCAAAACTCCCGCAGCCAGGCGCGCACCTGTCGCGCGGCGGCCTCCATCGAATCCGGGACTCGTTCGAGGTCGTGCAAGGCGGGTGACCGGATGCCGAACACCGGCTGGTCCTCGCCCAGTTCGGCGGCGAGTTCGAAGTAGCGGCCGACATCGCCGGTCAGCTCGTAGAGGCAAAACAACGGTGGCCGCGTGCCGGCTCGATGCAAGGCCAGGATGGATGTTCGCGCTTCAGCCTCCGCCGCCGCCACGGCGCGACACAGGCCGGCGAGCGTTGGCTCCAGCAGAAAAGTCGAGAGCGCAAGACGTCGTCCGGTGATGTCCTCGACGCCCAGCAGCAACTTCACCGCTCCCAGAGAATCGCCGCCGAGTTCCTGAAAAGTCTGATCGGCCCGCGCGCCAACTCCGTCCGGCAGGATTCGGTGCCACAACTCCGTCATGGCGCGCACGAGACTGTCGTCAGAAGCTGCGGTGACGGCGGCGGCGCTCTGCGTGATCCGCGCCTGGACCATGGCATCAAGGGCGATGCGATCCAGCTTGCCTTGGACGGTGAGCGGCAGGGCCGGATGTGACACGAAAATTGCCGGAACCATGTAGCCCGGCAAGAGCGGTTCAAGGAATTGTTGAAGTTCAGGCGCTATCTTCTCGTCCTGAAAGTCCGGCATGACCACATGCGCGACCACACCGCTGACCGGGTGTGCCGCGTGAGCGTGGTTCGCCGCCTCCTGATCAAACAGCGGTCGGCAGCAAACTTCGCGCACGCCGGGATGCTGCCGCAGCACCGCCTCGATTTCACCCAGTTCGACGCGCTGGCCGCGAACTTGAACCTGGTCGTCGTTGCGCCCGAGAAATTCCAGGCTGCCACCCGGTCGCCAACAAACGCGGTCGCCGGTGCGATACATGCGGGCGTTGGTCGCGCTGGTAAACGGGTCGGGCAAAAATCGTTCGGCGGTCAATTCAGCGCGGTTGAGGTAGCCGCGTGCTACTTGCGCGCCGCCAAGAAACAATTTGCCCGGTGCCCCGATGGCCACAGGCTTAAGCGCGTCGTCCAGCACATAGGCGCGGACGTTGGCGATGGGCCGGCCGATGCTTGGTTGACCCGAAACGCCAGTATTGTCGAGCGACAACATTTCCCACGTGGCGTCCACGGTATTTTCTGTCGGCCCGTAAGAATTGATGACCGAGAAAGCAAGTCCCGCTGGCGGATGAGTTCGGAGAGTTTCACCACCGACGCAAAGAAATCGCAAGGCGATTTTTGGGGGCCACGAACGGGGGAACATCAATTCACCGAGCGCCGTGAGGACAAACGCGAACGTCGCACCCTCGTTCGCGAGCCACGCAATGAGTCCGTCGGGATCGCCGAGCAAGCTTCGATCCGGAACCAGCACGGTGCCGCCCGCACACAGCGCGGGCCAGAGGTCCGCAACCGACGCGTCGAAGGTCGGGTTCGCGAGCAGCGTGGTCCGGTCGGCGGACGTCAGTTGCAATCGCTCGTGGTAGAAGCAAACGAGGTTGGTGAGCGAGCGGTGTTCGATCTCGACGCCCTTGGGTTGGCCAGTGGAACCGGACGTGTAAATGATATACGCGCGGCGACGCGGATCGCTTGGCACGGCGGGATTGGCAGGCGCTGCGTCGTTTGTGGTTGCGTCATCGTCATCCACGCTCGCAATCCAACCTGACCATTCTGCAAAAGTGGAGAGAAATTGCTTGGCGACGAGTGCAAAGCGCGCGCCGCTGTCTTTCAAAACAAAACTCAGCCGCACCGCCGGGATGTTCACGTCGAGCGGCAAATAGGAACCGCCCGCCTTCAACACGGCAAGCGCGCTCACAACAAATGCGATGGATCGCTCGAAGCGCAGCGCCACGATGTCCTCCGGCTGCAAACCCGCTTGCAGCAGTTGATGGGCGATGCGATTTGAATGGCGGTTGAGCGCGGTGTAGCTCACCACTTTTGCGCCAGCCTTGGGCGCGATGGCTTCGGGCCGCTGCACAACCTGTTCGTGGAAAAAATCCACGACCGAGCGATCCAACGGAAAAGGCCGCCCGGTCTGGTTCCACTCCTCGACGATTTGTTTTCGCTCCGTTGCGGACAGCTCGGCCGCAGGAGGATTTTCCGGCTTGGTTTGCGCGACGAGCCAGGTGGCCATCAGCGCCGCGCGATCCGCTTTGCCGGTGCGAGTTCGTGGGAACTGGGGCAGCGCGTGAAATTCCGCTGGTGTGAAAATCAGCGGAATGTGATCCGCCAGCCAGGCGCGCAACGAAGCATCGGAAGGCGTTTGCCCGCGCGGGACGAACCACGCAAGCAACTGGTCTTCATGCAATGCCAGTGCGGCGTCGGCCACGGCGGGATGACGGCGCATGGCCGCCTCGATCTCGCCGAGTTCAACGCGCACGCCCCGGACCTTCACTTGAAAATCGAGCCGGCCAAGATATTCGATCCGCCCGTCCGCGAGCCAGCGAACGCGGTCGCCGGTGCGATACATGACGGCACTCGGCTTGCCAGCGAACGGGTCGGGCAAATATTTTTCCGCAGTCAGTTCTGCGCGGTTCCAATAGCCCAAGCCCACACCGGCACCGCCCAAGTAAAGTTCGCCCGGCACACCGACTGGCACGGGCTGGCGATCATCGTCCAACACATAGCCGCGACAGTTTGCGACCAAGGCTCCGATCGTTGGACGGTTCCCGTCGGCTCGCGATTCTTCGCAGTTGAACCAGACGGAACATTCAGTCGGACCGCACACATTGAAAAGACGTCGGCCAGCGGACCAGCGTGCGAGCAAATCCGTGGTGAGCGGTTCGCCGGCAGAAATCAAGATGCGAACTGCGGGAGCCTGCGGAGCCGGCGTCGAACGCATCACGGTCGGCGTGAGCAGCGTCACCGAGATGCGCTGTTCGATCAGCATCCGCGTGAGGTTTGGCCCCGGACGCAATTGATCCGACGGCACCAGCACCAGCGTTCCGCCTGATTGGAATGCGGCGACGAAATCAAACAACGACGCGTCAAAACTGGTTGCCGAAGATTGCAGCACGCGGTCGTCCGGACCGAAATCGAATGAGCGCTTTAATTCTAGCGCGAAGTTGTCGAGGCCAAACCGGCTGTTGATCGCGGCCTTGGGCACGCCCGTCGAACCGCTGGTGTAAAGCAAGTTGGCTGCGACATTCACTGGCGGATCGAAAGCCAGATGACTGGCGTCCAATGCTGCCAGTGTTGCGCGCTCGGCCGCCGCATCAAGGCACAGCATGCGAAGTTTTCCCACCGGAAGATGCGGCAGCAGTTCCGTCTGGGTCAGCAGCACGCCGGGCTGAAGGTCGTCGAAATAAAACTCCAGTCGTTCGCGCGGATTGGCGGGATCAACCGGCGCATAGACCAAGCCCGCTTTCAAAGCCGCCAGCCAGACAATTGGCTGCTCAAACGCGCGATCCAGCACCACCGCCACACGCGCGCCGGGCTGGCAAAATTGCAGCAATCGCCGCGCGAGCTGATTGGCCCGCCGATGCAACTCCGAGTAGGTGATGGATTGGCCTTTGAACTCGACTGCAGGGGCCTCGGGTGTTTTGGCGGCTTGAGCTTCAAGAACCATGTGAAGCGGCGGTGCGAGTTGCGCGGTCGTTGGACCTTGCCATTTATCGAACATCAACCGGCGATCTTCCGGCGACAGCATGTTGAGTTCACCGAGTAGTGAATGACCGGGTGCCGAAGCGAGCGCCTCCAGCAGAGTTTGCAGGTGACGCAAAATGATTTGCATCTGCGCCGCCGGATGCCGCCTCGGCGAGTAGTCGAGCGTAAGCGTCAGCACTTTGCCGGCGTAAGCCACGAACGTCGGGAGATCCGTTTTTTCGATCAGGCGCACGTGTTGGCCGGCGTTTGTCAGCCGTTCGGAAGGATCACGGTTTTCAAACATCACGCAGGTGCGAAACAAAACCGCCGAGCGCGGCAGGCCGCACCAGCGGCGAATCTGTTCCGCCGAAGCATGCTCGCCCGCGCGGGCGGCCAGTTGCTGGGCGCGCAATCCGCGCAGCCACTCACCGACCGGCTGTGACGGCGATGCGTCCACGCGAAACGGAATCGTGTTGATGAACATGCCGACGCGGCCGTTCGGATCATCGTCGGTCCAGTGGCGACCGGAACGCACGACGCCAAAAACGATTTCCTCCACCGCCTGATAGCGCGCCAGCGCCAAGGCCCACGCGCCTTGCACCAGATTGTTCAACGTTACGCCGTGTCGCTCCGCCGCGTTTTTCAACTGCACGACAACCTCGGCGGGCAGCACGCGGGTTTCCATCGCCGGCGGAAAATCATCATCTCCAGAATCCGGAGATGACGAGAGCGTGGGCAAATCGATGGCCGCTTGAAAACCGCGCAGACACTCGCGCCAGTAGGTTGCCGCCGCCTCAGTCGGCACTGACGCCAGCCAAGCCGGAAACTCCCGGAAGGGTTTGGCCGGCGATAACACCGGTTCTGCGCTGTTGAGAATGGCGCGATAAACAGTTTCGACCTCCTGCCAAACCAGCAGGTGCGACCGCCCGTCCAGCAAGCTGTGATGAAAGATCCACACTGACGTGAACTCACGGTCGGTCCAAGGAAAAATGGTCAACCGCCAGAGCGGCGCGGCGGCGAGGTTGAATCCGCGCGTGCGGTCGTTGCGGAGAAAATCCGCCACGAGTTGCTCGCGGTCAGTCGTGTTGGAATCCGCGCGGACAATTTCCACCGGCGTGACAACGACAGCCGCAAACTGCTGGACCATTTCGCCGGTGTGATTCCAGTGGAAACTGGCCCGCAACGCCTCGTGCCGGCCCGCGACGAAATCCCAAGCACTTTTCCAAGCCTCCGTTTGCAGTGGTTCGCTCCAGTCACAAACCAGTTGCTGGAGGTAGTGACCGCCGGAGGGCGCAAGCAGCGAACGCGCCACGCAGGCCTGCTGGAGCGGCGTGGGCACGGCAGAATTTGACGGGAAAATCACTTTGGCGATCGGCTAGTCAGGCGGAGATGCTTTTGCTTCGGGTTTGATTTGCGTTCAGTATTTGCATCCGCTGAAGCGCGGCAAGTTTTTTTTGAATCAACTTCCCTTGCGGCGGCCCACAAAAAAGTCTGCCGGATGGTTTCATGGCTGAAACCTCGCGCTTGAAACGGCTTGCCTTCGTCCTTCACCCTGAAAAAACCGTTTTTCAGAACTTTGACTTCAGCCGTTTGAAATTTGACCGTAACTTCCATGGGCTGTGGTCACTCTCTGCCACCTGATCAATCTCCTGCTGGTAGTTTTTCGGGCACCACAGCGCTGCGATGCTTGCAAGAGTCGAACCGGAATTGATTGAGCAAATTCGTTTTTGGCGCACCGCTTTTAATCAGCCCGAATTCAAACTGCTGAATTCGTTTTGTAAAATTCAAGTTAATGAAATATCATTCCACATTCATAACCAATAAATGAAACTTAGAATCATCTCGACCTGGGCCTGCCTGGGCCTTGCCCTCATTCAATGTTCGGCCGCCAGCCTGACGCACCGCTATCCGTTTAGCGCCAATGCCAATGACGTGGTGGGCGGTGCCAACGGCCAACTCGTCGGCGGTGCGACCATCAACGGCGGCGCGGTGGTGCTCGATGGCGCCAGCGGCTATGTCAATCTGCCGAACAACATTGTCACGGGCTACACTTCCGTCACCATCGAGGCTTGGGTCACGGACACTGGGAGCGCCAATTGGGCGCGCATTTACGATTTTGGCAACAGCACGGGCGGCGAGGATTTTCCCCTCGGCTCCGGCACGTCCGGCACGCAATACATGTTCCTCACCACTCCCAGCGGTGGCGGAACCTTGCTCGGAAATTATACCACCTCCAGCAGTTCACAGAGCGTCGAGTGGCCGGGCACGCCGCTGCCCGTTGGCGTGCGACAGCATGTCGTCTGGGCTTCCGACGCCGGCGCGCAAACCGCCTGGCTTTATGTCAATGGCGTGCTCGTGGGCAGCAACACCGGGATGACTCTGACGCCAGCGGTCCTGGGCAACACGGTCAACGACTGGATCGGCCGTTCACAATACAATGATCCTTTGTTCAAAGGCAGCATCAGCGATTTCCGAATTTACAACGGCGCGTTAAGTCCGCTGCAAATCGCCGTGGACTTGACGGCGGGACCGGGCCAGCTCGTGACCGACCCGGGATCGTTGCAATCAATTTATTTACAACCAGCCACCACCATGCTGCAGGGTTCCTCACAGACGCCAGGCGTCGTCGGCAATTTCGCCAATGTCACCAACGTGAATCTCGTGTTGGTATCCGGCGTGACTTACAATTCCAGCAACACCAACGTCGTTACTGTCAGCGCCGCCGGACGCATCACGGCCGTCGCCCCCGGCGTGGCCACGGTGACGGCCAGTTATGCCGGCGTGAGTGGTTCGCAGACCATTTACGTCGCCGACCCGCCGCAAACGCTGGCGCACCGCTATAGTTTCACCGCGAACGCCAACGATTCGGAAGGCAGCGCGAACGGAACTTTGTCCGGCGGCGCGACCATTTTCAACAGCAACGTCGTGCTCAATGGCTCCAGCGCGTATGTGGACCTGCCGAACAATCTGTTCACCAATCTGAACTCGGTGACGTTTGAGGCGTGGTTCACCGACAACGGTGGCGGCGGCTGGGCGCGGCTTTGGGATTTTGGCAACAGCGTTGGCGGCGAAGGCAACCAAGGCGGCGGCACTAGTTATATGTTTCTCTCGGTGCCGAGTGGGTTCGGCGGCGTGCGTGGTGCCTACAATCTTGGCTACGGCGAGCAAGTAATTGACCTCGGTGCCCGGCCGGCCATCGGCGTCGAACATCACGTCGTCTGGACACAGGATGGCAATGCCCAGACGGCGAAAATTTATATTGATGGCGCGTTGATTGGGGAAAATGACAGTTTCACTTTCACACCCGCCGCCATCGGCAGCACGGTGAATGACTGGCTGGGCCGCTCGCAATACAACGATCCTTACTTCTACGGCTCGATCAACGAGTTTCGGATCTATTCCGCCGCCTTGTCCGCGCAGGAAGTGACGCAGAATTATCAACTCGGCCCCAATGTTTCGCCGCAGACCGGACCCGTAAAGATCACGACGCAGCCGCCCAACGTGGTCGTGACCGAACAGCAACCGGCCACTTTCAACGTCGGTTATATCGGACATCGCACGGTAACTTTCCAATGGTATCGCAATGGCACGCCCATTTCTGGCGCAACTAATTCGAGTTACCAGCTTGCCATACCAATGCCGGCAGATAGCGGCTCGGTTTTCTATGTTGCCCTGACCAATAGTGTTACCAGCACGACTTACACCGCACTTAGTTCCAATGCAGTGCTTACAGTCTCTCCTGACACGAATCCGCCTGTCGTCGCGCGTGTCTTCAACATTGGCACGACGAATGTGCAGGTGGTGTATTCGAAGCTGGTGGAGGCGGCGAGCGCGACGAACGTGGCCAACTATGGTTTCACGAACGGGCTGGGGGTGACGGGGGCGGCGCTGGGGGCGGACAATGTGACGGTGG
>ODAK010001503.1_pt1 | contig 25356 bp, 21 predicted proteins | sample 1539591 | NCBI WGS metagenome assembly ODAK01 (sample SAMEA3539303, study PRJEB22396) | soil metagenome | biome: tundra; feature: field; material: soil | place: USA | collected 2010-05 | depth 0.15 m
TACTTTGGCTAGTGGTCAATCATATGCTCAAATGACACCAGTTCCAAATTATATTGGAACCAGTGGTGGATTAGAAGCCGGTAGAAGATTTCGTGATTCTCTTAATAATCATTTAGATGGTACAATGACTATTTCTCCTTCTTTGGCTACTATTATCATTACTGCTGATTATCCGGTGCCAGCTACAGGGATTGATACTATTATTTGTAATGGTTCTGGCACAATTACAGCATCTTTACCATTAGCTCCAACAATAGGCAAAACCTTTACATTTAAAAATATTACATCTAATGTATGTAACATATCTCCAAATGGTTTAGATAAAATTGATGGTTCAAATTCTCCAGTTGTTTTAGGAAGTATCTATAATAATACTATTGTTCAATATACCGATGTTGGAAAATGGTCAATAATGGGTTCAGGAAGTACATCTACTAGTGGAATTCCTAATGGAACAGCACCAAATTTTATAGGATATTTAGGAACAAATACTCCTGAAGCAGAAACTTTAGGTGGAGATTGTACCTTTACTAGAACTGGAGCAGGAGCTTATTCTATTGCATGTACAAAAAGTGGTGGTGTAGCTCTTGGAACTGCCGCTTTTGTTAATACAGGAACTTCTGGTGGGACACTTGGATTATTAAATGGTAATTTAACATTTAGTGGTACTGATACTTTTTCTATTGCACCAGCTATGTCAGGTGGCGGCATCACAACAGCATCTATTGCTGGTTCATCATTAGCCTCAACTTCGGTAACTCCTGGTAGTTATACTGCCATGAATGCTACTGTTGATCAACAGGGACGTATAACAGCAGCATCAAATGGCAGTGGATCAGCCGCACCACATGGAGCATCAAGTTATACACAGAACGGGTCTTTATTTGGTAATGGTACTTCAAATATTGGAGCAACAGCCGCAGGTATCGCTGGTCAGGTTCTTGGTGGAGTAACATCATCTGCTCCAACATTTCAACAAAAAACTGATAAATTTGCTTTTCCTAGTGGTATTGCACCAACTGCATCTTTGATGATTGGGCCTCTAGATATACCACTTGCTGAAACTCTTCCAACGAATTGTAGTACAACAGGTGCAGTATCAGTAGCTGATGCTATGACAACCTCAACAGGAACAGCAACATTTACAATATTTAAATGGCATGCTGGTACACCAACTAGCATCGGAACTGTAGTTTGGTCCGCAGCAACAGCACAAGCAGTGTTTACATGTACCACAACTAGTTTTGCAGCACATGATATGGTTTATATTACATCTCCATCTTCACCTGATGCAACACTGGCTGGACTTGGAATTACTCTAATGATGCAGGCGGGCGCTCTATAATAATGAAAAGATTGATGAAAAATTTAGCAATAGTAATTACACTATTGTTTGCAACACCAGCATGGGCAACAACTCATTATGTAAGTAATTCTGGAAATGATTCATTGGCTGGAACTACTATTGGAACAGCATGGCAACATCTATCTAAGGTTAGTCTTTTTCAAGGATCATTAAGTTCTGATGATCAAGTATTACTTAATCGTGGAGATACTTTTGGAGAAGAATTAACACTTACAAATATACTAGGAACCGCAGGACATCCTGTTGTTTTAGGAGCTTATGGTTCAGGAGCGCTTCCAATAATCGATGGTGGCTCAACACGCCACACTTGTATCAATGGTGTTTCAGGAACACATAAATATTTAACTATTGACAGTGTTGAGTGTAAAAATGCTACTCAATATGGAATAACTTTTCAAGGCGGCGGTGGGGTAATGCCTGGTCTGTCTATTACGAATAGCTATATTCATAATAATGGTCCAGGAGCTTATCTTAATGCCTTACAAAAACCTAATGGTAGCGGTATTTGTATAGCTGCAACTTTAGGAACTGGTGCTCCATGTGATGATAATAATTATCGTAATTCACTTGATGTAGAGGAATTTAGTGGTGGAGTTGGAGCAGATACTGATGTATTACTAGCAGGGGATACTATTAATAATTGCGGTGGTCATAATTGTCTTGAACTTCATTATACTGGAGGATCAATACTTTACAATTTTGTTGGTCCTGTAGCTACTCATGGATTTCTTGATGTAAAAGGTGGAACAAATATCCTAATTGATTCTAACGTGGTAACAGCAGGTGATACGAATTATAATGAGTGTATTTACGAAGAAAATAATTATAATACATCATCTACTGTAACAATCAGTAAAAACGTAGTTTATGGTTGCGGAATGGGTATTCAGATTAGTACTGGTGCATATTCAGGGCATCCTTGTACTAGTTCTACAGGTCATTGTCTTATTCATGCTAATATTTGGAATAATACTGTATCTACTCCAAATAGTTCAAGTTATGCTCTGTATTGTAGTGATGGATTTGGAATTGAGGGTGATATTACATTAGATGTAGAGAATGATACTTGGGATGGTGGTGTGGTATCAGTTAATGGAGGAGTTCATTACAGTGGTGGTCATAATGATAGAGGAGGGAAACAGCATCAGGCCGGTAATAGTACAACAGATGGTTTAGGTGGCAGCGTTACGAATGTTGACCCATCTTATGTAAATTTCGCTGGTAATGATTTTCATATTAATTTAGGTTCGTCCGTAGCAACTGCGGGGTTGCCAGGTTTAACTTCATTGGTTGCAATAGGAGCATATGATGTGGCGGCGACACCTACTCCAACTCCAACACCTACTCCAACGGCGACACCTACTCCAACACCTACTCCAACACCTACTCCAACGGCGACACCTACTCCAACACCTACTCCAACACCTACTCCAACGGCGACACCTACTCCAACACCTACTCCAACACCTACTCCAACGGCGACACCTACTCCAACACCTACTCCAACACCTACTCCAACGGCGACACCTACGCCTACATGTATTGGTTGTAACTTAATTTTTAGTGAAACATGGGATATTGAAGGACCTGGACCATTTACTACACCTGGTAATATCGGACCTTGGTTTGGTCAATCTTATGGATCAACCAGTACAGCCATTAATATGATTGGAACAACTGGCCTTCCATGGAAAACAAGTGGAGATACTGGGCATTATATGAAAACAGTACCTACTGGATGTACTCCACCAAATAATTGCACAGGATTATATTTAGATTTTGGTACTCCTCAAAAGGCATTACTATTGACTTATTATATTAAATTAGAAGGAGGATTAGTTGGAGCAGATACTTTCTTTTTTCGTATAAATAATGATGCTGCTTTACCAACTGGCACAGATTTTACAACTGATTTTTTTGATGCAACTGGTAAAATTAGTATTCTTGGAGGCAACAGTGGTTCTAATTTAATAACAGATACTAATTGGCATCAAATTCGTCAATGTTTTGACCTTGGTACTGGAACAAATGGAACTGATTATCTAGCTGTAGATGGTGTAAATTGGATATCCGTTACAGGGATAAGTGTGGGATTTAACTCTACTAATGATATTACTCTTGATAATGAGTATAGTTCAACCAATATTGATTATGGACCAATTACTATTTACTCAGTTCCTTCATGTACAGCATCAACCAGAATGGATTTTACCTATGCCAATACATTTTTTCCAACTAGTAATGGTTCAATTGCATGGTCGCATAGTGCTGGAAGCAATTGGTCCAATACCAATTCTAGTCCTCCTGGAGTAGCATATAATTTCGATGCAACTATTATGGCACAAGACATTTATAATCTTTCACCATCAGTAGGAACTATTATTTCTCAGGCGGTAGTTAATAGTGTTAAAAATGATGCAATAGGTGATCGTATAACTGTGCCGATTTCAAAGGTAGGTTCAACTGTTACAGTAGGAACAATAAATAATGCGGTGCAAAATAACACTGGTTATCAATTTACATGGTCTCCAATTTTAGGTGTTACTATTCCTAACGCAATCGGCGTGCAGGTACAAGATTAATGATACGACATTTATTTATAACATTGGCATTACTAATAGCATTGGTAGTGCCAGCTTCAGCTTCAACACGTATTTACAGTGATGTACCACAAATAGGTGCCGGTAATGGAACCTCAGCAACTTTGTCGCTACCAGCCTATAAAGTTGGCCAAAAAATATATTTCATTGTTTCAGCCGATGCTGCGGCCCTTTCCATAACAGGGCCAACTACTCCTGCAACAGGTTGGACTACTGAACAAACAGAGGTTTCTGGCACAGGAATGACAGCGGTATTATATTCTAGAGTGGCAACAGGAAGTGAGCCAAGTAGTTATACAGCATCTTGGACAGGTTCTTTTTATTACCAAAGTGCTATAGTTGTTGTAGAAAATACTGATGGTTCAACTCCGGTTTCTGATATAAGTGGAAAATCTTTCACTAATTCTGCTAGTAGTTTATTAGCACCACAGGTAACTCCAACTCAAAATAATGATTTTTTATTATATTTCTGTACGGCTGGTTGGGGAGTGAATGCTATGCCCGCACCGGCTGCTACTACTTTTTCTGAAGCAGTAAATTTTATTAATATGGGTTATGGTTTTGCAGGACAGGATTTAACTGGATTAAGTTATGCTCAGAATTGCAGTTTTAATAATACTACTTCAGCTATAGCGTTTACAGTTGCAATTAAGTCTAATACTATTACGGCTCCAGCATTCATTGGTAATGGTACTGAATCGTACTATACTTCAACACTTGCAGTAAGTCCAATCCTACCTGTTAATGGAAGTACTGGAGATACAGAATTAGTTGCAATTTCTGAATTAGGAACTAGTGGTGTGGCAATTACTCAATCCTATGGGGCATCTGGTTATGATAATGTTATAATAGCCGATAGCCCTATTGTATATTTGCCATTGAATGGTTCTGTAACAGATTTCAGTGGAAATAATGTTTCAATTAGTGGGTCTAATATAACTTATACAACTGGATATGCAGCAGATGGAAGTCAATCAGCAATATTTAATGGAACCAACACCAATATTTCCGTAACAAATACAACTGAAAGCACTCCAACGACCATAGAATATGTTAGTGCTCCATCAACTACTTCACCAATTGGAATTATTGATACTGGAGTCAGTAGCACAAATACGTTTAGAAATTATAATACTGGTAATTTAGAATGGTGGAATGGTAATCCAAACGTATCTCTTGCATTGTCAAATACTAGCGCGCATTTCTTTGATATAATTCTAGATATTAGTGGTGGAAATCGTAGAATAAGATATTATCGTGATAATTCATTAATATCAACTACAAGTGGCACTGGATCGACTGGAATAGCTTGGAGTAATCCATTCAATATTGGAAGTATTAATGGTGGTTCTGCCGGGAGATATACTGGAAATTTACAAAAATTCGCCATTTATAATGTGGCTTTAACACCTACACAAATTACCAATCATTATACAGCATTTACATCTAATACTACACCTGCAATTAATACATACTGGACTAAAATTGGTGCATCATTAGTAGAAGCTGATGGTACAAAAGAACTTGATCTATATTGGGCACCTTATTCAACACTAATACCTATATCTTTTAATTTTGCTTCGGCTATCAAGGCTTCTGGCATGGTGTTTGGTTTAAATAATTTGGATGGCACAACGCCATTTGATGCTGAATGTGCATTACTATTTGGCTCGCTAGACGGTCAAATGTTTCCATCTTGCACACCTACTCCAAATGATGAATTGTTATTTCGTATTACTACATCAGGTAGTAACTTCAGTACTCCAGCAGATTTTATTTATTGGGGAGGAAGTAGTGGAATTGCTGCGGCAATTGATGACCTTACTAATGCAGGAGCAATATTACAAAATTATCATGGTAGTTTTGGTGGTAGTACAGGGCCATATGTATCAGTAACATTAGGTATGCATGCTGCTACTACGCCGACTCGTACAACTGCTAATGCTGACATAAATCAAGCGGCATTGGAAGTATTTACAACAACTCTTCCATCAATTATAGTTACGCCATCAGCTACAGCAGAAATTATCTCATAATCCTAAATACTGTTGAGGAATTTTAATGCAGCCAGTCGATAGAAATACTTTTAAAGAATTTTGCCTAAGATCACTTGGGAAACCAGTTATTGAAATCAATGTTGATGATGATCAATTGGATGACCGTGTGGATGAAGCTATTCAATATTACTGGGATTATCATTTTGATGGAACTGAGATGGTATATTATAAACATCAAATTCAGCAACAAGATATAACAAATAAATTTATTTTTATGCCTGAAAATATAATTGGAGCAGTAGAAGTATTCTCCATTTCTGACCCATCTATTCATGCTGATTCATTATTTAATATTCGTTATCAAATTGCCTTAAATGATATGTATAGTTTGACTAGTGTATCTATGATTCCATATTATATGGTTATGGAACATCTTGCTTTAGTTACAGAATTTTTGGTTGGTAAACAGCCTATTAGATATAATCGTATTTCAAATAAATTATATGTTGATATGGATTGGAATATGGCAGTTGTAGGTCTTTATTTTGTAATTCGTGCATATCAGGTAGTTGATCCTGCTGAATATCCATTGATGTGGAGAGAGCGTTGGTTACAAAGATATGCAACTGCTTTAATTAAAAGACAGTGGGGAACTAATTTAAAAAAGTTTGATGGTATAGCTCTGATTGGTGGAGCTACATTCAATGGTCAGAAAATTTATGATGAAGCTATTATAGAAATAGCTAAAATGGAACAAGAAATGATCACTAGTTTTAGTTTGCCCGTAATGGATTTTGTGGCCTGATAGATATGATCGGTTAACCTAAATAGTAGTATGATAAACATATATAAAATATTACTCAAAAACGAACCAGTTTATATTGGCCAAACACAATATCCAATTGAAAAAAGATTTTGGGACCATAAATCTCGTGCAAAAACTCATAATAGACCAAATAATAAACTATATAATAAATTTAATAAATATGGTATTGAAAATTTTACCATTGAATTAATAGAACAAGTTGACAATAATTTTGTTGATGAAAGAGAACAATATTGGATTCAGTTCCATGATACTATTAATAATGGATGTAATTTAGCAATTGGTGGTAGAACTAATAGAGGATATAAACACTCAGATGAAGTAAGAAAAAATGAGAGTATTGCAGCAAAAAAAAGATATTCTAAATCTGGATTAGCAAAATGGAATGGTAGTAAAGAACAATCATTAATGTTATCAAAACTTTATAAGAATAGAAATATTACATGGGGAGATAAAATATCTGAGGCTAAATCAAAAGGCCCTTACATAATTAAACTTGATGGTACAAAATTAACTATAAATTATGGATTGGGTAAATTTGCCAAAGAATATAATGTATCAAACCCTACTCTAAGATGGTCTTTAAAGTATCAAAAACAATGTAAATCTAAGGGTCATATTGTTGAAGTGAGATTGGCATAATGGCTCCAACTAACGTTTATTTTAATAATTATCAATCCAGTACAGAACAGGATACAGCAGAAAGTCTATTAATTGAATCAATTAAAATTTATGGACAAGATGTATGGTATATACCTCGTACAGTTAATGATCTTGATCCTGTATTTTTAGCTGATGACGTATCCAGTTATGATGCATCATATTTCTTGGAAGTGTATATTAAGAATGTTGATGGCTTTACTGGAGATGGAAGATTTCTGTCAAAGTTTAATATTGAAATACGTGATGAAATTACTTTTTCGCTGGCATTTCGTACTTTTTATAATGAAGTAACCGCACAAAATGAACAACCTAGACCTAACGAAGGTGATATTATTTTTTGGCCATTAAATAATAAAATTTATGTTATTAAATATGTTCAACACGAAGCTATATTTTATCAGTTTGGTGCTCTTAAATTATATGATCTAACATGTGAATCATGGGAATATTCTAGTGAAAGACTTAATACTGGTATTCCACAAATAGATATTCTACAAGCAGAATTATCAATTGGTATGTCTAATTATGGTCTATTAACAGATGTTAATGTTGGAATTGTACCTAAAAGACTACAGACTGAAGACATGTTTGATCTAATTCAGGAAGGTTATGAACTATCAAAACAAGATACGCCAGAAGAAAATGAATATGATGTAACCAGAGCACAGGAGTTCCTAGATTTCAGCGAAATTAATCCATTTGGTGAATTGAGTATTGAAACTGGAGATAAGAATTAATGTTAGGAAATACATTTAGCTATGATATCATCCGTAAATATGTAATTTACATGGGAAGTCTTTTTAACGATATTTACATAAATCGTCAGGCACAACCATACCAATTTGCTAGTGCTAATCAAGCTAATACCGAAGATATTGAAACTATTAAAGTTCCACTAAGTTATGGACCAAAAGAAAAATTTCTATCTCGTGCAATAGAAGACCCATTATTAAATAAACCAATTGCCATTTCTTTACCTAGAATTGCATTTGAATTAAAAGATTTGGAATATGATGCTGAACGCAAACTTAATAAAATGAATACTATATCATATAGAACACCAAATAGTCATATACGTCAAACCATTTATGAACAAGTTCCATATAATTTTAATTTTGATGTAAATATAATGGTTAAAAATGTAGAAGATGGAACCAAAATTATTGAGCAAATTCTTCCATATTTTCAACCAGATTGGACAGCAAAATTAATTTTAATTCCAGAAATGAACATAATTCATGATACTCCGGTTATTTTAAAGAATGTTTCATTTGTTGATACTTATGAAGGAGATTTTAAAAAGCGCAGAGAAATAGTTTGGACTCTTAAATTTATTTTAAAAGGTATGTTATATGGTCCAATTACTACTCAACCTCAGATTAAACAAGTTTATGTTAATTTTCGTATCCCAACAGGCATTACAATTGATGCAAGCAACACAATAAATAGTCCAATACAAGAACAGATATATGTTCAACCTGGTTTAGATACCAATGGCGCTCCAACGTCAAATATATCATTGACTATACCATTTGATAATATTAATGAAACTGATAAATGGGGTTTTATAATTGAATATCTAGATCGTGACGGTGATAAAGATGAGTGATAGAATTGCGGATTCATTAAATTTAGTTCCTTTGATTCCTGAAATAATGATCGATGAAGTTGGTCATACCAGACTTCCAGAAGTTGTTGATCCAAATGAATCACAAGCTGAAGAAGATTTCGCACAGGCTCGCGAAAACATTAAACAAGCAGCAGATATGGGTCAGAAAGTGTTGGAAGATATGGCAGAATTTATTCAAACTGCACCATCTGGTAAAGCATTTGAAGTTTTTTCTGAAATATTAAGAGCAATTGGTGAAACCAACGATAGATTAATTGATATTCATCGTAGAAGAAAGGAGTTAGGTTCTCAAAAAAGTAAAACTATTACTAATAATACTTTGATAGTAGGTTCAACTAAGGAATTACAGGACTTAATTAGAGAAAATGAAAAACACTGATAGTTATCTAGGTAATCCAAATCTCAAAAAAATTGGAGTTAGTATTGAATTTACTCCAGAACAAATTAAAGAATATATAAAATGTTCCAAAGATGTAATGTATTTTTGTGAAAAATTCTACCAAATTGTTACAGTAGATAATGGTATTCAACCATTTATACCATATGATTATCAAAGAGAAATTATAGAAAACAGTGTTAATAATAGATTTTCAATTCATAAAATACCACGACAGGCAGGAAAGACTACAGCTATTGCTGCACTATTAACATGGTATGTACTTTTTAATCCAAATTTTAGTATAGCTGTTTTAGCTAATAAATTAAAACAATCTATGGAAATTCTATCTAGAATTCAGTTGGCTTATGAACTTTTACCACAATGGCTTCAACAGGGTATAGTTACATGGAATCATGGTGATATTGCATTAGAAAATGGTTCTAAGATTATTGCCTCAGCCACAACTGGTTCATCTATTAGAGGACAAACACATAATATCATTTATCTAGATGAATTTGCTTTCGTTCCTAATAATATGCAGGAAGATTTCTTTACTTCAACCTATCCTACTATTACATCTGGTAAGACAACAAAAATGATTATGACTTCAACTCCTAATGGATTGAATATGTTTTATAAATTATGGATAGATAGTGAGCAGGGTAGAAATAATTTTGTTCGTACTGAGATTCATTGGTCAGATACACCAGGCAGAGATGAGGAATGGAAGAAGGAACAAATTAAAAATATTGGAGCATTAAAATTCCAACAAGAATACGAAACAGAATTTCTTGGTTCATCACTTACGCTTATTGCTGGTATTAAATTACGTCAATTAGCATTTATTAATCCATTATTACCTTTTGATGCGCATCTTTCTATGTTCAAAAAGCCGATTAAGGGTCATACTTATGTTATGACCGTAGACACGGCTACTGGTGTTGAACAGGATGCCTCAGCTTTTGTAATATTTGATATTACTGATATGCCATATGAAATTGTTTGTGTGTATCGCTGTGATAGTATTCCAGTAATTATATTTCCTCAAATTATTGCCAATCTTGGCAAAAGTTATAATAATGCATATGCCTTAGTTGAATTGAATGCTAATTTAGGAACTCAGGTAGTTCAGTTACTTCATGATGACTTTGAATACGATAACATCGTTCTAACTACTAATCATGGCCGTAGTGGAAAACGTGTTTGTAGTGGATTTGGTGATGTGAAACAGGAATTTGGCATATGTACCACCAAATCCACTAAACGTGATGGTTGTTCTAACTTAAAAATTATGGTTGAAAATGACCAATTAATAGTTAATGATATCCATGTTATTTTTGAATTAGGTAGATTCGTTCAAGATAAAAAGAAATCATACTCAGCCGATAGTGGAGCACATGATGATTTATCTATGTGTTTAGTTTTATTTGCATGGTTAGCCACTCAACCATTTATTAGAGAGATAAATAATATTGACTTCAGACGCAAACTACAAAAGGAAAAGGATGCGTATGTTGATCAAGATTTATCACCAATAGGTATTTTTACATCATATGAAGATAGAGATGAGCCTGTAATTACTCATGGAATGGAGCATCGCAAGACTTTTGAACAGCTACTTTGGAGTGAAGATGAAGAACAATGGTAAACCTTAAAACCAGCAAACCTATAAATAATAGAAAGAATAGTGTTTGCAATCATAACGAATGAGGTTCCAAAATGGCTTTTAATGTATACCCTTCAGTTTCAGTTGACGAAATCGATCTAACAACAGGAATCCCTGCTGTTGATACAACAGGGGCCGGTTTTGCTGGTGTTTTCAATTGGGGTCCAGTTGGTATTGCAGTTCCAGTGGATCAGGAATCTGCACTACGCGCAAAATTTGGTGCTCCAGACAACAATAATTTTGAAACATGGTTTACTGCTGCAAGTTTTCTAGCTTATGGTCATAATCTTTATATTTCAAGAGCAGCTAATACATCTAACGATACTCCAGGAGTTTCATATTTAAGTGCTGTAGCTAATAGTGGGTCTATAACTGGCGCAAATTCATACTTTACAATCAAAAATTCAGATGATTATGCTGCAAAATTTGCTAATGGAGTTCTTTATTTTGCCGGTCTTGGTGCTCAGTACATTGCCAAATATCCTGGTTCAATAGGAAATTCTCTATTAGTATCTGTTTGTGATTCAACAGAAGCGTTTTCATCAAATATTGCTCTAGCAAATGTTGCTCATGGTAACTCAACAGCAAATGGAGTTAGTGCCGCATCACCTACTGTTAATACAAATATTGCCTTTGTAGTTGGTTCAAATCAGGCAACTATTACTTTGTCAAATGCTACTTCATTTACTGATGCACATACTACAGCATTAGCAACATTACTATCAACTGTACTTTTGAGTAATGGTGATGTAATTGTTTCTGGAAATAGTACAATTGGTTCTCAATCATTGCAGATTACTTCAATTGGTTCAGTATTAACTGTTAATAGTACAGGAACAAATACAGGTGTTGCTCAATTCACTTTGAATTTTGATAATCCATATCGTCTAGCAGCAAACATCACTGCCAATACTTTCACCAGACAGTGGAAATATGCCAGCATGTTTAATGCTGCTCCTGGTCAGACTTCATATCAAAAAATTGTTGGTCTATCTAATACATCAGCAAATGATGCTTTGGATGTAGTTATTGTTGATCAAAATGGAAAGTTTACTGGAATACCAGGACAGATTCTTGAAATATATCAAAATCTATCTCGTTCAACAGATGCTGTAACACCACAAGGTCAGACAAACTATTATGCAACAGTAATTAATCAAAACTCTCAATATGTTTGGTGGGCTGATGATCGTTCTGGCGCTGTATCAAATACAGCATTAAGTCTTGCATCTTCAAGCAAATTTGTTCCATATCGTCAGCAGTTTAATGCTGGAACTAATGGTGGAACAGAAAGCAATGTAGTCTTTGGTGATATTGCTACTGCCTATGATGTTTTTGCAAATCCAGAAGTAGCAGATATTACGTATCTACTAACTGGAAAGAATGATTCATCTGGTGTTTTGTCTAACTATGTTAATAGTAACATTTGTTTGAAAAGACGTGATTGTGTATCTTTCATATCTCCATATCGTGAAGCAGTTGTTAATAATAGAGGCTTAGAATCAGCTAATGTTGCAACATTCGCCGCAGCTATTTCAGGAACATCATACTCATCAATGAGTAGCGGATACAAATATATGTACGACAAATACAATGATGTATTTCGTTGGGTTCCACTTAATGGAGATGATGCAGGACTTTGTGTTCGTACAGATGGTCAGAGACAGCCTTGGTTCTCACCAGCAGGTCTAAATCGTGGTCAGTACTTAAATTGTATTAGACTATCATGGAATCCAAATGCACAGGAACAAGCAATTCTTTATAATGCCAATGTAAATCCTTCATTGACATTCAAAGGAAAAGGTTCATTCCTATTTGGTGATAAGACTCTATCTGTTGATCCAACATCAGCATTTAGCCGTCTTGGTGTTCGTAGATTATTCATCGTTCTAGAAAAGGCAATATCAAACTTCGCCAAATTTGAATTGTTTGAATTTAATGATGTATTTACCAGAGCACAATTTGTAGCAATAGTAAATCCATACTTGACAGGTGTAATGGCTGCAAGAGGAATCTACGCTTTCAAAGTAGTGTGTGATGATAAAAATAATCCTGCTGTAATTATTGATGCAGAAAGATTTGTTGGAGATATTTACATCAAACCAGCACGTTCAATCAATTTCATTAACTTGAATTTCGTTGCCGTAGCTACTGGTGTTGATTTTAACGAAGTAGTAGGCAATTTCGGAGGATAAGAATGGCATTCAATATTAACGATATTAGAGCTAATATGGCTCTAGGTGGAGCACGTCCATCACAATTTAATGTTCTGATGACTTCACCACCAGGCGGACTTGGAGTTGCAGCAGCGGCTATTGCCAAAATTCCGTTCGTTGTTATGGCTGCTAGTATTCCAGAAACTGCTATTGGTACAATTCAGCTTCCATACTTTGGTCGTAAAATTAAAGTGCCTGGTGATCGTACATACCAGCCTTGGACAGTACAAGTTTTATGTGATGAAGATTTTCTTGTTCGTAACTTTTTTGAGACATGGGATGCCAATATCAATTCACCAATAGGTAATTTACGTAGTGGTATATCATCAGCAACAGCAGAATGGCAAGCTACAGCACAAGTAATACAGTATTCAAAGACTGGTTTACCTATTCGTATCTATGAAATGCAATCATGTTGGCCTAGTCAAGTATCACCTGTTGAATTGGCATGGGGATCAACTGATCAAATTGAAATTTTTAATGTAACTTTTGAATACGATGAATGGGTACTTCTTCCTGGACCAACTGGAGATGGTGGCCCACAGTAATTTTAAGATTGGTAGCCTAAATAATGTTGAGGTTTTATAATGCCTAAAATATTTGGATTTGAAATAAAGAGACAGAAAGCTCCTGATCTTCCTGCAATAGTATCTCCACAACAAGACGATGGGGCAGTTGTTGTTTCTGGTGGTGGTGTATTCGGCCAAGTTCTTGATCTTGATGGTTCAGTTCGTACTGAAGCTGAATTAATTAATAAATATCGTGAAATGGCAGAAAATCCTGAAGTGGAAGCTGCTATTGATGACATTACTAATGAAACTATTGTCGTTGAAGAAAACATTGATACTATTAAAATTCTTCTAGATGGTCTTGATAAAATTGGTATTCCTGATAATATCAAAAAAGTTTTAGAATTTGAATTCACCAACATCTTACAGTTATTAGAATTTAACACTCATCCATATGAATTATTTAAACGTTGGTATGTTGATGGAAGACTATACTTTCAAATCTTAGTTGATAAAACTGATCCAGCCGCTGGCATTCAACAATTACGTTATATTGACCCTAGAAAAATCCGAAAAATTAGAGAAGTTAAAGAGTCTCGTGATAATTCAACAGGTGCAGTAATTAAAAAAGTCTCTGCTGAGTATTATCTATATAATGATAAAGGATTCGTAACACAAGCATCTACAGTTACTACTAGTGCAGTTAATTCTACTAGTGGGATTAGAATTGCACCGGATACAATTATTCAAGGCACATCAGGATTAGCAAGTGCCAAAGGCGATCTAATTCTTTCTTATTTACATAAAGCTATTAAGCCTCTCAATCAGTTAAGATCATTGGAAGATTCATTAGTTATCTATCGTATCTCCAGAGCACCAGAAAGAAGAATCTTCTACATCGATATTGGTAATCTACCAAAAATGAAGGCTGAACAGTATCTTCGTGATACTATGACACGCTTTAAGAATAAAATCGTTTATGATTCTTCAACTGGTGAAATTCGTGATGATAGAAAATTCATGACCATGTTAGAAGACTTTTGGTTACCAAGAAGAGAAGGTGGACGTGGTACTGAAATTACTACCCTTCCAGGCGGACAGAATCTTTCACAGATTGATGACATTGTATATTTTCAAAGACGTTTATTTAGATCATTACAGGTTCCTATTACACGTCTTGATCCAGAAGCACTATTCAATTATGGACGTGCTAATGAAATCACAAGAGATGAAGTAAAATTCGCCAAATTTATCGCTCGTGTTAGATTAAAGTTTGCTGAAATATTTACCACTACTCTTGGTCGTCAATGTATTCTTAAAAATATTGTTACTCCTGAAGAATGGGACCAGATATCTCATCTATTAAAGTACAAGTTTGCCACAGATAGTTATTTTGAAGAATTAAAAGAATCTGAAATCATGAATGAGCGCATTAACAGCGCAACTATGTTAGGGCCATTCGTAGGACGTTATTACTCAAATGAATGGGTAATGAAAAATGTATTTCATATGTCAGATGAAGATATTGCAGAACAGCAAGAAATAATCAAGTCTGAATTTGATAATCCAATTTTCTATCCACCTATCCCTCCTGAGGGCGCAGAAGATATGGGTGGAGTTGGTGGAATTCAACCACCGGCTTTTCAACAATTAGCTGTTCCACAGAGACCAATGCAAAAAGCAGCATCTTCTGGCGCAGCCGGAAAGAAGTTTGGTAAAAAACCTGTAGGTAAAAAGGTTAAATAATGAAATTAAAAATTAAACGTATATGGATAAAAGTCCTAAAACGCTGGAATTGTCGTGGTCATCATGGTCGATACTGTCCATGTAAATACTAAACTTCATTAAATCATAAATAATAAAGAGGAACTATAATGGCATCATTAACAGAAATAGTACAATTATCATTAGATGGTCAGCCTGTAGCAGTCGCTTCAATGGTTGACGAAATTCTAGCAGCTAAAATTCATGGAGTTTTAGAGGCTCGTAAACAAATGGTAGCCAGACAGTTATTTGGTGATGCTGCTGTTGACGCTGCTATAGCTGAACCTGAAGTTCATGAAGAAATTGAAAATATAGAAGTTGATCCTGAAAACGCTGTAGAAGATAAAGAAGTTCTAGTAGATGATAAGGTAGCAGAATAATGGCAAAAAAATCAATACAAGGTATGTTAGACATGATACGTTCTAAGAAAGAACGTGAATTTGCTGATCTACAGATTAACAACACTCCAATTCCTGATAAGTCAGGTGTTGAAGCTGCTGGCCCTAAAGGTGCATCTGCCACACCTAAGAATGGTGATCCTGTTGGTAAAGTAAAGACTTTTGATAAGGCTGCTCATCGTCAGGGTAATGATGAAGCTCAATCTGAAGCAAAATATTTTGATGGTGGAAAGCCAGTTAACAATAATGAAGAAATTTTAAGTGAATCTTCTATATGTGATTGTGAATCTATGAAATGTACGGCTGGTCATAAAGCCGGTGGACCATGTAGTGGTGTTCCAAAAACAAAATTAGAAGCCTTTGGTCACAAATATAAAGTATGTGCAAAATGTTTACCTAATCATGTAAAAGATGGAGTTGCTAAAGTTATTAAAGAAGAAGTTGTTAATGAAGAAGACCCTGATCTTACTGCTATGCTTTCTGGTAACAATCCAGCACCAAAAAAGCCTAAGTCAGTTTTCGATCATGTTACATGTGATAGATGTGGTGGAAAAGGAAATATACCAGGTTATGAAGCAATTCATGCTGGTGTTTGTTTTAAATGTGGTGGTGTAGGAGTTAAACTTACTCCGCATGGCAAAAAAGATCAAGCCAATTGGAAGGCTGCTCGTGATGCCCATACAATGATGCGCGCCGGTGATGTAAAAGTAGGTTATATCACAAAGATGGGCGGCGAGAGTGGTAAATGGAGAAATGTTGATAAAGTAGAACCGCGTCGTTCACAAGGATCATCAATGCACACTGAGAATGGTGTATCCAAGATGGTTCCTTATGATAGAGATGGTGTAGCAATTCATTATGGTCATACTGCACATCATGTTGAATCTGATTCAATGGTTCGTGCAATGCCAAGAGAAAAGTTTGATTCTATTCCTAAAGCATCATCTTTTGTTACTCCTAAGAAAGAACGTAAAGTAAAACCGACTAATGAAGAAGTTGATGATACAAGAAACTGTAAACATTGTGATGAACAAATAGTCGGTCCTGGTAATAAAGCCACTGTAGAACAAAGAAATGAAAAATTAGCAGAACATGAAACGTTATGTGAAAAAGTTTCTCCAAATGATCCATTAGAATCAAATGAAGTTGTTAAATGCGCTGATTGTAATAAACAAAGTGTATATAGAGATTGGTTTAAAGAAAAAAATACAAAAAATGGTGGTGCTGGTTTTTGTCCAGAATGTAAAGCAGGACTTTTTGCTGTAAAAAGATTAAGTGAAGAGAATCTTATTGAAGCTAAGAAAAATCCTTTTAAAAAGAAAGATGATGGTGACGATGATTCAGATGATAAAAAGAAAGGCAAGAAAGGCAAGAAGGGCAAGAATGACAAAAAAGAAAATTGGTTTGATAAGTTAAAGAAAAAGCCCAAAGGCAAGAAAAAGCATGTTAAAGAAGAAACTATTCTTGATGCTCTAAAAACTTCTGTCTCTGATAAAATTGATGTAGAACTTGAATTTTCTGATGGTAAAACTGAATTAGTTAGTCCAGAAATTGCTGCAAGATTCCTAAAGTTTTTTGGTGAAACAGAAGATGTACCACGATTTGTAATTGCCGATGCATTACTAGAAGGAACACAATTTGGTTTGCATAGAGCTATGAGATTAGTTGAAACTCGTGGACCAATTGAAGGTCATTCTTATCATAAGAAAACTGATGCAGAACTACATTACATTATTAAAGATGCTGGTGAAGCAGCACATAATATGCAGGATATGGACCCTAAAGCAGAAGGAAAATATCTTGATCAAGTAAATGATGCTTCAACTGTATTACATCATCGTAAAGGTGGTGGTAATAGAATTTGTCGTGTTGGTGATTGTCAAAAACCTGTAGCAGGTGCTTCTAGTCATTGTGCTAATCATCTAGCAGATGCAGCGGCAGGGAATGAATTACATTAAGGAATAATTAAATGCCAATAATTTCAAATCAACAACGTAGTGGAAGAGTATTAATTCGCACTCAAGCAAGTGAAAGTTATATTGTTGCTGGAAATAGTTCTGTATCAAATTTAGTTACAGCAGGTGAAATAGCTAATTCAGTAACTGCTGGTAGTGCAGGAAGTAATGGTATTTATATTATTGATGCTCATATTACTAAATTATTTTGGTCAACAACTGGTAGCATAACTGTAGCTCGTGGAGCGAATACTGAATATGTTCTGTATGGTTCTGATCATTGGAATTTAGAAGCAGCAGGAATGTCAGGATTTGCTAATACAGCTAACTTAGTTATTACTGTTAGTGGTGCTGCTACTTTATTAATAGAATTAAAGAAGAACGCACAGGGATGGTTAACGGACTATTAACGAGATTTGTAACATAAATACCAATGAGGTAAATATGTTATGAATAAAATATACTCAATTTATAAATTTACTTTTCCTAATGAAAAGTTATATATAGGTTGGACTACTAATTTTAAGAAAAGAATATATGCTCATGTTCATGATTCTAAAAGAGGTAAAACTAAAGTAAATAGAGCCATTAATAAATATAGTATTGAAAATATCAGTAAAGAAATCATTTATCAAACTTATGATATAGATGATTCACGAGAAAAGGAACGATTCTTTATTGATAAATATAATACAATCATTGATGGCTACAATATATTGATTGGTGGCGGAAGTGGCCCACACAGCGAAGAAACAAAATTGAAGATCGCTGCTACATCATTAGAACATTGGCAAGATAATGGGTATCGTGAAAAGGTTATAGCATCTAGAATGGGTCATGAAACATCAGATGCTACTAGAAAGAAAATAGCTAGATCATTACAGAATCATGAAATAAGTAATGATACACGAAGTAAGATTAGTAATTCAGTTAAGGAATTGTGGAAAGACCCTGAATTTAGAGCTAATCAATCCGTAAAACGTAAAGGTCGTATTCCATGGAATAAAGGTCTAAAGAAAGTTGCATGAAATTAATAACAGAAACTGTATGGGATTGTCGTTGCTTTACTGAAGAAAAGGAAGACTCTAAAAAAGCTCTTTATATCGAAGGGCCATTCCTTGTTGGTAATACTAAGAATAAAAATAATCGTATTTACCCATGGGATGTTCTTGAAGAAAAGGCTGATAAGTATATTGATATGTATGTCAAAGCTCATAGAGCATTTGGTGAATTGGGACATCCAGAAGGACCACGTATTAATCCAGAACGTATTTCTCATCTAATTACAGAACTTAAAAAAGATGGTACTCAGTACATAGGAAAAGCTCGTATTAATGAAGAAGGATTAGGTAAAATTGCCCATGGAATTATCGATATGGGCGGTGTACTTGGTGTTTCAAGCCGTGCAGTTGGTTCATTAAAAGAAAACTCAGAAGGAGTTAATGAAGTACAAAATGATCTTCATATTGCTACTGCCGCTGATATTGTTATTGATCCTAGTGCTCCAGGTGCTTTTGTAAATGGTATATATGAACATAAAGAATGGATTTATAATAATGGTAGTTTAATGGAACAAACTATTGCTGACATTAAGCATGATGTTGATGCAGCATTTGCAATGAAAAAAGGTCGTGAAAAGGCATTGATTGAATCATGGAATAAGTTTTTAACTGAACTTTCAAAAGCATCAAACTTATAAATATTAGAGAATTAAGGAGATTTACCTAATGGCTATTAAAAACGCAAACACAATTGTTGAAAATTCAGCTACTGGTCAGCCACAACCTGTATCAGTTCCTGGGTCTGCACAAAATGGTACTGAGGCAGCATCAACATTGAAGCCAGGTTCTCAGTCAGCAATGCCTAGACAGGAATTAATGGCGCAGGCCGTTGCAGTTATGGGCGGAATGGATTCAGGCGATCTTTCAAAATTTTTGGAAGGTCTATCAATGAATACTGGTGCTGCACAATCTAAATCTCTTGGTGGTGATCAGTCTAAGAATCGTGCATCCATTGAACCTAAGGGCGATGCTAAATCAGCCATGAAGGAAGATGTAGTTGCAATGTTTGTAGGCCAGGACCTATCAGAAGAAACTCTAGAAAAGGCTGTTACTCTATTTGAAGCTGCTATTCATCTACGTACAGAACTAGAAAATTCACGTTTAGCAGACGAATATGAAGTTAAGCTTTCAGAAGCAGTTACAGAAGTAACAGAGACTGTAGAAGGTCGTGTTGATGAATACTTAAATTATGTTGTTGAACAATGGATGGAACAAAATGCAGTTGCAGTAGATAGTCAGATTAAGACTGATATTGCCATGAATTTCATGGATGGTCTAAAGACTCTATTCACTGATAATTTCATTGAAATTCCTGATGATAAAGTTGATGTAGTTGAGGAATTAACTACTGAAAACCTAGCATTGGAAACAAAGTTGAATGAAGTTATGGTAGAAGTTGTTGCATTAAAGGCAGCACAGGCCAAGACAGTTCAGCCAGAAATTGTTGCTGAAATGGAAATCGGACTTTCTGATTTACAGAAAACAACATTCAAAACTCTTGTAGAGAGTGTTGATGCTAATCTTCCACCTGAAGATTATAGAGCAAAATTGAAAGTTCTACGTGAACACTATTTTAAGACTGGAAAGCCAACTGGTGTAATTCTTAATGAAACTGTTTCAAAGACAGTTGAAGAAATTGCAGCAGAAACAAAAGTAGTATCGGCGGCTCCTGAAGAAGAACTTTCAGAAGAAATGAAAAGTTATGTCGGCGCAATTTCTCGTACAAACCAATAATAGATTAAAAAGTCAAAAAACAAGATTTACTAAATATTAGTAGATATTAGAACGAATCATCCTTAAGGGAGATATTTAATGGCACAGCAAAAGCAGTTACTAGAATCAGAAGTTATTAAAAATTGGAAAGCAATCCTTGAACACAAGGACCTTCCACCAATTGGTAATTATGTAAAGGGACGTAATGGAGAAACTCATTTTGTTCCTGATAAACATAAGATGGCAGTAACTGCCTATATGTTGGAAAATACTCGTGATGCCATCCAGACAGAACGTGGCGTTATGATGAACTTAAACGAAGACGGCACTACTGTTGATGTAAACAACACTGGCAATATCTCAAATTTTGATCCAGTATTGATTTCATTAGTTCGTAGAGCAATGCCTAATTTGATTGCTTATGATATCTGCGGCGTTCAGCCAATGAGTGGTCCTACAGGACTTATCTTCGCAATGCGTTCAAAGTATGCTAACTCAACATCAGCACTTGGCGAAACTTTCTATAATGAAGTAAACACAGGATTCACAACTATTACATCGGGTGCTAACACATTCGGTAATAAGATGGTTGGTGTAGTTCCTGATGTTTCAAACAATGATGTTAACGGTGCTTATAACACTGCTACAGCTATGTTAACAGCCAATGCAGAAGCTCTAGGTGCAAACTCAACATTAATTTTCCCTGAAATGTCATTCTCAATTGAAAAAGTTACAGTTACTGCAAAGAGCCGTGCTTTGAAGGCTGAATACACAATTGAATTGGCACAGGACCTAAAGGCTATCCATGGATTGGATGCAGAGACTGAACTTGCAAACATCCTACAGTCTGAAGTTCTTGCTGAAATCAACCGTGAAGTTGTTCGTACAATCAATATCACAGCAGTAGAAGGCGCTACAGAAAACGTAACTACAACTGGTGTATTTGACTTGGACGTTGACTCAAACGGTCGTTGGATGGTTGAAAAGTTCAAGGGTCTTATGTTCCAGATCGAACGTGAATGTAACAACATTGCAAAAGCAACAAGACGTGGAAAGGGCAATATCCTAATCTGCTCATCTGACGTAGCTTCTGCTCTAGTTGCAGCAGAAATTCTTGACTATACTCCAGCAATTAATAATGCTCTACAGGTTGATGATACTGGTAATACATTTGCTGGTACTATTGGTGGAAGAATTAAGGTTTATGTTGATCCTTATTCTACTTCATTCGCAACTTCAGGTGGTTCAGGTGGTGCAGGAACAGTAACAACTGGTCAGTACATTACACTTGGATTCAAGGGTGCAAATCCATTTGATGCCGGTTTGTTCTACTGTCCATACGTTCCTCTACAAATGGTACGTGCAGTTGATCCTAACACATTCCAGCCAAAGATTGGTTTCAAGACACGTTACGGAATGGTAGCTAACCCATTTGCTGAAGGCTTGTACGCAGGTCTAGGTGAGTTGGTAGCAGATACAAACAAATATTACAGAAGAGTCATAGTTAAGAACTTGATGTAAACAACCTCATGTAAGTAACAAAGGGAATAGTCGAAAGATTATTCCCTTTTTTTTGGTATAGAGAAAATCATAAATACTATATGCAAATAGATGTAGAAACATTAAATGCTCTTTTAGCATTATTAACAAAAGAAATTATAAAATATCCAACAGATTCTAAAGAATCAATGGCACTATTTACATTTAAGGAGATACTAACAAATGGCTAATGCAATATATCCGGTAGGTCGTCAAGCTTTTCTTGAAGGAGCAATTGCTTTTCTAACTGACACTATTTCAGTTGTTTTAGTTGATAGTAATTATACATTTAATCTAGCTGATACTGTATATGCTAATGTTTCTGCTAATGTTGTATCAGCCAATGTCAATCTAGCATCAAAATCATCAACAAATGGAAATGCTTCATCAGCAAATCTAACATTTTCAGCCGTAGCAGCACCATCTGGTGGAAGAAGTGCTAAATTTGCCGTATTTTTCAAAAATACAGGAAGTTCTACTACAGCAAATCTAATTGCTTGTTTTGATACAGCTACAGGTTCACCAGGACTTCCTGTTACACCTAATGGCGGTGATATTAACTTACAATTCTCAACAGGACCTGGACAAATTTTCCAGTTATAATTGAAGTGACTCATGGCAATTGAACAATTTGTAAATAATGCCAATAGTACTTTATCTGTAGCTGCTAATACCTCACAAACAACAATAACTGTAACATCAGCTACACCATTTTCTGCTATAGGAAATTTTAGGATTATTATTGATAGCGAATACATGCTAGTAACTTCGGGTTCTGGTGCTGTATTTACTGTAACTCGTGCCATTGAGGGAACTACTGCGGCCTCTCATGGTATAGGCAATACTGTAACACAAATTTTAACTAATGGTGGTTTACTATCAATATTATGTTCTATAATATCTCCTGGAGGTAGATTAACTTTAACATCTGCTACTCCAGTAATGTCAGCAGATGTTACTGCTGTATCAAATGTTTTCTATGATACATATAAATCTAAAATAATACCAATAAACGGTGCTTTATATGAAATAGCTAGTAATGAGCTTAAATTAACATTAGATACAACCAATCATATAGGTGGAAGTATTTATGATATATTTGCTATTTCCAGTAACAATCTTGCAAAACTTGTTACTGGACCTGCATGGACTTCAAATACCGCACGAAATCTTGCAATTCAATTAAATAATGGTATATGGGTAAATAGTGGAACATTAACTCATGCTTACAATAATGCAGTTGATTATGGTTCAATTACCGCAAATAATGGTACATATTTAGGTAGTGTTTATTGTACTGATAATGGACAGACCAGTATGCAATTTAATCCTACACCTATTGCTACAGGAGCCAATGCATTTATGGCTCTTTATAATGCCTATAATAGAGAAATACTTAATTGTATAAGTTGTGACAATACAGCATCATGGTCATATCAATCAACTACTTGGCGTGGAACAAATGGAAGTGCTAATAATCGAGTTACTGTTATTGATGGTTTAGGACAATCACCAGTCTCTGGATATTTATCTATTGCAATTCAAACTCCATCTAATATTTCAGCTTCAATAGGTATAAATATTAATTCCATTACTGCTACACCAACAGTTGTAACAATAGAAAATACAAATAATCAAACCAATTGGCAAATTCAAGTTGAGCAATCTTTCAAACCAACTCTTGGATTAAATTTTTATCAGGGAATGGAAGTAACTGGGAGCGCGGCACCAGGAAATTTTTATGGATTAATAGCAGCCGGATTTCAAGATCATGCTTTAATTATTTCAACATCTATATAACGGTAAATTATGTCATTTACAGGTGTATTAGGGACGACAAAAAGTAGTCTAGGTAATTTTGAACTTGGTGTTCTGGGTGCAATTGACGCTCAATCTATTATTTTAGCATTACTCCAAGATGAATCTATAAAAACTGTATCGGTTTATGGCAATAGTTTTATAACAACTGCTAAACCATCAGCATCTTTAATTCAAAGTAGTACCAATTCAGTAGCATCAGCTAATCAAGCTAACTCAACATTTACAGCTAATGTAACAACTGGAAGTACTCTTGTCATTATAATTGGGACTAATAATTCTAATAAAAATACCGTTAAAACTGTATCAGATACTAAAGGTAATTTATGGATAAGTGCCAATAGCAGCGCCGGTACAATTGGTGGTCAGCCATTGGACTTGGAATTATGGTATGCTTCTGATGTTGTAGCTGGTAATACTACTGTAAGTGCTAATATAGCTTCACCTAATTCGGAAATTTTAATTATCATAGCTGAATTAGGTAATGTTGCCATACCTAAAAGTTTTAATACTGTAAATTCAACATCTTTTCCCAATACTACTCCACAGATTGTTACACCAGCAATGATTTCTAGTCCTACTGGTGGTATTGTTATATCTGCATTTTTTAAAGCTGTTAATAATGCAGTAGTTTCTGGTCCAACACATGGATTTACAGAATTTCAAACAGTGCATCTTGCTACTCAGGAAAGGGCTTTGGGTTCCGCTTATCTTATTGTTTCAAATAATGCTTCTGTAAATACTTCATGGACTATTAATGATGGTACTAATTCATGGATAACAATTTCAGCATCCTTTTCAGTTATAGTGAATGATGAAGTAATATTTACTCCAAAAATTTATAGCAATAGTTTTATAACAACTACTAAATTATCTGATGAAACATTAAAAAATGCATCGGTTTATGGCAATAGTTCATTAATTTCTACAATATTATATGATGAAACATTAAAAAATGCATCGGTTTATGGCAATAGTTCATTAATTTCTACAATATTATATGATGAAACATTAAAAAATGCATCGGTTTATGGCAATAGTTCATTAATTTCTACAATATTATATGATGAAATTATCAGTACTCTTGCATTAAATTCCAATTCTAATATTATAATTACAAGACTTCAAGATGAAAATTTGTTTATTCCAATAGTGAGAGGAATAACCTCAGCTATCATCACAAGATTATTTGATGAGCATATATTTACACCTATTATTTCAAGCAATAATTCTATAATCATGACTAAATTATTTGA
>ODAK010001504.1_pt1 | contig 25352 bp, 24 predicted proteins | sample 1539591 | NCBI WGS metagenome assembly ODAK01 (sample SAMEA3539303, study PRJEB22396) | soil metagenome | biome: tundra; feature: field; material: soil | place: USA | collected 2010-05 | depth 0.15 m
TCGCGGCGGACGAGGCGGCGCGGCTTGCGCCGGGCCTTGCGACCGACGGCGTGCTTGGTGCCACTCTCTGCCGGCGCGACGGCATCGCCGATCCCAACGGCGTGACGATGGGATTCGCCAAGGCGGCGCAGGCGATGGGGACGACGATTGAGCGCGACACGGAGGTCACCGGCATCACGGTCGACCGCGGACGCGTGTCGGGCGTGGACACCACGCGCGGCGCAATCGCGGCGCCCATCGTCGTGAACGCCGCCGGGCCCCACGCGCGTGCGATCGGCCGCATGGCGGGGATCGACGTGCCGGTGGACCCGTATCGCCGGCACATCTTCATCGCTCAGCCGGCGTCGCCGCTTCGAGCGGCCGCCCTGCCCGCGTCGAAGATCATGGTCATCGACTTCGAGACGACTTTCTATTTCCATCGCGAGGGCGCCGGTCTCCTGTTCGGGATGAGCGATCCCGGCGAGCCTTCGACCTTCGACACGACCGTTCGGTGGGACTTCCTCGCGCAGGCGACCGACATCGCGGTGATGCGTGTGCCCGCGCTCGCGGACGCGTCGATTTCGCATGCCTGGGCCGGGCTGTACGAAATGACGCCGGACGCGAATCCGATCATCGGCCCCGCGCGCGACGTGCCCGGATTCTTTCTCATCAACGGCTTCAGCGGCCACGGGTTCCAGCATTCGCCCGCGGCCGGGCGGATTCTCGCCGACCTCATCGTCGGCGAGAATCCGGCGATGGACCTCGCCCCCTTCGCGCTCGAGCGGCTGGCGGCCGGCACCGCGGCGCGAGAGCGCTACGTGGTGTGATCATGCGAGAATTGCCGCAGCCATGAGCACGTGTAGGGCCTCGCTGTGAAGATCGCGCTGAAGACCTGCCTCATCCGCACGTGGCGCGCGTCCGATCTGGATTCGCTCGTCGAGAACGCCAACAGTCCGCAGGTCTGGCTGAACCTGCGCGATCAGTTCCCGCATCCCTACACGAAGCGCGCGGGGCGGACGTTCCTGCGCCACATGCAGGCACGCCGCCCGGAAACCGTGTTCGCCATCGACGTCGGCGGCAAAGCGGTCGGCGCCATCGGCTTCGTCCTGCAAAAGGACGTGGATCGCGTGTCGGCGGAGGTCGGCTATTGGCTTGGCGAGCAGTACTGGGGACGCGGGATTGCGTCGGAGGCCCTCGGGGCGATCACGCGGCATGCCATCGAGACGCACGGCCTGACGCGCGTGTTCGCGGTGCCGTTTGCGTACAACAAGGCGTCGTGCCGCGTCCTCGAGAAGAACGGCTACGCGCTCGAAGGGTGCCTCCGCCGCAGCGCGCTCAAGAACGGCCAGATCGTCGATCAGTTCCAGTACGCGTTCATCGCTCATCCCTCCGAATCTTCTCGTCGACCTCCACGGTGAAGCGGCGGAAGTTCGAATAGGTCGCCGTGCCCACGACGGGTGCGCCCGCCGACGACAGAAAGTACTCCTCGTGCATGTCGGCCGGCACGTTGAGGTTGAAGCCGGGATCGAACCGGTACGTCGTCGTGATGGTCGCACGCACGCCGCGGTCGTTGTTGACCAGCTCGGTCTTGACGACGCGTCCGGTGGATGCCTCGATCCAAAGACGCCCTTGCGTGATGAGATCGATGCCGCCGGCGCCGCGAATCAGCGTCGGCCGCTCCCGCTCGATGTACTCGATCGACCAGACGTCGGATCCGATCTTGCGGTCCTCCTTCAGGTGCGAGAACGCGAATCGCCCCTGATAGCGCGGATCGAGCACGGTGAGCGCGAGGACCGGGATGTTGATGTTCCGCGTAATCCCGATGTTGTACCGCGCGCTCTCGGCGACGATTTGTTCCGCCTGCTGCACGGCGGTCGCCGCCGGCTGCAGAAAGAGCTTCGTCAACCGATCCTGCCGGTCGCGCACCGGCTTGCTGTCGACCTCGAACACGTCGCGAAACGGCAGCCAGACGTCCTGGCTTGGCAGCTTGACGAGCAGGAAGTCTGACACCAGCGTGCGCATGGCCGGCTGCAGGCCGCCGTGGGGAGCGCGCACGTTTCCCGACGTCTGTTGCACGTAGTGCTCTTCGGCGACGACGTTCGAGAAGCGCGTCTCGAAGTCCGTGACGTACGCACCGGCGCGCCCCAGGAGATCGGCGAGCGTCACCGGCGCCGGCGTCTGCGCGCAGAACGTCGCGGTCGCGGTGAGCGCGGCGAGCGCCCCTGTGGCGATGACGGCGATGACGGCGGTGACCACGGGCCTCATCCAACGTAGAGGATATACTGCACGCCGCACCGAGGAGGCCGCCATGTTTCGCGCCGCTGTGTCGTTCACGGCCGCCGTGTCAGTCGTCGTTGCCGCCGCCTCCGGGCAGCGCGGCGCGCCGATTCAGCGTCCAGCGCTTCCGAACGCGCAAACGGCCGCCGCTTACTTTCCCGAGCGCTTCGACTGGCAGCACAAGACGCCGGCCGAGGCCGGCATGGACCGGGCGATGCTCGACGAAGCCGTAAGGGCGGCGATCGACAGCGAGAATCCGGCGACGAAGAACATGCTGCTGTATCTCGCGACGACGTTCGGCCGGAGCGAACCGTTCGACACGCCGATCGGTCCGGTGAAAGACCGCGGGCCCGCGGCTGGTCTCATCACCCGCCACGGCTACATCGTGGCCGAATGGGGCGATCCCGGACGTGTGGACATGACGCACAGCGTGACGAAGACGTTTCTCACCACGGTCGTCGGGTTGGCGTGGCAGCGCGGGCTGATCCACGACGTCAACGATTACGCGCGCGACTACATGCCGCCCGCCGTCGATCTTTTCGAGGCGCCGCACAATCAGACGATCAAGTGGGATCATCTCCTGCGGCAGACCAGCGACTGGCAGGGCACGTTGTGGGGGAAGCCCGACTGGGCGGATCGCCCGGAAGGCGCGACCGCGGCGGATTGGCCGAACCGCAAGCTGTGGGACCCAGGCACGCACTACAAGTACAACGACGTGCGCGTGAACGTGCTCGCGCTGGCGGCGCTCAACGTGTGGCGACGTCCGCTGCCGGATGTCCTGCGCGAACAGGTGATGGAGCCCATCGGCGCCTCGTCCACGTGGCGGTGGTACGGCTACGACAACTCGTGGGTGGAGCTCGACGGCCAGAAAGTGCAGTCGGTGACCGGCGGCGGCCACTGGGGCGGCGGCATGTTCATCAACGCGTACGACATGGCGCGATTTGGGTATCTCTTTCTTCGCAACGGCACGTGGAAGGGCAAGCCGATCGTGTCGGAGCAGTGGATTCAGATGGCGCGAACGCCGGGGCCCGCGAATCCTGATTATGGTTTTGCGAATTGGTTCTTGAACACCGGAAGAAAGCCGCTGCCCGCGGCGCCGGCATCGGCGGTGTGCTTCGAGGGCAACGGCGCCAACATCATCTACATCGACTGGGACAACGACATCGTCGCCGTCGTGCGCTGGATTCGCGGCGGGCCGGCGCTCAACGATGTCATCGGCAAGATACTGGCGTCGATCCAGACGCCTGGCCATGCCGGTCACTGAGAGCTTCATCGCATTCGTCGTCGACCAGCTCGCCGGGTGCGGGCTCATTACGACGAAACGGATGTTCGGCGGCGTCGGCGTGTACGGCGGCGAGCTCTTCTTCGCGTTGATCGCCGACGATCTGCTCTATTTCAAGGTCGACGACTCGAACCGCGGCGATTTCGAAGCGGCGGGGATGGGACCGTTCAAACCCTATGGCGACGACCGCGAGATCTTTCAGTACTACGAAGTGCCGCTCGTCGTGCTCGAGGACGCGGATGAGCTCGCGACGTGGGCGCGCAACGCGATCCGCGTCGCCGCGTCGAAGCGTGAGTTGAAGCACACGTCCAAGCGAAAATAGAATCGATTCATGGCCCGCCATACCGGCTATGCCTCTCTTCCGCTGCACGGCGGAAAAGCGCCGCCCTGGCTCTTCTCGCGCATGGTGCGGCTCTCGCGCGAGATCCTGATCTACCTCTCCAGCGAATTCGGGAGCCGCGAGATTCTGCGCCGTCTGTCCGATCCGTTCTGGTTCCAGGCGTTCGGCTGCGTCCTCGGCTTCGACTGGCATTCGAGCGGTGTGACGACGACGGTGTGCGGGGCGGTCAAGGAGGGAATCAAGGAGATCGATCGCGATCTCGGCTTCTTCGCGGCGGGCGGGAAAGGGAGGACGTCGCGAAAGACCCCGGAACAGATTGCGGCGTCGTGCGAGCGGATCGGCCGAGATCCGAAACCGCTGGTGTACGCGAGCCGGACGGCGGCGAAAGTGGACAGCGCCGCGGTACAGGACGGCTACCAGCTCTATCACCACGTGTTCTTCTTCACCGCGGCCGGCGAGTGGTCGGTCGTCCAGCAGGGGATGAGCGATCGGACGAGCACGGCGCGCCGCTATCACTGGCTGTCCGAGCACGTGGCGAGCTTCGTCGACGAGCCGCACGAGGCGGTGTGCTGTGACGCGCGCGGCGACACGCTCAATCTGGTCGCGCACGAGAGCGACGCGGCCCGCCGCGCGTCGGCGGAGCTGGCGTGCCTGAAGCCGGACGTGACGTTGAAGGCCCTCGAGAAGGCTCGTGTGCCGATGTTGACGATGCCGGCGCGGCACACGCTGTTCCCGGAGCTCGATGTGGCGGATCCGTATCTCGAGAAGATCCTGCTGAAGACCTACGAGCGCGCGCCAGAGAACTTCGAGACGCTGCTCGGCATCGAGGGAGTGGGCCCGAAGACGCTCCGCGCACTGGCGCTCGCGTCAGAGCTCGTGCACGGGACGCCGGCGAGCCTCCGCGACCCGGCGAGGTTCGCATTCGCCCACGGCGGGAAGGACGGCACGCCGTTTCCGGTCGACAAACTGACCTACGACAGGACGATCGAGATTCTGAACATCGCCATCAACCGCGCGGCGATCGATCGATCGGAAAAGGTACGGGCTTTTCAGCGGCTCGCGCGCTTCGAGTCTCCGCCCCGTTGACGTGCGGCTTGAGGACCGTCGCGATAAAACGGTGAATCGGCGTCTCGACGCCGAGCTCATTCCCGAGGCGCACGACGGCGCCGCTCAGCCAGGGCAGCTCCAGCCGCTTCCCGCGCTCGAGATCCTCGAGCATCGACGACTTGGCCTGCGGCGGCAGCTCTTGCGTCATCCTGATGATTTCGTCGAACACGCCGGCCGGCAGCGCGATCCCTTTCTTGCTCGCGACGGCCATGGCTTCGAGCACCGCCGCCTGAATCATCGCGAAGAGATCCGGATCGTCGCGCAGCGGCCCGATCGGCGATCGCGTGACCGCCGTCATGCCGCTCATGACCGACAGGCGCACGAACTTCGACCAGATGTCCACGTCGATGTGGTCGGACAGCGTCGCCTGGAATCCCGCCGCGTGGCAGGCCTCGAGCAGACGCTCGAGTCGCGGCGATCTCGCGCCGTCGAGCTCCCCGAACCGCAGATGGTCCATCGTCGTGTGCCGGATGACGCCCGGTTCGCTGACGACGGCCGCGACGTACGCGACGCCGCCGGCGACGTGCGGCCGTCCGACCGCGCCCGCGACCGTCTCGACCCCGTCCACGCCGTTCTGCAGCGGTACGACGACGGTGTCCGTGCCGATGAGCGGTGGAAGGAGGCGGACCGCCGATTCCGCGTCGTAGAGCTTGACCGCGAACAGCACGACGTCGACCGGTGCGAGTGTCGATGTGTCCTCGGTGGCGCTGACGTGCGGCAGGTGAAGATCGCCCTTTGGACTTTCGAGGCGCAACCCGTTCGTGCGGAGCGCCTGCAGGTGCGCGCCGCGGGCAATGAAGGTGACGTCGACTCCGGCCGCCGCGAGACGGCCGCCGAAATAGCCGCCGACGCCGCCGCTGCCGACGATCGCGATACGAAGAGGGATCACGGCATCATTTTATCCCGGGTGGGACGCGTATTCCGGCGACGTACAATCCACATTTGCCCGCAAGATGCGGATAGCGGCCAGTCCGGCGGCCGGGCATAGTGTGGGCATGAAGTCGATGGCTATTGAGATTGACGACGCCGGGCGGTGGCGTGCGGTCGTCGCGCACGACCGCCGCGCGGACGGCGAATTCGTGTATGCGGTCGGCTCGACCGGCATCTACTGCCGGCCGTCGTGCGCGAGCCGGCGCCCGCGCCGCGAGGTCGTGACGTTCTTCGACGCGCCGGCCGACGCCGAGCGCGCCGGCTTCCGCGCGTGCCGGCGCTGCAAGCCGCACGACGCCGCGGTCGCCGATCCGTGGGTCGAGAAGATTCGCCGCGCGTGCGTGTATCTCGCCAACGTCGACGGCCATCCGTCGCTCGCGGTTCTGGCGAGGCGCGTCGGCGGCAGTCCGTATCATCTGCAGCGCAACTTCAAGCGGCTGGTCGGCATCTCGCCGCGTGAGTACGCCGAGGCCTGCCGGCTGCGCAGGGTCAAAGACCGGCTGCGCGCCGGGCAAGCCATCACCGGCGCGATGCTCGACGCGGGCTATGGATCCAGCAGCCGATTCTACGAACGCGCCGCGCCGATGCTCGGCATGCTGCCAACCACGTATCGACGCGGAGGAGCCGGCATGAGCATTCGATACACGATCGTGGCGTCACCGCTTGGGCGGCTGCTGATTGGCGCGACGCCGAAGGGTGTCTGCGCGGTCGCCATGGGCGCTTCGTCTGCCGAGCTGGAGCGCGCGCTCGCGCGCGAGTATCCGGCGGCGACGATTGCCGCCGACGATCACGCACTGGCGCGCTGGACCAAGGCGATCCTCGCGCATCTCGCCGGCCGCCAGCCGCGCCTCGACCTGCCGCTCGACGTGCAGGCCACCGCGTTTCAGTGGCAGGTGTGGGACGCGCTTCGCTCGATTCCGTACGGCGAGACGCGGACCTATGGCGAGATCGCGAAGGCGATCGGCCGGCCGCGCGCGGTCCGCGCCGTCGCGCGTGCGTGCGCGACCAATCCGGTCGCGCTCGCGATTCCGTGTCACCGCGTCGTGGCGTCGAGCGGTGCGCCGAGCGGCTATCGCTGGGGCGTGGGCCGGAAAAAGACGCTGCTTGCGTCCGAGCGCCGGTCGCGCGCCTGAGCCTCGGCGCGCACTAGGCCGGCCCGCCCGACCCGGCCTACAATTGTCCCTCGACACATGACCCACTACGGATGCTCCCCGTGGCTCGATCGCTTTCCGAAATCGCGGGTCCCCTCCTTTCCGCGGCATCGCGGCCACCTTGAACGGGCCGTCGTCGTCGTCGGCGGCGGGCTGACCGTGTGCGCGACCGCGTATGCGTTTGCGGCCGCCGGGATCGGCGTCGCGGTCGTCGAAGCCGATCGAATCGGGCGCGGCACGAGCGCCTCGGCGGCCGGGTGGATCGCCGACGACCCGGGCGTGACGTTCGTGTCGATGGAGCAGGCGGTCGGCCGCCGTTCGGCACGACAGGCGTGGCAGGCGTGGCGGCGCGCCGCGCTCGACGGGGCGGCCGTCCTGCGGCGGCTCGGCGTCAAGTGCGATCTCGAAGCGAGCGCGTCAGTGACCATTGCCGCCACAAGCGAGCAGATCACGCGCCTCAAGCGCGAGCAGAAGGCCCGGCGCGACGCCGGCCTGGACGCGCCGCTTCTCACCGCGCGCGCCGTCAGCGCGGAAGCCGCGCTCGCGTCGGGCGGAGGTCTCCGCGGCAGAGACGGGGCGACGCTCGATCCGTATCGCGCGTGCCTCGGCCTGGCGGCGGCGGCGCGCGAGCGCGGGGTGCAGTTCTTCGAGCATTCACCGGTGAAGAAGATCACGTTCGGGCGCAAAGCGGTCGACGTCCGCACCGCCGGCGGCACGATCCGCGCCGAGCAGGTCGTTGTCGCGACCGGCGTTCCGACCGCGCTTTTCGCGTCGCTCCAACGACATTTCTGGTTTCGCAGCGCGTACCTCGCGCTCACCGGGCGCGTGCCGGCCAAGATCCGGCAGCAGCTCGGCACGCGCGCCACCGTCGTCCGCGACTCGGGCGACCCACCGCATCTGGTCCGCTGGGTGGACGCTGAGCGGTTGCTGGTGATGGGAGCGGATCGCGAATCGCCTCCCGATCGACTTCGAGAGAAAACCACGATCCAGCGAACCGGCCAGTTGATGTACGAGCTGTCGACCATGTATCCGGACATCTCGGGGATGATTCCCGAGTACGGCTGGGACGCGGCCTATGCGCGCACAGCCGACGGGCTGCCGTACATCGGCCCACACCGCAATTTTCCTCGGCATCTCTTCGCGTTCGGCGACTCGAGCCACAGCGTGACCGGCGCGTACCTGGCGAGCCGCATGCTGCTGCGCCACTATCTCGGCGAGCTCGATCCAGCCGACGAGCTCTTCGCGTTCACCCGCAATGTCCGTTGACATCCTGGTGTTCGGGCCGCATCCCGACGACATCGAGATCGGCCTCGGCGGCACGATCGCGCGCCACGCGGCGCTCGGCGTCCGCGTCGGGTTGTGCGATCTGACGGCCGGCGAAATGGGTACCAACGGCACGGTCGAGGAGCGGCTCGCGGAAGCGGCCGCCGCCGCGGCCATCCTCGGCGCGGCCTGGCGCGAAAATCTTCGCTGGCCTGATCGCCGCATCGGCCAGGATCCCGGCCACCTCGAGCAGGCCGTCTCGTTCATTCGACGCCATCGTCCGCGCACCGTCGCCGTGCCGTATTGGTCGGACCGCCATCCGGATCACGTCGCGGCCAGCGCGCTGCTCGTCGAGGCGGTCTTCAACAGCGGACTCCAGCGGTATCAGCCTGATGAAGACTCGTGGCGGCCGGAGTGGGTCTGCTACTACTTCGTCAATGACGCGGCGCCGCCGTCGTTCGTGGTTGACGTGTCGGAGCACTACCACCTGAAACGCCAGGCGCTCGATTGCCACCGCAGCCAGTTCGTGCAGACGGGATCGGCCAGCGCGACGCGGTTGAACGCACCGGTGTTTCGGCAGCTCATCGAGAGCCGCGACGCGCAACTGGGCGCGCTGGCCGGCGTGGCGTGGGCCGAAGGCGTCGTGGTGCGCGAGCCGATCGTGCGCCAGGGTCTTCTCAAAGGAGCGTTGTGAACGTCGGCATCGTCTGCTACGCGTCGATTGGCGGCAGCGGCGTCATCGCGACCGAGCTGGGGAAAGCGCTCGCGTCGCGCGGCCACCACGTGCACATCCTGAGCAGCGAGACGCCGTTCCGTCTCGGTGACTACCAGCCCGGGTTGTCCTTTCACCGAGTGGAAACCCCGAGTTATCCGCTCTTCAGGGAGCCGCAGTATCTGCTGTCACTCGCGACCAAGATCGTTCAGGTCTCGCGCGACGAGCGGCTCGACATCGTTCATGCGCACTACGCCGTTCCGCACGCGGCGGCCGCCTATCTCGCCCGTCAGATCCTGGGGACGGCCGGTCACGCCGGCGTTCCACGCGTGATCACGACACTGCACGGCACCGACATCACCGTCCTCGGCAACGATCGCTCCTACGCCGAGACGATCGCGTTCTGCATCGAGCAGTCGGACGGCGTCACCGCCGTGTCCGAGAGTCTGAAGGCGGACACGTACCGCGAGCTCGGCGTGGCCCACGACATTCGCGTCATTCCGAACTTTCTCGACTGCTCGATGTACAGACGCCGCGACGGCACGGCGCTCCGGTCGCGTCTGGCTCCCAACGGCGAGAAGCTCGTGATTCACGTGTCGAACTTCCGCCCGGTGAAGCGCGTGGCCGCAGTCGTGGACGTGTTCGCGAGAATTCGGCGCCAGCTTCCCGCGCGGCTGCTGATGGTCGGCGATGGCCCGGATCTGGCCGCCGCGGCACAGACGGCGCGCGCGCTCGGGGTGGCCGACGATGTGGAGTTTCTTGGCGGACAGGATCAGGTGCTGCCGCTCTTGTCGGCGTCCGACGTGTTCCTGCTGCCGTCGGCCCAGGAGAGCTTCGGCCTTGCCGCTCTCGAGGCCATGGCGTGCGAAGTCCCCGTCGTCGCATCGCGTGTCGGCGGGCTGCCGGAAGTGATCGAAGACGGCGTCAGCGGTTTTCTCCACCCGCTGGACGATCTCGAGGGCATGGCGCGATCGGCGCTGCGCCTGCTCACCGACGGTGCGCTGCACCACCGTGTGGCTGAAGCGGGGTGCCGGACGGCGCACGAGCGATTCTGCGACCAGGATATCGTGCCGATGTACGAGGCGTACTACGAAGAGGTTCTCGCGCGGGCTCCGCGAACGAGGTGACCGCAGGAGGTCGTCGCGGTCAGGCCTTGCGCCGCGCGGGCCGGGCGAGCCATCGGAAGAACAGAATCACGATGACCGCCGGAATGAGCGGTCCCCACCACGCCGTCAGGCCGAACGCCGTCAGCGTTCTCGATCCGGTCTTCACGAACAGCATGATGGCCCCGGCCCACGCGAAGGCGCTGACCAAGTTGAGCACGCTGAACTTCACCGGCCGGACGTTCGCGTAGGCGCACGCGATCGGAATCGCCGTCCGCAGGCCCGGCAGGAACCGGCTGACGAGGATGATGGCGGTTTCATGCGAATGGACGCGCTCGCTGACCGAGTGCCGGTACTTGGCGAGCCGCGGGTACCGATCCAGCCAGTGAAGGTGGCCGCGGAGGATGTAAAACCACAACTGGTCGCCAGTCGCCCCGCCGAGCGCGCCCGCGACCAGCACGCCCACCCAGAACAGCTTGCCGATCATCGCATCCGCGCAGACCTTGCTGTAGTAGATCTCGCCTTCGATGATCGCCGCGATGTAAATCGGCAGGTAGGCGAGCATTACGCCGTCGATTGCGCGAGGACGCCTCGCACGACACGCGCCACCCGGGCCGTCTGCTCGTCCGTGAGCGAGGAGTACACAGGGATCTGCATCGCCTGGGCGGCGCGGTGCGCGCCAGGCGCTCCGGCCGGCTCGACCGCCGCACCGGCGAACAAGTCGAGATCGCTGCAGACGTCCACATGCAGCGTTTCGATATCGATTCCCCGGCGGACGCATTTGACGACGAGCTCGTCGCGCTGCGGTCCGTACACGCAGTACTGATAGTAGACGTGCGTCCGATCGGCGGGCGCCTTCGGCACAAAGATGCCGGGCAGATCGCCGAGCGCCTGATCCATCACGCGCGCGTGACGCCGCGTCCGCTCGGTCCACTCGTCGAGCTCGTCGAGCGCCGCGAGCCCGATGGCCGCCTGCACGTTGGGAAACCGCTCGGTGTAGACGTCGGGCAGCGGATCGAGCGCACGGATTTCCTCCCAGAGATACACGTCGGGGTTCGCGCCGATGAGCGACGAGACCCAGAGGATCGGAAAGGCGCTGATGCTGAACACCCACGGCTTGATCAGGATCCGCTGCACGCGGCCGACCAGCAGCCGGTTAACGACGCGCTTCTCGTCGGGCCACCGTTCGCGGTCGGCCAGTGCCCTGACGCGCGCCGCGACCGCCGCGTCGGCGACGAGCGCCATGCCGCCGCCGTAGCAGTTGAGCGGCTTGAGCGTCTGGAAGCTGAAGAACCCGGCGTCGCCGATCGTGCCGACCGGCCGGCCCTTGTAGGTGGCGCCGAGCGCGTGCGCGCAGTCTTCAATCACCCGCAGATCGTGCCGCCGGGCGATCGCCATGATCGCGTCCATGTCGCACGGCAGGCCGTAGAGATGCGTCGGCACGACGGCGCGCGTCGCGGGCGTGATGGCGCGCTCGAGCGAGGCGGGGTCGAGCGTGAAGGTGGACGGGTCGACGTCGGCGAACACGACCTTCAGCCCGGCGACCTGCGCCAGCGCCGGCACGACCCAGAAGGTCAGCGCCGGCAGGATGATCTCCGATCCGCGGGGAAGGTCGAGCGCTTTGAGGATGTAGTAGAACGCCATCCGCCCGTACGACGCGGAGACGGCATGGCCGCTTCCCGCGCGGCGCGCGAAGGCGTCCTCGAACTGGGCGATGTGCGGGCCCTGGATGAGCTCGCCGCCCGCCTTCAGGCGCGCGACGATGTCTTCGGTTGCCGGAAGGACTCGCGCTCCGTAGCGCGAGATGGCCGCTAGCATGCGACCGGGCGCGAAATGTCGGCGATCTCCTCACGGGAATGGCGATCGTTGACGCGGCGATCCATCCGGCTGACCCACTCGCGGACGGCCGTGTTCTGTATCTTCAAGAAGTTGGCGAGATAGGACGGTCGCACATAGAAGCGCTTGTACGCCGCGCCCAGGAGGAATCGCAGCTCGTAATCCGACAGGTTCGGGTGCTTGAAGGTCGGCGTGTAGCCGTCGTACTTCTCCCAGTCGGTCTCGGTGAGCAGCGGCTCGAGCTGCTTGAACATCGGCGTGCCCGGATACGGCGTCAGCATCTTGAACTGCGCGAAGGTCGACCCGAGATCGGTGGCGTAATCGATGGTCGCCGCGATCGAGTTCCAGTCGTCCTGCAGGAACCCGAGCACGTAGAACGCCGCCGTCACGATGCCGAGCTTCCGGCAATGTTCGATCACTTCACGCTGGTGGCTCTCGGGGATCGGCCGGCGGCCCGATTTCTTCAGGGTCGCTGGGTCGAGCGATTCGACGCCGAAACTCATCGCGCGGAACCCGGCCTTGTACAGCTTGTCGAGCAAATCGACGTCGAGCCGGTCGAGCCGCGTCTCGGCCTCGAACGTCAGGTTGAGCCCGCGCGCTTGAATCTCGTCGCAGAGCGCGACGACGCGGTCGCGCTGTTCGGTGAAGAGCGGATCGCGGAAGATGACGTACGGCCGCTTGACCTGGTCGCAGAGGCGTTCCATCTCGTCCACGATGTTCGAGATCGACCGCGCGCGGTAGCCGGCCAGAATCCGGTGCGGACAGTAGGTGCAGAATTCCGGACAGCCGCGGCTCGCGAGCAGCGGGAAGCCGCCGCCGACGGGGCGCGTGAAGAACTTGAAGCCCATCCCCGCGCGATCTTCGGTGACCAGATCCCAGCGCGGGAACGGCAGCGAATCGAGATCGTCGATCTGCTCGCTGAGGACCGTGCCCTGCGGGATGATGCCCTGCGCCAGCCGCATGACCGCCGCTTCCGGCTCGCCGTTGAGGATGAAATCGCAGTGGTCCGCGAACAGCTCCGGCATCTTCGACGCCGTGATGCCGATGAAGCCGACCTTGACGCCTTTCGCACGCATGCGATCGGCCCACGCGGTTTCATTCTTGTGGTCGACGAGCGACGAGAGCACGAGCGCGACGTCGCCCTGCACTTCTTCGCCACGCGTCCATTTCACGTCGTGGCCGGCGCGCGCCAGGATGGCCGCGGTGTAGGCCATGTGGACGCTGGGCACGTCGTGGAATTTCTTCTTGAGATACGCCATCACCGTCGTCACGCGAGTGAACGGATCGAGACGCGATCCGTACCCGCCGACAACCGTGTCCTTGCTGACGAACCCACGATCGGACTTCAAGTCTGCGAGCACGACTCGCATCTATCACCTCAATCTGACGCACACGACGGGAGCGAGACGACCCGGATACACGCCCGTTACCGCGTCCCTCATCAGCATTCGCAGGGCGATGATAAAAAGGTGCATGTCGATCGGGGGTTCGAGCGGGAACGGCCTAACTATCCCACAGCCCGGCCGAGGGACGCAACCCATGACATTCTTATGAAGCGTGAATTACGTTGGTTTTTGCAGGTCTTCGCCAAACATTCGCCACGATTTGTCAACGATTGTGTCCGGTTGGACCATCCCTCCGCTCCGGCCGGAGTCACCCCATCTGGTAATCTGATCACCCGGGTTATCCGGTCATTTGATCTGGTCATCTTGTGCCGTCCATCAAGCGAACGAAATTCAAGCTCTCGCCCGAACAGCTTCTCGAGATGTTCTATTGGCTGAAGCTGATTCGCGCCTTCGACGAGCGCCTCAGCATTCTGGTCAAGCAGGGAAAGGTGCGCAGCGGCGTCTACACCGGCATCGGCCAGGAAGCGATCATCGTCGGCACCGGTTTCGGGCTGCGGAAAGACGACTACATCTGTCCGCTGCACCGCGACCTCGGGTCGTTTCTGATGAAGGGCGTCGAGCCGGGCGTGATGATGTCGCAGATGTTCGCGAAGACCACCGGCCTCTCGAAGGGACGTGATTCGGCGCTCCACAGCGGTGTCTCCGAGCTCGGGATCTTCGGCAATACGAGCATGCTCGGCGCGAATCTGCCGGTGGCCGCGGGCCTCGCCCTCACGTACAAGATGGAGCGCACCGACAACGTCGTCGTCGCCTATTTCGGCGAGGGCGCGAGCAACGTCGGCGACTTTCACGAAGCGCTCAACTTCGCCGGCGTTCAGCGGCTGCCGATCATCTTTGTCTGCGAGAACAACCAGTACGCGTACTCCGTGCCGATCGAGAAGAGCATGGCGATCGACGATGTGGCCGACCGCGCGGAGAGCTATGGATTCGACGGCGTCGCCATCAACGGCAACGACGTGCTGGCTGTCTATCAGTCGACCCAGGGGGCGCTGACGCGCGCGCGAAGCGGGGAAGGGCCGACGCTGATCGAGTGCAAGACGTACCGCTGGCACGGGCATTCCGAGCATGACAAGGCGTTCTATCGCACCAACGAAGAGCTCGCGATGTGGAAGAGCCGCGATCCGATTCCGACCTTCACGACGTATCTGAAGGGTCTGCACGTGCTCTCGGACCAGCAGGAACAAGACACCGTCGAGCGCGTCGCGAAGGTCATCGACGAGGCGGTGGAGTTCGCGATGAACGCGCCGGATCCGAAACCGGAGGATGCGGTAACGGATCTATATGCGTAACGCGCGGCCACGACGATCAACGCAGAAACCGCGGAAATCGCGGAGCCCAATGATTCTCTGCGTCTTCTGTGAGTTCTGCGTTGAACGTGTGATCTGAGGTTGGCGATGACCTGCCGTTGATATGAGCAAGGACCTCTCGTACCTGGAAGCCATCCGCGAGGCGCTCGCCGAGGAGATGCGCCGCGCCCCGGAAGTGTTCATTCTCGGGGAGGACGTCGGCGCGTACGGCGGCGCGTTCGGCGTGACGCAGGGGCTGCACGAAGAGTTCGGCGACATGCGGGTCGTCGATACGCCGATCTCCGAGTCGGCCATCGTCGGCATCAGCATCGGCGCGTCGCTGCGTGGCTATCGGCCGGTGGCCGAGATGCAGTTCGCCGACTTCATCTCGTGCGCGTTCGATCAGATCGTCAACCAGGCGGCGACGCTGCGGTACCGGTACGGCGGGCGCGCCTCGGTGCCGATCGTCATTCGCGCGCCGAGCGGCGGCAATGTCAGCGGCGGGCTGTATCACTCGCAGAACCCCGAAGCGTGGTTCGTGCACCGGCCGGGGCTGAAGGTCGTCGCGCCCTCGACGGCGTACGACGCGAAGGGGCTCCTGAAGGCCGCCATCCGCGACGACAACCCGGTGGTGTATTTCGAGCACAAGTTTCTCTATCGCCGTGCGAAGGGCCCCGTGCCCGAGGGCGACGACATCGTCCCGATCGGCGTCGCCGCGACGCGCCGGGAGGGCGGCGACGTGACGCTCCTGACCTACGGGGCGATGGTCACGCCGTCGCTCGAGGCGGCGGATCGCCTCGCGAAGGAGGGCGTCGAGGTCGAGGTCATCGACCTTCGGACGCTGATGCCGTTCGACAAAGCGGCGATTTTCGCGTCGCTCGAGAAGACGAGCCGCGTGCTGATCGTCCACGAAGACGTCAAAACGCTCGGCATCGGCGCCGAGCTGTCGGCGGTGATCATGGAGGAGCGCTTCGACCGGCTCGACGCGCCGGTGATGCGTCTCACGTATCCCGACACGCATCCGCCGTTCTCCCACATCCTCGAGCAGGCGAACCTGCCGAACCCCGACACGATCACCGGCGCGCTGCGCCGCGTGGCTTCGTACTGATGGAATCCGCGGCTCAACGAGTGCTGGCGTAGGAGCAGATCGTCAGCCGCGGCCGACGATCGCCTGCAGCGCGGCGTCCACGTCCTCGTAGCGGAAGTGGAACCAGAGATGCGCGGCTTTTGCCGGCACCGCGCGCTGGCCGGAGAGGAGCAGCGCGTCCGCCATTTCGCCCAGCATCAGCCGCAGCGCGAACGCCGGCGCCGGCACGAACGCGGGACGATGGAGGGCGCGTCCCAGCGCGTGGGCGAAGTCGGCGTTGGTCACCGGATTGGGCGCCGTCGCATTGATCGGCCCGGCCGCCGCCGGCGTCTGAATCGTCCAGCGCACGAGGTTGATCCAATCCTCACGGTGAATCCACGGCCAGTACTGGCGCCCCGATCCGATCTTTCCGCCGGCGCCGAACCTGAACGGCGGGAGCATCTGCGGCAGGGCGCCGCCGTCCTTTTCGAGGACGAGCCCCGTGCGGATGCAGGCGACTCGCGTCGCCGGGCTTGCCGCCCGCTGCGCTTCGGCTTCCCACTGCACGCACACGCGCGCGAGAAAATCTGATCCGGCGGGCGTGTCCTCGGTGGCGACTTCATCGCCCAAGGGGCCGTAGTAACCGACGGCCGACCCGCTGACGAACACGGCGGGTGGCGACGCGGCGGTGCGGATGGCGTCGGCGAGCGTGCGGGTCGCCTTTACGCGGCTGTCGAGGATTGTGCGTTTGTGCTCGGCCGACCAGCGCGAGCCGGCGATCGGTTCGCCGGCGAGGTTCACGACGGCGCCGGCGCCGTCGACGTGGGCGCGCCACGATCGCTGATCGCGGGTCAGGACGACGACGTCGTGGCGGTCGGCGGCGAGGGCGGCGGCGAGGGGGCGGCCGAGGAAGCCGGTGCCGCCGGAAATGACGATTTTCATGGGGCACCAGTGTAAAGCGGGGGAGCGGGGGCCGCGGCGTGCTTGACACGGCGGATGCGTTTTAGTTAACTAACCAGTTAGTTTAGTCAGTCATCCCGATGCCGCGCCCCGCACGCGTCTCGCCCGACCGCATCCTCGCCGCCGCCGCCGTCGAATTCGCCGCGCGCGGCTTCGGCGGCGCCCGCGTCGATCGCATCGCCCGCCGCGCCCGCGTCAACAAGGCGATGCTCTATTACCACTTCAAGAGCAAGCAGGGGCTCTACCGCGCGCTCCTGCGCCGCACCTTCTCCCTCGCCGCCGCGCGCTTCCAGGCGATCGCGGCCAGCGACGCGCCGCCGGCCGAGAAAGTCGACCGCGTCATCGCCGGCCTCGCCGCGCTCATCCACGACCAGGAGTTCTTCCCGGCGATCATGATGCGCGAGGTCGCCGAAGGCGGCGCGCATCTCGATCGCGAAACGCTGCTCACGCTCGCCGGCGTCCCCCGCGCCGTGGGCGCCCTCGTGCAGCAGGGGATCGCCGAGGGCGCGTTCCGCGACGTGAACCCGCTCTTCGCGTACCTCAGCATGCTCGCCCCGATCGTGTTCTACCTGGCCGCCGGTCCGATCCGAAAAGAGTTCGGCGCGCTGCATCTCGAGCACCTCGAACCGCTCCCCATCGACGACTTCGTGCAGCACATGCAGGAGACGATGCGGCGCGCGCTCGCACGGACGCCATGAAGAAGCCGACATCATGAAACTGCCGCATCGCACGCTGAATCCGTCTCGAATCGTCCCCGCCGGTCTCTGCATGGCTGCGCTGTGGACCCTCGTTGCGTGCGGCCCGAAACCGCCCGCCGCTTCCGTCCGCGTGTCCGGACAGATCGAGGCGACCGAGGTGCAGACGGGATCTCAAGTGGGCGGCCGCCTGCTCGACCTGCGCGTCGCGGAGGGCGACCGCGTGAAGGCGGGCGACGTGATCGCAACGCTCGACGTCGCCGACGCGGAGCTGGCGCTCGTCCGCGCGCGCGCCGAGCGCGATCAGGCCGACGCCGCGCTGCGGCTCTTCCAAGCCGGCGCGCGCCCCGAGGACATCCGCCAGGCCGAGGCGCAGCTCGCCAACGCGCAAACGAGCGTCGGCGCCGCGCAGGCCGAGCTCACCTCGGCGAAAGCCGATGTCGATCGCTTCGAAGCGCTCCTCGCCTCCAACTCCGGCTCGCGCAAGCAGCGCGACGACGCCGTGACGCGGCGCGACGTGGCGAGGGAACGGCTGCAGGGCTCGCAGGATCAGGTCCGCGCGGGACGCGAGAATCTGGCGCGTCTTCGCGCCGGCTCGCGTCGCGAGGAAGTCGAGGGCGCGCGCGCGCGCGTCGCCGCCGCCAACGCGCAGATCGCGACCGACCTGAAAGCCGTCAGCGACGCCACCGTGTTGGCGCCGGTCGGCGGCATCGTCACCGAGAAGCTGGCGGATGTCGGCGAGCTGATTCAGCCGCGCGCGCCGATCGTGGTCATCACCGATCTCGACCACGCGTGGGCGAACGTCTACGTCGACGAGCCGATCGTCCCGCGGCTGCGCCTGGGGCAGCCGGCGACGATCTTCACCGACGCCGGCGGCGCGGGCATCGCCGGTACGATCAGCTACATCTCCGCCAAAGCCGAGTTCACGCCTCGCAACGTGCAAACGTCCGACGAACGCTCGAAGCTCGTGTATCGCGTGAAGGTATCGGTGGAGAACACGAACGGCGTGTTGAAGACCGGGATGCCCGTCGAGGCGGAGATTCTCCTTGGCCGCTGACCACGCCGTCACGCTCGATGGGGTCGCCAAACGGTACGGCGCGACCGTCGCCGTCGAGAACCTCTCGCTGTCTGTCGAGCGCGGCGAGATGTTCGGCCTCATCGGCCCCGACGGCGCGGGAAAAACGACGACGATCCGGCTGATCTGCGGGTTGCTGCCGCCCGATCGGGGATCCCTCCGCGTCCTCGATCTCGATCCGGTGCGCGATCATCGCCGGCTGACCGATTCGGTCGGCTACTTGTCGCAGCGCTTCACCCTCTATGGCGACCTCAGCGTCGACGAGAACGTCGCGTTCTTCGCGGAAATCCACGGCGTCCGAGATTACCGGGCGCGTCGCGATCGGCTGCTCGAGATGACGCAGCTGGCGCCGTTTCGGACACGGCTGGCCGACCGCTTGTCGGGCGGCATGAAGCAGAAGCTCGCCCTGGCGTGCACGCTCGTCCACGAGCCCGATCTCATCGTGCTCGACGAGCCGACGACCGGCGTCGACCCGGTGTCGCGGCGCGAGTTCTGGAAGCTGCTGTCGGAGTTCCTTTCGCAGGGCATCACGATCGTCATGTCGACGCCCTATCTGGACGAGGCGGAGCGCTGCGCGCGCGTGGCGCTCTTGAACGAGGGCCGCCTGCTCGCGCTGGATCGGCCGGCGGCGCTGCGCGCGACGCTGCCCGGCGAGCTGTACGAAGTCATCGTCCACGATCATCGGCGGATCGCCGAGGTGTTGAAGCGGATGCCGAACGTGACCGACGTGCAGATGTTCGGCGAGCGCGCGCACGTGCGGATCGCGAAGGCCGAGGGCGACGCGCCCGGACGGATCGCGTCGGCGCTCGGCGCGGCGGGGCTCGAAGGCGCGAGCGTCAGACCCATTCCGACCTCGCTCGAAGACGTGTTCATCGCTCGACTCGATGAGGCGACATCATGAAGCGCATCGCATTCGGTGCGGCCGTGTGGCTGATGATCGGCGCGAGCACGCAGGCGCAACAATCAACGGCGATCGCCCAGCCGCCAGCCATCACCGTCCAGGCACCAGCCACCAGCCTCCAGTCACTCGCCAGTGACCTGACGCTCGACGATGCGATCGCGCGCGGGCTGGCGGCGAGCCATCGGCTCGCCGAAGCGGCGGCGCGCGGTGACGCGGCCAGCGCCGTCGCCGACCAACGCCACGCCGCGATCCTGCCGCAGCTCGCGGCGCAGGCCGGCTACACGCGCACCAACCATGTCGAGGCGTTCGGGCTGCTGCTGCCGAACAACCAGCTCAAGATCATTTACCCCGACATTCCCGACAACTACCGGACGCGGCTCGATCTGCAGTGGCCGATCTACACCGGCGGCCGGCTCGACGCGCTCGAGCGGGCCGCCCGCATGGAAGCCGCGGCGTCCGCCGACGATCTTGCCGCCGCGCGCGCCGATCTGCGCCTCGAGATCACGCGCGCCTACTGGGCGCTCGTCACCGCCGCCGCGTCCCTCCGCGTCGTCGACGAGTCGGTGCAGCGGGTCGATGCGCATCTGCGCGACGTGCGCAATCAGCTGGACGCGGGGCTGATTCCGCCCAACGAGGTGCTGAGCGTCGAAGCGCAGGAATCGCGGCAGCGGATGCTGAGCATTCAGGCGCGGTCCATACGCGATGTGGCGGAAGCCGAACTCGGCAAGCTGATGGGTGCGCCGCCGGGAACCGCGATCCACCCCGTGTCGACGCTCGATGCGCCGCCGCCGCTGACGGCGGCCGTGGGCGCGCTCATCGAGGCCGCGACCCGCGACCGCTCGGAACGCGCGGCGCTCGTCAGGCGCGTCGATGCGGCCGGCGTGCGTCGGGAGGCCGCGATCGCCGGCGCCAAGCCGACGATCGCGTTTGGCGGCGGGCTCGACTACGCGCGGCCGAATCCGCGCATCTTTCCGCGCGATGCCACGTGGCGTGACTCCTGGGACGCCAGCATCAATGCGAGCTGGCCGCTCTTCGACGGCGGACGCACGCGGGCGGAAGTGGCCGAAGCTCGCGCCACCGTCCGCGCGGCCGAAGAGCGTCTGGCCGACTTCGACGCCACGCTGGCTGTCGAAGTCCGTCAGCGGCTGAGCGAGCTCGAGTGGAGCCGCGCGGCGATCGAGGCGGCATCGGACGCGGTCCGCGCGGCCGCCGAGGCGGCGCGCGTGGTCGCCAATCGTTTCACCGCCGGCGTCGCGACGAGTACCGACGTGCTCGACGCGCACGTGGCGCTCCTGCAGGCCGAGCTCGATCACACGCAGGCGATGGCCAACGCGCGGCTGGCGGACGCGCGCCTCGCGCGCGCGCTGGGAAAATGAACGCGATCGTCGTCTCCGATCTCACGCGGCGCTTCGGCCAGTTTGTCGCCGTCGATCGCCTCACATTTGACGTGCGCCAGGGCGAGATCTTCGGGTTCCTGGGCGCCAACGGCGCCGGAAAGTCGACCACGATCCGCATGCTGTGCGGGCTGCTGAAGCCGACGAGCGGAACCGCGTCGGTCGGCGGCGCCGACGTCAGCCGCGATCCGGAGGGCGTCAAGCGCCGCATCGGGTACATGTCGCAGCGGTTTTCGCTCTACGAGCGGCTCACGGTCGACCAGAACATCCGCTTCTTCGGCGGCATCTACGGCCTCGATCAGGCGCATCTCGATCGGCGCCGCCGCTTCGTGCTCGAGATGGCGGGCCTCGAGGGGCGCGAACGCACGCGCGCCAGCGAGCTGGCCGGCGGCTGGCGGCAGCGCCTCGCGCTGGGCTGCGCGATTCTTCACGAGCCGCCAATCGTCTTTCTCGACGAGCCGACCGGCGGCGTCGATCCGCTCTCGCGGCGCCGCTTCTGGGATCTCATCGATCAACTCTCCGCCTCCGGAGTGACCGTGCTGGTGACGACGCACTATCTGGATGAGGCGGAGCATTGCCATCGCATCGCCATCATCCACGCCGGCCGCCTCGCGGCGCTCGGGTCGACCGACGAGCTGAAACACATGTTGGCGGGCCGGTCGATCGTGGAGATTCACGCATCGAACCCGGTCGAAGCGATGCGGCTCCTCGACCGTATGCCGGAGGTGGAGAAGACGAGCGTCTTTGGAACGACGGTCCACGCGGTGCTGCGGGCCGACCGCGCGATCCCGACCGACGCGCTCAAGAGCCGGCTGGTGGACGGGGGTGTGCCGGTCGCCGGCATCGGCCCCGTCCAGCCGTCGCTCGAAGACGTGTTCCTTGAAGTCGCGGAGCGCGCGTGAGAAAAGCCATCGCCGTCGCCCGCAAGGAATTCAGCCAGATCGCCCGCGACAAGCGCACCCTGATGATCCTTTTGTTCGTGCCGGCCTTCTATCTCATGTTGTACGGCTACGCGCTCAATTGGGACATCCGTCACGTGCGTCTCGGCGTCGAGGATCAGGATCACACGCCGGAGAGTCGATCGGTCGTCTCGGCATTCGTGAACTCGGGCTATTTCGATCTCGTTGCGTCGGTCGACGACACGCGCATCACGGAGCTGATGAACACCAACGAGGTGCGGGCAGTGCTCGTCATGCCGTCCGGCTTCGGCCGATCGCTGCGGACCGGCTCGCGTGCGCCGATGCAGGTGCTCGTGAACGGCGACAACGCGAACACCGCCACGACGGTGATGAGCTACGCCCTCACGATTCTCCAGAGCGAATCGGCGCACTATCGGAGCGGTCAATCGACGCCGCTGCTGTCGGTTCAGCCGCGCGTCTGGTACAACGCGGAGCTGCGCAGCACGTTGTTCCTCGTTCCCGGCCTCATCGCGTACATCTCGATGATCACCGCCGTCATTTCGACGGCGCTGTCGATCGTCCGCGAGAAAGAGCGCGGCACGATGGAGCAGGTGCGGATGGCGCCGCTCGGCGCGCCGGCATTCGTCGTGGGGAAGACGATTCCGTATTTCCTGATTTCACTGGCGTCGGCGGTCGGCATCATTCTCGTGGCGATGATGCTCTTCGGCCTGCCGATGCGCGGATCGTGGTGGCTGCTGCTCGCCGCGCTGTCGCTCTTTCTCGTCGGTGCGCTCGGCCTGGGTCTGCTGATCTCGAGCGTGTCCGACAACCAGCAGGTGGCGTTTCAGCTCGCGATGCTCGCCTCGTTCCTGCCGACCTTCATGCTCTCGGGTTTCATCTTTCCCATCTCGAGCATGCCGGCGTTCCTGCGGGCCGTGACCTATCTGGTGCCCGCCCGGTACTTTCTGGTTGCGCTGCGCGCGATCGTGCTGAAAGGCGCGGGCGCCGCCGCGTTCTGGCAGGATCTTGCCGCGCTGGCGGTCTTCGCCGCGCTCGTGCTGGCCCTCGCGTCGGTGCGGTTGAGAAGAGAGTGGGCATGAGGCGCGTCGGCTTTCTCGTCTGGAAAGAGCTGATCGAGCTCAGACAGGATCCGCGCCTTTTCGGCATCGTCGTGCTCGCGCCGATTCTGCAGCTCTTCATGCTCGGCTACGCGGCGACGACCGATGTGCGGAACGTGCCGGTGGTGGTCGCCGACGCGGATCGGTCGGCCGCGAGCCGCGATCTCATCGCCCGGTTCGAGGCATCGCCCAATTTCACCGTGATCGGGATCGTCACTGGCACCAACGAGATCGATCCGTACCTCGAGCGCGGGCGCGCGTGGATGGCGTTGTCGATTCCGGCCGGATACGGCGAGACGCTCGGCGCCGGCCGGCCGGAAACCGTGCAGGTGGTCGCCGACGGCAGCGACGCGAACTCCACCAACATCGGTCTTGGGTACGCGACGAGTCTGATTGCGGCCTACGCGCAGCAGCTCGCGGGCGCACGCGCGAGCGGAGGGGGAGGCGCCGGCGGAGGCATTGACGCCCGCGTGCGCGTCTGGTTCAACGCGCGCCTCGAGAGCCGCGACTTCATGATTCCGGGCGTCCTCGCGCTGCTGCTGATGATGATCACGACCAACCTGTCAGCGATGGGGATCGTCCGCGAAAAGGAGCTGGGGACGCTCGAGCAGTTGAACGTGACGCCGCTGAAGCGGTGGGAGTTGGTGCTCGGCAAGCTGCTGCCGTACGCGCTCGTCGGGATGATCGACGTGTTTCTCGTCATGGGCGTCGCTCTGCTGTGGTTCCAGATCCCGCTGCGGGGAAGCATCTGGCTGCTCCTTGCCTTGAACCTGGTCTTCCTATTGAGCACGCTCGGTCTCGGGCTGTTCGTGTCGACGATTTCGTCGACGCAGCAGCAGGCCATGATGACGACGATCTTCTTCTTTCTGACGCCGATGATCTACCTGTCGGGCTTCGTGTTTCCGATCGAGAACATGCCACGGGTCATTCAGTGGGTCACCTATCTCATGCCGCTGCGATATTTTCTGGTCATCGTGCGATCGATCTTCCTGAAAGGCGTTGGGCTCGAGACGTTGTGGCCGCAGGCGCTGGCGCTGACGGCGTGGGGCGCCGCGATCCTGACGCTGGCGATTGCGCGGTCGACCAAACGGATCGCTTGAAGGATAATCAGGACGTATGCGACATCTCATCTGGCTGCTTGCCCTCGCGCTCTTCGCCGCGCAGACCGCCGATCCGTTGGATCTCGTGAAGCAGGCGCAGAAGCTGACGGCCGAGGGAAAAGCAGACGAAGCGCTCGCGCTGTATCGTCAGGCGCTCGCCCGTTCGCCCGAGCTCTTCGCCGCGCATCTGGGCGCCGGGATCGTGCTCGATCTGCAGGGCGCGTACAAAGAGGCGCGGCAGCATTTCGAGAAAGCCATCCTCGTGGCGCCCGATGAGAGCAAGTATCAGGCGCTCGTCAACATGGGCGTGTCGTACGCCTTCGACGGGAACGCGAAGAGCGCGTCGACGTTTTACAGGCAGGCGTTCGATCGCGGGATGGCGGCGCAGGATCTCCGCGCGGCCGCGGAAACCGCCAACGCGCTCGGGCGCATCTATCTCGAGTCGAACGATCTCGACAACGCGGCCAAGTGGTACCAGACCGGCTACGAGACGAGCCGCCGTCAGCCGAAGCTTCCCGCCGATCAGGCCGACTTGTGGGACCTGCGCTGGGCCCACGCGCAGGCGCGGATCGCCGCGCGCAAGGGCAACGCCGCCGACGCGCACACCCAGACGGCGATCGTCAAGGGACTGCTCGACAAGGGCACCAATCCCGATCAGCAGATTCAATATCCGTATCTGGTCGGCTACGTCGCGCTGTATCTGAAGGATTATCGCGGCGCGATCGCGGCGCTGACGCAGGCCGACCAGAAAGATCCCTTCATTCTCGTCTTGCTGGCGCAGGCGTACGAAAAGGCGCATGACGCCGCGAACGCGCGTCAGTGTTACGTGGAGGTGCTGGCGTCGAACGCGCACAGCTTGAACAACGCCTTCGCGCGGCCCCTTGCGAAGAAAAAGCTCGCCAGATGATCGTGTGATGGAAGCCACACCTGAAATGACCAACCGTCCCCTCGATGACGCCGAGGCGGACTACCGCGCCATTTTCGATACCGCCAACGATGCCATCTTCGTCCATGACGTGGCGACCGGTGCCATCCTCGACGTCAACCGGAAGGCGTCCGACATGTACGGGTACACGCGAGACGAGGCGCGGCACCTCACCGTGCAGGACCTGAGCGCCGGTGTGGCGCCCCACACGCAGGAGCATGCGCTCGAGCTGGTGCAGGAGGCGGTCGCGGGGACACCACAGCTATTTGAGTGGCTGGCGAAGGATCGAGCCGGCCGCCTCTTCTGGGTCGAGGTCAATCTGAAGCGCGTCGTCATCGGCGCGCACGATCGCCTGCTGGCCATCGTGCGCGATATCGCCGAACGGAAGCGCGCCGAGCGGCAGATCCGGGAAAGTCACGAGAGCCAGAAGACACTGAATGCCTTGCTCCGCCTCGCGCTCGAGGACATGACGCTGGAGGAGCTGTTACAGCAGGCGTTGACGCTCGTGCTGCACAACAAATGGCCCGTGACGCTGGGCGTGGGTACC
>ODAK010001507.1_pt1 | contig 25324 bp, 24 predicted proteins | sample 1539591 | NCBI WGS metagenome assembly ODAK01 (sample SAMEA3539303, study PRJEB22396) | soil metagenome | biome: tundra; feature: field; material: soil | place: USA | collected 2010-05 | depth 0.15 m
ACCAACTTCACCCCGACCAAGGACGTGGCGATCCTGCTGCTGGTCCCGGTCTCGCAACAGTAGACCCGGTTACTGACAGGGCGATTCCTTGGCCGGATCGCAGCCATAGGGGACCAGCTCGTGGCGCTTCTGCTGCTTCATCGAGGCGGACATGCGGCTGACGACACCGTTCCATAAGGCCTTCTGCGCCACCGGATATTCCACGTGCAGGGTGACATTGCCGGAGCCGTTGTAACGGGCGACCCAGTACTCGACCTTGCCGGCCTTGACGCAGGAAAAGGCGGAGACCGTCTCTTTCTGCAGCCGGTAGGCCGGCGGCAACGCGTCGCAATCGCTGGCCGTCGGCGTCACGTCGCTCGCCGGATCGTTACCGGGAAAGCCCGGCCGCTCCTCCGTGGTGGTCTCAAGCGTCGCCACGGCCATCCCATCGGCGCTGCCCAAGGTCACCCCCAACGGGTCCTTGATCGGCTTCAACGACGCCGGCGCCTCGACTGAGGAACCATGCTGATCGGTATAGACGCGCCAGGTCTCGGCCTGGGCCGGCCCTGCAAGGCCCGTTGCGAAAACACTGATCGCGACCAGGACCACGGACCAGCCGGCGGCTCGATCAGTCTGGCCCATCCTGTCGCCCCGGAAAGCCCTGGCGCCGCCTGGGTGACTCGAACACCCGACCCCCGCATTACGAATGCGGTGCTCTACCGGCTGAGCTAAGGCGGCCTGCCGTGGGGGCGGTGTTTAGTCGGGTTTCGGAGGGCTCGCAACGGGGCCGGACTAGGGCGTCGAGGTTTCGGCGCGGGCCCAGTCGTCTTCGGGGCCGGGGTCGTGGGCCGCCGGGGTGAGGATGGCCTCAGGCGTCGAAAAGGGCGCGCCGGGCTCGTAGGCCGCGGGCAGTTCGGGCAGTTCGCTCATCACCCGTTCGCGGCGCTCCAGGCGCGGGTGGATGAGCTCGCCGGTCTCGGCATAGGTGGAGACCAGCTTGGCCCAATCGGTGGGAGCGTAGGCGAAGGCGCGGCCGGCGGGGTCGAGGTCGGTCCAGTCGGGTTCCTGCTGGGCGGTCACGCCGCGGGCCATCCAGGCGCGGGCCTCGTCGGCATGGCCGGCGGCGTTGGCGATGCGGGCCATCAGGCCGCAGAGGCGGGCATCGGGCTGGCCCTCGTCCATGGCGTCGACGGCGGCCTGCGCCGCGGCCGGCTCGCGGTTGAGCAGGGCCTGTTCGGCGACGACGAAGCGGCTCTCGCGGTTGGAGGGGTTGAGCGCGGCCAGTTCGCCCAGCCGGGCGGCGCGGGCCCTGGGCGTCTCGGCCGTCTTGAGGTCGCGCCAGAGCAGGTAGAGGGCCGGGTGCGGGCGGGCCTTCCAGGCCTGTTCGATGAGCGGGACCGCGCGCGCCGCCTTGTTGTCGGCGATCTGCAATCGCGCGGCGATGACCGGGCCCGGCGGGAAGCCGGGATCGAGCTTGGCCGACTGAAGGGCGAACTCCAGCGCCTGGACCCGCAAGGCCGGGTTGGGGCTGGTCTCCAGGCTGGCGGCAGAGGCGGCGAGCAGGGCCGCCCGCGCCCGCTCGGCGCTGAGCGGCGAGACGATCTTGCGTTCAAGCGCGCCCTGGACGAGTTCGAGCGCCGCGGCCCAGTCGCCGCCCTCCAGCCGGCTTTCCAAGAGCGCGCGCCAGGCCCAGCGCGAGGTGCGCGCCAGGCTGTAGGCGGCCTTGGCGTGGCGCAGCGCCGCCTCGTGGTCGCCCTGTGCAATCGCCCCTTGCATAAGCCCGCGATGGCCGGCCAGGCGCATTTCGGGGAAGCCCAGCATGGCGGCGTAGGCGGACTGGGCGGCAGCCGCGTCGCCAGCGGCCTCGGCGGCCTGGGCGGCCAGGATGCGGACCAGGGCCGGCGCGTCCTCGACCAGTTCGGCCGCCTGCTGCGCCAGCCGCCGGGCCTCCGAGCCATCGCCGGCCGCGGCGGCCAGGAAGCCGCGACTGAGCGCCTCCATGCCGCGCTGGCGCCTGGCCTCGGCTCGCAGGGCGGCCTGGCGGGCCGGGGTGGTGACGATCCAGAGCGCGATGCGCCAGATGGCCACGGCCAGGAAGGCGCCGATGATGATGGCCAGGGCGGCGGCCGCGGCGGTCATGTCGATGCGCCAGCCCAGCCACTCGACGCTGGCGCGGCCGGGCTGGCCGCCGAGCACGAAGGCGGTGACGGCGATCACCGCCAGCGCGGCCAGCACGAGGATGCCGCGGATCATGTGGGGGATCCGGGCGGTTGCGGCTGGGCCAGGTCGCGCTCGGCGCTGGTGCGGATCGCGGCGGTCAGGCGGTCGATCTCGATCCGGCGCTCGGCCTCGGCGCGCCAGCCGGCGGCGGCGTCGCGGCCGGGTGCGGAGAGGCCGTCGAGTTCGGCGACCGCGCTTTCGATGTCGCCGTCGTCGGCGCTGCGCTGGGCGCGGGCGAGGATGGCGTCCGGGTCGGCGCCGGTCAGCCGGTCGACGCGGCGGATAGTGAAGACGGCGGCCAGCATGTGGCCAAGGTGGGCCAGCGCGCCTGAATCCTTCGGCGGCTCGCGGGCGGCGACCGCGACCTGGTCGGCCAGGCCATCGAGCTGCATGGCCAGCGCCGCGCGGCTGGGGGCGCCGGTGGCGGCGTAGCCGGAAAGGGTGCGCAGGTCGGCGGAATCGGGCAGCAGGCGTTGCAGGGTGGTGAGCTGGTCGGCGAAGGGGCGCGAGGTCTGCGCCGCCTGGCCGACATCCGCCGCGGCCAGGGCCTCGGCGGCGGCCTGGCGCAGGCGCTGGTCGGCGGCGTCGAGGCGGTCGAGCCGCGCGGTGAGGCTGGCGACGTCGGCCGGGGCGGCGGCGGTGGGCGCGGGCCCATCGGACACAGCGTCGATCGACGGCGGCGGGATCTGGACCGGCTGCATATAGCTGGCGACGCCGCGCTGGACCGGGGCCGGCGCCGGATGGGCGGGAAAGAGCTTCGGCCCGTAACGATCGATGGCGATGCCGGCCAGGATGCAGAGCAGCCCAAAGACCATGGCCGCCCAGAAGGCCAGCCCAAGGCCCCGGCGGCGCAGGCTGTAGTCATGCGGGTCGCGCGGCAGGGTGATGTCGTCGGGATCGGGCGCGCTCATCTGGGTCCGCCCCTGGGGGGTCCGCGTCGGGTCATTTGAGCAAGTCTAGCAGCGCCGCTTCATTGGGAAAGGGCGCCGCCATGACGCGCGCGAAGCCCCGCCCGCGCAAGGGGGCCGCGGCGGCGTCGGAAATGGCGAAGACGGCGATGTCGGCGACGGGACGGCCGGCGGTGAGGGCCGCGACCTGGCTAGCGCCTCGGGCGGAGTGGATGAGGATGGCGTCGACGGCGTCCGGCGGGGCGGTGAGCGCGGTGGGGACGGTCTCGTAGACGGGGGTGGCGCGAGCGACGACGCCGTTGGCGCCCAGGAGGGCGACGAGGTCGGCCGATGGTTCGCGGGCGCCGGGGTGGAGGACAAAGTTGGGTTTGGGATCGGTGGCGGCGATCAGCCCGGCGAGCGCCGTCACGCCGCCATCGGCCGAGCGAACGTCGGCGAACCCCGCCGCCCTGGCGCGGTTGGCCGTGGCGGCGCCGACGGTGAAGACCGGCAGGGTCCGCTCAGGCGTCAGCGCGGCAAAGGCCGCGATGGCGTGGCCACTGGAGAAGGCCAGGGCGTCGACGCCCGCGAGGTCGATCCGCGCGTCCACGATGGCGCGCGCCTCCAGCACCGGCGCGACGACAGCGGTGTGACCCAGTGCCTCCAGTCGCGCGGCGGTGGCCTCGGCCTCCGGCATCGTGCGTGTGACCCAGACACGGTGGACGGCCATCAGACGCAGCCGATCCAATGGCGCCCTTCTCCCCTTGCGGGAGAAGGTGGCGGCGAAGCCGACGGATGAGGGGTCGCGCGGCGATGGCCGATTGGGGGCAAAACCTCAACGGGCGAGTCGGTGTGACCCCTCATCCGACCTCCTTCGGAGGCCACCTTCTCCCGCAAGGGGAGAAGGAACGGGAGTATGGTCACCACCATTTTCCGAGACGTCTAATCCGCCGCCGGCATCAGCAGGCGGTCGCCGCCTTCTTCGCGGATCTGGTCGCCGAGGTCGCGGCCGAGGCTGCGGGCGGAGTCCAGGTCGGCGGCTTCGACCTCGCCAAGGCGACGCAGGCGGTCCTTGCCATCGGCGGTGAGGGCCTCGACCACCAGGGTGAGGCGGCCGTCTTCGAGCCAGGCATGGGCGCCCATGGCGGTGCGGCAGGAGCCTTCCAGCGCCTCAAGCGCGCCGCGCTCGGCGGCGACGGCCAGGGCGGTTTCGGCGTGGTTCAGCGCCTTGACCCAATGAGCCTCCGCATCGGCGGCGCGGGTCTCGATGGCCAGAGCCCCCTGGCCCGGCGCCGGCGGAAATTCGATCGGATCGAGGGGGTGGCGGATGCGGCCGGCCAGGCCCAGCCGGTTCAGGCCCGCGAGCGCCAGGATCATGGCGTCGGCGTCGCCGGCCTCGAGCTTGGCCAGGCGGGTGTCGACATTGCCCCGCACTAGGACGAAGGCCAAATCGGGGCGGCGGAACTGGGCCTGGGCCTGGCGGCGGATGCTGGCGGTGCCCAGCCGCGCGCCTTGGGGCAGGTCGTCGAACGAAGCGAAGCCGGGGCTCAGGAAGGCGTCGCGGGGGTCCTCGCGCTCGGGCGTCGCGGCCAGGACCAGGCCCGGCTGGCGGGCGATCGGCACGTCCTTCATCGAGTGCACGGCGCAGTCGACGCGGCCGCCGATCAGGGCGTCCTCGATCTCCTTGGTGAACATCGACTTGCCGCCCAGTTCGGTCAGGCGGCGATCCTGCACCCGGTCGCCGGTGGTGGAGATGATCACCAGCGGCGCGACCTGTTCGGCCTCGGCCGGATCGGCGCCAAGGGCCGAAGCGATCGCCCGCTGCACCAGGCCCGCCTGGGTCAGGGAGAGCTTCGATCCGCGCGCGCCAATCCTGATCGGGTCCAAGGGCCAGGCCTCCGCCAATTGCGGCTGACATCGCTCGCGCCGCCCTGGCCTGCTACAGGAGCCGCGATGCGCCCGCAACCGAACCGCCAGCTGACCGTGCCCGACCCTCTGACTGTATTGGGCATCGAGACCAGCTGCGACGAAACCGCCGCCGGGGTGGTGCGTCGCCACGGCGACGGCCGGGTCGAGGTGATGTCCTCCATCGTGCTCAGCCAGGTGAAGGATCACGCCCCGTTTGGCGGGGTGGTGCCGGAGATCGCCGCCCGCGCCCATGTCGAGGCGATCGACGCGGTGATCCGGGCGGCCATGACCGAGGCGGATCTGGGTTTCGGCGATCTGGACGGAGTGGCGGCGACCGCCGGGCCGGGCCTGGTGGGCGGGGTGATGGTCGGGCTGTCGGCCGGCAAGGCGATCGCTCTCGCCAGGGGCCTGCCCCTGATCGCGGTCAACCATCTGGAGGGCCACGCGCTCTCCGCGCGGCTGGCGGCGGATGTGGCCTATCCGTACCTCCTGTTGCTGATTTCTGGCGGACATTGCCAGCTGCTGGACGTCGAGGGCGTGGGCCGCTGCACGCGGCTGGGCTCGACCATCGACGACGCCGCCGGCGAGGCCTTCGACAAGATCGCCAAGGCGCTGGGCCTTGGCTATCCGGGTGGCCCTGCGCTGGAGAAACTGGCCGTCGGCGGCGACGCCAGCCGCTTTCCCCTGCCCCGGATGCTGCTCGGCCGCGCCGGCTGCGACTTCTCCTTCTCCGGCCTGAAAACCGCCGCCGCCCGCCTGGCCGAGACGGTGACCGACGAGACCGACCGCCGCGACCTGGCCGCCGCCGTGCAAGGCGCCATCGCGCGCCAGCTCGCCGAACGCAGCGAGCGGGCGATGCGGATCTATGCGGAAGGGCATGGCGGCGATCGCAGATTCGTCGTCGCCGGCGGGGTGGCGGCCAATTCGGAGGTGCGACGGGTGCTCGAAGGAGTCGCGGCCGCGCATGGGTTCAGCTTCACCGCCCCGCCCCTGGACTATTGCACCGACAATGCCGCCATGATCGCCTTGGCGGGCGCCGAGCGGCTGGCGCTAGGGCTGGTCGATGGGCTGGACGCGGTGGCTCGGCCGCGCTGGCCGCTGGACGAGGAGGCCGCCTTGAACCGACCGACCCACGTACCCGGCCGCAAGGGAGCCAAGGCTTGAGCGGCTTCAAAAGCGCCGGGGTCATCGGCGGCGGAGCCTGGGGCACCGCCCTGGCCCAGGTCTGCGCCCGGGCCGGTCTGGACACCCTGCTCTGGGCGCGGGAGCCCGAGGTGGTGGAGGCGGTGAACGAGCGCCACGCCAACCGGCTCTTCCTGCCCGATATCGCGCTGGATCCGGCCGTCCGCGCGACCGGCGACCTGACTCAGACCGCCGGCCGCGACCTGATCCTGGCCGTGGTTCCGGCCCAGCACATGCGCGCCACCCTGGCCGCGCTCGGCCCGCATCTGCGCGCCGACCAGCCGGTGGTGCTCTGCGCCAAGGGGGTGGAACAGGGCTCGCTGAAGCTGATGACCGAGGTGCTGGCCGAGGCAGCGCCCCATGCGCGGCCGGCCGTCCTCTCCGGCCCCAGCTTCGCCGGCGAGGTGGCGCGCGGCCTGCCGACCGCCGTCACCCTGGCCTGCGCCGAGCCGGACTGCGGCGAGTCCCTGGCCGAGGCGCTGGCGACCCCCACCTTCCGCCCCTACTGGACCGACGACCTGATCGGCGCCGAGGCCGGCGGGGCGATCAAGAACGTGCTGGCCATCGCCTGCGGCGTGGTCGAGGGCCGTGGCCTGGGCCGCAGCGCCCATGCCGCCCTGGTCACCCGCGGGTTCGCCGAACTGACCCGGCTGGCGGTGGCGCTGGGGGGCGAAGCGCGCACCGTGGCCGGGCTCTGCGGCCTTGGCGACCTGGTGCTGACCTGCTCCAGCCCGCAGTCGCGCAATATGAGCCTGGGCCTGGCGCTGGGCCGCGGCGAGACCCTGGCCAGCCTGCTCGCCGACCGCCTGTCGGTGGTCGAAGGCGTGGAGACGGCGCCGGCCGTGCGCGCGCTGGCCGCCCGGCTTGGGGTCGAGACGCCGATCTGCGAGGCGGTGGCGGCGGTGCTGGCCGGCGAGCGCGACCTTGACGAGGCGATCGGCGGCCTGCTCTCCCGACCCCTTCGTTCCGAACTGGAGGACTGAGCATGACGCTCTACGTGCTGAGCTGCATCGACCGGCAAGACAGCCTGGAGCGGCGCTTGGCCGCGCGCGAGGCGCACCTGGCCTATGTCGGGGCCAACCGCGACATGGTGCGGATCGCCGGGCCCTATCTGGACGACGACGGACTGATGGCGGGCTCGATGTTCGTGATGGAGGCGCCCGACCGCGCCGCCGTTGAGGCCTTTTCAGCCGCCGACCCCTACGTCCTCGCCGACCTGTTCGAGCGGGTCGAGATCCACGTCTGGCGGGTGAGCGTGGGCGCCATCGCGTGAATGCAGCTCAACCGGCGCCCGATACGCGGCTCTGCGCCCTGGCCGACATCGCCGACCCAGGCGCCAAGGGCTTCTTCTTCCGCGCCGGGGATCAGATCTTCCTGGGCTTCGTGGTGCGCCGCGACGGCGTGGTCGCGGGCTTTATCGATCGCTGCCCGCATACGGGAACGCCGTTGGCGGCCCTGCCCGACCGTTACCTGACCCGCGAAGGCGACCTGATCGTCTGCTCGACCCACGGCGCGATGTTCCGGCCCCACGACGGCCTCTGCCTGGCCGGTCCCTGCGAAGGCCGCTCACTATGGCCCTGGCCGGTGATCGTGACCGGGGCGGAGATTCGGACAGCGCCGTGACGATCAGTGCCCGTTGGGCGCGCTGCCAAATCCGCCCGACCGGGCCGGGCCAATCACGGGGACCTGGGTCGCGTTCCGCGGCCCCGCGTCGTCGCCGACACTGTCCCATTGGGCCTGGGTCAGACAGATCCTGTGCACGACGTGGGAGCCGGTCTCGTCCTGCGATTGACAGATCAGCGGTTTCGCGGCGGCCGCTGGCGGGGCGTTTGCGGGCGCCGCGGCCAGCGGCGTTGAACTCGCGGCGTCAGGTGGGCTCGCGGCGTCGGCGGCGCTCGCCACGGCCGGCGCCGCCAAGCTCGCGCCGCCCAGCGCACTGGCTAGAAAGGCCAGACTGATTATGCGAAGCCACATGTCGATTCTCCTGGCCCTGCCTACAGGTTGCAGCGGCCGGCCCGCGGCGGCCAAGATTGCTGGTGTTTCAAAAACGGTGCTGACAGCGAGCGAGGCGCCCGCACTACGCCTCAGCCACCCGGCACCCCCGCTTCGGCGCCGCGGTGGACGGTGTCATTGAGATCATCCTGGGCGTCGCGGCTCTGCTGTTCCCATTGCGCCCGGGTCATGCAGACCTTGGTGCGGCCCAGGCGCGTGCCGATCTCGTCGGTCCATTTGCAGATCTGCGTGTTCGGATCATAGCCGTGCTTGAGGGGGGTCGCGGACGCTGTCGCGCCGGGCGCTCCGGCCGTGGCGGCGGACGGCGAGCCGGCTGGCGCGCCGTCGGCGAAGCAGGCGCCGCCGAGCGCGCTAGCGAACAGGACCGTGGCGAAGAGGTTGAGTTTCATGGCGAGTCCCCAAAGCGTTCCAGCGTTCAGCTTGCGGCCGCACCACCGTAGCGGTCAAGCCGGCGGCGCTTCCGCCCCGAAGGCCGCCACCTCGGCGATCAATCCTTGCACAGCCAGGGCCACCAGTTCGCCGCCTTTCTCCGGCGTCGCCAGGCCGGGATCGGAGCCCATGCGGCCATCGGGATGGCGGGCGCGGAAGTCGAGCGCCTCGCGGATGGGGCCGGATGAGGCGATCTGCGGCGCGTAGTTGGCCGACTTGATCGCGTCTGGATAGGCCCATTGGGTGACGGCGATCTCCGACGGCGTCGCGTGGCTGCCGTGGCCGGAGGGGAACTGGCGATAGGCCAGCTTGACCACTCCGCTCAGGTCCCACCAGTTGCGCAGCTTCAGGGCGAACCCGGCCGGGCGGTGGGCGAAGCTCGCCTCGGCATACAGTTCGGAAAAGGCCGCCTCGATGCTCGAGACATTGCCGCCATGGCCGTTCAGAAAATAGATCTTCTCAAATCCATGCAGCGACAGCGAGCGCACCCAGTCGCCGATGGCGGCGATGAAGGTCGAGGGCCGCAGAGAAATGGTGCCCGGAAAACCCAGATGGTGCTGGGCCATGCCGACATTGAAGGTGGGCCCGACCAGCATGTCGCCGGTCTTCTGCGCCTCATGCGCGATGATCTCGGGACAGAGCCAGTCGGTGCCGAGCAGGCCGGTGGGGCCATGCTGCTCGTTGGAGCCGATCGGGATGACGATGGTCCTGGAACGTTCGAGAAAGGCTTCGGCCTCCTGCCAGGAGGAGAGTTGCAGCAGCATGGGACGGTCTCCGGCCGAGCGGGTCTGGGCTGGCGCCGACACCCTAGCCGGATGAGCGGCCCTACAACACCGTCATCCCCCGCTGGAGCGGCTTTAGCCGCGGAATGCGGGGGACCCATGGTCGCTCACATCGGTCGGCGACCATGGGTGGCCCGGATAGACCGGGCCATGACGGAAGAGTGGCGCGGCTCAGTCCGCTCCCAGGTCCCTGCGGACGTATTTGTAGGTCTGGGGCGCCGCGCAGAGGCAGGCGTTCAGCGTTCCGTCCTTGGCCCACCAGATCAGGGTGGGGTAGCCGGGCTTGACGCCGTTGGCGTTGAGCAGGGGTTTCAAGCTGTCGACCAGGTCGCGGCCGGCGGCAATGACCGCGGTGCGGGCGACGTCGCCGTCGGCGGGCGCGATGTGCGGCGCCTTCCAGGCGTCGGCCGGGGTCGAGGTCCAGGTCTGGAACAGTCCCCAGTTGCGGTTGACCCAGAGCTCGGCCACCGTCGCGCGCTCGGCGGGGGTGGATTTTGCCGCGCCATTGACGTCCGGCGGGGCGATCATGATCACGCGGGTGTCGACGCCGGCCCTTTGCAGGCGCGCGAACTCGCTCTGTTCGTAGGCGTCGCACGCCGGACAGTCGCGCGTGGCGATGACATAGAGTTTCGGACCGCTCAGGCCGGGCGCGACCCAGCCGGCGCCGGCCAGCAGCTTGGCGATATCGGCCTGGCGGCTCTTGATCAGGTGCGGCCGCCAGCGGACGTCGATGTCCCACCAGAGATAGAGGCCGCCGAAGACGACGACGATGAAGCCGATCAGCATCGCCCAGAGCCGCAGTCGCTTCATCGGCCTTCCCCCCTGCCCTGGTCCACTATTGCATGGTCGGGATCACAAAGGCCGAGTCCTCGCTCATCCCCTCGGGCCAGCGCGCGGTGACGGTCTTGACCTTGGTGAAGAAGCGCACGCCTTCCATGCCGTGCTGGTTGGCGTCGCCGAAGGCCGAGCGCTTCCAGCCGCCGAAGCTGTGATAGGCCACCGGCACCGGGATCGGCACGTTGATGCCGACCATGCCGACCTCGACGCGGGCGGCGAATTCGCGTGCGGCGCGGCCGTTGCGGGTGAAGATGGCGACGCCGTTGCCGTACTGGTGCTTTGACGGCAACGCCACGGCTTCCTCGAAGCTCTCGGCGCGCACCAGCTGCAGGACGGGCCCGAAGATCTCTTCCTGATAGGTGCGCATCTCGGGTTTCACATGGTCGAACAGGTTGGGGCCGATGAAGAAGCCGGCCTCGAAGCCCTGCAGCTTGAAGTCGCGGCCGTCGACGACCAGCTCGGCGCCCTCGTCGACGCCCAACTGGATATAGTCGGTGATCTTCTGACGGTGCGCGGCGGTGACCACCGGCCCGTACTGGGCGGCGGCGTCGGAGGAGACCCCAATCTTCAGCGTCTCGATCTCGTCGAGCAGCCGCTCGCGCAGGGCCTCGGCGGTCTTCGACCCCACCGGCACAGCGACCGGCAAAGCCATGCAGCGCTCGCCGGCCGAGCCATAGGCCGCGCCCATGATGTCGTTGACGGTCTGGTCCAGGTCCGCGTCGGGCATGATGATGGCGTGGTTCTTGGCCCCGCCCATGGCCTGGACGCGCTTTCCGTGGCTGGTTCCGGTCGCATAGACATACTGGGCGATGTCTGACGAGCCGACGAAGCTGACCGCCCGGATGTCGGGGTGGGCCAGGATGGCGTCGACGCAGACCTTGTCGCCATGCACCACGTTGAGAATGCCAGCCGGACCCCCAGCCTCCATGAAGAGTTCGCCAAGCCGCACCGGCACACTGGGGTCCTTCTCCGACGGCTTGAGGATGAAGCTGTTGCCGACGGCGATCGCCACCCCGAACATCCACATCGGGATCATCGCCGGGAAGTTGAACGGGGTGATGCCGGCGACCACGCCGAGCGGCTGGCGCATGGAATAGACGTCGATGCCCGGCCCGGCGCCTTCGGTATATTCGCCCTTCAGCGCGTGGGGGATGCCGCAGGCGAACTCGATCACCTCCAGCCCGCGCTGGATGTCGCCGCGACTGTCGGCGACCACCTTGCCGTGTTCGGACGAGAGCAGGTTGGCCAGTTCGTCCATGCGCGCCTCGACCAGGCGCTTGAACTCGAACATCACCCGCGCCCGGCGCTGGGGGTTGGTCGCCGCCCAGCCGATCTGCGCCCTCGCCGCCGCCTGCACGGCCGTGCCCAGCTCGCCCGCGTCGGCGAGCGCCACGTGGGCCTGAACCTCGCCGGTATTGGGGTCGAACACATCGCCGAACCGGCCGGACTGGCCGGCGACGGCGGCGCCGTTCACGAAATGCTGGATGTCACGCATGGGAAGGCTCTCGAACTTGGAGGAAGCCGACCTTCTAAGCCGGCCTCGGCGGCGGCGGTAGGGGTTGCCCGCGCCGCGGCCAACGGCGCATGTTCGCGGCATGACCGCATCCGAACCGGGGCCGCGCATGATCCTCCCGGCCGAGGGCGATTTCCGCCTGGCCGACGAGGCCGCGACGGCCCGGCTGGGCGCGGCGGTGGCCCGCACCCTGGCCGCCGGAGAAGCGGTCTGCCTGAAGGGCGTGCTGGGCGCCGGCAAGTCGACCCTGGCGCGCGGCCTGATCCGCGAACGCACAGGGAGCGGCGAAGATGTGCCCAGTCCCACCTTCACCTTGGTGCAGTTCTATGAGGGCGACGGCCTGAAGCTGGCCCATTTCGACCTTTATCGGCTGACCAGTCCCGGCGAGGTGGATGAGATCGGCCTGGACGAGGCGCTGGACGATGGGGCCGCGATCATCGAATGGCCCGAACGGCTCGGCCGACATCTGCCACGGCATCGACTCGATATAGAGGTGCTGATCGTCGGCGAAGCGGGCCGCGAGAGCCGGCTCGCGCGCCTCAATCCCCACGGAGACTGGGAAGGACGGCCGCTTGAGTTCTGATCGCGCGGCGGAAAAGGCCGCCTTCCTCGCCGCCAACGGCCTTGGCGACGCCCGGCGCGAGCGCCTGGCCGGCGACGCCTCGACGCGCCTCTATGAGCGGCTGCATCGTGCGGGCAAGCCCAGCCTGATCTTCATGGACCAGCCGCCCAATGCCGAGACCGCGCCCTGCCCGCCGGACGCGACGCCGGATCAGCGCCGGGCCCTGGGCTACAACGCCAGCGCGCGGCTGGCGGCCGGCCGGGTCGAGGCCTTCGTCGCCTGCGCCACCTATCTGCACGGCCGGGGGCTCTCGGCGCCGGAAGTGGTCGCCGCCGACGCGCCGGCGGGCCTGGCCGTGCTCGAAGACCTGGGCGACGACCTCTATGCGCGGCTGATCGAGGCCGGGGGCGACGAGACGCCGCTCTATGACGGCGCCATCGACGCCCTGGTGCACCTACATGCCGAACCGCCGCTGGCCAAGCTGGTCGGACCGGGCGCCGAGTGGCCGCTGCTGGTTTATGACGACCTCGCCTTGCAGACCGGCGGACTGATGTTCTTGGAGTGGTGGCCGAAATATGCCGGCCAGCCGCCGTTCTCCGCAGAGGCTGTCACCGAATGGGAGACACTCTGGGCGCCGATCCGGGCGCGCGGCGTCGCCGGCGCCGAGGTCTTCTGCCACCGCGACTACCACGCCGAGAACCTGATCTGGCTCCCCGATCGCCCGGGAATCCGCAAGGTGGGCCTGCTCGACTTCCAGGACGCGCTCCGCGCCCATCCGGCCTGGGACCTTTCCATGCTGCTGCACGACGGCCGCCGCGACGTTTCGCCGGAACGCGAGACCGCGTCGCTTGAACGTTATCTGGCCGCGCGACCCCAGGTGGACCGCGAGCGGTTCCTGGCCGACTATTACGGCCTGGGCGCGATGAATTCCGCCCGCATCCTGTTCATCTTCGCCCGCCAGGTCGCCGGCTTCGGCCGGCCGCGCTACGCCGCGTTCATGCCGCGCATGTGGCGCTATCTCGACCGCTGCCTGGAGGCGCCGGAGCTGGCGCCGATCAAGGCCTGGTTCGCCCGCAACGTGGTGCGGGAGCCGCGGGCGTGAGCGGTCCCAGGACCGCCATGGTGCTGGCCGCGGGGTTGGGGGTCCGCATGCGACCCCTGACCAACGACGGGCCCAAGGCCCTGGTCGTGCTGGCCGGCAAGACCCTGATCGACCACGCGCTGGACCGGCTGGTCGATGCGGGCGTCGAGACCGCCGTGGTCAATGTCCATGCCTTCGCCGACCAGCTCGAGGCCCATCTGGCCAAGCGAAAAACACCACGCATCCTCATCTCCGACGAGCGTGCTGAAGCGCTGGAAACCGGCGGCGGCTTGAAAAAGGCGATACCGCTGCTGGGCGAGAGCCCGGTCTGGGTCTGCAATATCGACGCGCCCTGGATCGAGCACGGCGCCTCGGCCCTGGACGCGGTCGCCGGGGCCTTCGATCCCGAGCGGATGGACGTCTGCCTGCTGCTGGCGCCCACCGCCGAATCCATCGGTTTCCGCAACACCGCCGACGGCGCCAATACCGGCGACGTGTTCCGCGACGCCGATGGGCGGATACGCTTCAAGGCGCCCGGAGAGGCCGCGCCATTTCTCTATGTCGGCTTCCAGATCACCAAGCTCGACGTCGTTGCCGACGGCCCGGAGGGACCGTTCGGCCTGCTGCCCGTCTGGAGAACCCTTTCGGCGCGGGGCCGAATCTTCGGTGTCCCGTCCCCTGGCCTGTGGATGCACGTGGGAACGCCGGAGGGCCTCGAGGCGGCCGAGGCGATCTACGCCTCGCTTCCCGCCGGCGGGGCGAAGGCCGGGCGCGGATGACGCCCTTCGGCCGACCCGCGCCGCGCTGGTTCAGCATTGCGCCGCACCGGCCCTTCCTGGCCGACTTGGCGGAGGGGCTGTTGGAGGCACTCGCGGCCGGTGGGCCGCAGGCCCTGTCCGACGCGGTCGTGCTGGTCCCCTCGCGACGGGCAGCGCGTGGCTTGGCCGAAGCCTTCGTCGCGGTCGGCGGCGGCCGGGCGCTGCTGCTGCCGCAGATCCGCGCCCTTGGCGACCTGGACGAGGGCGAGCCGCCCTTCGAGCCCGGCGATATCGCGCTCGACCTGCCGCCGGCCATCTCGCCCTGGCGGCGTCGGTTCGAGTTGGCGCGATTGACCGCCGAAAACGCCCCCCTGGTCGGCCGCTCGCTGGACGCCACCGCGGCCCTGGAACTGGCCGACGCGCTGGGGCGCTTCCTGGACGGCGTCGACATCGACGAGGCCTGGCCGCTGAAACCGCCCGCCGACTGGGTCGCCGCCGAGATGGCGCGCCACTGGCAGGTCTCGGCCGACTTCCTCGATCTGGCGGTTACGGCCTGGCCGCTCCGCCTTGCTGAACTCGGCCTGGTCGACGTGACCGCGCGGCGGGTGGCCCTGACCCGCGCGCTGGCCGAGACCTGGGGCGTCGCGCCGCCGACCGGCGTACTGGTCGCCGCCGGCTCGACCGGTTCGACCCCCGCTACCGCGGCCCTGCTCTCGGCGGTGGCCAACGCCCCGCAAGGCCTCGTCGTCCTGCCCGGCCTGGATCAGGACCTCGCCGATCCGGCCTGGGCCGAAGTCGGCGACCAGCATCCGCAGGGCGCCATGAAACGCCTCCTGGCCCAGGCCGGCATAGAGCGGGGCGCGGTCAGGCCCTGGTCGCCGGCGCGGCCGGGCGATGCGCGCGGGCGCTGGCGGCGCAGGATCGTCAACGAGGCGCTGCGTCCGGTCGAGGCCACCGCCGACTGGCTGGACCAGATCGCGACGCTGAAGGCCGAGGGCGAGCGCGACGGCGTCGATCCCATCGCCGAGGGCCTGGCCGGGCTTTCGCTGATTGCGGCGCGCAACGAGGAAGAAGCCGCCCAGATCGCCGCCCTGGCCTTGCGCGAAGTGCTGGAGACCCCCGGCCGGACCGCCGCCCTGGTGACGCCGGACGCAGGGCTGGCGCGGCGGGTCTCGGCGCGGCTGGCGCGCTGGGGCATCGAGGTGGATTCCTCCGCGGGCGCTCCGCTCGCCGGCTTCCCGGTCGGCCAGCTGACCGCTCTGATGGCGCGGCAAGCGGCCGACGCGCTCGATCCGGTCGGGCTGCTGGCCATACTTAAACACCCCCTGGTCCGCCTGGGCCCGGGCGCCGAGGCGCTGGAGCGGTGGGCGCTGCGCGGCGCCCGGCCTCGCGACTGGGCCGACATCGCCGCGCGGCTGGAAGAAGCGGCCGGTCGAAACCGTGCGGGCATCGACGACGCCGTTCGGCTCGCGACCCTGTTGCGTGACGCCCTGGAAGCCGCGTCCGCCCCCTATACCGGCGAAACCGCGACCCCGGCCGAGGCGGCGCGCGCCCTGGCCGAGGCCATGGAAACCTTGGCGACGGGTCCCGACTTCACCGATCCTGGCGCGCTCTGGGCCGGGCCGGCCGGGGAATGCGCCGGCGACCTGATCGCCGCCCTGATCGGTGAGAGCGACGGCCTGCCCGAGGTGACTCCGCGCCTGTTCGCCGAGTTGGTCGAGGATCTGCTGGCGGCGGAAACCGTGCGGGCCGGCGGCGCCACCCATCCGCGCCTGCGCATTCTGGGCGTGCTGGAAGCCCGGCTGATCCATGCCGACCGGCTGATCCTGGGCGGGCTCGAGGAGAGCGTCTGGCCCCAGGCCGCCCCGGTCGATCCTTTTCTGTCGCGGCCCATGCGCGAGGAGCAAGGCCTGTCCTCGCCCGAGCGGCGCATCGGCCTTTCCGCGCACGACTTCGCCCAGGCCGCGGCCGCCGGCGAGGTCATCCTGCTGACAACTTCGCGGCGCTCAGGCGCGCCGGCGACGCCCTCGCGCTGGCTCTGGCGCCTGCAGACCCTGGCGCGAGGCGCGCGGGTCGAAATGCCAAGCCGGCCCGATCTGGTTGCCTGGGCGCGCGCCCTGGACGCGCCAGAACGGTTCGCGCCTTCGCCGAGGCCAAGGCCGACCCCGCCGGTCGCCGCTCGGCCGCGCAAGATGGCCGTCACCACCGTGGAGCGCTGGCTGCGCGACCCCTACGCGGTCTATGCCCGCTATATTCTTGACTTCTATCCCCTGGAGCGGCCGGCCGAACCGATCGAGGCCCGCGCCCGCGGGTCGGCGGTGCACAAGGCCTTCGAGCGGTTCGCGGTCGAACAGGCCGGCGAACTGGGCGACGATGCGGAGGCGCTGTTCGCCGACATGCTGGTCGACGAGCTTGGCCGCGCCGGCATGCTGCGGCCCAGGCTGGCGCGCGAGCGGGCGCTGGCGACGCGCGCCGCGCCCTGGGTGATCGAGTTCGAGCGCCGGCGGCGCAACGGCGCGCGGCTGCTGATTGAGCAGAACGGCGCCTATCCGCTGCCGACGGCGGGGGGCGACTTCACCCTGACCGCCCGCGCCGACCGGATCGAGTGGCGGGTCGACCGCGCCGACGTACTCGACTTCAAGACAGGCGCGCCGCCGAGCCCCAAGCAGGTGGAAAGCGGGCTGTCGCCGCAGCTGACCTTGACCGCGGCCCTGTTGCATCTGGGCGGCTTCGCGGACCTCGGCCCGATCCGGCCGGGCCAGCTGGTCTATGTGCGGATCCTCGGTGCGCGCGAGGGCGGACGCGAAGAGGTGCGCGCCGAGGCGGGCGAGAGCCTGGACATGGCGTTGACAGCGCTGGATGGGCTTCGCCGGCGCATCGACCTCTTCGACAACCCGACCACGCCCTACGTCTCCTGGGCCGCGCCACAGTTCATCAGCCAGTTCGTCGGCGACTACGACCATCTGGCGCGGCTGTGGGAATGGCATGTGATCGGCGATGAGGAGACGGGCCCGTGAGCACAGCCGTCCAGACCCAGATCGAGGCCTCCAACCCCGCCACCTCGGTCTTCGTCACCGCCAATGCCGGCTCCGGCAAGACCCGCACCCTGGTCAGCCGGGTGGCGCGCCTGCTGCTGCGGGGAACGCCGCCGGAGGCCATCCTCTGCGTCACCTATACCAAGGCGGCGGCGGCCGAGATGCAGAACCGGCTGTTCGAGCTGCTGGGCGAGTGGGCGGTGGCGGAAGACTCGAAGCTGGCCAAGGACCTCGTCGACCTCGACGAGAGTCCGGACAACCTGCCCCGCGCCCGGCGCCTGTTCGCGCGTGCGCTTGAGACGCCGGGGGGCTTGAAGATCCAGACCATCCACGCCTTCTGCGAAAAGCTGCTCAAACGCTTTCCGCTCGAGGCCGGGGTCTCGCCCACCTTCCAGGTGCTGGAGGACGCCGCCCAGGCCGAGGTCTCGGCCTGGGCCCGCGACGCCGTGGCCGAGGCGGCCATCGAGGCGCCGGAGGGGCCGATCGGCAAGGCCTATGCCCACTTCGCGGTCGAACTGGACTGGCAGCGCTTCAACACCATGTTCGCCGACTTCGCGGCGCGGCGCGCGTCGATCGAGGACTATGTGAGGGCCAACGAGGATGCGGCCGGCTACGCGGGAGACATCTGGTTTCGCTGCGGCTTCGACGTCCGCACCGAGCCGGAGGCGATCGAGGCCGAGGCGGTCGACGGCGTCGACTGGGCCGGCTGGCGCGACGCCGCCACGGCCCTGTCCGGCGGCGGCGCGAACGACCAGGCGCTCGGTCGGGCCATGGCCAGCGTGACGCAGGATCATCTCTTTGCCCGAGTCTGGGCCTGCTTCTCCACGGAGACCGGCCAACCCCGCGCCAAGCTCAGCGCCAATGCGCTCGATCCACGGGTTCGCGCCTGGCTGACCGCCGAACAGGCCCGGCTGGGCGCGGCCAACGAACGGGCCAAGGCGGCGCGGATCGCCCGCGATACCGAGTACGCCATCACGCTCGCCCTCGCCTATGCCCAGCTCTACGAGGGCCAGAAGGCCTCCATCGGCGCGCTGGATTTCGGCGACCTGATCGCGCGCACCTGGGACCTGCTCAAGGCCCGCGCCGACGCCGCCTGGGTGCTTTACAAGCTGGACGGCGGCATCGACCACATCCTGCTGGATGAAGCCCAGGACACCGCGCCGGACCAGTGGGACATCCTCCACGCCCTGACCGACGAGTTCTTCGCCGGGGCGGGGCGGGTTCGGCCGGATGAGCGAAAGAACCGCACGGTCTTCGCCGTCGGCGACCGCAAACAGTCGATCTATTCCTTCCAGGGCGCCCAACCGAAGCAGTTCGTCGTCGAAGCCGACGCCTATCAGGCGCAGATCGAGGGGGCGGGCGGCGACTTCCTCAGGGCGTCGCTGGAGGACAGCTGGCGCTCGACCCCCGAGGTGCTGAGCTTTGTCGACGCGGTCTTCGCCGACGCGCAAGCCGCCGCCGGCCTGATTCCGGAACCGGGCGACGAGCCGCTGCACCACCGGCCCTTGCGCGATCCAGGCTTTGGCGCGGTCGAGTTCTGGCCGCTGGAGACCAGCGAGCCGGACGAGGAGACCGATCCCTGGGCGCCAGTCGATGTCGAGCCAAAGGAGAGCGGCGGCAAGAAGCTCGCCCGCCGGATCGCCAAGTCGATCAGGGCCATGATCGAGGCGAAGACGGCGGTGTTCGACAAGACCGCCAAGGCGCCGCGTCCAGCGACGGCGGGCGACTTCCTGATCCTGGTGCGGCGGCGAAACGCCCTCTTCCACGAGATCATCCGGGCGCTGAAACGCGAGGGCGTCGCCTCGGGCGGGGCCGACCGGCTGCAGCTCTCCGAGCACATCGTCTTTCAGGACCTGGTGGCGCTCGGCCGGTTCGCGCGCTTCCCCGACGACGACCTGACCCTGGCCGCCCTGTTGCGCAGCCCCTTCTGCGACATCGATGAAGACAGTCTGTTCGCGCTCGCCCACGGCCGCGGCGGCGCGTCGCTCTGGGCGAGGCTGAACGCCCGCGCCCCTGAACGCCCCGAATGGGCCGCGGCGCGCGACTTCCTGAGCTGGGCCAGGGCCGAGGCGGGAACGCGGCCGCCCTTCGACCTCTACAGCCGAGTCTTGAGCCGGCTGGATGCCGATGGCCGCTCGATGCGCCTGCGCCTGCTTACCCGCTTCGGGCGCGAGGCGGAGGACGCCATCGAGGCCTTCCTCGGCGAGGCGTTGGGCCTCGAGAAACGCCGCGTTCACGACCTGGAACGGTTCCTGGACGAGATGGTCAGGACCGACCTGGAGGTAAAGCGCGAGGCCGAGGATCTTGGCGGCGAAGTGCGGGTGATGACAGTGCACGGCGCCAAGGGGCTGGAGGCGCCGATCGTCATCCTGCCGGACACCACCACCCGCGCCCGCGCCCAGGGCGGGCCGCTGCTGGAGAGTCAAGGCGGCGGCTTTCTCTGGGCCCCGCGCAAGCCCGAGGACTGCCCGGCCTCGGCGGACGCCCGGACGGCGCGCGAACAGGCGGCCGACCAGGAGAGCCTGCGTTTGCTCTATGTCGCGCTCACCCGCGCCCGCGACCGGCTGGTCATCGCCGGGGTGAAGATGGCCGAGCAGTTTTATCGCGGCAGCTGGCACGAGATCGCCATGCGCGGCCTTGAGCGGGCGGAGATCGCGGCCGGGACGCGGGTGATCGAGGACGACGGCGAGGGGATGAGCCGCTATGGCGCCGATCCGGTTCCTGCCGCGGCGATCGGTGCGCGCGGAGAGCCGATAACCGCCCTGCCGGCCTGGGCGCGCCGGTTCGCGCCGGCCGAGCCGCTAGTGGTGCGCTACGCCTCGCCCTCGACCTTTGTTGACGCCGAAAAGGGCCCGGCGCCCTCGCCGCTGGCCGAGCGCGACGGGCTTGGCCGCTTCCGGCGCGGCATCCTGATTCACCGGTTGCTGCAACTGCTGCCCGACCTGGCGGCCGACCGACGCGCCGGCGCGGCCGCGAGCCTGCTGGCCCGCGAACCGGACCTGACCGACAGCCAGCGCGAGGAAATGGTCGCCGCGGCCCTTGGCGTCCTGAACGACGAGCGCTTCGCCGCCGTCTTCGGGCCCGGCTCGCGACCCGAGGCGGCCGTCGCCGGCGGCGCCAGGACGCTGCCCAAGGACCTGGCGGTCTCCGGCCGCATCGACCGGCTGCTGGTCGAGCCCGGCCGGGTGCTGGTGGTGGATTTCAAGACCAACCGCCCGGCCCCCGACCGCATCGAGGACGCCGACCGCGCCTATCTCACCCAGATGGCCCTCTATGTCGCCGTCCTGGCCGAGGTCTTCCCGGGCCGCGCCGTCGAGGCGGCCATCGTCTGGACCGACGGACCAAAGCTGATGTCGATTCCAGAAAAGATGGTGAGTGAAACTCTGGCCGCGATCGGGGCGACAGTTGAACCCGGGGCCGGCTCTGCTTAGATCGCTTACCCGGACCCCATCATGGGCAATCCGAAGAGGAGCTTGCGCTCAATGAGCACCGTTACGGTCACCGACGAAACCTTCGAGCAGGACGTGCTGAAGGCCGGCAAGCCGGTTCTGGTCGATTTCTGGGCCGAATGGTGCGGCCCCTGTAAGCAGATCGCGCCGGCGCTGGAGCAGATCGCCGAAGAGCTGCACGACCAGGTCACCATCGCCAAGCTGAACATCGAAGACAGCCCCACAACGCCGTCGCGCTATGGCGTGCGCGGCATCCCGACCATGATGCTGTTCAAGGACGGCCAGATGGCCTCGATGAAGGTCGGCGCCATGCCCAAGCAGAAGATCCTGGAGTGGCTGAGCGAGACCGGCGTCAAGGCGCCGGCCTAAAAGGCGCCGCCTAGACCTCGAACCGGTAGCTCTCGCCGTCGCGGACCACGTGGCCGGCGGTGGGCGCGGCGAAATGGGTGCCGATCACCAGCGTTCCGTCGCGAACAAACTCTTCGAACATCCGCTCGCGCGTCGCCGTCGATTGGCGGCCGTCATAGTCCACCTTGGTGTCCCAGTCGGGATGGGCGAGCTGGCAGGGGTGGTGGACGAAGTCGCCGGTGATCACCGCCTCCTCGCCCTTCGAGGTAATCCGCACGCTGACATGGTCGATGGTGTGGCCTGGGGTCGGCACGAGGCTCACCTCTTCACAGACCTGGTGATCGCTGGCCACTAGGTCCACCAGCCCCGCGTCCCAGACCGGCTGGACGGAATCGGCGAAGACCGCGGCCTCGGCCGCCGGCGAGTCCGGCGCGGCCTTCCAATAGTCGAACTCGGCCCGACCCATCAGGTAGCGGGCGTTCGGGAAGGTCGGCTCCCACTTGCCGTCGACCAGCATGGTGTTCCAGCCAACATGGTCGATGTGCAGATGGGTGCAGAGCACCACGTCGATACTTTGCCGGGAAAAACCGGCCGCCTCGAAATCCTTCAGGAAGCTGGTCTGCAGCTGGCTCCAGGGTTGGATGTGGCGCGGTTTGTCGTTGCCGATGCAGGTGTCGACCACGATCCGCTTTGTCGGCGTCTCCACCACCAGGGCGTGGATGCTCATGATCAGCCGGCCCTCGGCGTCGGCGAAGTTGGGTGCGAGCCACGGGATGGCCTTGATCGCCTCCAGGGTCGCTGAGTCGATCAGGAACGGGCCGGCGCTGATCAGCGGGATTTCGACGATACGGGTCACCCGCACGTCGCCGATGGCCCAGGTCAGGTTCATGCCCGGTCCTCCCGAGAGATCAGCCCATGGCCGGTGAATGCTGTAGCACGCCCAGGAGCTGGATGCGGAAGATCAGCAGGCTGTTGGGCGGGATGGCGTCGGGGCCGTGCGCGCCATAGCCCAGCGACGGCGGCACATAGAGGATCCACTCGTCGCCGGGCCGCATCATCGGCAGGGCTTCCAGCCAGCCGGGAATCAGGCCGGCCAGCGGCAGGTCGGCCGGCTCGCCGCGGGCGAAGGAGGAATCGAACACCTTGCCGTCCAGGAACTTGCCTTCGTAATTGACCTTCAGCTCGTCGCCGGGGCCTGGATGTGGACCGTCGGCCGGGCCGGAATGGACCACCTTGTACTCCAGCCCCGAGGGCAGGGTGATCACGCCCGGCTGTTTGCCGTTGGCGGCCAGAAAGCCTTGCGCGGCCTTCAGATTGTCCCCGGCCGGGTCGCCGGAATGACAGGCGCCGACGCCCAGTCCCAGGACCAGCGCGACGGCGAGAACAAGCGCCCGCATCAGAGCGGCCTCGGCGGATAGCCGGCGTCGCGCAGCGCCTCGATCACCTCGGCCGTATGCCGCGCGTCCCTGGTCTCGATCATGATGTCGAACTCCGCCCCCTTGGCCGGCACGTCCAGCGCCAGCCGATTATGTGACACCTCGACGATATTGGCTCCTCGTCCGCCAATCACCGCCGAAACATTGGCCAGAAGGCCGGGGCGGTCGTCACCGACGATCTTCAGCGACACCAGCCGCTGGTCGCGCACCAGTTCGCGGGTCAGCACCGAGGCGAGCAGCCGCGGGTCAATATTGCCGCCGGTCAGAATCAGCCCGACCTTGCGGCCGCGAAACCGCTCCGGATGCTCGATCAGCGCCGCCAGCGAAGCCGCGCCGGCGCCCTCGCAGACCGTCTTCTCGACGTTGCAATAGAGGGCGATGGCGTGCTCCAGCGACGGCTCGTCGACCAGCAGCACCGCGTCGATCAACGGCCGCACGATAGCGTAGGTCAGGTCGCCCACCCGCTTGACCTGGATGCCCTCGGCGATGGTCTGGCCGTTGGGCACCGAGTCCTCGCCGTTCATACGTGCGGTGAAGGAGGGGAAACTGGCCGGCTCGACGCCGACGATGCTGATCTCGGGTTTGATGTGCTTGGCCGCCGTCGCCACGCCGGCGATCAGGCCGCCGCCGCCGATGGCCACCGGGATCACCTCGAGCTCGGGCGCGTCTTCCAGCATCTCCAGCGCGATGGTGCCCTGGCCGGCCATGACGTCGACGTCGTTGAACGGGTGCACGAAGATCAGGTCGCGCGCCTCGCACAGCGCCTCGGCGTGAGCGGCGGCCTCCTCATAGGTGTCGCCTTCCAGCACCACCTCGGCCCCGAAGGCGCGGGTCTGCTGCACCTTCACGAACGGTGTGGCGCGCGGCATGACGATGGTGACCGGCACGCCCAGCTTCTGGCCGTGATAGGCCAGCCCCTGGCTGTGGTTGCCGGCCGAGGCCGCGATCACGCCACGGCCGCGGTCGTTGATCTGCAACAGCTTGTTCAGCGCCCCGCGTTCCTTGAACGAGGCGGTGAACTGCAGGTTCTCGAACTTCACCCACACCTCGGCGCCGGTAATTTGCGACAGCGTCTTGGAGTGACGGCAGGGCGTGCGTTCGATGTGGCCCTTCAGCCGCTCGGCGGCGGCCTCGATCTGGGCGAAGGCGAGGGTCATGGGAGTTTTTACTGAGACTAGGGGTGCGGAAAAGCCGCGCAACCTAGCGACGGCTTGGCGTCACCGCAATCCACGCCAGAGGTCGAGCCGGCGCATGGCCTTGGCGGGCAGCACCGAGACCTGCGGCCAGGGCAGTCGCTCGGCCGCCGCGCGGACGCCATACTGGGCCCCCCGCACCAGGCTGGCGGGCGAAGGCCGGCCGACGAAGCCATGCGCCACCGGGCGATGCAGATTGGCCAGCTGCTGCTTGAACCGGTAGTCGCCGGCGCCCAGATCGAGCGCGGTGAACGGCGTGTCGTCCATCCAGCGCAGGATCTCCTGGAACAGGATCAGGCCCGGCGAATAGCGCTCGAACTGCTCGTCATGGGCGATGATCCAGGCGTGCAGGGTGCGCGCGCCCCGCAGATGGAACTGGATGGCGGCCAGCTGGTCGCCGATGTGCAGGGAAAACAGCGCACCGCCAAAATCGCCGCCCTCTACCCTGTGCAGCTCGCGCAACAGGTCGACCGTCCATGGCGCGTCGAAGATCACCGTCTGGCCGGTGGCGAGATACTGTTTGCGCTTCCAGTCGAGCAGGGTGTCGAAAGCGGTTCGGCAACTGGCCAGAGCCTGGAACCGCACCGGCCCGACCTCGCGCTCGACCTTGCGGCGGCGCTTGTCGATGTCCTTCAGGACGCCCGATCCGGCTTCGCGCCGCTGGGCTTCGTAAGACCCGTAGCCGCCGGCGACGTCGATCACATAGGAGGTTACCGCCCCCCGCGCGTGGCCGGCGAAGGTCGGCTGGTCGGCCAGCATGTGGGAGAAGTCGAGCCGCTGGACGCCGAGCGCCTCGACCAGCCGCTTGGGCTCGATTCGCACCTCGGGACCGGCCACCAGCCCCTGATAGTCGCACATCGGCGCGCCCACCGGCATGGCCACCGCGCCGATGACCCGGGCGGGCAGAAAGCCGACGGGCTTGGCGCCCTCGCGCAGCACCGCCACCTGGATCGCGCCGCGCCGGCCGGCCTGGGCCCGCTCGACGGCCTGCGCCCAGGCGGGCGACAGGAAGGGGGAATCCAATGACGGATCCGCCGCCTGGATGGCCAGCCAGGCGGCGATGTCGGCGTCGCTGAGCGCGTTCGGGCGAACGACATCGATCAGCAAGGCGCGCTCCCGTTCCGTCATGAGGCCCCGACCCTAGCCGTCCGAGCGTTTCCGCAAGGTTTAGGCACAGGTCCAGGCGACAGGCTTAAACGGCTGCAATCCTCATGCCGAGGCGAGCGGCAGGGCGCGCAGGCGCCGGATGGGCGAAGCGATCGTCCAGATCAGCCCCGCCAGGATGCCGGCGGCGGCGACAAAAAGCATGGCGCGTATGCCGAAAGGCCCGGCCAGCAGCCCACCGGCGACGGCGCCGACGATCGCGATGGCCCCTCCAGCCGCCCGCATCGCCGCGCCCACCCGGCCAAGCAGATGGGCGGAGAACACCGACTGCTGCAGGCTCTTGATGCCGATCAGCATGGCGACGCCGAAACTGTCGCCGAGCAGCTGGGCTGCGATCATCATGGCGATGGCCAGTATCTTGGGACCCCCGGCAAAAGGGATCAAAAAGGCGCTCGCCGCCGAGACCATGGCGCTGACGATGATGGCCGGCCCGAACCCCACCCAACGGGTCAGGGTCGGAAAAAGCAGCGCCCCACCTAGCGCGCCCACCCCGCCCATGGCGATGGTCACGCCGAGCAAGGCCGGCGAGAAGCCCAGCGTGCGGATGG
>ODAK010001508.1_pt1 | contig 25320 bp, 21 predicted proteins | sample 1539591 | NCBI WGS metagenome assembly ODAK01 (sample SAMEA3539303, study PRJEB22396) | soil metagenome | biome: tundra; feature: field; material: soil | place: USA | collected 2010-05 | depth 0.15 m
CTTGCGCACCAGTGTGTCCTTGGCGGTGCGGGGCCGCCCGAGGCGGGTCGACGATCCTCGGCAGACCCGGGCTCTATGCCAGCGGTTACAGGCCGAGTCGCTGGCCGAACTCGACGGGATCCGGTTGTCACTCACCACAGCCGGTCGGGTACCGCTCTCATCGTTCGCCGGCCTCTCGGTCCGAGTTTTCGGCGAACTGCTCGAACTGCTGGCTACCGGACTCGAGGCGGCAAAGGGGGTGGACGGGACCCGGCGCGCCTTGTCCATCGACGGCTCATTCGAGGTCATCCTGTGGCCACCGATCGGTCAGGCGCGCACCAGCCTGCAGACCGACAACGGCAAGTTCAGCTGTCCTGATTTCGGGGTATCCATCACCTTTTCTTCGTCGTCGGCTGCCCTTGATCCCGCACACATCGGCGAAGCAGGAACCGACCCGGCCGCCGACCCGGCGGAGGCCGCCAGTGCCTGATACTTCACTGGCCGGACATCATGCCGTCGAACGGGCCCGAGCGATCCGCGAGCTGCTGGCCATGCCGATCCTCAATGTGGCCACCGACCCGGATCGCTTCGGTCTGGCCGTCCGGCATCATGAATGGTTGGCGGCCTGGTTTGAGACCACCTGCGGGTGGCAGCTCACCGTTGACATCGGTGCGGGCTTCGCCCGGTTGGCCAAGCGGTCGGCCCACCCCGACCCCACCCGACCTCTCCGACGCCTCCGCGGTAACAGGGGACCGTTCGACCGGCGCCGCTTTCAGCTCCTCTGCCTGATCTGCGCGGAGCTGGTGCGGCGGCCGGTGACCACCATCGGCCTGTTGGCCCAGGCCATCCCCCCCGACGCCCAGTTCGATACAAGCCGTCGTGTGGATCGGACGGCCTTTGTTGATTGCCTGCTGGCCCTTGGGCAATGGGGGGTGGTGCGGGCCACGGCGGGCTCCGTCGACGCGTTCGTCGAGGATGAACGGGGGAATGCCATACTCACCGCCGACACAGCGCGCCTTCACCGTCTTCTGGCCAGCTCCAACGCCCCAAGTGGCCTGCCCGACGCCGTCAGTCTCAAAGAAGCCACCGGGGCTCTCCTGGCCGAGCCCCGTTACGGCAAGGCGGTCCGTGACCCTGGCGCCGTTTCCGATGATCAGCGACTGCTGTGGACCCGTCACAGCCTGGCTCGCCGCGTTCTCGACGATCCAGTGACACTGCTCGAAGATCTCAGCCTGGCCGAACAGGACTACCTGGCGCACCCGTCGGGACGTCGGTGGCTGCGGGACCGGGTGGCCGAAGCCGGTTTTGAACTGGAGGAACGGGCAGAGGGCGTCATGGCCGTCGACCCCGATGCCATCGCCACCGATCTGCAGTTCCCGTCCCCTCAGGGCAACACCTACCAGTTGGCCCTGCTGTTGATCGACCGGCTGGTGACGAAGGGCACCGGTGGGCGGCGCACCGTCGGCACACTGTCTTCGACCGCCCTGCGCCACGCCGTAAATGAAGTGCTGGCTGACCATCCGGGGTGGGCCCGCGCCTACCGCGAGGAGGGCGGTCCGGCCCTCCTGTTGGAAGAGGCCATCGACCTACTCGTCTCCTTCGGCCTGGTGCGCCGGGAAGATGACGGGTCGGTGGTCGGCCGTCCCGTGCTCGCGCGCTACCGGATCGGTGAGCCGATCACCGCCCCTTTGTCACCGAGCCTTTTCGAGGAGGATGCATGACCGGAATTTCTACAGCTGCGGCGACTCCCTTGTCCCTCTCGCCCGCCCTCCCGAGCCGGTGGACACCGACACGGGCTGGGCTCGTCGCGCTGTGGCGCTATACGGACGAGACGTTCACCTTCCACCAGGGCCGGCTGTTGCTGCGCGGGCCCAACGGTTCGGGAAAGTCCATGGCCCTCGAACTGCTGCTGCCCTTCCTGCTCGACGGGGACGCCTCCCCCTCCCGCCTGACGTCGTCGGCCAAGTCGCGGGGAGGCCTGTACGAGCGGGTCATGGGCGGGGGCGACGACGCCAGTCGCACCGGGTTCGCCTGGGTGGAGTTCCGCCGCGGGATCGGCGAGGTCTTCACCGTCGGGGCCCGGCTGCGGGCCTCCTCTGCCACACGGAAGGTCGAGGCCACCTTCTTCACCACCTCGCAGATCGTGGGCACCGATCTCCACCTGATCGACGAGGTACGCGAGCCGCTGTCGGGCAAAGCCCTCAAGCTGGCCATTGGTGACCACGGGCATGTGCACGGGTCGGCCGTCGATCACCGCAATGCCATCCGTGAGCGCCTCTTCCCCGGGTTCAGCGAAGACCGCTACTCCTCGGTGATCACCGCCCTATTGGCCTTGCGCAAGGAGAAACTTTCGGACAATTTGGATCTGGCCAAGCTCTCCCGCGTACTCACCGAGGCCCTGCCGCCGATTGACGAGCACGAACTGGCTGCGGTGGCCGAAGGGTTCGAGCGTCTGGACCGGCGAAAGGACGAGCTACACAAGCTGGAAAAGGAGCTGGCCGCGGTCACCGAGTTGGCCAAACGGCAGCGTGCTTACGCCAGGACCATCGTGGCCGGCGTGGCCGCCCAGGTGCGCGAAGCGGAGACGCGGCGTGACACCGTGACCCGGGTGGAGAGGGAGGCGAGCGCCGCTCTCAGTGAGGCGTCGGCCAGTGACCAGCAGGCCGCCGAGCAGTTGAGTGCCATCGAGGAGCGGCTTGGCGACATAGGCGTGGAGATCGAGGCCCGGCACGCCAGCAAGGCCTACCAGAAGGGTGCCGAGCTGAACCATCTCCGTGACCAGGAGCGCCAACTGCGCGAGCGCGCGCAAAGGGACAGCGTCGCAGCTGCCGCTCGGAACGCTGAACAGACGGAGCGAGCCAGCGAGCTGCAACAGGCGCAGGAGCAGTGCGACGCGGCAACGAACAACCTGACGTTCGCCTCCGACGAAGTCCACCAGGTCGCGTTGGGACTGGGTGCCGAGCAGCTGCGCAATGAGATGCTCGAAGCGGCCGACACCGATGCGGCCCAGTCATTCGGTTTGGCTTGGGTATCGGGCCGGCGCCTGCAGGCGCGTGCGGTCCGTGCGGTGATCGCACGCCACGCCGACGCTGTGCAGCGGCGGGGTTTCGAAGAGGAGCAGGTCGGAGCGGATCAGGCCGCTCTCGACGGGGCGCTCGACGGCAGCCGTGAAGCCGAGGAGTCGTTGCGGCTCGCGCTGGACGCGTTCAATGTCGACGTCGAAGCCTGGGCCCGTTCCTCCCGCGCCCTCGGCCCCGAGCGGGTATTGACGGAACTGGGCCAGCCTCCCTACGAGCCCGATGCCGTCGACGGCGCCGTCGGCCGTCTCCGTACCGAAGTCGAGTCCGGCTATGCCGTCGCCCTTCGCGATCTCGAGCAACTGCGCCAGGAGGCCGAGAACCAGCGGGACGAGCTGCTGGCCGAGAAGGCGGATCTCGACGAGGGGGTGCCACCCGAACCCGAGGCACCGAGCTGGAGAGGCGGACGCGCAGGTCGTGGCGGGGCACCGCTGTGGCGCCTGGTGGAGGTGGCCGACGGGGTCGATCCGGCGGAGATCAACGGCGTGGAGGCCGCGCTCGGGGCGGCCGGCTTCCTCGATGCCTGGCTGTCCCCCGACGGAAGCATCGACCATTCCACCGACGACCTGATCCTGACCGCGCGGCCTACCGGTGGCCGGACCCTGGCCGACCTATTGGTCCCCCTGCCCGGTGCCGCGGTGGCAACCGAAGTGGTGCAGGCAGTGCTGACCTCAATTGCAGTGGGTGGGCACTTGGGCACACTCGAAGGTCGCGACGGTGGAAGCCCGGCAGCACCAGGGGACCACGGTCCGACTGAGGTGCTGATGGGAACAGACGGTTCCTTCCGGCTCGGCAGCGCGGTCGGCCAGGCCCCGGTCGGTCTGGCGACCCTCCTCGGTGCGGAAGCCCGGGAACGCCGGCGCCTGCACCGGCTGGCCAAGGTCTCCGCCGCACTTGACGAGGTGGCCGAGACCGTGGCCCGGTTGGATCGCACCGGGGACGAGCTCGACCGTTCGCGCGCGGCCGCCGAAGCCGACCTCGGGACCGTGCCCGGCGCCGGGCCGCTGCAGGAGGCGGTCCGCGGCACGGAGCGTGCGCAGCAGCGGGTGGTCGATGCCGAAGCGCGTGTCGAGGCGAGTCGAGGCCGCCTCCGGGCCGCAGAGGAGGCGGTGCGCGAGGCGGTGCGCCTGTTGACCGCGGTGGCGGCCGAGCACGGGCTGCCCACCACGCTCGAAGCACTGGAGCGGATCGAAGATGAGCTTCAGCGCCTCGAGCGGGCGGTGCACGTCTGGGCGCGGCGAAGCCACGAGCTGGACCGAGCCGGGCAGACCTTGGTCGAACGCACCCGGGCCCATTCCGACGCCTTCAGGTTGCGCGTGGACGCCGAGGCGACGGAGGAGCGGTCCCGCCGCCAGGCCCAGGATGCCCGTGTCAGGCTGGCCACCCTCGAAGCCACCGCCGGTGTCGAGCACCGGGCGATACTCGCGGAGATCGACGGGCTGCAGGCAGAAGCCCGCCTGAACAAGGAAGAGCAGAAGAGGCTGCAGGACTCCCGTCTCGAACTGGGCCGCCGCATCGGCACACTTCAAACCAGCCTGGCGCAGGCCGAACAGGCTCGTTTCGACGCGTTTGCGCAACGGGACTCCGCCCACCAGCGCTTTACGGCCGCCAACGCCGACGGACTGCTCAGCGAAGCCGGGCTGGAGTGGGAGGGCGCGCTCGACGGGGTGACCGCCGTGCTGGCTGCGGCCCGCGAGGTAGCCACCGTGCTCGACGACGCGGCCAGTGATGAAGCGTCCAGACAGAGGGCGTCGAGCCAAGTCGACGATCGGCTCTACGAGGCCCGGGCTGCTCTGTCCGGGCATGCCGATCTGGCGCGCGACATCGGGGAACACGAGTGGTGGATCCTGCGAGCCAGCGTCAACGGCGTCCGGCGTCCGGTGAGCGAGCTGCAGGCAACCTTGCAACGCGATCTTGACGAGGGCCGGGCAGATCTCGTCGCCGAGGAGGAGCGGCTCTTCGAGCAGACCCTGGCCGGCAGCATCCGGCGATCGCTGGCCAACCGTATCCGGCAGGCCAACCGCCTGGTCGCCGGTATCAATGACCAACTCGGTCTGATCAGGACCGCGGCGGCCGGGGTAGGCGTCCGCTTGTCCTGGGAAGTCGATCCAGAGCAAACGGCCGCGGTGAGATCGGCGCGTTCCCTGCTCTTGAAGGATCGGGTCACCGACGAGGAGCGGCGCGCGCTTCAGGATTTCGTGCGGGCACGAGTGGACCAGGCTCGGGCCGAATTGGACCAGCACGCGCCGTGGGAGATGCGTCTACGCGAGTCTCTCGATTACCGGGCCTGGCATCGGTTCACCCTGCAGATCACCCACCAGGACTGGGAAGGGTGGCAGCCGGCGACACCGAGGCGATTGCAGCGGCTGTCCACCGGGGAGCGTTCGATCGCCCTCCATCTGCCCATGCTGGCATCCATCGCTGCGCACTACGCCGACGAGGACGGCCGGCCATTGGAATGCCCCCGCCTAATCCTTCTCGACGAGCTCTTCGCCGGTGTCGACGCGGCCAACCGGGCCATGCTCTTCGGGACCTTCACCGCGTGGGACCTTGACGCGGTGTTCACAAGCGACCACGAGTGGTGCCAGTACGCCACGCTCAGCGGTATTGCCATCCACCACCTCCACCCGCCCCATGGCGATGAGCCGCTGGTCTCCACCCGTTTCACCTGGGATGGCCACCGTCGGGTCATCGACTCGCCGGCGGCATGAACCAGGTGGATTCGGCGGTCGCTCGGTTGGAGGTGACCGGGCTGGTCGCCCTAGTGGTCGAATTGGCCCGCCGTTTCGAGGACGGTTCCTCGGTGACACAGATCACCGTGCGTGGACTGGACGACGACCAGCGCGCGTCGTTGGCCGACCTGCTCGGACGCGATCGCCTGCCGGGACCGACCGTCCGCATCGCGATGCACACTCTGCTCGGTGCGCTCGCCCTGACCGGCGTCGAGGAGTTGCGCAAGGTCGTCGAAGCGATAACCGGCCCGCTCGGTGACCGGCGGGCCCAACGCGACGAGAGGCGGGAGCGTCGCACCCAGCTGTGGGCCTGGTGCACCGAGCAGGCGGAGGGGGTGCCTCTCCTCACATGCACGGAGGGGGTGGCTCGTTGGATGGATCTGCTCCGCCAGGTCGGTGTCCGGGGCGGAGAACATGGCGAGGTCGCCTACCGTCACCGGATCGGCCAGGCGATGGCCGTACTCCGGGGTCTGCCGCTCCACACGCCGAACTCCTTGGCTGCGTTCGCCGACGACCGGTTGGCCGACCCTCACGCTCTCGACAGGGGAAGTCTCGTGGAGGGGCTGGTACTCGATGCCCTGGCCATCGCTCTCGGACAGCCGCGACCCCGGGATGCCGAGGCCGTGCGGCAACTGTGGGAGCGGGTCGGGTTGGTTCCCGACCCGCTGTCTTCGACCGTGACCGTGCTGGGCCTTCGGCCATCTGGCGGCGACGTCCTTGCCGATTGGCTCCGCCACTGCGCCGATATGAGTGAACCGACCGTAGTCACGCTTTCCCAACTCCGGCGTTGGCCGCTGGCTCCGCTCCAAGCGTCCGAAGTGACCTACGTCGTGGAAAATCCCTCGTTGCTGAGCCATGCCGCGGCGGAAAAGTGGATGGGATCACCCATCATCTGCAGCTCGGGGCGGCCGAGCATTGCCGTCGTCACTCTGATCCGCCAACTCAGCGCGCTCGGGTCGACCTGCCGACAGCACGCGGACTTCGACGCCACCGGGCTCGGCATCACCGCCTGGATGGCCGAACGCGCCGGCACTGTTCCCTGGCTGATGACCGCTGACGCGTACTGCGAGGCGATCGCTGTCAAGCGGCAGCGGGTCCCTCTCGAGTCGGCGGTGCCGGACACCGTTTGGGACCCCGCTCTTGGTCCGGCCATGAGAGCAGCGGGCGTCGCCGTCTACGAGGAGGAGCTCCGGCTCACCATCCTCGACGCCATGGCGTGACTATTGATACTGATACGGAGTTGCTGCAGCCCGGGGAGGATGACGGTGCGACGACGGGCCGGTTGGAGCCGGGTCAGGGGTTGCATCCTCGGCCAACTCCGCTGCCACAATGTGGCTGCCGCGCGCATATTCACCGGCCACTCAATCCGTCTTTGATCGGCGTAACCAGTGGATGTTTGGACGCTGGGTCAGCGTGTCTCCCTTCTCGAGCGCGCGGCGGTAGTGCTCGGTGTCTGACGCTGCCATGCAGGCGCCGACCGCATCGCAGGTCCGAAACAAGGTGCCGAGATTGGCTTCGTAGGCGACCCACAATGAGGTGATCCCAGCAGGAGCGTTGGTGCAGCCGGCGCCGGCGCCGCAGATCGGAGGGTCGGGACCTCGGTCCGAACGTCATGCGTCCAGCGAGCGGTTCCTCCACAGAGCCCTCTGCAGACATCTTGGCGGCGACGCCGGGCCATCGAAGCGCTCGCGAGTGTTCGAGCGGAGTGCGTCGGTCGTACTGCGGTCATGAGATTGATTGCCGCGGTTGATCGTCAACTGCGCATGGCCACGTGATGAATCGCGCAAAATACACCTCTGAGCAGCCAATTCTTAAGCGCCCCCGGCAGGACTCGAACCTGCGCCACCGGCTCCGGAGGCCGGTGCTCTATCCGCTGAGCTACGGGGGCACGAGCAGGCAACGAGCGTACTCTGCTCACTGACGGGTCCGTCCCGACCCGGACGGTGGCTGCCGTATCCTGCGTTGGCATGGCGACGGACGACGACATGGCCAGTGCGCCCGTGGAGCGGCAACTGCTGCCGCGCACTGCCACCGTGGACCCCGACGGGCATTTGCGGGTGGGGGACATCGACCTGCTCGACCTGGCCGCGGAATTCGGGACGCCCCTTTTCGTCTACGACGAATTTCACCTCCGCCAGGCCTGCCGCGCTGCCGTTGAGGCGTGGGGAGACGGCGTGGCCTATGCCGCCAAGGCGTTTCTCTGTCGCGCCATGGCCCGCCTGGCCCACGAGGAGGGCATGCACCTCGATGTGGCTTCAGGCGGTGAGCTCCATGTGGCGCTCTCAGCAGGCGTGCCCGCCGAGAAGTTGATCCTGCACGGCAACAACAAATCAGAGGAGGAGTTGCGCACGGCGCTGGCATGCGGTGTGGGTCGCATCGTCGTCGACTCCTTCGACGAGATCGCCCGCCTCGGTCACCTCCTCGATGCGCCGACAGGCCGATCCGATCGCCCCCGCGTGCTCGTCCGGGTCACGCCCGGCGTCGAGGCCCACACGCACGAGTTCGTCCGGACGGGAGGGGAGGACACCAAGTTCGGATTTTCCGTCGCATCGGGTGCCGCCTCCCAAGCGGTGGCCGCACTTGAGCTGCTGCCGGGAGTGGAGCTGGTGGGAGTGCATGCCCACATCGGAAGCCAGGTCTTCGACGTCTCGTCCTTCGAGCAGGCGGCGGAGGTGCTGGGCCGGTTCTTCGCTCCACTCGGTCTCCCCGAGCTGGTCGTGGGGGGCGGGCTCGGCGTGCCCTACGTCAACGGGGAGTCGGCCCCCACACAGGCCGAGTGGGCTGCCGCGACCCGCGCCGCCTGCGCCCGGACCGGCGTCGATCCTTCGGTGCGGATCTCGGCCGAGCCGGGCCGGTCCGTCGTCGCCACCGCCGGACTGACCCTGTACACGGTCGGGACGATCAAGAAGCTCCCCGGGATCCGGACCTATGTCAGCGTCGACGGAGGTATGAGCGACAACCCTCGTCCTGTCCTCTACGGCAGTGGGTACGAGGCGTTCTTGCCCCGGGCCGTCGCCGCGCCGCGGCCCGATGCGGTCAGGTTGGTGGGGAAGCATTGCGAGAGCGGCGATCTCATCGTGCCGAATGCATTCCTACCCGAGGGCTTGCGCGTCGGGGACGTCGTGGCCACTCCCGTCACCGGCGCCTACGGCTATGCCATGGCCTCTAATTACAACAAGGTGCCGCGGCCGGCGGTCGTTTTCGTGGCGGACGGGAGCGCACGGGTGGTGGTGCGGAGGGAGAGCCTCGAGGACATGCTCCGTCTCGACTCGTGAGCGCCGGACTCCTTGGGGTGGTCCTGGCAGCCTGTAGCTTTGACGAATGGCCCCTCAGGCAGCCGAACCGCAGGCCTCTTCCCCGGTGAGAGTGGCCCTGTTGGGCTGCGGCAACGTCGGTGGTGCGCTGGCCGAGCTCTTGATGGCGCGTCAGGACGACATTGCGGCCCGCACCGGGATGCGCCTCGAACTGGTCGGCATCGCCGTGGCCGACATCAACCGCCCCCGGCCGTCAACCATCCCGGTGGCGCTCTTCGAGACTGACAGCGCGGCGCTGGCGGTCCGCGCCGACGTGGACATCGTGGTCGAGCTGATCGGCGGGATTCACCCCGCACACGAGCTGATTGAGTCCGCCTTGAGGGCCGGTAAGCCGGTGGTGACGGCGAACAAGGCCGTCCTGGCCGCTTCCGGAGCGGAGCTGGCCGATCTGGCGGCCGCCCATGGGGTGGACCTCCTCTATGAGGCGGCGGTGGCGGGCGCCATCCCCGTCATACGCCCCCTGCGCGAATCGTTGGCCGGCGAGCAGATCCTGCGGGTCATGGGCATCGTGAACGGCACCACGAATTTCATCTTGACCCGCATGGAAGACGACGGCGTCGATTTCGACGATGCGCTGGCCGAAGCGCAGGAGCTCGGACTGGCCGAGCGCGATCCCACGGCCGATGTGGAAGGACACGACGCGGCGGCGAAAGCAGCGATCCTGGCCGCGCTCGCCTTCGGGAGTGACGTGGTCGATGCCGACGTGCATCGCGAGGGGATCTCGGGGATCAAGGCGGCTGACGTGGCATACGCCAATCGCCTCGGGTACTCCGTCAAGCTCTTGGCCATCGCCGAATTGGTGGATGGCGGCCCCGAGCTCTCGGTGAGAGTGCATCCGGCGATGGTGCCCACCTCGCATCCGTTGGCATCGGTGCGCGGCGCGTTCAACGCAGTGTTCATCGAAGGCGCCGTCAGCGGCGAGCTGATGCTCTACGGGCGAGGAGCGGGTGGGGGACCGACGGCGAGCGCGGTATTGGGTGACCTGGTCGACGCCGCGCGCAATTTGCGCGCCGGTGCTCCGGGGCCGGCGCCAAAGCGGACGAGCATCACGGTGCGACCACAACCCGAGCTGCGGTCGGCGTTCTACCTCAGCATGGACGTGGCGGACCGGCCGGGTGTCCTCGCCGCGGTGGCCAAGGTGTTCGGTGACCATCAGGTGTCGATTCGTGCCATGGAACAGGTGGGTCTGGCGGATGAGGCCCGCCTCATCTTCCTCACGCACCTTGCTCGTGAGGGTGACCTTCTGGCCACCATCGACGACCTCCGCCTGCTGCAGGCAGTCGACCGGGTCAGCGGCGTGCTCCGGGTCATCGGCGTGGGGGAGGAGTAGGCGTGCAGGGGTGGAAGGGGGTTATGGAGGAGTATCGTCCGTTGCTTCCCATTCGCAGCGACACGCCGGTCGTCACCTTGCTCGAGGGTGGGACGCCCCTGGTGCCCGCTCCCCGGTTGTCCGAGCGGGTCGGCGCGCATGTCTGGCTCAAGGTGGAGGGAGCGAATCCGACGGGCTCCTTCAAAGACCGGGGCATGACCATGGCCATCTCCATAGCGGTCGAAGAGGGGGCGAAGGCTGTCGTGTGCGCATCCACCGGTAACACGTCGGCGTCGGCCGCCGCCTATGCCGCACGCGCCGGTCTCGCCTGCGTGGTGCTCATCCCCGAGGGCCACATCGCGTTAGGCAAGCTGGCGCAGGCGTTGGTGCATGGCGCGCGCGTCCTCCAGGTGCGGGGCAACTTCGACCAGTTGCTGTCGATCGTCCGCGAGCTCCCCGACCACGCGCCGATCACGGTGGTCAACTCCGTCAACCCACACCGCATCGAAGGGCAGAAGACGGGCGCGTTCGAGATCGTCGACGTCCTGGGCGATGCTCCTGATGTGCACTGCATACCAGTGGGCAACGCCGGCAACATCACCGCGTATTGGCGGGGTTACCTCCAGTACAAAGAGATAGGGCGTGCCACGAAGCTGCCGCGGATGCTCGGCTTCCAGGCCGCCGGCGCTGCCCCTATCGTCCTGGGCCATCCGGTGGAGAATCCCGAGACCATTGCCACGGCCATCCGTATCGGCAACCCGGCCAGCTGGTACTCGGCGACTGCGGCTGCCAGCGAGTCGGGAGGCTCCATCACCGCAGTGACAGACAAGGAAATTCTAGGGGCGTATACATTCCTGGCCCAGCAAGAGTCGGTCTTTTGCGAGGCGGCCTCGGCCGCGTCGGTGGCCGGATTGATCAAAATAGGGGTACCGGAAGGCGCCACCGTGGTCTGTGTGCTCACCGGCCACGGGCTCAAAGATCCCGATCTGGCCATTGGGCAGATCTCCGTGCCTTCGGTGGTGGACCTGGATCTCAATGTCATTCTGGCCGAACTTTCCCTGTAGAATGGGTGGGGTCCATATGGGCAGGCTTCCGGTCGGAATTCGGAGGGTGTTGGCATAACCGGTGTGGCCCCGCTAGTGTAAGTACATCCCCACTGCGCTTCGAAGCGCTCCCGCGGGTACCAGACGGTCCCGGGTGCTTCTTGCAGAGGTGATCGGGGGAAGGTGCTGTATGCATCCTTTCTCCTCCCTATTTCACTCGCCGCGCGCGGACATCCCGTGCCGGTGATAACCCTCTATGGAAGAGGAGCCCGATGACTGCGGAACAGCAGCTCGAAAGGTCGGTACTCGAAGGCAAGGAGCGCGATGAGCTCAGTGCCATCGCCCAGGCCATGTCGCTCAAGACGACGACCAGGACCAAGAAGGCCGACATCATTGATCGAATCCTTGACGCCACCGGCGTGACCAACAACGGCGAGGCCCACGCCACCAACGGCGCGTCCAACGGCGACACGCCCGGTGGCACCGCCAACGGCGCCAAGCCCACCCGGCGGCCACGAGCCACTGCGGCGGCGGCCGCGACCGAACCGGCGGCGTCGACCGGGGCCTCCACCGTCACCGAGGCGCCCCAGGGCGATGAGCCCGTCTCCAGCGTTCCGGCTGACAGCGGGCCGGCAGTATTCGTCGAGCCGCCCGAGCTCGCGGACGGGAGCGGTGCGAACGCTCCTCAGCAGAATGGCCAAAGTGCGCCGTCACATCAGCAGAACCGAAATCGGCCCAACCAGGGTCAGCAGAACCAGAACAATCGTAATACCCAGAACAACCAGAACAACCAGAACAACAACGCACAGGGTGACGGGGGCGACCTTGGCAACCGGCGCGGCCGCCGGCGACGTGGTCGTGAGCGTGGGGTCGGCGGCGAATTGCAAGGGGGCGGCGGGCAAGAGCAGCCGTACTCCGGTGAGATGGTCGAGGTCAAGGGGATGCTCGACCTGCGCGACGAAGGCTACGGGTTCCTCCGTTGCGGCGGTTACCTGCCGTCGCCCAAGGACGTCTACATCTCCATCAGCCAGGCCCGCCGGTTCGCCCTCCGCAAGGGTGACTACGTCGAGGGTGCATGTCGCCCGGCATCCAACAACGAGAAGTATCCGGCGCTGCTCCGCATCGACACCGTGTCCGGGCTCGACCCCGAAGAAGCGCGTAATCGGCCGCGCTTTGAGGATCTCACTCCGTTGTTCCCCGATTCCCGGCTGCATCTCGAGATGGCCGAGGCCGGGGACAAGGACAACTTGACGGCGCGCATCGTCGATCTGCTCTCACCGATCGGCAAGGGGCAGCGCGGATTGATCGTCTCTCCTCCCAAGGCGGGAAAGACGACGGTCATGAAGCAGATCGCACACTCCATTGAGGCCAACAATCCCGATGTCCACCTGATGGTGCTCCTCGTTGACGAGCGGCCCGAAGAAGTGACCGACATGCGCCGGTCGGTGCGGGGCGAAGTCATTGCGTCGACGTTCGACCGTCCGGCCGACGAGCACACGCAGGTGGCCGAGCTGACCATCGAGCGCGCAAAGCGTCTCGTTGAAGTCGGTCGTGACGTGGTGATCATCCTCGACGGCATCACGCGCCTCGCCCGGGCCTACAACCTCGCCGCCCCGGCCACCGGCCGGATCATGTCCGGTGGTGTGGACTCTGGCGCGCTGTATCCGCCAAAGAAGTTCTTCGGCGCCGCCCGCAACATCGAGGAAGGTGGGTCACTCACCATTCTGGCCTCTGCCCTGGTGGAGACCGGCTCGAAAATGGACGAGGTCATCTTCGAGGAGTTCAAGGGCACCGGCAACATGGAGCTGCGGCTCGACCGCAGACTGTCCGAGCGCCGGCTCTACCCGGCCATCGACGTCAATGCCAGTTCGACCAGGCACGAGGAGTTGCTCTTCGAGCGGGGCCAACTCCAGCAGGTCTGGAAGCTGCGCCGTGTGCTCAACGCCCTGGCCAACGACGGCAAGGAAGCGGCCGGGCTCGAGCTGCTCATGGACAAGATCCGCACGACCAACAGCAACGACGAGTTCCTGGCCGAAATAGCCAAGGGACCCGCCACCTAGGGGCGGCGCCGGACCGAAGATGCCGGCGAACCCCTACACTGTCCCGACCGATACGACGCAGGAGACACCATGAAGCCCGATATCCACCCCGACTACATCGAAGCCACCGTCAAGTGCTCGTGCGGGAACACGTACGTGACCCACTCCACCAAGTCCGACCTCCATGTCGAACTGTGCAACGAGTGTCACCCGTTCTTCACCGGCAAGCAGAAGCTGGTTGACTCCGGTGGACGAGTGGAGCGTTTCCAGCGTCGCTACGGTGCCCGCAAGGGCAAGGCGAAGGCCGTACCCGCCGCGACGACGCAGGACTGAGCAAGGCGCGACGCGGTCGGGCGTTGTCGCGCCCGACCATCTCGTTTCTCTCTGGACCCCCTCCATGTTCGAAGACCGGATTGCCGCGCTCGAGTCCGAGTTCGACGCGGTCGAGGTCGATCTCGCCAACCCGGACATCCTCTCCGATTCCGATCGCGTGCGCGACCTCTCGCGGCGCCACAAGGAATTGGGAGAGATCGTCCGCGTCTGGCACGAGCTGATCGCTTCTCGGGCTGACGTGGCCACTGCCCGCGAAATGCTGACCGAGGCATCGGGCGACGAGCGCGAGATGATGCGCCAAGAAGTCGAAGAGGCTGAGGCGGCGGTGGCCGAACACGAAGCGAGAATCCAATCGCTCTTGTTGCCGAAGGATCCCAATGTGGGTCGCAACGTGATCATGGAGATCCGGGGCGCGGTGGGTGGCGACGAAGCGAACCTCTTCGCACGCGTGCTGTACGACATGTATCAGCGCTTTGCGGCGCTCGAGAAGTGGAAGGTCGAGATCCTCTCCGAGGATGCATCCGATCGGGACGGGATCAACGAAGCGGTCTTCTTGATCAAAGGCCCCGATGCCTACCTGCGCCTCGAACACGAGGCGGGGACCCATCGTGTCCAACGGGTGCCGGTGACCGAGGCCAAAGGCCGCATCCACACGTCAACCGCTACCGTGACGGTGCTGCCGGAGGCGGCTGAGGTCGAGGTGGAGATCGATCCGAATGACCTCAAGATCGATGTGTACCGGTCGACCGGTCCGGGGGGCCAGTCGGTGAACACGACCGACTCGGCTGTTCGTATCACCCACATCCCCACCGGAACGGTGGTGGCCATGCAGGACGAGAAGAGCCAGATCCAGAACCGGGCCAAGGCAATGGTCGTCCTGAGGGCCCGGCTGCTCAAGGCCGAACAGGACCGTCAGGCCGCGGCGATGTCGCTACAGCGCAAGGGCCAAGTGGGGGCCGGAGGGCGCACCGACAAGATACGCACCTACAACTTCAAGGAGAACAGGGTCACCGACCATCGGATCAACCTGACCCTGTACAAGCTCGACCAGGTCCTCGCCGGAGACCTCACCGAGCTCACCGATGCCCTGATGGCGGACAAGCGGGCCCGCCAACTGGCCGGGGAGGAGGAAGGCGCTCCGTGACCCGGGGCGAGCTGACAGCAGAGCTCGCAACCTTGTTGGGCCTCCGTCACGAGGCGCGCTTCATCGTCGAAGAGATCCTCGGACCCTCCTCCCGATCCGGTGAGGTCGTGGGGCCGGACGACCTCGCCACCATCCGCACGCTGGCGGCACGGCGCCGCGCCGGTGAACCGTTGCAGTACGTCCTCGGCCACTGGGCCTTTCGCACGCTCGATCTCCTGGTCGATCCGCGGGTGCTCATCCCCCGGCCCGAGACCGAACAGGTCGTCGAGGTTGCCCTGTGCGAGCTCGATCGCCTCGGCGTCGAGTCGCCCGTCATCATTGATGCCGGTACCGGCTCCGGCGCTATTGCTCTCTCCCTGGCCAGCGAATTGGCCGACCGTGTCCCCGGAGCCCGTCTGTGGGCCACCGATACCAGCACCGAGGCGCTCGCCGTGGCCGGAGCAAATCTGGAGCGGGTACGCCATCATCAAGAGGTGAAGGTCTTGCCCGTGACGTTCCTGCACGGATCGTGGTTGAGTCCTCTCCCCAGCGCACTGCGGGGTGCGGTCGATCTGCTGGTCGCCAATCCGCCCTACGTCGCGGCGGAGGAATGGCCCGAGCTCCCCGACGACGTGCGCTGTGAGCCGTACGGAGCTCTGGTGGCATCATCGGGTTCCGAGGGCACGCCGGGGCTCGCTGCTGTGGAAGAGGTGCTCTCGCAGGCGTGGAGGTGGTTGTCGCGTCCGGGTGTGGTGGTCATCGAGATGGCGCCCCATCAGGCCCAGGCGGCGGTGCGCCTGGCTCGGTCGATCGGGTACACCGGTGTGCGCATGGAGAAGGACCTGGCGCAGCGACCGCGGGCCCTGGTCGGTGGAGCCCGATGACCGGTCCGCGCCTGGTGGTGGCGCGCCAGCTCCCTGAGGTGGCGGACGCACTCGCGGAGGGGCGTGCCATCGCTGTCCCGGGCGACGGGGGCTATCAATTAGCGGTCTGTCACAACCACCGCGACGCCGTGGCCATGCTGCGAGAGCGTTGCACTGACACCGCTGAGGCTGGCCTGCAGATCGCGGTGGGCCGCCGTTCGCAGGCGGCCGAATTGACGCCGCACTGGAGCAGGGAGACGTCGCAGCTGACGGATCGCATGTGGCCCGGTCCGCTGACGGTGATTGTGCCCGCACGCGCCGAGGAGTGCCTGCCGTCGCAACCGCGGGTTGGCGTGGTGCACCTCACCATGCCGGCGTGGCGCCCGCTGCGCGTGCTGTGCCGCCAGAACGGGCCGCTTGTCGTCATGGCGTTGCGGCGGGCGGACGGGGAGCCGTTGGTCACCGCCGAGGAGGTGCACGCCCACTTCGCCGACGAGGACGTCGCGCTCGTGGTGGACGGAGGCATGCGTCGCGGCCCGGGGTCGACGGTGGTCGACTGCACGCTCTCGCCTCCCAAGGTGCTTCGCGTGGGCGCCCTGCCCGAAAGCTACGTGGAGGCGGCGCTCCTGATGGGGGCCCGCAGGCGCGGTTGGTTCACGCGAAGGGGCGACGCCCGGGAAGCGTGAACGGACGGAAGGGGTGGCGCGCCCTTCACTGCAGGTCCACCACGCCGTCTGCCGCCAGATTGCCGGTCCGGCCGATCCCCTCGTGCGTGCACAGGGAGAGCAGGGTGTCGGCATCGTTGACCGAGCCCCATGCCCGCCTGTCGTCGTGCGTACGGCAGGCCACTATCGCGCGTTCGGGCTCACCGGCGCGGTCGAAGGTGACGGTGTAGGTCTCCACCCGGACGGGTCCGGTGGCTTCGGAGTCCACCGTGCACTGGGGGAGCACGTCCACGTCGGTTTGCACGTTGCGCCAGGCGAAGCCGTCATGCCCGCTGTGCGCCGGGGGTCGGCTGGCCAGAATCCCGACGGAGTGCTTGGTGGCATACCACCCCAGCCCCGTGACCAGCCCGACCGTTCCGGGTGCAGCCCGTAGTGCGTCGACGGCCTGTGCGATGCCGTGAGAGGTGTAGTTGTTGCCCGGACCGCCACCGAAGGTGAGGCCTCCGGTCAAGGTGAGGGGCCGTGCCGGGTCGTCGAGAGGCAGTCCCAGCTCGTGGGCGGCGATCTGCACCACGCAGGGGAAGCACGAGTAGAGATCGATGGGACCGAGATCGTCGACCCGCACCCCCGCCAGCTCCAGCGCGGCGGCCCCGGCCAAGCGGATGGCGGGTGAGCGGTGGAGCTCGGGGCGGTGCGAAATGAACCAGTGGTCGTTGGCATCGGCACCCGAAAGGGGGAAGACCCATCTCTCCTCGGGCACGCCGGCCGCCCGCGCCGCTTCCACGGAGCAGACGATGTACCCCGCTCCCTGGTCGACGCCGAGGTTGGCCGTGCAGAGCTTCGGATAGGGGAACGAGACCATGCGGTTGGTCTCCGACGGGGTCGTGATCTCCGCGGCGGTCCGGGGGATCTGCAACCAGGCGTAGGGATTTGAGGCGGCGACCCGGCTGAAGCCGGACCACAGCGCGCCGATGTGGTCCACATGCTCGGCCAGGGTCCACCCGTGGGCCGCGCGCAGTGCGTTCTCGAAGAGGGGATAGGCATGAATGGGAAGGGTGATCCCTCGGGAGATCTCCAGGTCGGTGGCGGGGGGGCGATCCGCCCCGAACCGGACCGGCTCCGGCGTCCCGCTGGCCGGTTGACTGGCCCAGGTGAGGGGGGCCTTTGCGGGGTCGCGGCGCGACGCCGCCCGGGTGGAGAGGGCCTCCGCTCCGGTCACCAGGACCACGCGCAGATCACCACGGGAGATGGCGCGGCAGGCGTCGTGCAGCAGCGCCAGGGGATTGTTGCCGCCGATGGCGGTCAGCACCAGCTCGCGGGGCACCGAATCGGCGGCCAGGCCGAGTCTCTCGGCTACGAGGAGAGGCGGGGTCACCGACATCCACCCGAACGGCAACACCACGCGCAGGCTGTCGGCCCGCCCGAGTAGGGCATCGCCGGCCGCGGCCACACCGCCCGGTTTGGCCCCGGAGGCGTCCTCGGCCGCCACCCGTAGGGCCCGTGCCATGAGCTCGACCGGCTCTGGGCGATCCGCCGGGTCGACGTCCGGATCGGGACGGACGGTGACCTGCCCCACGCCCACGATGACCGGGGTACGCGGATCGAGGGCCATAGCCGGTCGATCGTACCGCCGGCCGCCAGATGCCCCCGAGGGCGCTCGGTAGACTTCGCCTCCATGCGCGTCGCCTTCGGCTCGGATCACGCCGGGTTCTCTCTCAAGGAGATCCTGAAGGACGACCTGGAACGGCGGGGCCACGTGGTGTCCGACGTGGGCACCACCAGCGCCGATGTACCCGTGGACTATCCCGACTACGGCGCGGCCGTCGGGCGAGCCGTGGTCGCCGGCGAGGCCGAGCTTGGCGTCTGCACCTGCGGCTCGGGGATCGGCATCGCCATGGCGGCCAACAAGATCCCCGGCATCCGGGCTGCGGTCGTGCACGATGTGACGACGGCCACCCTGGCCCGCGAGCACAATCATGCCAACGTCGTGTGCCTCGGCAGTCGGGTGGTGGGGAGCGCCGTGGCCATCGACGCCATGGCGGCCTTCCTGAACGCCACCGAGGAACCGGGCCGCCATGATGTCCGCATCGCCAAGTTGGCCGACCTGGACCGAGAGCTCGTCCACGACCACGAAGGAACTCCATGAGCACGTACGAAACCGCACTGGCCTCCGACCCCGAGGTGGCCGACCTCATCGACCAGGAGTTGGCGCGCCAACAGACCACGTTGCAGCTCATCGCATCGGAGAACTTCACCTCCCCCTCGGTGCTGGCCGCGTCCGGTTCCGTGCTGACCAACAAGTACTCGGAGGGCTACCCCGGCAAGCGCTACTACGGGGGGAACCAGGTCGTCGACGCGGTGGAGGACCTGGCTCGCAACCGGGCCACCGCACTGTTCGGCGCCGAGCACGCCAACGTGCAGCCCCATGCCGGGGCGAACGCCAATCTGGCCGTCTACCAGGCCCTTTTGGAGCCGGGCGCCACGGTACTCGCCATGCGGCTCGATCACGGCGGCCACCTGACCCACGGCTCGCCCGCCTCGATCACCTCGAAGGTGTGGCGCTTCGTGGCCTATGGGGTGACGCCGGCCCGCGACGATGCCGACGCCCCGGGGGAGGTCATCGACTTCGACCAGGTGGCGGACCTGGCCAAGCGCGAGCAGCCCGCCCTCATTGTGGCCGGCTCGACCGCCTACGCCCGCACCATCGACCCGCTCCCCTTCCGCGAGATCGCCGACGCCGTCGGTGCGCTCTTCATGTTCGACGCCGCACACCCAGCGGGCCTGATCGCCGGCGGCGCCCACCCCAGCCCGGTCGGCGTGGCGGACGTTGTCACCTTCACCACGCACAAGACGTTGCGCGGCCCACGGGGGGGCGCCATCCTGTGCGGCGCCGACCTGGCCAAGAAGATCGACAGTGCCGTCTTCCCGGGTCTCCAGGGTGGACCCTTGGAGCACATCATCGCGGCCAAGGCGGTGGCGTTCGCCGAGGCGGCCCGCCCCGAATTCCGCCAGTACGCGGCGGACGTCGTGACCAACGCCGCCGCGCTGGGAGAGGCCATGATGGCCGAGGGCTTCCGGCTGGTTTCCGGGGGCACCGATAACCACATGATCCTCGTCGACCTGCGAACCTTTGACGCCGAGCTCACCGGGCGGGAAGCCCAAGAGGTGCTGGACCGGGCCGGCATCACCCTCAACCGCAACACCATCCCCGACGACCCCCGGTCCCCGTTCGTCACGTCGGGGCTCCGGCTGGGGACGGCGGCCGAGACCACGGCGGGCATGGGTCCGGGCGAGATGCAGATCATCGCCTCCCTGATCGGTCGCACGCTGCGGGCCCGGGCCGACGAGGCACAGATCGCCGCAGTCCGTTCCGAGGTGGCCGCCCTTTGTGCCGCGTTCCCGCCGTATCCCGACCTCTTGAAGTAGGAGGGCATGCCCGATCTCGGTTGGTACGGACTGGTGCTGGCGGTGGCCGCGGGAGCGACCGCCGCCCTCACGGTGCCGGCCCGCCGCCTCTCACTCCGGGTTGGCTACGTGGCCGCGCCCAACGAGCGCACCATGCACGAAACGCCGATCCCCTATGGGGGCGGGGCCGCCATGTTCCTCGGTTTCCTGGTGGCCGTGCTGGCCGCCGCCGCCATTCCGGCCCTGCGCCCGGTGTTCTCCGACTCTCCTGAGATGCTGGGCGTGGTGCTCGCTGCGGGGGCGATCTTCGCCGTGGGCCTGATCGACGACGTCCGCGACATGTCGGCCCCGGCCAAATTGGCCGGTCAGATTCTGGCGGCCAGCATCTTGTACTTCCTGGGCGTGACGATGTACCAGTTCAAGGTCCCCTTGGCCGGCTTCATCGTGCTGACCCCGGGCATCATCCCGCTCATCACCGCGGCGTGGGTGATCGCCCTGGCCAACGCCGTGAACCTGATCGATGGCCTCGATGGGCTGGCAGCGGGCATCGTGGCGATCGGCGGGGGGGCATTGGCCATCTACGGCATCCGGCTGACGGCACTGGGCATCTTGCCGGTGGACAATGTGGGCCCCCTCGTGGCCGTCATCGCCTGCGGCATCTGTCTGGGCTTCCTCCCTTTCAATTTCAACCCGGCCCGCCTCTTCATGGGTGACGCCGGGGCTCTCCTCCTCGGCGTGCTCATGGCGGCCTCGACCATGGTCATCGGGGGTCGCACCCCGCCCACCAGCGGCGTGACCTACTTCTTCTTTGCCCCACTCTTCATCCCGTTCTTCATCTTGGGGGTACCGATCGTCGACCTGACCTTCGCCTTCATCCGGCGAACGGCCCATGGGACGAGCTTCCACACGCCGGACAAGCAGCACATCCATCACCGGCTGCTGCGCCTGGGCCACGGGCCCCGGCGCAGCGTGCTGATCCTGTGGGCCTGGACGGCCATCCTGTCGGGGTTCCTCCTGTTCCCGCTGTTCATGCACAGGGCGAACGCCTTCATCCCCCTGGGGGCGGCCGCGCTGGGTGTCGGCCTCTACACGCTGTTCCACCCCGGGTTGCGCAAGGGCAACGGCGAACCGGCGGACGATGCCGCCGACGACGTCGCGGACGATTCGCCCAGAGGGGGGAGCGAAAACGGGCGTGCTCCCGAAGCTGCCGCCGCCGGACGGTCGGCGGAGGTCATCCGGTTCCCCTGATCGTGGGTGGGGGAATCGTTTGGACGACATCGGGACCGGAGTGCGATGATGACGCCTGTGTACCCCGTCCACCTCGCCTCGTACGACGCCCCGGTTGCGGGCAGTCGGCCGACGGACTCTGGCGCGCCACGTCCCGCGTAGAGGATCGGCTTTCGCATGCGTGCTCTAGTGAGCGTCATCAGGCGCGCCCCATCCGGTGACCGATCCCGGTACGGGCCCCACCCCTCCGGAAGGGATGGACGGGCCAGGGGAGGGCTCTGGGCGGACACCCAAGCTCGGGGACTTCTTTTGGATGGGGACGGCATGCGCCATCAGTGTCGTCGGGGCGGGGGCCGCCGGCTACGGGCTCGATGCGTGGTTGCACACGACGCCGTGGCTCAGCTTCGTGGGGCTGGCCTTCGGAATCGTCTCGGCGGTCATGTTGTCTGTGGCGCAGGTCCGGAAATTCACCTGACGGACTACACTTGGTTCTGTTCGCCCGTAGTAGTGAGAGACGAAGGTTGAACCCCTGATGTTCGCCAGCTTCGCTCTTCCCGACCTCGCCCGCGTCTCGCGCCGCACCGTCCTCGGTGGGCTGATCTTCGGTGTGATCGGTCTTATCGTCTGCCTCGCGTTGGGAGCGCCCCTGACCGGTCTCGGGCTGTGCATCGGTCTCGGCCTCGGCCTTTTCAACTTCCGGCTGATTCAGCGTTCAGTGGTCAAGGTGGGTGCGCGCGAGGACGAGAACCACAAGCGCCCACTGGCGGCGAACACCGTGGCCCGGCTGGCCGTCATCTCCGCCCTGGCCCTCGGCCTGCTCTTCCTTTCTTTCGATCTCGGACTCGGGGTGATGGTGGGTCTGGCCGCATTCCAGTTCTTGCTCTTGCTCAACGTCGCCCGCTCCATGTTCAAAATGGGCCACGGCGGCTGGACCGATGACGACTCTGAGGTGATCTCATCATGAATCTCGGGGGAACGCTGTTGCCGATCATGAACCTGGCCATGAGCATCTCGGTTGGCGAGCACGTCAAGGAGAAGGTGTTCGGGCTGACCCTGGATCTGGACACCGTATGGGCCACCGGCGCTGCCGTCGTCGTGGTGCTCCTGCTCGCCATTGCGTTGCGTCGTCAGATGACGAGCGGTGTCCCAGGCCGGCTGCAGGCCGCATGGGAGATGGGGGTCGGCGCCCTGACCAAGCAGGTGGAGGGCTCCATTGGGGAAAAGGGCGCCGCGGTGATCCCCTTGGCCGCGACCCTCTTCGTCTTCATCTTCGTGTGCAACATATTCACCGTTCTCGGGTTGGGCGCCAAGTACGAATGGCTGTCCGCTCCCAATTCGGACATCAATCTCCCGCTCGCCATGGCCCTACTGGTCATTGCGCTGGTGCACATCGCGTCGATTCGCGCCCGCGGCCCGGTGGGGTACGTCAAGCACTATCTCATGCAGCCGTTCCCGCTGTTCTTGATGCCCTTCAACCTCTTCATCAACCTCGTGGAGGAGATCGCCAAGCCGATCACGCTGGCCCTTCGACTCTTCGGCAACCTTCTATCGGGAACGCTGATGCTCTCGTTGATCGCGTTCCTGGGTGTCTGGAAAATTTCGGCCATCCCGATCGGCAACGTGCTCGTCCTGTTCGTCAACCCGGTCTGGAAGCTGTTCGACCTTGGTATCGGCGGCATCCAAGCCTTCATTTTCGCCCTGCTGACCATTCTCTATTTCGACGTGGCAATGAGCACCGGGCACGATGGCCACGACGAGCCCGAATTGGTTCACGTGGTCGATGAACCCGCACTCAGCACTGACGTTCACTAGTCAATTCAAAAAAGGAGAGCAATCAAATGGCAGACACAACGGCGCAGGCCATCCAACTGGCCGGAGCCATGGTCGGTGGCGGTTTGGCTTTGGGCGGGGGTGCCATCGGTGCCGCCGTCGGTGACGGACTGGCGGGAAGCGCGACGATCGCCGGTGTCGCTCGTCAACCCGAGGCCCAGGGACGACTCTTCACCATCATGTTCTTGACGGTCGGCCTGGTGGAGGCGATGTACTTCATCAACCTGGCCTTCACGGCTCTCTTCATCTTCTCGCTCTACAAGAAGTAAGTCGGCCGCGACACGCGGCATGGTTTTGCCCAACCGGGGCCCGGGTGGGTCCGTCGATCAAAGGCAAAGACTGAGATAGATATGTTCATTGCAGACAGCAATTTCCTCATTCCCAACGCGACATTCATCGTCGAGTTGGTCGCGTTCCTCATCGTCCTGGGCGTCATCGCCAAGTATGTGCTGCCCATCTTGAAGAAGGCGCTCGACGATCGGGCCGCGGTGATCGCCAGCCAGCTGGCCGCGGCCGACGAGGCGAAGGCCGACGCGACGGCGGCCGACGCCGACCGCCGGACCGCGCTCGAAGAGGCTCGGCACCAGGCGCGTGAGATCGTCGCTCAGGCCAATCGCACGGCCGAACAGGTGCGCACCGAGGCGCAGGCCAACGCGCAGAATGAGTACGAGCGGATCGTGGGCAACGCCGAGACCGAGGTTGGACTCGCTCGGCAGCGTGCCGTGGACGAGGCCGCCAATCGCATGGGCGAGATCGTGATGGACGTTGTCGAGCGGGTGATCGGGCGCGAGGTCGACGCCGAGGCCCACCGCGATCTCATCGATGAGGCCGTGCGCGCCCTGCGCGCCGACGCCGCCGGTGGCGCAGCCGCCAGTTCCGGGGCGCGTCAGTGAATCCAGTTCTCCAGGGTTACGCCGCCGCCATTCTCGAGCACGCTGGGGCCGACGCTCTCGGCGGGCCGGCCGGCGACCTTGAAGCGATCGAACAACTCGTGATCGCCAATGCCCCGCTGCGCGCTGCGCTGACCGATACGACCGTGCGAGGCCCCGCCCGACGAGCCGTCATGCTCGACCTCCTCGAGGCCAAGGTGTCCGAGCCGGCCCGCCGCTTGGCCGCCTTTGCCTGCTCCGTCGTCGGAGCACCTGATGTGCCGGCCGCCGTGACCTGGGTCGCCACACGCGTCCGCCACGCCGCGGAAGGACAGGAGTACGAGGAGACGCCGCTCAGCCTTCTGCAGTCGCGCCAGCGCGTCGGCGGGTACGCCACTGCGATCGACGAGGACCTTTCGCCGGCCGAGTTGGAGTCGCTGGAGGACGATCTCTTCCGTTTCTCGCGGATCGTGGCATCGACGCCCGCCCTGCGCGCTGCCCTGGTCGACCGCGACCTGGCGGTCGAGGCCCGACAGGGACTGGTCAGCCAACTGCTCGAAGGCAAGGTGCAGCCGAGCACCGTCGCGCTGGTGCGCTACGTCGTGGCCGGAGGCCGGTCGCGCGACATCGTCGGCACATTGGACTGGTTGGTCGAGCAGACCGCCCAGGCGCGCGGCTGGCGTATTGCGCGGGTGCGGTCGGCGGCACCGATTGAGGACGCCCAGCGGACCACGCTCTCGGACTCGCTGACCGGGCTGGCCGGAGCACCCGTCGAGCTCCAGGTCATCATCGACGAGGCGTTGCTGAGCGGCGCCGTCATACAGATCGGCGATCTCCAGGTCGATGCCAGTGCCCGCGGGCGCATCGATGCACTGCGCGAGCACCTCATGCCCGGGGGCTGGGAAGACAAGGGATTCCACACCGGAGCGGTGCGGCTGAGCGGAACGACACAGACAAAGGGAGCAGGTTGATGGCAGAACTGACGATCGACGCCAGTGAGATCACGCAAGCATTGCAGCGCAACGTGGCCGAGTACACGCCGGCAGTCGGGACGGAGCAGATCGGTCGGATCGTCGAAGTTGGCGACGGCATCGCCCGCGTGTCCGGCCTGCCCGGTGCTGCGGTGAACGAGTTGCTCGAGTTCGAGGACGGCACGCTCGGGTTGGCCCTCAACCTGGACGAGGACACGATCGGTGCCGTTGTCCTGGGCGACGTCGACAACTTGGAGGAGGAGCAGACGGTCAAGGCCACCGGTCGGATCCAAACCGTGCCGGTGGGCGACGCCCTCCTGGGGCGTGTGGTCAACGCGCTGGGTGAGCCGATCGACGGCAAGGGCCCGGTCAACAGTACCGAGTCGCGCCGCATGGAAGTCCAGGCACCGGGGATCGTCGGGCGCCAGCCCGTCGCCCAGCCCCTGCAGACCGGGATCAAGGCCATCGACTCCATGACCCCCATCGGGCGCGGCCAGCGCGAGCTGATCATCGGCGACCGCAAGACCGGAAAGACCACGGT
>ODAK010001509.1_pt1 | contig 25311 bp, 17 predicted proteins | sample 1539591 | NCBI WGS metagenome assembly ODAK01 (sample SAMEA3539303, study PRJEB22396) | soil metagenome | biome: tundra; feature: field; material: soil | place: USA | collected 2010-05 | depth 0.15 m
ACGAAAGCGATGCCCTTGACGACTCCAGCGGTTTCCAACTCCAAGGGACAACCGACCGCTTCATGATCTTGATGCTGACTACGCCGTCCGCCTAGCGCCCGCCTGCTCCAACTGCTGCGCCGCCGCCTTGTCCTCCAGCATCTTCGCGACTCTCATGATTTCCGGCCCCGCTTCCGCATACCTCTTCGGTTCAATCCCCTCACGCGCCAGGAACTGTTTACACTCCATTGCGTTGTAAAGGCCCAGGCCGATCACGGAGTCGATGAGGCTGGTGGCGGGTTCTGCGGGGGTTCGGCCGCAGTAGTCGCTGAGAACTGGGCCTGTCGCGAAATGATCTGCTGCGGAGTAGGAAGCGTCGAGGCGTCCCAGCCTCCGCCGAGTGCCTCAACCAGTTGCACGCTGTCGACGATTTGCTGGATCCGCAGGTTCACGGCTGTCTGCTGATTGCTAAAGAGTGTGGTCTCGGCCGTAATGACGTTGAGGTAGGGGTCGATGCCGAGGCGGTAGCGGTCGGTGGCCAGCTTCAGGCTGCGCTGCGCGGACTGGATCGCGACGTCTTGTTCCTGAATTTCCTGGGAAAGAATGCGCAGGCCGGAAAGATGATCCTCGACTTGTTGAAACGCGGTCAGGACCGTGTTGCGATAGCTGGCGACCGTCTGATCGTATTGCGCGCGATACTGTTCGACGGTGGCACGACGCAAACCGCCATCGTAAATGGTCTCGGCAATGGCCGGGCCGACGGACCAGAACCGACTTGGCCATGTAAACCAGGTGGAGCCCTTCGTGCTTTGAAACCCGGCAGAAGCGCCGAGAGTCACCGTTGGATAATAGGCGGCTCTGGCGACGCCGATTTGCGCATTGGCCTGAGCCATCAGGCGCTCGTTTGCGGCAACGTCTGGGCGGCGCTCCAGAAGTTGCGACGGAACGCCAAACGGAATGGCTGGCGGGGGAGTTTTCAAAGGCTCGACGGCGATCGAGAAGGAAGAAGCAGGTTGACCGGCCAGGAGGGCAATCGCATGCTCGTATTGAGCTCGCAGAATGCCAAGACTGGTGTCTAGCGCGCGGGTGGCTTCCAGTTGAGTTTCGGCTTGCGCGACGGCTTCGTCGGAATCGATACCGGTTTCATACAGCGCCCTGGTCAGTTCCAGGGACTTCTCATAAGCGACCACGGTCGAATCCAGCAGTTGTTTGAGAGCGTCCTGTCCGCGCAGTTGGAAGTAATCGACCGCCAGTTCCGCTTGCGCAGTCAGGCGGGTATTCTCGAGGTCGGCAGCGCTGGCTTGCGCATTCGCGGCGGCGGCGCGAACCAGGTTGCGCACGCGGCCAAACAAGTCGGGCGTCCAGGAAGCGTCGAAGGGTAGAGAGTAATTATTGGAGGTGGTTCCGCCCGAAGAACTGGGCTGGTGCTGGCGAACGATGCTTGCGCTCGCGGTCACAGTCGGGAAATATTGCGCGCGAGCCTCCCGCACCAAGGCACGGGCCGCCATGAAGCTGGCGAACGCCGCGGCGACGTTTTGATTGGAGATGTTGACTTGCTCTTCGAGCGCGTTCAACTGGGGATCGCCGAAAATTTCCCACCACTTGCCATGGAGAGCGCTGTCCTGCGGTTGCGCGACTTTCCAGCCGTCCATTTTCTTGAGATCGTCCGGAGTGACCTCTTTGAACGTCCCCGGTGTGTCGACCGACGGGCGATGGTATTTCGGACCGACAACGCAGCCTGGTAAGAGGAGAAGGACTACGCTGCAGAGAAGCGCGGTCGCAGCGCGCATTTTGTTCGTTGCCTTCATCGGTGTCTCGGACTCCTTGCTGTGGCCATGTCGGCTTCGGCGGTTTCTGAGCGCGGCGAGTTCGCGTGGCGCATAAGAACCTCTGGTGAAACTCGAATTTCAAAATCCAGCGCCTAAAGGCGCGTTCATACTAATGCACTTGCGGCACGCCTGAAGGCGTGCCCTGATACAAATCTCACTTGCGGCACGGGCTGATAAGAACTTGTCATCCGAAGGACTCGATATGTCTTTGCCCTTCGAGCTTACCGTGAGCGCGAAGCCATTTGACTCGCAAGCGGTCGAGCGAGAGATAAACGACCGGCGTAGTGTAGAGCGTTAGCATCTGGCTTAGAATCAGGCCGCCGATAATGGTGATGCCGAGAGGATTGCGGAGTTCCGAACCCGTGCCTCGGCCGAGAGCCAAGGGCAAAGCGCCAAAGAGGGCGGCCATGGTGGTCATTAGAATGGGACGAAAGCGCAGGATGCAAGCCTGAAAAATGGCATCCCGAGGGCTTTTGCCATCGACCCGTTCGGCGGCCAGCGCAAAGTCGATCATCAGAATGGCGTTCTTCTTGACGATACCGATCAACAGAATAACGCCGATCACGGCGATAATGCTAAGGTCCTTGTGAAAGATCATGAGGGCAAGGACGGCGCCGACTCCCGCGGAGGGAAGGGTGGAAATAATCGTGAGGGGATGGATGTAACTCTCGTAGAGAATGCCGAGGACGATATAGACGGCCATGAGAGCGGTGATAATGAGAAAAGGTTCCGTCGCCAAGGAAGACTGAAAGGCCTGAAGCGTGCCGGAGAACATGCCGGTAATGGTACTGGGCATGCCGATTTTCTGTTCCATGGTGAGGATGGCCCTGGAAGCGTCGCTGAGAGCCACACCCGGGGCAAGGTTGAAGGAAATGGTGACGGAGGGATACTGACCCTGGTGATTCACCGCCAGCGGAGCAGTGGACGGCTCATAATGGGCGATGGCGCTGAGGGGTACGACTTTTCCTTGCGCAGCCCGGATATACACGTCGTTCAAGTTCACCGGCGACTGCCAGTACTTCGGTTCGACTTCCAGCACAACGTGGTATTGGTTGATGGCGGTATACATGGTGGAAACCTGGGCTTGGCCGAAGGCTTCGTAGAGAGAGTTGTCGAGCATCTGCGGGGTGATGCCGAGGCGCGAAGCGGTGGCACGGTCATAGGTAAGCATGGCCTGAAGACCGCTGTTCTGCTGGTCGGTATTGACGTCGGTGAGGAGCCGCAATTTCCGCATCTGTTGGAGAAGCACGGGACCCCACTGCACCAGGTCCTGTAAATTGTCGCTCTGAATAGTGTATTGGTATTGCGCGCTGCTTTGTCTTCCGCCGATGCGGAGATCCTGTCCGGCTTGCATAAAGGTGTTGGCGCCCGAGACAGAAAGGAGTTTAGGACGCAGACGGTCAATTATCTGGCTGGAGGTTGCGTTGCGTTGGTCAAAAGGTTTCAGACCCATGAAGATGAATCCGCTATTGGTGGCGCCGCCGCCGCCCGTAAACGCCATGGCGTTGACGACGGCTGGGTCGGTTTTGACGATATCGACGATGCGCGCCGTGGCTTTTTGCATGGCCTGGAAGGAAGTGTCCTGCGAGCCCTGTATGCCGCCGAAGGCGACGCCGTTATCCTGCTGGGGAAAGAAGCCTTTGGGGACGATCCAAAAGAGGTAGAAGTTGAACGCGATGGTGATGCCAAGAACGATGAGCGTCAGGGCGGAGTGTTCCAGAACCCAACCCAAGCTGCGCTCGTAGACGCCGAGGACCGAATTGAAGGCGCGCTCGCTGGCGCGGTACGCTATGCCGTGCTGCTCATCGCGAAGATTCTTCAGCAGGCGAGAACACATCATCGGTGTCGTGGTTAGAGAAATGGCCAGGGAAACCAGGATGGCAACCGAGAGGGTCACGGCGAACTCACGGAACAGCCGGCCAACGATACCGCCCATCATCAGAATGGGGATGAACACGGCGACCAGAGAGATACTGATGGACAGCACGGTAAATCCAATTTCGCTGGCGCCCTTGAGCGCCGCTTGCATGGGCGCCATGCCCTGCTCGAGATAGCGGGTGATATTTTCGATGACCACAATCGCATCGTCCACCACGAAGCCCGTCGAAATGGTGAGAGCCATGAGCGAGAGATTGTCGATGCTGTAGTGACAAAGGTACATCACGCCAAACGTTCCGATCAGGGAGACGGGGACGGCCACGCTTGGAATCAATGTGGCGCGGACGCTTCGCAGGAAGACGAAAACTACCAAAATAACCAGGGTAATCGAGATCATGAGGCTGCGCTCGACGTCGCGAACAGAAGCGCGAATGGTGAGGGTACGGTCGAGCACAATGTCCGTGTCAATGGCGGAAGGAATCGAAGCCTTCAGTGCCGGAAGTGCGGCACGGATGCGGTCCACGGTCTCGATGATGTTGGCGCCGGGCTGGCGGAAAATGATGATGAGGACGGAGGGCTTGCCGTTGACGAAGCCGGCAGCGCGTATGTTTTCCGTGGAGTCCTGGACGCTCGCGACATCGGACAACTTGACGGCGGCGCCATTGTGGTACCCGACCACAAGAGGCATGTAGTCCACCGCCTTCAGAAGTTGGTCGTTGGTGGTGATATCCGCGGTGGTTGTACTATCTGTGAATTGGCCTTTGGGACTGTTGGAATTCTGCCGACTCAGCATCGATGAAACGTCCTGCAAGCCGAGACCATAGTTGTTGAGTTGGGTGGGATTTACGTCCACGCGCACTCCCGGCAGCGAACTACCGCCCACACTCACTTGCCCGACGCCCCGAATCTGAGAAAGACGCTGCTGCATGATGGTGGAGGCCGCGTCGTACAGCGTGCCGCGGTCATACACCGTTGAGGTAAGCGCCACGATCATGATCGGAGCATCCGCGGGGTTAACCTTGCGATAAGTGGGATTGCTGGGGAGATTCTTGGGCAAGTAACTGCGCGCGGCATTGATCGCGGCTTGGACGTCGCGAGCGGCTCCATCAATGTTGCGGTTCAAATCGAACTGAAGGGTGACGCTGGTGGTGCCGAGATAACTGGACGACGTCATTTCCGTGATGCCGGCAATTCTCCCGAACTGGCGCTCCAAGGGAGTGGCGACGGAGGAGGCCATGATCTCTGGACTGGCTCCCGGCAAACTGGCGCCAACCGAAATCGTGGGGAAATCGATCTGCGGAAGTGCCGAGACTGGCAACTCCCGAAAGGCCACGGCGCCTGCCATGGCAATGGCCGCCGTCAGGAGGGTAGTGGCGACGGGCCGTCGAATAAATGGAGAAGAGAGACTCATAAGTATCAATCCGCATTAATCCGCTGGGACAGCCTCAGGTCCGCCTTCCGGCGCGCGCCGCGAAGAATAACGATGCGCGAGCCGGTCGAAGAAGATGTAAATGACCGGAGTCGTGTACAGGGTAAGAACCTGACTCAAGAGTAAGCCGCCCACCATGGAGATGCCCAAGGGCCGACGGAGTTCCGAACCAATTCCGGTGCCGAGGGCGAGTGGCAAGCCGGCTAGCAACGCGGCCATGGTGGTCATCATGATGGGACGGAAACGCAAGAGGCACGCTTCATAAATAGCGTCTTCCGGTCTCTTGTGCTCCTTGCGCTCCGCCTCCAAAGCGAAGTCGATCATCATGATTCCGTTCTTTTTGACGATACCGATCAGAAGGATGATTCCGATGAGCGCGACGACGCTGAGTTCCTGGCCGCAAATCAACAAGGCCAGAATCGCACCCACCCCGGCGGAGGGCAGAGTCGACAGAATTGTGATGGGGTGGATATAGCTCTCGTAGAGAACACCGAGCACGATATAAACCGTGATCAGGGCGGCGAGAATCAATAGCGGCTCGTTCGACAAGGAAGCTTGAAACGAAGCGGCGGTGCCCTGAAAGGCCCCTTGTATGCTGAGCGGCATACCAATTTCCCGCTGGGCCTTTTCGAACGCCTTGGTGGCTTCGCCAAGCGACGCATTGGGTGCCAGGTTGAAAGAGATGGTGACCACGGGAAATTGCCCCTGGTGATTGACGGACAGGGGGCTGCTCTTCATTTCTAACCGAGTGATGGCGCTGAGGGGAATGGCGGCGCCATTCACCGTCGTTACCGCGCCAGGATTCGCAGAACCCGAACTGGCAGAGGTGTTCGGGGAAGCAGTAGGGCTCGGCGAAGCGGTGGAGGCAGAATTGCCGGAAGCCGTGGTCGCGGTAATCGTCTGGGTGCTGGAAGAACCGGTAGTGAGCGCCGTAGGAGCCAAAGCAGAACGAACGTAGATGTCCTGCAATTTCGAGGGATTCTGCCGAAATTCGGGTTGAGTTTCAAGCACGATGTGGTACTGGTTCAACTGCGTGTACAGGGTGGAAATTTGCCGCTGCCCAAAAGCATCGTAGAGCATCTGGTCGATCGCCTGCGGCGTGATGCCCATGCGGGACGCGGTGACGCGGTCGATGACGAGCGAGGCGGCGAGGCCAGAAGTTTGCTGGTCGGTAGCCAGGTCGCGAAGCTCCGGAATCGCTTGCAGTTTGGCCATGAGCTTGGCCGTCCAGAAATTCAATTCGCGCTGATCGGGATCTTCGAGGGTGTATTGATATTGCGTGCGGCTCACGCGATCTTCGACGGTGAGGTCCTGTACCGGTTGCATGTAGAGCGTGATGCCATCGATTTTTTCCAGATTTGGCTGGAGGCGCCGGATGATATCCGAGGCGCTGATTTTGCGCTCTTCCAGCGGCTTCAAATTGATTTGGATACGCCCGCTGTTCAATGTTGTGTTGGTGCCGTCGACGCCGATGAAAGAAGAAAGACTCTCTACCGCAGGATCCTGCAAGAGCAAATGGGTGAGTTGCTGCTGCTTTTCCGCCATGGCGGGGAAGGAGATGGACTGCCCGGCTTCCGAAATGCCCTGAATGATTCCTGTGTCTTGAACCGGGAAGAAACCCTTCGGGACGATGATGTAGAGAACGATCGTGAGCACCAGCGTGCCAGCGGCCACAAGAAGAGTAGCGGTTTGGCGTTTCAATACCCACTGTAAAGTTCTCCCATAGAAGGCGATGATGCTTTCGAAAGCGCGCTCTGAAGCCACGTAGAAACGGGTCTGCTTTCGCCCGTGCGTACTTTTCAACAGGCGCGAACACATCATGGGCGTTAGCGTCAGCGAAACCACCGCCGAGACGAGGATAGTCACGCTCAAAGTGATGGCGAACTCGCGGAAAAGCCGGCCGACAATGTCGCCCATGAAGAGCAGAGGAATCAATACGGCAATCAAAGAGATGGTGAGCGATACGATGGTGAAACCGATCTGCTCCGAGCCTTTGAGGGCCGCTTCGAGCGGCGGATCTCCCTCTTCGATGAAGCGGATGATGTTCTCGATCATGACGATGGCGTCATCGACGACGAAGCCAGTGGAAATCGTAAGGGCCATCAGTGTGAGGTTGTTTAAGCTGAAGCCGGCGAGATACATCACGCCGAACGTGCCCACGATGGAGAGCGGGACGGCAACGCTAGGAATGATGGTAGCGGAAAGATTGCGCAAGAACAGAAAAATGACCATGACGACCAGCGCCACGGTGAGCATGAGTTCAAACTCGACGTCCTTGACGGAAGCCCTGATGGTAATGGTGCGGTCCGTTAGTTCATCCACTTGAACGGCGGCGGGGAGATTGCTCTTGAGCAGGGGAAGCAGTTTCTTAATGCGGTCGACCACCTGAATGATGTTCGCGCCGGGCTGGCGCTGAATGTTGACGATGACCGCGGGAGTTTCGTTCATCCATGCCGCTTGGCGATTGTTTTCCACGTCGTTTTCGACCGTAGCCACGTCGGAGAGTTTTACGGGCGACCCGTTGTGGTAGGCAATGATGACTTGCGCGAAATCGGAGGCGCTGAGCAGTTGGTCGTTCGATTGAATCTGGTAGTCCTGTTGCGGGCCGTCGAAGTTGCCCTTCGCCTGGTCGAGGCTGGTTTGCTGCAGGGCCGTGCGCACATCCTCGAGGTTGATGCCGTACGAGGACAGCGCGGTCGGATTTACTCGCACGCGCACGGCCGGCTTTTGGCCGCCACTGATGCTGACCAGTCCCACGCCGGGGAGTTGAGAGATTTTTTGCGCGAAGCGAGTGTCGGCGAGATCTTCAACCTCCGATAGGGGAATCGATTTGGAAGAAAGCGCCAAGGTGAGAATCGGCGTGTCCGCCGGATTCGTTTTGCTATAGATCGGCGGGACCGGCAGATCGGAAGGCAGATAGGTTTGGGCTGCGTTGATGGCAGCTTGTACTTCCTGTTCCGCTACGTCGATGTTCAGGTCGAGTGAGAACTGCAAAACAATGATGGAACTCCCGTCGGAACTCGTGGAAGTCATCTGATTGAGGCCCGGGACCTGACCGAACTGCCGCTCCAGAGGAGCGGTTACAGCCGAGGCCATCACGTCAGGGCTAGCACCGGGATAGAACGTAACCACCTGAATGGTAGGGTAGTCGACCTCCGGCAGCGCGGAAACGGGCAGTTGGAGATAGGCGACGAAGCCAGCGAGCAAGATGGCCGCCATCAATAGCGACGTCGCCACCGGTCGTAAGATAAATGGACGAGAGGGACTCACTGCGGCGAGGCTCCGTTTTTGCTTCCAGACGCGCCTCCAGTGCGGGTTCCGGACGGAGCGGGTTGGTTGTCGTTATTCTGGCCGGTTTGAGGCTGCTGGCCGGAGGCTCCGCCGCTGCCTTTCGCAGGCGTGCGAATGGTAACTTTCGCGCCATCGAGAAGCTTGTCGAATCCATTCACAGCAACCACCTCCTGCGGTTCAACTCCCTGCACGGCGGTCACCGACCCATCCGTAGTGCCGGGTGTAATCGTCCTCATGGAGGCGGTTTGGTCGCTCTTAATCGCGTAGACATAAGCGCCTTGGGCGTTGCGCTGAATCGCCGGAGTAGGAATCAAAGTCACATTGTGTTGCGTGTCGACGAGCAGTTTGACGTTCACGAATTGGCTCGCGAAAAGAGCGTCGTCTTTGTTGTCAAAGACGGCTTTGAGTTTCAAGGTTCCCGTGGTTGGGTCGATGACATTATCGAGAGTCAGCAGTGTGCCGGATGCCAGTTTCTTGCTTCCTTCACGGTCAAAAGCATCCACCGTCAATTTCTTTCCCTTGAGCAATTGCTGTTGAATCTGGGAGAGATGATCTTCAGCGATGCTGAAGATAACCGTGATGGGCTGAAGCTGGGTAATCACCACCAGGGCAGTGGTGCTATTGGCCTGCACGATATTTCCGGGATCGACCAGCCGCAGTCCCACACGCCCGGCTATGGGCGAGGTGATGTGCGTGTACACCAGATTGACCTTGGCATTCGCCAACTGACCCTCGTCGTTTTTCACCGTGCCTTGATCTTGCAGCACCACTTGCTCTTGATCGTCATATTGCTGCTTGGCGATGGCGTTGCGATCCAAGGCTTGCTTGTAGCGTTCCAAATCGATCTTGGCTTCCGTCAAAACCGCCTGATCGTGTGCCAGTTGTCCCTCGACTTGGGTCAATGCCGCCTGATAAGGGCGCGGGTCGATTTCGACGAGCGGATCGCCCTTGCGCACCATTTGCCCCTCGCGATAGTAGACCTGCGTAATCTCGCCTTGTACCCGGCTGGTCACGGTTACGGTATAAACGGGCGTCACGGTGCCCAATGCGTTCAAGTAAATCCCGATGTCGCCTTGGTGTGCTGTCGCCGTAGACACCAAAACGGGCCGGGCGGCCGCGTCACCGCTGGCTTTCGCGTCGGAGGAACCGCCGCGCCGTTCCCAGATCGCCACGATGACAAGGATCACAACCACAACGATCAGCCAGATCCACCAGCGGCTCTTGTGAGTGGTTGAATTCTCGGTTGGGTACTGCTCGGATTTCTTCGAAACACCTGTGTCTGTTACCGGTTCCGTCACTTACACTCCTCAAATACGACGAGGGAAAGCCCGCAGAAGGAAGTTGAAGCTGCGCACCCTCTCTGGCGAAGCTGGAACACACATTCCGAGGAACGATGCAGGTGCAGGTACAGTTCTCCCCCGGCCCTTCTGGTGCATCTTATCATTTCTTTCCCTACCAGTTTGACGTGTCGAAGAGCAAAGCGGGGGCGAGTTTTTGTGAAGAATTGTCAACGCTCCGGTCCCCGGGCCGGTTCGCCGGCGGGTATAATCCAGGCCGTGACCGCAGTCGAAGGCGACAAATCCGCCAAGAAAACCGGCCCCTGGCTCCGGCGAATCGCTCTGAGATTGTTAGTGGCTGGAGTGGGCCTGTTGGGAGTCGCCTATGGTGCGGACTATTGCGTGTTTCGATATCGTCTGGCAACGAAGCGTCAGCCCTTTGGCAGCGTAACCGTCGAACACTATTACGAAGTGGCGCACAAAGACGGGAAGGCCGAGATTATTTTTGATCCACCGGTGCAAAAGACCTGCGTGTACAGCCTTTTCCCACACTCCGGCGATCCTCCCTGCTGGTTTCTCGTCCGGCATGCTGAGCAGAGGACCGACATCTAACGAGCACAGGCAGAGTCGCGGGCTTTAGGCTCTGCTCACCGGGGGCACTTGATCGGAGCTTCCGATTTGCCTAACTCGTTCTGTGGGAGCACGGCTTCCATCCTGGTTGCCTGGGCTGTGGTCTACTAAACCAATAGACACTACCGTGATTCGCGTCAACAGATCGCGTGATCTGGCTGGTTGGAATCACCTTGCGTTGGAGGAGGAAAACCCGGTAGAAATTGACGAGATCATGCACATTCCTGATGGTTACCTCAGCCCGTCGACCTGTGCGACCCTCTATCTATTCGCAGCTTCGGGCTGGTATTCGGCCCTGAAGCGCATCAAGCAGCTTCTTGCCACGCGCGCAATCCCGCTGATCTCGGTGTTCGCAGCATTCTCTTTTGTTGTAATGATGTTCAATGTGCCACTGCCCGGCGGAACAACCGGCCATGCTATTGGCGTCGGCGTCGCCGCCATCGTGCTCGGCCCATGGGGTTCGATTCTTGCGATTTCAATCGCTCTCGCCATACAAGCGTTGTTCTTCGGCGACGGAGGAATCACCACGTTGGGAGCGAATTGCTTCAACATGGCGATCGTTGGATCCTTCACGGCCTACGTTGTTTACCGGACGATCGCAGCGAACTCGAATCTAAAATCCCGCCAGAGAGTATTAGCGGCAGCAGTTGCCGGTTATGTTGCCATCAACACTGCAGCATTGGTTACAGCCGTTGAGCTCGGTATTCAGCCCATGCTTTTTCATGACGCCAGCGGCACGCCGCTCTACGCGCCCTATCCGTTGCATGTGGCCATTCCAGCAATGATGATCGGACACCTGACGTTTGCAGGACTGGCTGAAGCGGTGATATCGGCAGGTATGCTGTCCTATCTCCAGCGATCTGACATGGGTCTGCTTCGAGGAGTAAGCGGTTTGGCCCAGACGCCAGGTACGATCATCCCTGGCGCGAGCCCTGAACGTTCACAAGGACGACTATGGTGGGCGGTGGCGCTTCTCATGTTGTTCACGCCTCTCGGCATCTTAGCAGCGGGCACTGCCTGGGGTGAATGGTCTTCTGCTGACTTGATGAATCCTCAAACGCGAGAACAGATCGCAGCCACATCGGGGAACCATGCGCCTCCGTCTTCCGTTCCTGTCGGGATCGAAAGGCTGTCGAACCTGTGGACGGCGCCGTTCCCCGGCTATGCGCCGAGGTTTATCAGAAGTCCGGTGTTTGGGTATTTGCTCTCGGCAATGTTTGGCGTGGGCTTCCTTGTCTTGGCTTCGCTACTCGCGAGAGCGGTTGGCAGAAAATGGCAAGGGGGGAGCCTGCGGTCATGAGACGATATTCTTTCCTCGAATCGACGCTTCAAGGCTTCACCCGAGCGGTGTCGAAGGCCCTCCAATCGGAACATGCCGCAACCCAACCGGGACTGCTGCAGCAACTTGATCCTCGCGTCCGGGTCATCGGAATCCTCGCTCTGGTTATTTCGGTGGTTATCTGTCGACAGCTTGAGGCCATCGCGGCCATTTTGCTCGTCGCAATTGCAATCGCGGTCGCTTCCAGAGTTAGCCTTGCGTTACTCGCAAAACGAGTCTGGCTTGTGGTTCTAGGCTTCACGGGCGTGATCGCCCTGCCCGCCTTATTTATTACGCCCGGAGAGCCGCTTTTCACGGCGCCAGCTCTGCACCTTTCCATCTCCGTCCAAGGGGTGCGCACGGCGGTATTGCTGGTCCTGCGGGTGGAAACAGCGGCTACGCTAACCACAGTACTGGTGCTTTCGACCGCCTGGACTCACATCTTGAAGGCCCTCCGTTCGCTGCACCTTCCTGCCGAGATCGTCACCATGCTGGCCATGACGCACCGCTACGTGTTCTTGCTGATCGAAACGGCCAACCAGATGTTCGAGTCGAGGAAGAGCCGAACTGTCGGTGTACTGAGCGGTTCTGGGCGGCGCAAAACGACGGCTCGAACCGCCGGAGTGCTACTGAGCAAGAGCATCGAACTCAGCCAGGAGGTGTACCTGGCCATGTTGTCCCGGGGCTTTCGGGGAGAGGTCCGTCTCTTAACCGACTTCCGCCTGAAACCCCGCGATTACGTCGGCCTGACTGTCTTCCTCTTTACTGGCTGCTTAGCTGTGTGGATGGGGAGGTAAGCAGGAATTGGCGTCAACTTTCGAAGTGCAAAACATTAGCTTCTCTTACGAAGCGATCCCGGCGATCCGTGGACTCACTCTCCACATCGGAGAAGGTGATCGGGTTGCGCTGCTTGGCGCCAATGGCTCCGGCAAGTCGACGCTGTTGCGAATTTTGGATGCGCTCTATTTTCCCTCGGCGGGCACTGTCACATTCAAGGGGGACGCGCTCACCGAAAAGCACCTGCAGCAAGAGGAATTCGCGCTGAATTTCCGCCGCCGCGTCGCCCTTGTCTTTCCGAATCCAGATGTCCAACTGTTCAATCCAACCGTATTCGACGAGATCGCCTACGGTCCTTTGCAAATGCAATGGAGCAAGGAAGACGTGATACGAAGAGTGGATGAGACGCTCGAATTCATGTCAATTTCGCACCTGAGGGATCGCCCGCCTTACCGCCTCTCGGGAGGCGAGAAAAAACGGGTTGCCTTGGCTTCCGTCCTAGTCCTCGACCCCGAAGTCCTGCTGCTCGATGAGCCAACAGCGACCCTCGATCCGAAGAGCCAGAGCCAGGTCGTAGACCTAATTCAACAGTGGAAAGGCACGGCGAGGACCGTGATCACAGCTACTCATCAGTTGGAGATTGTCGAAGACATTGCGGATCGCGTTTTCGTGCTTGAGGCAGGCACCGTAATTGCCGAAGGGACTCCATCGGAGATTCTCTCAAACACGGACTTGCTTCTGAGGGCAAACCTCATTCACGCCCATCGCCATTCCCACGACGGCATCGTGCACTCACATCCTCACCTTCACGGACATTCTCGCCATGAACACGAGCACTAAACCTGAAAACCGCAGAGCTGAGACGGGACATGGCGGTTCCCCCTTTTTTCTGTGTACGCGCAGGTCGGCCCAACACACTTGAACAGATAGAACCATGAGGAAGATCTTCTGCTTGTTCCCGCCTCGCGTAACTCGCCAGATCTCCGATTCATTGCATTCGAAAATTCACGGCGATTTCCCTCATTCTTACGAGGGAACCCACATACTCACAAGTCATCAAACTTCCGCATGAGGAGAACTAGCGCCGACGGCTTTGACGTGATTACCCGGTGCACCGGGGACTGCCCCAAAACATCTCACTTCTTGTCATCATCCACAGCGCAGCCTGCTTCGACAGGCGTTGGGTCGGGCATGTCAAACTGCATGACGACTGGTAATCCACGATCATCATCCGCAGTTATTTCAACGGTGTGTGCGCGAAGCATTTTCTTCAGCGAACCTACAGGGATGGAGGCAGAAGTCTTCTCCGTACCCGCCGACCATTTTTCTAGCTCTTCTTTAGCATTGTCCATGCGATAGCGGACTGAAACCTTTGGGTAGTAGGACGTTCCATGAATTTCTTCAGGCTCAACGTAGACGATCTTCAGGGTGGTACCGACGAGAAGATTCCTGGCCAGGAACCTGCCCTTGGGCCGGTGAGATGCATTGCCGGGGACGCAGTCCAGCACGAAAGCGGGACGATTAGGGACGTCACCCTGTGGCGATTTAAGGAATTTGCCTGCCAAGGTGAATCGAGTGTAGGTAGTTCCACCCACGGCATCTGTCTTTTGCGATTGCCGCCACGCCGAGGGCTCTTGCGCCGCCATCGTTGAGAATCCGAATGATGCCAACGCGAGTGGCACAAGCAAAACCAGTGAGGTTGGTTTCATCGTTTCGCGTCCTTAGTTAGCCTTCCGCGGAATCCGCACCCTGGGCCGAGCGATTGTCCCGAGTACAAACTCATTCGTCGCGGAGCCCCATAGTAGCCGAGAACCCTGGCAACGGCAACCCCCGACTCAAACCGGGTCTCGAGAAACGGGCCGCCGCGGGTGTAGTAAGCTCTGCTTTGACTGTCAGGCGGGAGCCTTGTAAGATTCCCGGCGGCTCGGTCATGGAGGGAAGAGATGCGAAACTGGATGCTATGTTCATGTCTCGCGCTTGCGCTGCCCTGCTTTGCATTCGCACAGCAACCCGCGGCGGCGGACAAAGCCTCCGCACGCACGCCGTCAGAAAAAACGATGGCTCAACCCAAACTGGCCGAGTTGCTGGAGGCGAAGGTGAGGGCCGCGTGGACCGCGTTCAAGAAAAAAGACAAAAACGGCTACGCGGAATTTCTCACGGATGACTTCCAGGCGGTGGAATCCGATGGCGACGGCGAGCGAGCCAAGTTGCATGTTCTTCGCGAAGTCGAGCACTGCATGTATACCGATTACGTGCTTCAGCTATTCCAGGTTCAGCCGCTGGGGCCAAACTATGCTTTCGTCACCTACGAGAGCAGCATGCAATTCCCGAAAGCCTCGACGCTTCGTTTCAGGAGGGTTTTCGTCGGCGAACTTTGGACCAAGCGTGACGGGCAATGGAAGATGATGCGCTATCAAGAGACGCTGGTCCGGTAGTTCGCTGCCACGAAAAGCAGAAGCCCGAATCCACGAATGTGAATTCGGGGCTCCCGATTGGAAAGCACTTCCCGGTTGTCAATTACTGACTTGCGTACACGCCCACGCAACCATCGGCGGCGATCGTTTCACAATTGCTACCGCCTGCGGGCAGTGGCACGAAGATGTGATTGTTAACCGGGTCAGCCGCGACGCTGTGGGCGTTGCCGTTCGTGGGGACGTTTTGTAGCCACTGTCTGGTCCCGGCATTGATGACTCCGAGAACCGGGCCGGTGGGCATGTCTCTCGACGCCAAGTAGTAGTTGTCGTCGCCGGGGTTATACCAGGTCTGGTCAACGAAACCGACATAGTTGATGGTAGTGAGGACGGCACCGGTGGTGCCATTGATAATGACTGTGGACGGCGAGAACGCGCGCCCGTCATGATCGGCGCAACCCACCAGGACATCTGTGCCAGGCCCGAGATTCAAACTGGTAGGCATGCAGCTGTGTATCGGAAAGCTGTTGATGATCGCCGGCACATATTTAGTGACGCCGCCAACGGTGATTGCGTGGAGGGGATCAATTACATCGACGCTGCCGACAGTAATGTCGGAGGTCGAATTTCCATTCGACAGAAGGAAGGTGTGGGTGGGAGGGTAATATATCATCCCACCCAGCCCTGCCGGTGCGAAGGCTCCAAAGCAGTCAGAGAAGGAAGTAGCTGTGGGGCAGTATATACCGTTCGTGGGCGTGTTAGGGGCCGAGTTCCGCAGCATAGGCCCGTGATGGCAAGCAACGGCGGGGTTAAAACCGGCTGCGTCGCCAGATGCGCCGGACGGAACTGCCGGGCCAGGCACACCAGGCGCAGTGCTGGCGAACTGAAGAGAAGGATCGGGGCAGGCGAAACCATTGTTCTCATCAACTAGCACCGTGTTGTCCGTTGGCAGAGCATTGTCATAGTAGATCTGCCCAAGAATGCAGGAGGCGTAATTCGCTGGAAAAGTTGAACCCGGGCCACCGGGACTGAAGGGAGGCTGAGAGCCGGCAACCGTGAATGGTGCGTAAGGCAGACAATGCGCTAGCTGGTTGCTCACGGTGGATCGGGTCACGATTCCGGTGACGTCAATGATGCTGACGAAGGGAAGTCCGGGGTCACCATTGATTATCGAAACCAGATAACGCGAGGAGCCGTCCTGCGGGAAAGTTACGACGCCACCGGTGGTGGCAAGCTCGTCGCCGCGCAGGTCGCCGCAAGTCGGGTCGGAGAAGGCTCTTCCATTTGCCGACGCCATGCACCCGGCGATGCCATTGGGAAGACCGTCATAGTCGGGAGACGTGCCCGTTGGTATGACGGCGGTCAACTTCGGCGCCGTTGTATAGTTCTTCGATGTGGCCACGTCAAAAACGTACAGGGCCGAGCTGCCATTTCCGACAAACAGGAAATTTCCGTCGGCCGAGGCTTCCAAGCCATTTGGACCCGTAAGCGGGTTCAGGTTGTTGGCGCGCGAGGCACAGCATTGGCCGCCTACAAATCCGCCGAAATCGCCGTTGGGACCAAAGCCACCCGGAAGGCGGAAGCCATTGGTCTTGCATCCAAACCGGGTGTAGTTGCCCTGCGCGGTGGTGATGGAAGGAATGGTCTCCCCGGTCGCGGCATCCACCCAGCATACGCTGGCATTATACCCCGCCTCGGCGACGGAATTGTCCCCGCCGATGGCCCACAACGCGGTGTCGGAAACCGTGCTGAACATGGGAACGTCCACGCCGATGCGGTCCGACACGTAGTACAGGCGGTTGACCGGATCCACCCAGCTAATGTCAAAAATGTTGAACGGCCCGCCGGGCTCGCCATTGGGATTGTGTTCCGGCACGAGCATGACATCAATCAACCCGATCGTCCCGTTCTTATCCGTGCCGCAGACGGGACAGTTAGCCTGACCGCTTCCGCAACTGTTCAGGATGAAAGCCGCTCCGAAGAGCGCGACGACAGCTAGCAGGCGAAACAATTTCGGTTTCATCGAATTTCCTCCATCGATATGAAGCGTGGGCCGAACTACCTTATTCAAGAGCAATTGTTCTGTGGGTCTGCAGCGCGCTTGGATTCGTTTATGCCGGCCTCCCGTACTAACCGGCAATCAGCTCATCCAAAGCGCTCAAGGCCCGGATCAAAACCGAAACTGAAAACCCTCAAGAAACACAAAGTAATTGCGGGGCAGAATGCCCTGGACGCTTGGGTCTTTGAGCTGATTCAAGTTAAAGTCCGACTTCACAAGAACCCAGTAATTGAGATACCAGTTCAAGCCCACAGTGAGCTGATCGGTGTGGTCGCTAAACGTCGGGACGATTCCCGGCGTAATCGGGCAGGCCGGGATGGTGGTGGCATCGCAAGTTGTGCCTCCCGCTCTCCCCTCCAACCAGGAATAGCGGAACTTCAGCGCCCACGCACCCCAACCCGGGGCCCCCGATTCTCCGGGAGAATTGGGGCCAATTACCGGGTGCTTTACGCGCGGAATGGCGTTCTCCGGCTCGCGCTCGCCGGTCAGCAAATACGTTGCCGCAACGTACGCGCCGTTGCCCACAACGCCGGGAGCGGTGTTGAATCCGATGCCGCCGGGTGTTAACGAGCCGATATTGGTGCGCTTCTGCAAGAGATGAGCGTATTCTCCGCGAACGCCCAAGGGCCCTCTCAACCACGAGAAGAACCCGTTATAGCGCTCGACTCCACCATTGATCCTGAACTGCGGAAAGAAAGTGTACGTGCCGTCGCTCAGGACGCCGCTGAAGCTCAGTTCGTTCGCCAGGCCCTTGGATCGGCTATGCTCGACGGAACCGCCGAAAGATAGCCCCTTCGGCCCATTGCTGCTGGAATTTTTCCAGGGGGTAAAGCGCAGCCTGCCGACAATTTCGGGCTCATTCGTAGTTCCCGTCGTCAGGAGTCCCTGTCCATTGAAAAGGCCAACCCAGTACTCCGCGCGACCGTGACCCAAATCACCGTGCACATCGATTCCGGGAGCGCGGAAACCTCCCCCGGCATCCGGGTAGAGCACCTGAATGATGGAGCGATTATAAAACTCGACCGCGGTGTCCCCAGTTCCGACTTCCATTGAAAAAGGCACCTTGTACTGGCCAGCCATGATCTTGAAGGCGCTCCAAGGCTTAAAATCCATGTAAGCGTCCCGGATGGTAAGGGTGGAGGCCGTCTCGAACAGGAATGAATAGTCGAGTTGCTTCCCGTAGTTGCCTTGCATGCCGAAGCGGGCACGTGTGATGGCAAAGGTGTCCGGAGGCGCACCGCCGCCCTTGTAGAAAGTGTATTGCGCATTCAAGTACCCGACGGGCATGAGCGTGAAGTTGCCATCGGAACTCCGCAGGAAAAAGTGCTCGCCGTTCCATCCTGCCGTCGGCGCAGCATCTTTCTTGGGTTCAGCCGCCGTTTTAGCCTGATCCACGAGAGCGGCCAATGCCGCAGGGTCGGGCTGCACGAGAACCGAATTCATCAGATGAGCCGTGCCCTGGCCGGGAGCGTTAACCGGCAGCGCATTGGCTTCCACCGAAGCAGCGTCAGCCACGGGCCGAATCTGGACCGAGCTACTCTCGCTCGCCAGCGCCTGCCCCGCAGCCAGCTTCTCGACCAAAGCTTTCAGTTCCTCGATGGTCTGGCGTTGCGCGGCGACCTCGCTGCGCAACTGGTTGACTTCTTCCTTCGTGGCGGCTACGGAGGCCGATCCGTCAGTCTTGCTCGCCGGTTCCGTGCCTTGAGCGTGGGCGAGCGAACCTGGCACCATGAAAACTACTAGCAGCACGAAAAACGTTGTTAGCGAGCGCATGTGTTTCCTCTCCCGGAATAATTTGCAAAACGGACCTGCTCTCAAGGCATGTGAACACGCGGGCTGCGCGCTGCCTTGCTCGTTCAGGCCACGAACCGAAAGATCTCCAGAGCCGCGAATGACTTGCCGCCCTGTATGAAAAGCGGACCAGTTGGGAACGGGTTGGTTTATCATGTCGCAGTGCTGCCTGTCAAGGAAAAGTTTTGCGGGCCTCCGGCAGAAGCTATTCTCGCGACAACTCGCGCACAACGAAGTTTAGTCAAGAGTAAACGCCAGTGGAGTGAAAGGCATAATAGTGAAAGGCAAAAATCTAAAGATCGCGAAATAGCGAAATCGTAAGGTCGCGCGTTCGGCGGTTGGAAGAAAACGGCGGCAAGTTCCCTGACAAATTCCTGATAAAATTAGTGCCCGCGTTTGCGTTGCTCTCCCGAAACCTGCTGCTCTGGACCGTTCCTCTGGTCCGTATAGGTTTCACTTCGGTCAGGCCATCTTCTCGCTCTACGCGACGGTATTGACCGCCGGGCAGGTTCCATCGCCTTTTTTCATCCATCCACAAGAAATATTTGCTGGGGCTTGACAGCGGGAGTATACTCCTGCTCATCGTCTGGTCCACTTATCGGACCACTTGCCCATGTCAGCACCGGTCAAATCCGACTTTGAAGTTATCCGAAGAAACAAGGTTTACGAAGAAGTCGCCAAGCAGATCGAACGTTTGATTCTGCAGAAACTGCAGCCCGGTGACAAACTGCCCTCGGAACGCGAACTGGCAGAGATGCTTCAAGTAAGCCGCAGTTCCATTCGGGACGCGATTCGCAGCCTGGAACTGATGGGCTTGGTTGAACCGCGTCAAGGCGCTGGGACAATCGTTCGCGAACTATCGGCCGAGTCGTTGGTCAATCCTTTTGCCAATGCGCTAAAGCGCCGGCAGGAACTGGTCAGCGAGCTTCTGGATTTTCGCAAGATGCTCGAACCACCGTTGGCTGCGCGCGCAGCTACGCACGCTTCTCCGGACGAAATTTCCGAGATGGAAGAGATTCTGCAACGGCAAGAAGGAAAGCTGTCTCATGGGGAAGCCGCCATCGCCGAGGACGCAGAGTTCCACTACAGCATTGCTCTGGCATCCGGTAACAGTATCGTGCTGAAGGTGCTCGACATTCTCATGGACCTGCTGCGCGACACGCGTGAACGCTCTTTGCAGTTGAAAGGGCGCCCGGAAAGGTCGCTCGCAGGCCACCGCCGGATTCTGGCTGCGATCAAGCGCCACGATGCCGGGGCTGCAAAGGATGCTATGCGGCGGCACATTGAAGACGTCGAAGAGATCGTACTTGAGAAGTTTTGACCAAAGGTTGGTGCCCTTGGTGTGGCTATTCGCAATTCGTGGGGCGATCGCATTACATTGAGCGCAGTGGTTACCTCTGCCAAGGGCCAAGGGTGAGCCCTCGAGCAGACTAGTCTGGGGACAATCAGATTGACTGAACTGGGAAATGACATGGCCCGTGTGGCCATCGCGTCTGACGAGCCGGAGTATCTCGTGGCAACCATCACACTGCGCGTTGCCGAGGCACGTGTCGAGGACGTCGGCCGCGCCATTGCGCGACTGACGCCAGCCGATCTGTTGCGCATGGGTGCCCGAGCAGGCGACATGCTGAAGATCGCCGGCGGCGCAATCGGTGTCGCGCGCGCCGAGCTTTCGGATGAAGGATTCGAAGGCATGATCCAGATCGACGGCACGTGCCGCAGTAATTGCAGCGCGGGCTTGCAGGAGCAAGTGACGGTGGCGCCGATCGAGTGCGAGCAGGCTGTGGCCGTTCGCTTGTCGCCGTTATGGGTGGGGGTCGCGCCAGCGACCATTGCACCCGACCGCATTCTCGAGGATCTGGTGGGCGTCCCGGTCATCGCGGGCTGCGCAGTGCGTGTGCCGACGTTTGCCAAGGCGGTGAACTTCCAAGTGGTGCGCACGATTCCCTCGGGACCGGTCGTGATCGGGAAACGCACCGACCTCCGGGTCGTGGAAGGCGAGCAGACGGCGGCCGGCGCTCCGGCGGTGTCCTACGAAGATATCGGCGGGCTGGAGCGTGAAGTGGCGCGGGTGCGCGAAATCGTCGAACTGCCGCTGAAGTACTCGCGCATCTTCGAGCGGTTGGGAATTCTCGCGCCGAAGGGCGTGCTGTTGTACGGTCCGCCAGGCACGGGCAAGACCCTGCTGGCCCGCGCCGTAGCAGCCGAAAGCCGCGTGCACTTCATTCACCTCAACGGCCCTGAGATCATGCGGAAGTTCTACGGCGAGAGTGAGGCCAAGCTCCGCGAGGTCTTCGAGGAAGCGGCGCGCCATGCGCCGGCGATCCTCTTCATCGACGAGATCGACGCCGTGGCTCCCAAACGCACCGAAGTGGCCGGCGAGGTCGAAAAGCGCGTTGTGGCACAACTTCTCAGCTTGATGGATGGTTTTGTCGCGCGCGGCCAGGTCATCGTCATCGGTGCCACCAACATCCCCGAGGTCCTTGACCCGGCGTTGCGGCGTCCCGGCCGTTTCGATCGCGAAATCGAAATCGGCGTTCCCAATACTCAAGCCCGGCTGCAAATCCTGCGGATCCACACGCGCGCCATGCCGCTCGCGCCTGACGTCGATCTCCAGGAAATCGCCGAGCATTCGCACGGCTTCGTCGGTGCTGATCTTGAAGCGTTGGGGCAAGAAGTCGGCATGATTGCCTTGCGCCGCTTCCTCTCCGCTGCCCCACTCGAGACCGATGCCGCGTCTGCTGAACTGGGGGCGCTGCAGGTTACGCGCAACGACTTTCTCGCCGGTTTGAAGGAAGTCGAGCCCAGCGCAACTCGCGAATTCTTTATTGAGAAAAGCGCATCCACGTTTGCCTCCCTCGGCGGCCTCAGCGAGGTGAAACGCCTGCTCGATGCCGTCATTGAGCATTCTCACATGCGCGACGAGATCTATGAGCAGGTTGGACTGGCGCCGCCGCGAGGCATCCTGCTGACAGGACCGTCGGGTACTGGGAAAACCGCCATGGCGCGCGCGCTCTCGGGTGAGAAGCAGATCCCGCTCATCGCCATTGATGGTCCGCAGCTGTACTCGAAGTGGTTGGGCGAATCCGAGCGGGCGCTGCGCGAAGTTTTCAAAAAAGCGAGGCGGGCAGCGCCCTGCATCCTGTTCTTCGACACGATTGACGCAGTCGCGCCCAAGTTCGGCGCCGATCAGTTTGGTACAGACGTCTATCAAAGGATTCTCAGCCAGCTCTTGCGCGAGATCGACAACTTGCGTGACGTCAAAGGGGTGATTTTGCTCGGAGCCACCAATCGTCCCGAGCGGATCGATCCGGCGCTCTTGCGCAGCGGGCGCTTCGACTACATACTCCCGTTCGCAAAACCCGACGCTGCCGAACGCGCGGCCATCATGCGGCTTTGCTGTCGGCGTGTTCCGCTGGCGCCCGATGTCGATTTCGAGGAGTTCGCGGGTCGGATGGAAGGGCTCACCGGCGCCGATATCGAAAGCCTGTGCAAGAAGGCGACGTTATTAGCGATTGCCGAATTTCAGGACGGCACTCGCGTCCCGCCTTTCGTCGTCTTGCGGAGCGATTTTCTGGCTGTTCTCGAGTCCGATCGCGGCAGTCCCAAGCAAGTGGTGGCCATAAACAAATGGAAGAGTGTGAACGTGCTAAGCAAGAGCGCCGGGGATTTGTGCCCTGACAGATCTGACTAAGTCATAACGAGGGTGGATCATGAGTTACACGGAACTTACGGTTTGGACGCGCGGCATCATCATGGACAAAGAGGGCCGCGACATCGTCAATTCCGTCTCCGCTTCCGCTCGCCTCGAGGGTAAGTTCGCGCAGGCGATGGAGAATTACGTCGACAATCCCGATCGCACCAACGCCCCCACGCGCAAGTATTGCCGCGTGAGCGACGGCGTGCTCGAGAACGAACTCACCTACGAAAACGAGCAACCCAACATCGTCGTACTGGTCGAGGAGACGATGGTCAAGGGTTGGGATTATATGCGCGGCATGCCTCCGGGCGGAACGCTGGTGATCAACACGCACTACACCCCGGAGTACATGATTCGTTTCGTGCCGGGTGCCGAGCGGCTGGCCCAACTGGTCTGTGTGGATGCCGCTCATCTGGCCGACCACAAATGGCTCTACTACCGGCTGGGAGAGCTCGGCCTCGACCGCCTTTCGACCGAAGGAGCCGCCGAGCGCAACAAATCCGTCGCGCCCGATATCGCCGCTCCGATCATTGCCGCCGTCGTGAAGACTACGGGCATCGTCAAGATGGAGACGATTGAACCGATGATCGCGAACAAGCGGGCATTCGAACTGGCACTCGACCGGTTGCACATCATGAAGCTGAATCCAGTGGCTGCATAGGAAGGATCAAAGGATCACATGTCGACAAAAGGCACACGCATCCCTGACCGCCTCAAGATCCCGTTCGCAGGCATCACACCTGCGCCATCGCAGGAAAAGGGACAGGACCTGTTCCCCACCGGCAACTGGCGTTCGATCAGACCGGTGTATCGAGACAAGTTACCACCCTGTAACAATGCTTGCGGAACCAACGAAAAGATCCAGGGCTATCTCGACCTGGTAAAGCGCGGCAAGTACCTGGACGCCTACGCGCTGATCAAGGAAGACATGCCCTTCCCGTCAGTCACCGGCCGGGTGTGTTACCACCCATGCGAGCAAGCTTGTAACCGTGGGAAGTACGATGAGGCTATCTCAATTCGCGCGGTCGAACGGTTTCTCGGCGATCTCGGACAGGCACTGACGCGCGACGTGGTCAAAGCTGGGGCACCCAACGGCAAGAAAGTCGCCGTCGTCGGGTCGGGTCCCGCGGGCCACAGCGCCGCCTACCAACTGGCGCGCCTCGGCTACAAAGTGACGATCCTTGAGAAATCGCCGAAGGCAGGCGGACTCAATCGCGGCGGCATTCCGGACTGGGTGCTCCCGCAGCACGTGCTTGATCGCGAGATCGAGCGCCTCGTTGAGCTCGGGATAACGATCAAGACCAACGTCGAGGTCGGGAAAGACGTCACCTGGGACGACTTGAAAAAGAACTACGACGCCTGCGTGCTGGCTGTGGGCCTCACCGAGCCCAATAGCGTGCGGGCCGAAGGTGAGAGTAAGGACGGCGTGCATTATGGACTGCCGTTCCTTCGCGATATCGGCATGGGCACATCAAAGGTCAAGCTGGGTGCTCGGGTCGCCGTCATCGGCGGCGGAAACACCGCGATCGACTGCGCGCGCGAAGCGCTGCGGCAAGGTGCCGTGGAAGTAACCATGATCACGGTGGAGCACAATCCTGAGGACATGCCAGCGTCGCCGGAAGATCTCCACGACATGCTCGAAGAAGGGGTGGAGTTGGTGCATGGGCGGGCAATGACCGCCGTGCTCGGTAATGGCAAGGTAGAGGCTTTGCAGTTGCATCCGGCGCGCTTTTCCGGCGCCATCAACGCCTCGCCGATTGACGTCCATCGAGAGCTCCCCGCCGAGCGCTTCCACGTCGACAACGTGATCATCGCAGTGGGACAGCGGGCGTCGCTCGGCTGGTTGCCGGACGAGTTCAAGACCGATCGCGGAACGATCAAGATCGACGGCTTCGGACGTCTCGGCGACACCAACATCTTTGCGGCAGGCGACATCGTTCAGCTGGGTTCCGGTCAGCCGCTCATGGTGGTGAACGCGGTTGGCGACGGGAAGCGCGTCGCCTTCAATCTGGACAAAGTGCTGCGCGGCGAGTCGTTGCAGCCGCGGACGATTGCCGTCGACGTCATCTTCGATTTGAACCGTATGAACATGACGTATTTCCCGCACTTCCCGCGCGTCCAGCAAACGCTGGTGCCGCCGGCAAAGCGGCGCAAAACGCAGGAGGAAGTGATTCATGCGTTCTCGGAAGAGCAGGCGGTCGAGGAGGCCAGCCGCTGCTTCAGCTGCGGCACCTGCAACGCCTGCGACAACTGTTATCTAGTTTGTCCCGAGCCGTGCATTGCGCGTCCGTCGCGCTCGAACGGCCTCTACAAGATTCTGGTCGACTACTGCAAGGGTTGTCGCGTGTGCATCGAAGAATGTCCGACGGGCTGCCTCGAGGGCGTGCCCGAACTCGACTTCGATACCGGCGTCGTGCGCATGGATACGGCGTTCGCCATCTCGCCGGGGCTGCACGGACGGCAGGCGGAAGAGCTGAGGAATCTGGGCGAGCGAGCCGCAAAGAACATCTAATAGAAGCGGAAGGTTAGAAATCGGGGTAGATTATGCCAACGGTTACCGCAACAAAAAAGAAAACGGTCCGGATAAACGGCTGCGTCGCTTCGGCGCAGGCCGCCAAGTACGCCGATGTCGATGTGATTGCGGCCTACCCGATCCGGCCTTACACGGCGACGATGATGGCGCTCGCGCAAATGGTGGCCAACGGAGAACTCGACGCCGAGTACATCGTGGCCGACAGCGAGCACTCGCAATTGAGCATCGCGCACGGCGCTGCATCAAGCGGCGCGCGCGTGTTCACCGGTAGCTCGGGTGTCGGCGTGCAGTTCGCCTACGAGCTTTATTCGCCGATCTCGGGCAGTCGTATGCCGGTGCAGATGATGATTGCCGACCGCACGCTCGATCCGCCCGGCGATTTCGGTTCCGAGCATACCGACGCGCTGTC
>ODAK010001510.1_pt1 | contig 25309 bp, 16 predicted proteins | sample 1539591 | NCBI WGS metagenome assembly ODAK01 (sample SAMEA3539303, study PRJEB22396) | soil metagenome | biome: tundra; feature: field; material: soil | place: USA | collected 2010-05 | depth 0.15 m
TCGGAGGGGGGACTTGAACCCCCACGCCCTTGCGGGCACCAGCCCCTCAAGCTGGCGCGTCTGCCTATTCCGCCACTCCGACTGGCATGCCACTCCGAGGAGCGCCCAGAGAGCGTAGCGCGTGCCCAATGGGCCCTTTGAGGGAGCGGGTCGAGCGAGAACTGCGGCCGGGGCCGTGTCAGGGGGTGGGCAGCGCCGGGGTGGTGTTGTTCGTGGCCTCGGGCACCCGGACGGCCCAGTACTGGGCGTACCAAAGGAGGCTGTCGCTCGTCGGCGTCGGCGTCACTCCCCCGGCCTTGCGGCTCCACACCAGGGCACTCGGCTCGGTGAACAGCGGGACCGCCACCACGTCGTCCCACAGCTGGAGGTCGGCGGCCGTGTAGTCCGTCGCCGCGGTGGTGGGGTTCAGCTGTTGCGATGCCTTGATGACCAGGTTCTCGAACGCGGTGCTCTGATAGTTGCTCCAGTCTTGTGAGCCGTCCTGACCGGGGGGGCCGAGCAGGTCCGAGTACCAGGCCATGGACTGGCTCAGGAAGGGAGACGTCGTGCGGGGTATGAGTGCCACGTCCGCCGAGCCATCGGACAGCGCCTCGCCGGCGGCGGTGGCGCTCGCCGCCGGAATGATCGAGACAGCGAAGCCGGCGTTCGTGAGCTGGGACTCGAGCTGCGGGGCGGTGGCGACTGCCCACGGATCGCCGTCATCCACCACGAGGCGGAGCGAGAGCGCCACCCCGAACACGTTCTGCCACGTGCCGGGGGGCGTGCGGGTGTACCCCGAAGCGGTCATCAGGGTCGCGGCCTGCTGCGGGCTGGGGATGACCGGAAAATTGATGCTGCCGCCCTGGCCGATCATGGTGGTCGAGGTGGATGTCGACGTGGTCGGCACCCCGTTGGCCGTGGTGGTCGGCGTCGTGGTGGGTGACGAGTGATACCCGGTCTGCCCCTGCGCGTAGATGTGGCTCGTCGCCACCTGCTCGCTCGAGAGCACCCAGTTCGCCTGCCGGTTGACCAGGGCTTGCCGGTCAAGCGAAAGCGCCAACGCGAAGCGCATGTCGGGTGTCAATTGGCTGTCCGGGCCGCTGGCCATCTCCATTTGCAGCACGGTGTCGGAGAGGCTGATCGAGCTCTGGACGTGGGGCAGTGACGTCACTTCGTCCAAGAACGCAGGCGAGAGCGCGTTGGGCAACGCCACCTGTACATAGTTGGAACCCACCCACTGGGCCAGCTGTGTGGTGCTCGAGGCGATGTGCACCGTGATGCTCCGCGCATTCGGTGGCGTTCCCCACCACTTCGGGTTGGTGCGCAACACAATGGTTTGGGCGGACACCTTGGCGATGCGGAAGGGGCCTCCTGACAGGTCGATGGCGGGGTTGACGGTGGTGCACGTCGGATTCCATCCCACCTTCTTCATGATGTGGGCCGGCAGCAGGTTGGAGAACAACATCTGCCAGTCGGCGAACGGTTGGCGGAAGATCACGGTGACCGTGCGCCCGTTATTGCTCCCCTTCACCGACTTGATGTCCCGGTAGCCGGCCGTGCTGGCCACCGTCGCCGGGTTCGATGTCGGGTCGCCGCGTTGCTGCTCCCAGGCGTACGTGAAGTCCTTGGCCGTGATCGGTACGCCGTCTGACCACACGGCTTTGGCGTTCAAGGTGTAGACGATCGTCTCGGGCTTCGTGCTGATGAGCTCGGACTGCACGATGAGATTTGGGTTCGATGTCAGGGACCCGTCCGGGTTCACCATGAAGGGGCTGGGAAGCACGGCGCCCAAGACCATCAAGGTGGCCGGGGAGTCCCCCGTCGGCGTGTGCGCATTGCACCCGGTCGGGCTCTGCGTCACCCCGAAGGAGAGGGAGCCGCCGGCCACGCTGACGTAGGTCACCGTCGTCTTGGGTGTCGTCGCGGCGGCAATCCCGGATCCGGCCACCAGGAAGGCCAGGGCCGCGCCGCACAGGGCCAGACTTCGCCGCCACCCGGGCCTATGACCCGGGTAGCTCACTGCAACCGAAGATCCAAGGTGAGCGTGGCGAAGGCGAAGATGATGGCGACCGTGACGGTGATGCGGTCGAGGTTTCGCTCGACCACCGTGGAGCCCTGTGCGGCGGCTCCGACCGAGCCCCCGAACATGTCAGACAGGCCACCGCCCTTGCCACTGTGCATCAGGATGAGAAAGATAAGGCCGAGCGCCGAGAGGACTTCAATGACGATATAGATCCAGGTTGCTACGGACACTGAGACAGATCCTCCAACACGGTGCGATGCGGCCGGAACGGCCTAGGAACGGTAGCAGGCGGCGCAGGCACGAATGATGTCAAGGAAGCTGGCTGCGTTGAGGCTCGCCCCTCCCACCAGCAGCCCGTCGACGTCGGGCTCCGCCAGCAGTTCGGCCGCGTTCTCTCCCTGGACCGAGCCCCCGTACTGCAGGCGGACCGTCCCGGCGGCCGGCTCACCAGCTAGTTTTGCCACCAGGCTCCGGATGAAGACGCACGCGTCCTCCGCATCCATGGCCGAGGCGGACTGACCCGTCCCGATAGCCCACAGTGGCTCGTAGGCCACCACGAGACCGCCGGCCAGCTCGGGCGACAACCCCTCGAGCGCCGCCAGGACCTGTTCCTCGAGCCTGGATTCGGTCTTGCCGGCGGCCCGCTCTTCTTCGGTCTCGCCCACGCACACGATGGGGGTCATGTCGTGACGGAGCACCGCCCTGAGGGTGGCCGCCACTGTGGCGTCCGTCATACCGAAGAGAGTGCGGCGCTCGGAGTGGCCGACGATGACGTAGCGCGTGCCGAGACGGGCCAACATGCGGGGGCTGACCTCGCCGGTACGGGCTCCCGCGTCCTCGTCGGAACAGTGCTGGGCCCCCAAGGACACCGGGATGGCTTCCTTCTCGACCAAGGTCTGGACCGTACGGAGGTCGGTGAAGGGCGGATGCACCGAGACATCGACGGTGGCCACATCCTCGGGTTTGATCCGCAGGCCCAGATCGCGCACCGTGTGGAGCGCCTCGATGTGGTCATGGTGCATCTTCCAGTTCCCGCTGATGAGCGGGCGACGAGAGGATGCTGCCACTAGGCCGGTGCGTTCGGTGCGTGACGCAGGGCCTCGAGGGCCGGCAGGTCACCACCGCGCTCGATGAAGGCCAGGGAAGCCCCGCCGCCGGTCGAGAGGAAGTCGACCTTCTCGCACAAGTGGAGCTCGTCGAGGGCGCTCGCGCTGTCGCCACCTCCGACGACGGAGAACCCCTCGCACTGGGCGACCGCCTCCGCCACCTCGCGGGTGCCGGCCGCGAACCGCTGGTCCTCGAAGGCACCCATGGGCCCGTTCCACAGGACCGTCCCGGCGTGCCGGACGACGTCGGCGAAAGCGGCGGCTGATTCGGGACCGATATCGAGCCCGGTCCACCCGTCGGTGAGATCCTGCTCGATCACCTTGACCCCGCCCCGGGGGCCGATGCCGCCGGACTGCGGCCCGAATGTCCCGCCGGGCTCGAGGGCCCGGATGTCGGTCGGAAGCCGGATATCGAGACCGGAGTCGAGAAGGGCCCGGCAGTCAGCGATGTGGTCGGGGTCGAGCAGGGAGCTCCCGACACGGTGTCCCTGCGCGGCCAGGAAGGTGAACGCCATGCCGCCACCCACGATGAGCGTGTCGACCTTGGGGGCAAGCGCCTTGAGCACTTCGATCTTGTCGGCCACCTTCGCCCCACCCACGACGGCCACGAAGGGGCGCGCCGGGCAGACGAGGATCCCACCCAACACCGAGACCTCTCGAGCCAGGCGCAAGCCCGCCGCGCTCGGCAGGAACTGCGGGGGGCCGACGATCGACGCATGGCGGCGGTGGGCCACGCCGAAGGCCTCGTTCACGTAGGCATCGAAGCCCTCGATCAGGGTGGCCACGAACTCGGGGTCGTTGGCCTTCTCCCCGGCGGAGAAGCGCAGGTTCTCGCCCAGCTCGACGCCCGGGCAGAGGGCGCTGAGGCGCTCGCGCACCGGGTCCATCTCCCAACGCGGGTCCCGGGTGGCCGCCGGCCGGCCGAGGTGCGAGCACGCCACGACCTCGGCGCCACGGTCCTGGAGCCAGCGCAACGTGGGCAGCGCGGCGGTGATGCGGAAGTCGTCGGCCACGGTGGCCCGTCCGTCGATGCCGATGTGGAGCGGGACGTTGAAATCGACCCGCACCAGCACGCGTCGCCCCTCGATATCGGGGAGATCCTCGAGGAGCGGCAGGCCGTGCAGTGGATTCACCATGTCACTCCCCTACCAGCAGGGTGAGATCGACCAGGCGGTTGGAGTAGCCCCACTCGTTGTCGTACCAACCCTCGACCTTGACGAGCGACATGTCGTCGTTGATGGTCTGCACCATGGTCAGCCCGGCGTCGAAGGTGCACGAGGCGGGGCTGCCGACAATGTCGCTCGAGACCAGCGGGTCTTCGGTGTAGTCGAGCACGTGGTCGAGCGGGGGCTTGGCTGCGGCCTCGGCGAAGGCGGCGTTGACCTCGGCCACCGAGGGATTCCCGTTCACCACGGCGGTGAAGTCGGTGATGGATCCGACCGGGAGCGGCACGCGCAGGGACATGCCGTCGAGCCGCCCCTTCATGGACGCCAGCACCAGGCTCGTCGCCCTGGCGGCCCCGGTGCTACTGGGCACGATGTTGACCGCACCGGCCCGGGCCCGCCGCAGGTCGGTGTGCGTCAGGTCGAGCAGGTTCTGATCGTTCGTGTACGCGTGCACGGTGGTCATGAGGCCGCTGACGATCTTGAAGTTGTCGTCGATGACCTTGACCATCGGGACGAAGCAGTTGGTGGTGCACGAGGCGTTGGACACGACGATGTGCTTCTCGGGGTCGTACTCGTCGTCGTTCACACCGATCACGAAGGTGTGGTCCGCATCCGACGAGGGCGCCGAGATGATGACCCGCTTGACCGTCCCGTGCAGGTGCCCCGCCGCATCGGCGCGCGACGTGAAGCGCCCCGTCGACTCGATCACCACGTCGACCCCGAGGGCGCCCCAGGGCAGTTGCTCGGGCTCGCGCTCGGCCATCACCCTGATGTGGTGCTCACCGACCAAGAGGTCGCTGCCCTCGACATCGACCGGCACCGGCATGCGGCCCTGCGTCGAGTCGTACCGAAGGAGATGGGCGAGGGTCTCGGGCGACGTCAGATCATTGACTCCCACCACCTCGACGTCGGCCCCGCTCGCCAAAACGGCTCGGAGGAAGTTGCGCCCGATCCGCCCGAATCCATTGATACCGACCCTCACCGACATCTGGACCTTCTTCCCTTGAGGTGTCTATGCCAGCAGACTTGCGAGGGCGTGCGCCAGTCTGACCGGACTGTGTACCAGAGCATTCCCCCCGGTAAGGGGGATATCCAGGGCCGAAATACCCAAATCGCCGAGGGCCATGCCCTGACTGGTGTCACAAAGGACCACGTCCACACTCACATTATGCCTGCTCAGAGCATCCAAGTGGGCCGCCACATCGAATCCGGCGGTCTCGGGCTCCTGGGGACGCAGGTTGCACACGTAGACGCGCTGGCCCCGCGAGCGGGTCACCGCATCGGCGATGCCCTCCACCGCGACCGCCGCCAGCACGCTGGTGAAGAGCGACCCCGGACCGATGACGATCTGGTCGGCCGCCAGTATCCGCTCGATGGCCAGCGGCGGCGGCCCCGCATCCCCCGGGACGAGCGACACCGTCTCGATGTTGTCGGCCAGCGAGACGGCGACCTGGCCCGCCACCTGACCGCTCTCCGACTCGGCCTTGAGCACCACCCGCTCGACGGTGGCCGGCAGGACGTCGCCCGCGGCGCCCAGGATCTCGGCCGCGGCCCGCACGCCGGACACAAGGTCGCCGGTGGCCTCGACCAGGCCGGCCAGAATGAGATTGCCCAGGGCGTGGCCCGCCAATTCCCCTTCGTCGAAGCGGTGCTCGAAGGCCAGCGCCAGGGCCGAGTCCTCGGCGGCCAGCGCGACGAGGCACTTGCGCAGATCGCCCAGGGCGACCACGTTGAGGATCTCGCGCAGACGCCCGCTCGAGCCACCGTCGTCGGCCACCGACACCACCGCCGTCAACGAGCCGGCGTAGCGCCGGGCCGCCCGCAACGTCACGGCCGTCCCGTGCCCCCCGCCCAGCGCCACCACTGCCGGCGGCGTCAACGCTCCACGTCCCGATGGAAGACCGACACCGCGGTGCCGTGGCCGCGGAACCGCTCGCCCAGCGCCTCGGCCAGCGCCACCGAACGGTGACGACCCCCCGTGCACCCCAGGGCGATCGTCAGGTACGACTTCCCCTCGCGCTCGAACGACGGGATGATCCCGGTCAGCAACCCGTCGACCTTGTCGAGGAACTCCTTCGTCTCGGGTTGGGCCAGGACGTACTCGCGCACGGGTGCATCGAGGCCGCTGAACGGCCGCAACTCTTCGATCCAGAACGGGTTGGGGAGGAAGCGGCAGTCGAACACGACGTCCACGTCGAGCGGGAGACCGAACTTGTAGCCGAACGACACCACAGACGTACGCATGGACGACGCCCCACCTTCGTCGCCGAAGGCCTCGAGCACGCGGGTGCGCAGCTGGTTGGTGTTGAGCTCCCCGGTGTCGATCAGCAGATCGGCCCGGTCGCGCACGGGCGCCAGTAGTCGCCGTTCGTCGGCGATCGATTCCTCGACGCCGCGGGCGGCCAGCGGGTGGCGGCGGCGAGTGCCCTCGTACCGCCGGATGAGCACGTCGTCGCTGGCATCAAGGAAGAGGACGCGCACCCGGTTGCTGTTGGCCGCCAGCGCGTCGAGCACGTCGGGCAGGTCGTCCAAGTAGTCCGACCCCGTGCTCCCGCCACCCCGCCCGATGACCAGGGCCACGCGTTCGATCTCGGCACCGGGCAGGTTGATCATGTCGGCCATGTTGAGGATCAGCGCCGCCGGCAGGTTGTCGATGACGAACCAGCCCAGGTCCTCCAACGACGCGGCGGCCGTCGAACGTCCCGCCCCGGACATCCCCGTCACTACGAGGAACTCGCTCACTGCTTCATCATGGTCCGATCCCCGGTCCTGCGCACGCCTTCGTACACCGCGAGCCCAACCTGGTCGGGTAGCCATGATGGCGCCAGCAATTCCTCCAAGGAGGCGGACCGCACGGCATTGACGCCGCCGAACTCCTTGACCAGTCGGGCCTTACGGGCCGGACCCAGTCCGGGGATTCCGTCCAGCACGCTCCTGGTCATGCGCTTTGCCCGCTTCTCGCGGTGGAAGGTGATGGCGAAGCGGTGGGCCTCGTCCCGCACCCGCTGGAGGAGGTAGAGGGCGTCAGACCCACGCCGCAGGCGAACGGGTTCGGGCGAACCGGGGCGGTAGACCTCCTCGAATTGCTTGGCCAACGACGCCAGCTCGATCTCATCGCCCAGGCCGAGTTCGTTGACCACCCTCTCGACCACGCCGAGCTGGCCCTTGCCGCCGTCGACCAGCAGCAGGTTGGGGCGGTAGGCGAACCGGCGGGGGCGGGGGCGGGCACCGATCTGGTCAGGGTTATCGGTGTCGGCCGTGTCGGCCCTGTCGGCCGTGTCGGCCGGCTCCTTGAGCGCGCTGAGGCGGCGCGTCAGGACCTCCTCCATGGCGGCGTAGTCGTCGTTGCCCCTGACCGTCTTGACCTTGAAGCGGCGATAGTCGGAGCGCTTGACCAGCCCGTCCTCGAGCACGACCATCGAGCCCACGTAGTCGGTCCCCTGCAGATGGCTCATGTCGAAGCACTCGATGCGCAGCGGCGCCTCGCGCAGGCCGAGGGCGGACTGCAGCTCGGTGAGCGCCTTGGAGCGGGCGTTGTGATCGGCCGCCCGCCGCAGCCGGTGGCGGGCGAGGTCCTCGGAGGCGGAACGGGCGACGGTCTCTTGGAGGGCCCGTTTCGCGCCGCGTTGGGGCACCACGATGTCGACCGGGCCCTCCCGCAAGGTATGCAGCCAGCTGCAGAGAAGGTCGAGGTCGGCCGGCTCCTCGGGGACCAGCACCCGGCGGGGGATCTCCGTCCCCACCGCCCCGTAGACCTGGCCCAGCACGAGTCCCATGAATTCGGGTGCGCTGAGGTCCTCCACCTTCTCGGCCACAAAGCCGCGGTGGCCGACGACCCGGCCCCGGCGCACGTGGAAGATCTGCACGGACGCCTCGAGCGGGTCGTCGGCGATGCCGATCACGTCGAAATCCTCTGCCCGCTCCGACACCATCTGCTGCGCCTCGGCCGCCTTGCGGGCCACTGCGATGCGGTCGCGCAGGCGTGCGGCCCGCTCGAACTGGAGCGCGTCGGAGGCCTCCTGCATCTCGGCTTCGAGCCGGTCCAGCACGGGCTCGGTATCCCCGGAGAGGAATCCCATCAGATCCGAGACGTAGGCGTCGTAGGTGGGGTGGTCGACCGCCTTGACGCAGGGGCCCGAGCAGCGCTCGATGTCGTAGAGCAGGCACGGCCGGCCGAGGCGCTCGTGGCGCACGAACTTGGTGTCCGAGCACGTGCGGACCGGGAAGCTGCGCACCAGCAGGTCGAGGGTGGAACGGATCGCCCCGGCATGGCCATAGGGGCCGAAGTAGCGCACCCCCTTACGCTTGCGGCCCCGGATCACCACGGGCCGGGGCCACTCGTCGTCCAGGGTCACCGCCAGCCACGGATAGCTCTTGTCGTCCTTGAGCCGGACGTTGTACCGGGGCAGGTGCGCCTGAATGAGCGAGTGCTCCAGGATCAGCGCATCCACCTCGCTCTCCACTACCACCCACTCCACGTGGTCGGCCTGGGCCACCATCTGCGCCGTGCGGGGTAGCAATTTGGCCGAGTCCTGCCAGTAGTTGGGCAGGCGGTGGCGCAGGGACTTCGCCTTCCCCACGTACAGCACCCGGCCCTCGGCGTCGTAGAACTGGTACGACCCGGGGCCATCGGGAATGGAGCCTGTGGGGGGCTTGTACTGCATCAGGTCAACTCTCGCGCACTGCGCACCCTGGGCGGTCCCGGCAAATGCCGGCAACGACCAGTTACACTGACGGCGCCGGCCTGGTTTCCGGCACTACACCTCGCACCGAGGCCGACATACCCGCGGATGGGCGACCAGGCTGTCCCCGCCGGCCAATCGGTGCTCTCCCTCAAAGGGGGCATACAGAATGCTCAGGCTTCAATCCCCGCTCCCCGAGCGGTATACCACCGCGACCGCCGACGAACTGGCCCAGATGATCGGTGCGGCCAAGGCTGAGTTGGGGTCGAGACTGTTCGTGCTCGGGCACCACTACCAGCGCGACGACGTCATGCGCTGGGCCGACGCCCGGGGCGACTCCTTCGGGCTGTCTAGCATGGCCGCCGAAGTGACCGAGGCCGAGTTCATCGTCTTCTGCGGGGTGCACTTCATGGCCGAATCGGCCGACGTGCTGACCGGCGCCCACCAGCAGGTCCTCCTGCCCGACCTCAACGCGGGCTGCTCCATGGCCGACATGGCTGACATCGAGCAGGTGGAAGACGCCTGGGACGAGCTGGCCCGGGTCACCGACGTGAGCCGCATCATCCCCATCACCTACATGAACTCCTCGGCGGCCCTGAAGGCGTTCGTGGGTCGCCACGGGGGTGCGGTGTGCACCTCGTCGAACGCTCGGGCCGTGCTGACCTGGGCCCTCGACGCCGGGCGGGGCGACATGGTGCTGTTCTTCCCCGACCAGCATCTTGGTCGCAACACCGGGTACGAGCTCGGGTACGGCGCCGGCGACATGAAGGTCTGGAACCCGAGGCTGGCCCTGGGCGGGCTGACCGACTTCGAGGTCAAGGAGTCCACCTTGCTGCTCTGGAAGGGCCACTGCTCGGTCCATCAGCGCTTCCGGCCCGAACACGTGACCGCCTTCCGGGCCGAGCACCCGGCCGGGATCGTGATGGTGCATCCCGAGTGCGCCCACGACGTGGTGGAGATGGCCGACCTCGTCGGCTCGACCGACAACCTGATCCGTGGGGTGGCAGCGGCCCCCTCTGGCTCCGTGATCGGGGTGGCCACGGAGATCCATCTGGTGAAGCGGCTGGACGACGAGACGCCCGACAAGACCGTCGTCTGCCTGGACCCGCTCATCTGCCCCTGTTCGACCATGTCCCGCATCGATCCGCCCCATCTGGCCTGGATACTCGAGGGCCTGGTCGCCGGCGAGGTGCGCAACCAGATTCAGGTCGACGGCGACGTCGCCGAATGGGCCCGGGTCGCCTTGGAGCGGATGCTGGCCATCACGTGACTTTGCGCGAAGACGCACGGGTCGGCGCCGCTTTCGCCCTGGCCAGCACAGGCTTGAGCACCTCGCCCGTGTAGCTCCCGGCCGTCTTGGCCGCCTGCTCTGGCGTCCCCTCCGCCACCACCGTGCCGCCCCGGTTGCCTCCCTCGGGCCCGAGGTCGATGATCCAGTCCGCCGTCTTGATGACGTCGAGGTTGTGCTCGATCACGACGACGGTGTTGCCCTGCTCCACCAGCCGGCCCAGCACCTCGAGGAGGCGGCGCGTGTCCTCGAAGTGCAGGCCCGTGGTCGGCTCGTCGAGCACGTAGAAGGTGTGGCCGGTCGGGCGCCGGCTGAGCTCGCTGGCCAGCTTGACCCGTTGCGCCTCGCCGCCCGAGAGCGTCGGCGCGGGCTGGCCCAGCCGGACGTACCCCAAACCCACGTCGACCAGGGTCTGCATGTGGCGGGCGATCGGCGGCTGCTTGGCGAAGAAGGCGAGCGCCTCCTCGCACGACAGGTCGAGCACGTCGGCGATGGTCTTGCCCCGGAACGTGATCTCCAGCGTGTCCCGGTTGTAGCGGGCACCGTGGCAGATCTCACACGGGACATAGACGTCGGGGAGAAAGTGCATCTCGATCTTTATCGTGCCGTCGCCGGCGCACGCCTCACAGCGACCGCCCCGCACGTTGAACGAGAAGCGGCCGGGGAGGTACCCCCGCACCTTCGCTTCCGCCGTCTGGGCGAAGAGCTTCCGGACGTGATCGAACACGCCGGTATAGGTGGCCGGGTTCGAACGGGGCGTGCGGCCGATGGGAGCCTGGTCGACGTCGACCACCTTGTCCAGGTACTGCACTCCCTCGACCGTGCGGTGACGACCGGGCAGCGTCTTGGCCCGGTGCAGCTTCTGCGCCAGCACGCGCAGCAAGATGTCGTTGACCAGCGTCGACTTGCCCGACCCCGACACCCCGGTGACCGCGACCAGGCAACCCAGCGGGAAGGACACGTCGATCCCCTGCAGGTTGTGCTCCCGGGCACCGCGCACCGTCACGACCTCACCCGTCCCCGGTCGCCGGCGAGCCGGTACCGGGATGGAACGCTTGCCCGAGAGATATTGACCGGTGATCGACTCCTTGTTCGAGAGCAACCCGCCCCGGCCGGTGACCGGTCCGGCGTGGACGACGGTGCCGCCGTGCTCCCCCGCCCCGGGCCCGATGTCCACCACGTAGTCCGCGGTGCGAATGGTCTCTTCGTCGTGCTCCACCACGATCACCGTGTTGCCGAGGTTGCGCAGTCTCTCCAGCGTGCCGATCAGCCGTTGGTTGTCGCGCTGGTGCAAACCGATCGAGGGCTCGTCGAGGACATAGAGAACGCCCACCAGCCCGCTCCCGATCTGGCTGGCCAGGCGGATGCGCTGCGCCTCGCCGCCCGAGAGCGTGCCGGCGGACCGGCTGAGCGACAGGTAGTCGAGTCCCACATCGAGCAGGAACTGCATGCGCTCACGCACTTCCTTGAACACCCGGTCGGCGATCATGTGCTCGCGATCGCTGAGCTCGAGCGTTCCCATCGCCTCCACCGCTGCACTGATGGAAAGGCTGCAGAGCTCGTAGATATTGCGACCACCGACGGTGACGGCCAACGACTCGGGCTTGAGCCGGGCTCCGTGGCAATCGGGGCAGTCCACCTCGCGCATGTACTGCTCGATCTGCTCGCGTGACCAGTCCGACTCGGCCTCGCCGTGTCGACGCTGCAGCCACGGCACGATCCCTTCGAAGAGCGCCTCGTAGGAGCGCGTGCGCCCGAAGCGGTTCTTGTAACGGATGTGCACGGGCTTGGTGCCCGTGCCGTAGAGGACGAGCTTCTTGTCCTTGGCCTTGAGCGACTTCCACGGCGCCGTGACCGAGAACCCGGCCATCTCCGCCACCCCGGCCTGCAGCCCGGAGAAGTACTCGCTCCGTGCACCGGCCCACGGCGCCAGCGCACCGTCGGCCAGGGAGAGTGACTCGTCGGGCACCACCAGCTCGGGATCCACTTCGAATTTGGTCCCGAGGCCGACGCAGGTCGGGCAGGCGCCATAGGGAGAATTGAAGGAGAAGCTGCGCGGGGCGGGCTCGTCGAAACTGATGCCGCAGTGGGTGCAGGCCAGGTGCTGGGAGAAGGTGATCCCCTCGGCGTCTGCCCCATCGCCCGCGTCGGCTGCAGTGGCCGCGTCCGCGCCTGCCTTGGCGCCCGTGGTCCGTCCCGACGTGTTCATCACGAGCACTTCGGCTGTTCCCCCGGTCAACGCCAGAGCCGTCTCGATCGACTCGGTCAGCCTTTGCCGGATGCCGTCGCGCCGAATGAGCCGGTCGACGACGACCTCGATGGTGTGCGTCTCATAGCGAGCGAGCGCGACTTCGGACCGCACGGAGAGCTCGACCGGGATGCCGTCGACCCTGACCCGGGCGAAGCCCTGCTTGGCCAGGTCGTCGAGGAGCGTGCTGTACTCACCCTTACGACCGCGGACCACCGGCGCCAACACCTGGAACCTGGTGCCCTCGGGCAGCTCGAGCACCCGGTCGACGATTTGCTGCGGGGTCTGTCGGGCCACGGGTCGCCCACAGGTCGGGCAGTGCGGGTGCCCGATGCGGGCATAGAGGAGCCGGAGATAGTCGTAGACCTCGGTGATGGTGCCCACCGTCGAACGCGGGTTGCGCGAGGCCGACTTCTGATCGATGGAGATGGCCGGTGACAGGCCCTCGATGAAATCGACGTCGGGCTTGTCCATCTGTCCGAGGAACTGGCGGGCATAGGCCGAGAGCGACTCGACGTAGCGGCGCTGGCCCTCGGCGTAAATCGTGTCGAAGGCCAGCGACGACTTCCCAGAGCCCGAGAGGCCGGTGAAGACGATCAGCTTGTCCCGGGGCAGGTCAAGGGAGACATCCCTGAGGTTGTGCTCGCGGGCACCGCGAACGACGAGACGATCGGCCATCAGAGGAGGATACCGGGAGGGTGTGACGGCCTGATCAACTGGGAACGGAGGCGCGCAACTCTGCGATCTCGTCCCGCAGGAGTGCCGCCTCCTCGAAGCGGAGGTCGGCGGCGGCGGATTTCATCTCGGCCTCGAGCTGGGTCATGAGCTCGATCGCTTCGGCCGGTGTGGATGCATCCCCGTCGGTCAACAACGACCGCTTGTTCCCCCGCACCGCGGCGTTGCGCCGCACCTCGGCCCGGCTGCGCCCGGCGGTGGTCGAGCGGCCGCCTCCCCCGGGGCCACCGCTGCCACTGCCGCGCAGGCGCTCGAGAATGTCGGTCACCGTCTTGCGGATGGTCTGGGGATCTATCCCGTGCTCGAGGTTGTAGGCCGTCTGTATCTCGCGGCGACGCTGGGTCACCGAGACGGCCTCACGCATGGAATCGGTGATCGTGTCCGCGTAGAGCACCACCGTGCCATCGACGTTGCGGGCCGCCCTCCCCATCGTCTGGATGAGCGACGAGGCGGACCGCAAGAACCCTTCCTTGTCCGCGTCGAGGATGGCGACCAACGACACTTCGGGCAGATCCAGGCCTTCCCGGAGCAGGTTGATGCCGACCAGGACGTCGATCGACCCGAGTCTGAGCTCACGCAAGATCTCGATGCGGGTGATGGTGTCGATGTCGGAGTGCAGGTACTGCACCCGTACCCCGGCGTCGGCCAGATAGTCGGTCAGGTCCTCCGCCATCTTCTTGGTGAGCGTGGTGACGAGCACCCTCCCGCCCGCGGCCACCGTGCTCTCGATGCGGGCCAGCAAGTCGTCCACCTGGCCCTTGGTGGGTCGGATCGTCACCTCCGGATCGACCAGGCCGGTGGGACGGATGACCTGCTCCACCATTTGGGTCGAGTGCTCCTTCTCGAAGGGGCCCGGGGTGGCGGAGACGAACACACATTGGGGGACCCGCTCGATGAACTCGTCGAAGCGCAGCGGGCGGTTGTCCCTCGCCGAGGGAAGGCGGAACCCGTGCTCGACCAACATGTCCTTGCGGGAACGGTCACCGGCGTGCTGGCCGTGCAGCTGGGGCACGGCGACGTGGCTCTCGTCGATCACGCACAGGTAGTCCTTGGGGAAGAAGTCCAGGAGCGTGAACGGCGTCTCCCCGGGGGCGCGGCCGTCGAGGTGGCGGCTGTAGTTCTCGATGCCGGAGCAGACGCCGGTCTCGGCCAGCATCTCGAGGTCGTGCTCCGTGCGGACCCGGAGGCGTTGCGCCTCGAGGAGCTTTCCTTCCTTCTCGAAGTACTGCAGGCGTTCCCGCAACTCGATTTCGATCGACTTCACGGCCCGTTGCACGATCTCGTCGCCCGTGACGTAGTGGGTGGCGGCGTACACCGCGATGTCCTCGAGCTCGTCGCCCATTTCGCCCGTCATGACATCGAAGGGCACGATCCGATCGATCGTGTCGCCGAACATCTCGACCCGGAGCGCCTGGCTCTCGTAGGCCGGGTGTATCTCGACCGTGTCGCCGCGAGCACGGAACGTGCCCCGGACCAGGTTGACGTCATTGCGGGCGTACTGCAGGTCGACCAGCTTGCGCAGGATCTCCCGTTGGTCGTACTGCTGGCCGACGGTGAGCCCGAGAATGCGGTCCCGGTACTCGGCCGGCGAGCCCAGGCCGTAGATGCACGAGACCGAGGCGACCACGATGACGTCCCTTCTCATGAGGAGCGACGACGTGGTGGCATGGCGCAGGCGGTCGATCTCGTCGTTGATGGACGAGTCCTTCTCTATGTACGTGTCGGTCGTCGGCAGGTAGGCCTCGGGTTGGTAGTAGTCGTAGTACGAGACGAAGAACTCGACCCGGTTCTTGGGAAAGAGGTCCCGGAGCTCGGAGGAGAGCTGGGCGGCCAGGGACTTGTTCGGCTCGATGATGAGGGTGGGGCGTTGGACCTGTTCGATCATCCAGGCGATCGTGGCCGTCTTCCCCGAGCCCGTGATGCCCTGGAGGGTCTGGTAGGGATCCCCTCTCCGGACTCCTTCGACGAGCGCGGCAATGGCTCCGGGCTGGTCGCCGGAGGGTTGGAACGGGGAGACGACCTCGAAATCGGCCACTACCCGAGAATACCGGGAGGGTGTGTCAGGGTCGGCGGGCGGTGCGGGTCGGGTGCGTCGAGGGTGCAAGCCGGGTGTTTTGGCGACGGGGAGGATTTTGCCAGGCACACCGGGCCTACGCTGGGGCAATGGCGATGGACTCCTACTACACGGATCGCTTCGACAAGTACCAGGCGGACAAGGGCGTCTACCACGTCTTGTATTCATGTCCCCAGGGAATGGCCATCAAAGAGAAACACCGCATTACCGGCCTCCCTCCGGCGAGTGAGCATCGGCACCCGTGCGATGCATGTCTGTCGGAGATCAAGGACTGGTTGAAGGCGCTGCCGGACGAGATTCGGCCTTCGCAGTTCCGGTAGCGCGTCCGGCGGCCGTGAGGGGGACGCCCAAACCGGACCTCTCTTCCCGTCTCTCCGCCTGAGACCCCGCTCGTGCACACATTTTCCTAGGAACCCCGTCCAGGACCGGACCGGGGCGACCTTTCTCGCTCTGTGGATCCGGTCCCCAGTCCGACGCCTTCAGCCCGCGGCGGCATCGTCGGTGAGCTCAAAGGGATCGTGCGTTCCCTCCAGCGTGTCGTCCGCGACGCGGCCCCTGGGCAGGCTTCTGGTGACGAGGCCCGCCAGATCGTGGGACTGTTCGCCGAGGTCGAGCGGGCGGCGTCCTCGGGCCTGTCGTTGTTCACCCCGGTCGTCGTCGCCACCGGCTCGTTCACCAAGGAGGGCCACGGCTCGGCGGCCCAATGGCTCGGGTCCCTTTCGGGTTCGTCGGAGGCGTCGGCCAAGGGCCGGCTGGCCGCAGCCGAGCGGGCGGCGTCGACCCCCGTGCTCACCGAGGCCCTGCACAACGGGGACCTCTCGGCCGCCCAGCTCAACGTGGTCACGCGGACCAGCGCCGAGGTGAGCGATGCAGCGGCCAACTTGTTGCCCTTGGCCCAAGGGGGGGCGAGCCTCCAAGAGCTGAGCGACACCGCGGCACGACTGCGGGCCGGAGCCCGCCAAAGGGAAGACGAACGGGCCCGTCGGGACCGGGTCCAGGCCCATCGGCACTTCCGCTGGCGTCAAGTCGACAGCGGCGGCATCCGGGGCGACTTCTTCTGTGACGAAGTCGAGTGGGCCAAGGTGGCGCCCCTACTCGAAGCAAGGGCCAAGGCCCGCTGGAAGGCGGCCGGCTCGGGCGACGTGGCCTCGCTCGAGGCGCACCGCCTGGACGCCTTCATCGATCTGTTGGCCTCCTGCGACGGTGGCGCTGGGAGTCAGGGGCCCCGAGTCGAGACCTTGGTGCTTATCGACGCCGCCGCACTGCGCAGGGGCACCACGGAGGGCGACGACCTTTGCGAGATCGACGGGATCGGACCGGTCTCGGTCGCCTCCGCCACCGAATTGTTGGGCCAGGGCGGATTGCGCTACCTGGTCAAAGAGGGCTTCGACGTCAAGACGGTGACCAAAGCGACCCGCGACATCGCCTCGTGCATCGATGCGGCCCTCATCGCCCGCGACCGGACCTGTTGTGCCGAGCACTGCGGCAAGCGCCGTGGGCTCGAACGCGACCACGTCCACCTCGACTTTGCCGTCGGCGGCCCAACTGAGCTGGACAATTTGGTGCGTCTGTGCCCCGAGCACCATGCGCTCAAGACCTATGGGGGCTGGAGGATCGAAGGCGAACCCGGAAACTGGAAATGGGTCGCCCCGGCTCACCCCAAGAGTGGCGGCGCCGTTGCCCGGGCCCGAAAGCTGGCCGCCGCCAAGGCCAAGGCAAAGATGACCAAGGCGAGCGTGACCAAGGACCGGAACAGCCCCCGGCAGACGTGATGGACCAGAGATTCAAGGCAAGGGCTTGTTCAACCACTCCCACAGGCGAACCACCTCGAGCTCTAGCGCAGCCCTGTCGCCGGAGTTGTCCAACACGTAGTCCACGCCCTTCACGCGTTCTTCCCGGCTGATCTGCGCCCGTATTCGTGCCTCCGCGTCGGCGCGGTCCATTCCCCGTTGCGACAGCAGCCGTTCGAGCGCGATGTCCATGGGACAGTCGACGACGACCACCCGATCCAGCTTCATGGTCTCGCGATGCATCGCCGTAAGAAGGGGGATGGCGAGCACCACGATGCGATCCGTCCCGGCCAGTGCGTCGAGGGCTTCGATCATCGCCACCCCGATCGCGGGGTGGGTGATTGCGTTGAGGTCGGCGCGAGCAGCATCGTCGGCGAACGCAACAGCAGCGAGGGCGGGACGGTCGATGGTGCCGTCGCTCGCCACGATCCCCGGACCGAACCGGTCGATGAGCGGTTGGTACGCCGGACCCCCGGGCGCCACGACGTCGCGGGCCACCTGGTCGGCATCGATGAGCACCGCACCGCGCTCCACCAACAGGTCTGCCACCGCTGACTTGCCCGATCCGATGCCCCCGGTAAGGCCGACAGCCAGCACGGGGGCGAATGCTAACCGCGTGACAGAAACGCTCGTGGCTATGCTCGCAGTCCTTCCGGCCCGCGGGCTCCTACCGCGATCACCTAGCCGACCGGGCGGCGAGGGTCACCCTGGGGTCGGAGCGGGGGTGCCTACAATGCGCCGCTGTCGGAAGACGAACGAGGAGCTGAGTGAGCCCTGCGGGGGTGACCACCGAACGGGGGACAGCAGAAGGCGTCGTCGGCCAGCCATCGCCGGGCGGCGACGGGCGTTTCGGAAGCATTCGTCGGCTCACCTCTGGCCCCGGGGTCGGGGCGAAAGCCGGCGTGGAGCAGGCCGTCGGGCGGTGGGGGTCGTGGACCGCCCATCTTCTGCTGGCCGTGATCGCCTACGTGCCCCAGCTGCTAGCCCAGCCCGGGGTCGTGAGCTCGGACACCAAGACCTACCTCTACCTCGACATCAACCGCTTCATCCCGGCGTCCGCGTCCATGTGGGATCCGACCGTCGGCCTCGGGACGGTTACCCACCAGCAGATCGGCTACCTGTTCCCGATGGGCCCCTTCTTCTGGTTCTTCCACGCCATCGGGGTCCCGGTGTGGGTGGCCCAGCGCCTGTGGGTCGGCACCATTCTCTTCGCCGCCGGGGCGGGCGTCCTCTTCCTGTGCCGGACCCTTGCGCTCAGAGGTCTGGGGCCGCTCGTGGCCGCGTTCGCCTACATGTTCTCCCCGTACTTCCTGCAGTACGTCGGGCGGATCTCGGTCTTGCTGCTCCCCTGGGCCGGGCTCCCGTGGATGGTGGCGCTCACCGCGTTGGCCGTGCGCCGGGGTGGCTGGCGGGACAGCGCCCGATTCGCCGTCGTCGTGGCCCTGGTGAGCAGCATCAACGCGACCTCGCTGCTGTACGTCGGCCTGGGACCGGCGCTCTGGCTCGTCTACGCGGTGGTGGGCCTGCGCGAGGCGACATGGCGCCAGGCCGGCGCCGCCGCGCTGAAGCTGGCCGGGATGTCCCTGGTGGTCTCCCTGTGGTGGATCGCCGGGCTCGCCGTCGAGGGCGGCTTCGGCGTCGCCATCCTCCAGACCACCGAGACGGTCCAGACGGTCAGCCAGACCTCCACGCCGATAGAGGTGCTCCGGGGGCTGGGCTACTGGTACTTCTACGGCACCGATCGCCTCGGCCCCTGGGTGTCGTCGTCGGTCCAATTGACCCAGGAGCTCGTCCCCCTGGCGTTCAGCTTCGTCGTGCCTGCGCTCTCCTTCGTCGCCGCGGTCTTCACCCGCTGGCGGGCCCGGGCCTTCTTCGTGCTCCTCGTGCTGGTGGGACTGGTGCTCGCCGTCGGGACCTACCCGTTCTCAGATCCCACCTGGTTCGGCCACGCTCTCAAGGCCTTCATGACCGAGACCTCGGCCGGTCTGGCGCTGCGCTCGACCGACCGCGCCACCCCGCTCGTCATTCTGGGCATCGCGATGCTGCTCGGCGCCGGCGTCACCGCGCTCGGCCGCCGGTCGCGCCTGTTCGCCCTGGGCGCCGCCGCCCTGTCGGTGGCCTTGGTGGCCGCGGCCAATCCCCCCGCCTTCAACGGTTCGACCGTCGCCGACAAGTACACGCAGCCGGCCCGGCTCCCCGGCTACACCCTCGCCGCGGCGAAGGCCCTGAACCATGAGGGGGCCGGCACCAGGGTCCTGGGCATCCCCGGGTCCGACTTCGCCAACTACGACTACGGGGACACCACCGACCCCGTGTACCCGGCCATCTTGAACCGGGGGTACATCAGCCGCGAGCAGGTGCCGCAGGGATCGACGGCGACCGAGGATCTCCTCTACGCACTCGACGATCCGATGCAGGTGGGAGCGTCGAATCCCGATGCCCTCGCCCCGATCGCCCGCCTGATGAGCGTGGGCGACGTGCTGGTGCAGTCGGACCTCAACTACGAGCACTACGACCAGCCCCCGCCGGCGCAGCTGTGGGCCCAGCTGCAGCCCACGCCCAACGGCCTGGGCACCCCGACCTGTTACGGGACCCCCCGGCCCGACCATGGCCCGCTGCCCCAGGTGGACGAGGCGGCACTGGCGCACCCCAACCCGGTCGAACCGTGCCCGCTGGAGGTGATGGCGGTCGCCCACCCGCGGCCGATCGTGCGCGCCGAGTCCACCGCGTCGCCGGTGGTGCTCGACGGCGACAGCGAAGGTCTGGTCGCCGCGGCCGGCGCCGGGTTGCTGGCCCGTGATCCCACCGTGCTGTACGCCGGGACCCTCGACCAGCACCCCGGTCAGCTGACAGCCGCACTCCGGCACGGTGCGACGGTGGTGGTCACCGACACCAATCGCCGGCGGGCCTTCCGGTGGGACACGATCGTCGACGAGGCGGGCCAGACCCTCACCGCGACCCAGCCCCAGCAGACCGACCCGTGGAACTCCCCCGTCGTGCTCTTCCCCGGGGCACCGATCACCTCCTACACGGTGGCCTCGTACCTCGGCGTGCGGTCGGTCACCGCCTCCGCCTACGGGGACGCCGTCACCTACCTGCCCGAGGACCGGCCCTCGCAGGCCATCGACGGCAATCTCGACACCGCCTGGGAGACGGGTGCCTTCGGTCAACCGATCGGCCAGTGGTGGCAGGTGCAGTTCGTCGAGCCCACCACCACGGGTGCGGTGAACCTGGTCCAGCCGCTCACGGGAGGCAACAACCGGTGGATCACGAGGGCCACGCTCACCTTCGACGGCGGCCACCCGCTCACCGTCCGCTTGGGAGCAGCGTCGAGGACCGCCCAGGGTCAGACCATCACGTTCCCGTCCCGGACCTTCAGCACCCTGAGGATCCGGATCGATGCGACCAACCTGAAGGGGACCGACCTCAACGCCGGGCCGTCCTCGGTCGGATTCGCCGAGGTCCGCGTGGCCGGCACCACGGCGACCGAGCTCATCGACGTACCCAGCGACGTGCTGGGTAGCGCCGGAACCTCCACGGCCCCCGACCGGCTGGTCATCCTGCTCACCCGCCAGCGCGTCTCCCCCTACCCGCCGCGCCAGGACCCCGAGGTGAGCATCGACCGGTCCTTCGTACTGCCCAATGCCCGGACCTTCACCCTGACGGGCACCGCCAGGATCAACGCGCTCATCCCCGACGACCAGATCGACCGCCTGGTCGGCCGCCAACAGGCCTCGGGGATCGTGGCGTACTCCAAGGGACGGCTTCCGGGGGACCTGAGCGACGGGGCTTCCGCCGCGCTCGACGGGAACCCGAGGACCGTGTGGAGCCCGGGCTTCGGGGCAGCGAGCCAGCTCGGCTCGTGGATCCACGTCGACCTCCCCAAGCCGGTCACCTTCGACCATCTCAACCTGCAGATCGTCGACGACGGCCGGCACTCGGTCCCCACCCAACTGACCGTGGCCACCGAGAACGGTTCGACGAAGGTCCGTATCCCACCGCTCAGGGCAGGCACCAAGCCCGGGTCGACGGTCTCGGTCCCCGTCAGCTTTCCCGCCCTGCACGGGCAACACCTGCAGTTCACCGTGTCCGGCGTGCACCTCCGCTTCACCCGGAGTTACTCCTCGCGGCAGTTCATCGCCCTGCCCGTGGGCATCGCCGAGCTGGGCATACCCGGCGTCGTCGATCCTCCCCCGCCCGCGGCGATCCCGAGCTCGTGCAGGAACGATCTCCTCAGCATCGACGGGCAGCCGGTCTGGCTCAGCGTCAGGGGCTCGTCTTCAGCGGCGCTCGCCGGCAACGGGCTGAACGTCTCCCTCTGCGGGCCCGACGCCGCCGGCCTGCACCTAGGGGCCGGCTCCCATGTCCTGGAGGCGACGGACGGCCACACGACCGGATGGAACCTCGATGAGCTGGCCCTCGATTCGGCCGCCGGTGGCGCGGCAATGCCCGACGTGTCGCCCACCGCCCTGGTTGCCCCAACCCGTACCTCGAGCGTGCCGACGGCTCGGGCCACCTCGCAGTCCGCGACCACTCTCCACGTCCGGGTGAGCGGCATCACCACCGCCGCCGGCCCATTCCACCTGATACTTGGCGAGAGCATCAACCGGGGATGGACGGCGACCGTCGACGGGGGCCCGTCACTCGGCGCGCCCGAGCTGATCGACGGGTTCGCCAACGGGTGGATCGTGAACCCGCGCCTGCTCGCCGGCGAGATCCACCAGGGGACGCTGACGGTCACCCTCCGATGGGCCCCCCAACGGCTGATCTGGGCGGCGTTGCTCGTCTCGGGAGCGGGCCTGCTCGCCGCCCTGTTGCTCTCGGTTCTCCCAGACCGGAACAGGAGGAGGAGGAGGAGGAGGAGGCGAGGCCGGCATCAGCGCGACGCTGCCGGGTCGGGGACGGGCCCCGGCGGGGCCGAGGTGCTCCTGGCGGGCCCGTCGGAGGCGATCGCAACCGTTGCCTCCCCCCTCGCTTACCCGCCGGCCCGTCCCCGACCGTTGGTCGTTGCGGTCACCGCCCTGCTCCTCGGCGCCGTCCTGGCCACGGTCACCCGGCCCTGGATCGGGCTGGCGGTAGGGGTGGCGGCTACGGCCGCGCTTCTGGTGTCACGGACCCGCGGCCTCCTGACTGCAGGCGCTGTCGGACTGATGGTCGCTGCCGGCACGGTGGTGGTGCTGGACCAGGTCACCCATCCCGTACAGGCGGGAGGGACATGGCCACCCACCTTCTCGACCGCCGTGCTTCTGGTCTGGGGCGCCGTGGCCTGCCTGGTCGCCGACGCGACTGTGGAGGTCCTTCACCAGCGCGCCGAGCGCGCCGAGCGCGCCGCGCGCGGACCCGAAGTTGCCGACGACCCGATCGGCGCCAGCGCCGGGCTGGGTACGCCGAACGACCCTCCGGACGACGGTCCCGGCGGGTCAGCTCCACCCGCCTGAGCGAACCTTCCTGGCTGGGCGGGGAGCAGGCGGCGGGTCAAGGCGAGCCCCAGGATCCGGGCCTCTCACCCGACCGGCGGTGCAGCGTGGGCCGGACGGCTCTGCCGCGTCCACCACCCGATTCGGTCCTTCAGCTTGAGGATCGGGCGCTCGAGGAGAACATAACTCGCGGTGGCGCTCGCAACTGACAACCCCAGGACCGCGAGGAACAGCTGCCACCAGGGCAGACCGAAGGGGAAGTTCAAATTGCGATGGGTCCACCGGAGATAGACGAGGAGCCATCCCTGGTGCCAGAGGTAGATGCCGTACGAGATCAGGCCCAGGCCCAACATGGGCTTGCACGCCAGGAACCGGCGGATCAGCCCGCGTGGCTGGGGTCCGAAGACCGCCGGCAGCAGGAGAAAGAAGGCGAAGGCCCCGTACAGGCTCTGGCGGGCCAGATTGGTCGTCAGGTGGTCGGTGTAGATCGGGATGATCGGGATGTGGAGGTTGGACACGGCCCAGAAGGCGACGCCGGCACAGGCCCAGCTCAGCCAGGGCATGAACGGGGACCACAGCCAGCGCGGCTGGCGGTCGCGGTGGGCGAGCCAGCTGCTCATCACGGCGAGGAACATGCCCAGTCCGAACATGTCGAGCCAGGCGGGCAACCAGATGGGCATCACATGCGCCTCGAGTGTGTGCTGGTGGAAGGCGAACGTGCGAAATCCCAGGCTGATACCGATGAGGATCGCTACCCCGAGCAGCTCGTACAGGAGCTGACGGCGGTCGGAACGCCGGCTGCGACGCAGGGCCACCGCCGCTGCGTACAGCGGGAGGAAGAGGTAGAAGCTGATCTCGGTGTTGAGGGACCAGGCCTGGGACACCCCGGTGAGCACCACCTTAGGGAAGTAGGTCTGGGCGAACCCGTAGTAGATGAGGTCGTTTCTCCAGCCATGGAGAAGGTGGACGTCGCCCTTCAAGACGTAGCTGACCATGGTGAACGCAAGCCAGTAGGCGGGCACGATCCGCAGGAACCGGCGGACCCAGAACCGTCCCGTGGCGGGAGCGGCCCGTCCGGCTATGTGCGACGCCGCGAATGGGCGGTACAGCAGGAAGCCCGAGATCAGGAAGAAAACGGTAACGCCGATCTCGAGCCGTGCCGTGTAGATGCCCTCGGGCGAGGAGGTGGTGAACCCCGAGACGAACGCCGTGTGGACCATCACGACGGTGACCGCGGCGATGGCGCGGAGACCGTCGAAGCAGGGGAAGTGGCGGGGCTTGACCGGCTCGTCCCGTCGCCGGCGGCGGAGGACGCCTCGCTTCTCAGTGCCCCCGGGTGCCCCGAGACCGTCTGCCGTCGGAGAGGCGACGTCGATCGCATCGATCGCCTCGGGCGCGATGTCGAGAGCCTGGGTCGTGGGCACGTCGTGGATCATCGCCGCACCGACTTCGTCTCCGGCACCCGTCCGATCACCTCGCCCCTCACTGGCCGACCGTGGGCCACCGGCCGAAGGACCCTCGCCGCGTCCGGCTGCGAGCACACAGGTTCTACGAGCACACAGGTTACCGGCTGCCGGTAACCCGCCCAGGGGGCCCGGCTTCGCCGCTGGGGACGACCGCAGGTCGCTCGCGTCCACCGGAGTGCCCTCGACCACCAGCTGACAGCGCCGCCGGCCTGGGCCCACATCCAGAACCAGACGCTGGTAGGCGCCTCGCCCGACGCCTGCGTCATCTTCTCCGAGCGACCTGGGCGGCCAAGGCGTCGAGGGCCAAGGAGGCTGTCCGTTCCCACGTCATGTCCTCGACACGCCGCAGCGCACCCTGGCTCAACCTGCGGCGCAGCATCGGGTCGCTCAAGATCGAGCTGGTCGCTTCCACTAGCCCCGTCAGCGTGGAGACCAGGAACCCGGATTCGCCGTCGATGACGGCGTCCTCATGGCCGGCTATCCGGGTGGCCACGGCCGGGGTGCCGCACGCGGCGGCCTCGGTGAGGGTCATGCCCCACCCTTCGTGCGACGACGTGGAGCCCACCACCCAGGCCCGCCGGTAGGCGGCGATCAGGTCGGCGTCGGGGAGCCGGCCCGGCAGGGAGAACCATCCGCCGGCGCCGGCCGCGGCGATCTGGGCTTCGAGTGCCGGCCGCTCGTACCCCTCCCCGGCGATCATCGCCTCGAGATCGGGATGGATGGCCTTGAGGGCGATCATCGCCTCAATGAAGAGGTCGAACCGCTTGACGGGGACGAGCCGTCCCACGCCGATCACCAGAGGGGTCGGGTTGCGTGACCCCCCGGGGGTGAACCGCGCATCGACCCCGGGGGGGACGACCGTGACCCGATCGGCGGGATGGTGGAGCCTCCTGACCAGATCGCGCCTGGCCGACTCCGACAGGGTGACGATCTGGCTCTTCCGGTAGAAGGGCGGGGCGATCTGCGACTCGATCGTGCGACCGATACGGGCCAGCTTGGGCGACAACACCATGTCCCACATTTCTCCGTGGACGTGATGCAGGAACACGATCCGGGGCGTCCGGCTCCACACCGGGGAGAAAAAAGGCATGCCGTTCCAGATCTCCACCAGCGCGTCGCCGGTCCCGATCTTTCGGCGCAGGCCGGCCACCGCGGTCCGGGGGAACACCGCATAACGGCCCGCTCGACGGTTGACCGTGTAGCCGCTGCGGCTGATCAGGCGCGCCGCCCCGTCGACCCTCGACGTCCAGAGCCGGACATCGATGCCGCCGTCCGCCCATCGCGAGAGGATCTCGTGCGCGTGAAGCTCGGACCCGCCCGCCTCGGCATCGTCAA
>ODAK010001513.1_pt1 | contig 25282 bp, 22 predicted proteins | sample 1539591 | NCBI WGS metagenome assembly ODAK01 (sample SAMEA3539303, study PRJEB22396) | soil metagenome | biome: tundra; feature: field; material: soil | place: USA | collected 2010-05 | depth 0.15 m
AGCCGACGAAGAGCACGTTGTTGGCGATGAACAGACCCTCTTTGGAAAGCGGGTGGTCGACGCCCACGGGCGAACGCAGTCGATCGCCGCGCCACGCGAGCAGCCCGACGCCGAGCGCGACGGTGACGAAGAAGAAACCGATCAGCAAAGGACCGAGGGTGCTGGAAGAGAACGCGTGGACGCTCTGCAACACGCCCGATCGAGTGAAGAACGTGCCCAACACGGTCAAGGAAAACGTGGCGATCGCGAGCGACAGGTTCCACACGCGAAACAGTCCGCGACGGTCCTGCACGATCACCGAGTGGATGTAGGCCGTCGCGGTCAGCCACGGCAACAACGCCGCGTTCTCGACCGGATCCCAGCCCCAGAAGCCGCCCCAGCCGAGCACCTGATAGCTCCACCACGCGCCCAAGACGATGCCGACGGAGAGCACGCCCCAGGCGAGAACCGTCCAACGTCGTTGCTCGAGGGGCCAGCGGTCATGGACCCGCCCGGTGATGAGCATGGCGATCGCGAAGGCGAACGGCACGGTGAAGCCGACGAAGCCCATGTAGAGCAAGGGCGGGTGAATCGCCACGAGCGGGTTGTCCTGTAATAACGCGTTCGGACCGGCGCCTTGCAGCACCTTGGCGCCGTTGTGGATGAACGGGTCGGCCGGCCCGCACATCAGCCCGAGGAAGAATGCGCTCACGCCGAAGAGCACGACGCTGGCCCAGGACACGACCCGGTCCTCGGAACGACGCCGGTAGTAACGAAGCACCACCACGATGACGGCGCATAAGAGCAGCGACCACAGCAGCAGACTTCCTTCGAGCGCCGACCACATACCGGTGATCGAATACAGCAAGGGCGTGAAGGTCGCGTTGTTCTCCGAGACGTAGGCCAGCGAGAAGTTGTGCGTGATGAGGGCGAACTGCATCACCGCGACCGCTCCCACGATTCCTACGAGCGACGCAACGGCCCAACGAATTGACCGCGACGGTCTCTTCGTGCGAAGAGAGATGCATTGATGGACGATGCCACCGAGTGAGGCGAGAAAGGCAACGTAGAGCGCGACGCGCCCGAGCCACGTGAGGGTCATCGCACGCTGCCGTTGGGCGCCTTCACCCGCCTCGGGTGCTGTGCGATATAGGTGGACGTGTGCTTCACGAGGATCTGCGAACCGTCGAACGTGGTCGAGTGCGACGTCGTGAAGTGGCCTTCGACCACGACGGGGATGTCGGCCTGGAAGAGCTGTGGCGGCGTGCCGTGGCTGATCACGTAGACCTGGTGAGCACCGGACCCGGTCATCCAAAAGGACGCGCCCTTGGACGTTCGCGTGATCGAGTGGGGCTTGACGACCCCCTCGAGGCGAATCGTCGTCGTGCCGATCTTGGCGCGACTCGCGAAGACCTGATCGACCGTGTCGAAGTAGTTCAAGGAGTGCAGCAGCCCCTGACTGAGCAGCGCCAGTATCGCGACGGCGAGCACGACCAACACGCCGATCGTGCGATGGCGACTGGAGCTCTTGGACGCGGGTGGCGACACCGGTGTGAGGTCGAGGTTCGTCTCAGTCAAGGCGTCGCCCTCGCCACCAGATCGACAGCGCGTAGAGCGCCAGCCCCCCAAAGGCAAAGGAATATCCGGCGGTGACGTAGTCCATCAGTGGACCCCTTCGGCGCGACGTCGCTCGAGCGCCACTTCGAGCGTCTCGAAGTTCGTGTGTTCGCGTTTCACATCGAGTCGGTAGCGCGCGCGAAGCAACCACGCGTACGCGAGTGAGAAGGCGACGAAGCTGAGCAACAGCGTCCAGAGCATGCTGCCGTGGACGTTGAACTTGCGGTTGGGCCCGAGCAGCGTCGCGCCCTGGTGCAGCGTGTCCCACCACTGCACCGAGAAGTGATCGATGGGGACGTTGATCGCCGCGATGATCGCGAAGACGGCGCTTCGGCGAGCTCGAAGTTCGAAATCGTCGTTGGCGCGACGAAGCGCCAAGTAACCGAGTGCGAGGACGCCGAGGATCGCGGTCGACGTCAGGCGCGCGTCCCAGGCCCACCACACGCCCCACGCGGGACGTCCCCAGATCGAACCGGTGATGAGCGTCAGCACGATGAAGACCAGGCTCACTTCCATGGCGCAATGCGCCACGCGGTCCATGACGAGCGACCTCGTTCGACGCCACAGGTAGAGCGCGCTCGCAATCGTGGCCGTACCGAAGGAGAGGTACAACGCCACCGTGGCGATCGCCGGATGGACGTAGAGCATGCGTGCGAGGTTGCCCTGGACCCTGTCCGGTGGCGTCACCCAGATGCCCAACCAGATGGTGAGGGCCATCGTCACGATCGTCGCCGGTCCCAGTAGTCGTTGGCTGATCTGTTTCATCACGATTCCTCGAGAACACCGTAAAGGAGAATCCCGAGTGCGAGGTATACAGCCAGGGCCACCACCGAGATGACCCACCACTGCAACAGCGCACCCCCGTGCAGCGCCGAATTGAACGACCGCTCCCCGGCGATCAGCAGCGGTGCGAAGGCCGGCAGACTCAGTACCGGCAGCAAGGTCGCGGCGGCGTTCCCGCCGCTTGTAAGGGCCCCGTAGAGCGTTCCCGCGCCCGCGATGGCGCCGAGGGTGACAACGATGCTGGGTACCGCTTCCAGGGTGCCGTGCAGGGCCGTATGAAGGACCACGACGCTGCCCGCGAGCAGCACAATCGCGGTCAGCCAGAGCTCCACCGCCAGCGCCGCGGCCTTCCCCAAAAAGACCCCGGCGGGGTCGAGCCCCAGGGTCGCCACCGACGCCCGAGTTCCCGACGTCGCCTCGACGGCCGCACTGCGATTGATCATGAGGAGGGCCACGAGGACGACGACCAAATAGAACAGGCCGGGCGCGGCCGAGGAGTGACCCGCGTGATTCGGCCCGAGGGCGAGACCACTCAGCAGGAGAGCCATCACACCAAAGGGGACGACCTGCCAGAGCAGTACGCGACTGCGAACTTCGATGCGCAGGTCCTTTCCCGCGACGAGCATCGCGACACGGATCACGACTCGCCCACGATCCGACCACCGGCCATCACCAACGTGCGCGGACGCAGTTGCGCACTGCGAAGGGGGTCATGGGCGCTGACCACGACCGTGGCGCCGCGTTCGACGACGTCGCCCAGCAGCGCGTCGAAGAACGTGCGGCCGTCGTCGTCGAGTGAGGCGTAGGGCTCGTCGAGGAGCCACAACTCCGGACGGCGAAGCAATAACCAGGCGAGACCCAGGCGGCGCCGTTGGCCGGCCGAGAGTTGCTTGGCGGAAGTAGCACGTCGCGAGCTCAAATCGACGCGCTCGAGCACGGTGGCGAGTTCGTCAATCGGTCGACCAAGAGCCTTCGCGGCAAAGGTCAGGTTCTCCTCGACCGTGAGGTCGTCATAGAAGGAGCCCTCGTGACCGAGCCATCCGACGCGACGACGCAACTGGCGACGATCGACGCTTGCGAGATCGAGGCCGAGGACCGAACCCTCCCCCGCGCTGAGTCCGACGAGACCCGCGAGCAATCGCAAGAGGCTCGTCTTGCCCGCGCCGTTCGCGCCGACCAACACGGTGAGTGAGGACGCACGCAACTCCAAGTCGACGCCACTCAACAGTGGAAAAACACCGGCCATCGCGACGGCACCTCGTAAGACAACGGGCGGTGCTTCGAGACTCGTCACGGGCCTACCGGGCCAGGGCGTCGATGTCCGCGGCCACCATCATCTCGATCAGGCCGTAGAAGTCGACTTCGCACTCCCACCCGAGTTGCTCGCGGGCTTTGGTGGCGTCACCGACCAAGTGGTCCACCTCGGCTGGCCGGAAGAACTTCGGATCGACCACGACATGGTCTTCGTAGTTGAGTCCGGCGGCGTTGAAGGCCACTTCGCACAGTTCGCGTACCGAGTGCGTCTGGCCGGTCGCCACGACGAAGTCATCGGGAACATCGCGCTGGAGCATGGCCCACATCGCGCGCACGTAGTCGGCGGCGTAGCCCCAATCACGGTGCGCGTCGAGATTGCCGAGGGACAAGGAACTATCGAGACCGGCCCTGATACGCGCCGCGCCGTTCGTGATCTTTCGTGTCACGAACTCGAGCCCGCGGCGCGGCGACTCGTGGTTGAAGAGAATCCCCGACGACGCGTGCAGGTCGTAGCTCTCGCGGTAATTGACGGTGATCCAATGTCCGTAGACCTTCGCGACACCGTAGGGGCTGCGTGGGTAGAACGGGGTGTTCTCGTCCTGAGGCACGGTGCGAACCCGGCCGAACATCTCGGAGGAACTGGCTTGGTAGAAGCGGATCTCCGGGTCGACGATGCGAATTGCGTCGAGCATCCTTGTGACCCCGAGTGCCGTGACTTCTCCAGTCAGCACTGGCTGCGTCCACGAGGTCTGCACGAAGCTCTGCGCGGCCAGGTTGTAGACCTCGGACGGACGGTAATCGCGCAAGACATTGATCAGTGAAACCTCGTCGACGAGGTCGCCCGAGACCAGCGTGATGTCGTCCTGGATGTGGCTGATTCGCTCGATCGTGAGCGTGGAACTGCGCCGGATGAGCCCGACGACCTCGTAACCCATGGAAAGCAGCAGTTCAGCCAGATAGGAGCCGTCCTGACCTGTGATTCCAGTAATAAGTGCTCGTTTGGCCACCGACAGTCCTCCGAAAAAAGGCACCGACCAGCGGTCCGCACCGAGAACACACCCTACTACTGGTCGCAAAATCGCTTCGAAGCGGTGCCTAACCTTGGGCGGTGGCTCGGATAGTCCTCGTCAGTTTTCGACTCGGGGGAACCGACGGCGTCGCCATCGAAGCGGCCAAGTGGACTTCAGCCCTCTCGTCGCTCGGCCACAGTGTTCGAACCGTCGCCGGTGACGGCGTCGCCGACGTGATTATCCCCAGTCTCGCGATCAACGCCACGTCGTCCACCTCGATAACAGAGTTAGAGGACGCGCTCGACGGCGCCGACATCGTCATCGTCGAGAACCTCGCTTCCCTTCCGCTGAATCTCGACGCGCGCGACGTGCTGTATCACGTGTTGCGAGGTCGACGGGCGCTCTTCCATCACCACGACCTTCCGTGGCAACGTCGACATCTCGCGCACCTCGAGGGCCCGCGCGACGATGCACTCTGGCACCACGTCACCATCAACGAGCTGTCACGACTCGAGCTTCTCGAGCGAGGCATCGACGCCGTGACGATGATGAACTCCTTCGACTGTGAGCCGCGTCGGGGTCGGCGCGACTCGACGCGCTTGAGTCTCGAGGTCGATGCTCGTTTCCTCGTCGTCATGCCGTCCCGCGCGCTCCCGCGAAAGAACGTCGAGGGTGCGCTCGCGATGTGCGAGGCCCTCGACGCGGTCTTCTGGTTGCTCGGTCCGGCCGAGGACGGGTACGAGTCGGCGCTCGAGGAGTTGTTCCGATCCGCCAACGTCGAAATTCGACGAGGCCTGCCTTACGGCATCGACGTGCACGACGCCTACGCGGCGTGCGACCTGGTGGTGATGCCCTCGACGTGGGAGGGTTTCGGCAATCCGGTGCTCGAATCGGTGACCCACCGGCGTCCGCTGGCGTTGTACCCGTATCCCGTCGCGTGCGAGATCGTCGACTACGGCTTTCGATTCTTCGACCTCGGCGATGTCGTGGCAATAAAGTCGTTCCTCGAGAACCCGGACTACGAGCTCTACGCGCACAACCTTTCGATCGCCCTCGAACACTTCAATCTCGCGTCACTCCCCGCTCGTCTGAGCGACCTTCTGGATTCAATGGACGTGCGATAGTGCCAACTATCCTCTAGCCCTATGGTGATCCAGGACGACCGACCCCGCAACACCGAACGCCGCGAACAGCTGCTCAGTGTCGCCACCTCACTCTTCGCCGAACGGGGATTCCAGTCGACCACGATGGACGACATCGCGCGCGAAGCCGGCTTCACGAAGCCGATTCTCTACCAGTACTTCGAGTCCAAGACCGACCTCTATCGCGAAATCGTGGCCGACCTGGCCGAGACGTTGCTGGCCTCACTCAAGGTCGCGGTGAACACCGCCGAGACGCCGCGAGCCAAGATTGAAGTCGCCTTTCATGTCTACTTCGAAATGGTCGTGAGCGAAACCGACGCCTTTCGCATTCTCTTCATCCACTCCCACGAAGGCGACACCGCGAAGGAGCTTCGCGCGCTCGAACTCGGATTGATCTCGTTCATGTATCCGTTCTTCGATTCCTCGATGAGCGAGGACCACCGTCGCCAATTAGCCGGTGGCGTCGTCGGCATCGCCGAGGGCGCGGCGATCGTATGGCTAGAACAACAAGAGGCGAAGGGTTGGCCCGCACCGGCGGCCGGTGCCGCGGAACGTCTGGCCGAACGAAGCGCCACGCTCGCGTGGGGCGGACTGCGCACCGTCCACCAGGACTAGAAGACGCGGTCGACTCCGACGATGAGAGCGAAGGCTTGGGCGAGGTCCCACAGCTGTCGCGCACAGTCGTCGTAGGTCGCCTGGTCTCCACCGGCCGGATCAGCGACGTTGAAATCCACCGAGGGATCGTGTGAGTTCGCCGCTCGAAGTTGACTGACAAGGCCTCCATCCAACGGAGCGAAACGAACGAACTGAGCGAGCTGCGCCGCCTTGTCAGAACGTGGCGCGTAATTCGCTCGCACGAAGTTCACGTTGTCGACTTCGGCGCAGAGGATCACGTCGGCCCACTCGGCGTCGGCGTCGGTCAGTTGATGGCTGCGGTGCGCGCCGTATCGATGATCGCCCAGTTCTTCAACCTTCAAGAGCGCATCGCGCGTGCGAGCGCTCATCGCCGCACCTTCGGTCACGTGCGTACCGGCCGTTCGAACGTGCCACTCTTCACCGTTGGTTTGGGCGAGCGTCGTCAGCATGTAACCGAGCATCACCGAACGTGCGACGTTGCCGCTGCAGAGCGTGACGATGTTCAATTGATGAAATCGTCCGAGAACGCAAGTCCGATTGCGAGTCGGTGAATGTCACTCATGCCGCCAAGAAGCCTACGATAATTTGTTTGTTCTCGAATGTCCCGATTAAGTGCCGATTGCGCACTCTGAGGTGATGGATATTTGACCACTGGTGGATGCATCGATTCAATTCTCAAATACGTTGAGCGTCGCACGCACGAAGCGTCGAGTTCATTGGCACCAACGAGGAATACACACGTGAGCCGACCTCACATGTCGAGACCGCCGTTGACAGGGATCACCGCACCGGTGATGTACGCCGAGCGATCGTCCAAGAGGTTGATCACCGCGAACGCCACCTCTTCGGGGTTGCCCAGTCGACCGACGGGAATCCTCTCGACAATCTGCTCGATTATGTCCGGCGGTACCGACGAGAGCATGTCGGTGCTGATAAATCCCGGGGCCACGCAGTTAACCGTGATCCCCTTGTGTGCGAGCTCGAGGGCCAGGGACTTGGTGAGCCCGTGGAGCCCCGATTTCGCGGTCGCGTAGTTCGCCTGGCCGACGTTGCCCGTCTCGCCGATGATCGAACTGATGTTCACGATCCGACCGGACTTGCGCTCGATCATGTGTTCGATGACGCCCTTCACCATGTAGAAGCACCCGGAGATGTTGATCCTCATGACCTGGTGCCAGTCGTCCAAGGACATGCGCCGTACGGTGCGATCGATGTTGATGCCGGCGTTGTTCACGAGATAGTCGACCCGACCAAACTGCTCGATGACGTCCTGGGCGTACTGCAGGCATTCGTCGGGCTCGCCCACGTTTACTCGGTGCACGCTCACCGACCCGCTCATCGCGCTGGCGGCCTCGATCGTCGATTTCGCCGAGTCCTCGTTGGAAAAATAACCGGCCGCCACGTGCACACCGATATCGGCCAGGCCCAGTGTTATCGCCCGCCCGATGCCTCGCGTACCACCGGTCACGAGGGCCACTCTTTGCTCAGTCATTGCGCCCGCCTTTTGCTTCACCCTATCCATCCGGGACTAACGGCATCGCCTACGAATACATAGTTCTCAAGTGGTTGACATAGTTTGTGACCGCCGCGCCCATCGTGGCGATGAAGGTGCAGATTCGCGAACGGCACGAGGACCTTCGACCACGATTCGCACGTTCAACCTAAGGACGATTGCCCGTTGTCTCCGATCACTGGGGCCGCGCGAGCCTCTACGTGGTTTGTCGAAGGACCTAGGAGGCTTCGGCGAGCGCCTTGGCGATGATGGCGGTCTCGCTGTCGAGCGAGGTCGGCTCGTGCAGACGCGCGTCGTCAACGTTGTCGATCTCGGTCCACCGAGCATGGATTGCCTCGGGGGTGTTCTCCGCGAGCACGACACCGTACGTCTCGGCCACGAAGATCCGTGCGATACGCCCACCGGCCACCGAGTACACGCTCCCGTTGACCGAGCACTCTTCGTTGGCGAGGTACACGACTAACGGGCTGACCGTCTCGGGGGCGACCTTGGAGGCGAGTTCCCCCAGGATTCCCTCCGTCATCCGCGTGAGCGCAATCGGTGCGATGGCGTTGACCTTGATGCCGTGGCCGGCACCTTCGATGGCGAGCACACGGGTGAGACCGGCGAGACCGGCTTTGGCGGCGCCGTAGTTGGCCTGGCCGAAGTTGCCAAAAAGGCCCGACGCCGAGCTGGTGTTGACGATTCGTCCGTAACCTTGGGCGCGCATAAGCGCGAACGCCGGACGGCTGACGAAGAGCGCGCCCTTCAAGTGCACGTCGACCACGGCGTCGATGAAGGACGCGTCCATCTTGTGGAAGGCCTTGTCACGCAAGATGCCGGCGTTGTTGATGAGGACGTCGACGCGACCGAACGCGTCGATCGCCGCGTCGACGATTGCCTCGCCGCCGACGGCAGTAGCGACGGAGTCGTGGTTCGCAACGGCAATGCCTCCGAGGGCGGTGATCTCCTCGACGACGCGCTGGGCGGCCGAAGCGGACGAACCGCTGCCGTCGAGCGCGCCACCGAGGTCATTCACGAGCACCCGAGCACCGCGGCTCGCGAGCATCAACGCGTGGCTACGTCCGAGACCTCCACCGGCTCCCGTGACAATCGCGACACGTCCTTCGAAACGTAGTTCCGTCATATCATTTCCTTGTTTTGGGCGACGTCATTATTCGCGGTTGAAACGTTCGTGCCGCCTCGGGCCGGTGATTCGACACCTTCTCGTACGAGGAATCGATCGACGGTCGCCGCGAGCCGTGCGGCGGGCTCGGGCAACTGCAGGTCGTGACCCCCGACGAGCATCACGAGCGAGGCGTCAGGGATGCGTTGGGCGAGGGACCGGCTGTTGGCGGGTGGCGCGACGCTGTCGTCGGTACCGCATACCACCAGCGTTGGCGAGGTGATCGAACCGAGGAACGAGATGCTGGACCAACTGGTGATGGCCATCGCGTTCCACAGCGCTCCCACGGTGTGGGTCCACTTCGTGGTGCCTCTGCCGAGGGCCGTGCGGTCGAGCGTGTCGACGGCACCGAGGGTCGTTCCGAGGCCGCACGACGTGGCGACCAGCACGAGGCGGCGAACGCGGCCGGGGTGTGACACGGCCATCTGCTGGGCGACGGCGCCACCGTAGGAGAACCCGAGCACGTCCGCCCGCTCAATTCCGAAGTGGTCGAGCACCGATGCCGCCACGTCGGCGAGCCGCGCAATCGAAAGCGGCAGGCGAGGAACGGTACTTTCGCCGACCCCGGGCGCGTCGAAGCTGATGATCATGCGCTCGTCCAACGCATCGGCGAACGGTCCCCAGCTTTCGAGGTGACGCGTGAAGCCATTGAGCAGTAGCAACGGATCACCTTCGCCCTGGACCCGAACGCGCACGTCGATTCCGGGCGACACGGTCACCTGAGAGTCACGCGATTGCGCGGCGAAATTCGTCACGCGTAGTTGAGCACGTATTTGCCGGGAGCGGCCTCGAGTGATGGGTACGTTATGTCGCCGAGCGTCGTCGGCGCGGGAACCCGGGCGCCACCTTCGGCGCCAATCCATTCGATCCAATCGTTCCACCACGTGTCGTTGACGGTCTGGGCACGCGCCTTCCAGTCGAGGGGGTCAACCGGACGTTCATCGTTGGTCCAGAACTTGGCCTTGGGGTTGGGCGGATTCACGATCCCGGCGATATGTCCCGCCGTGCTCAGCACGAACCTGTTCGGGCCCGAGAACATCTGGGCGGTCTTGTAGCTCGACGCCCAGGGCACGATGTGATCGTTGATGGCCGCTACCACGTACGTGTCCATGGTGACCTTCTTGGGGTCGAGTTTCGTGCCTTTGATCACGAACTCACCGCGCGAGAACTCGTTGTGGAGATAACACGATCGCAGGTACTGCGAATGCATTTTGGCCGGCATCCGTGTGCTGTCCGCGTTCCACACGAGCAGGTCGAACGCGGGAGCCTGCTTGCCCTGCAGCCAGTTAGTGCCGACGTATTGAAAGATCAGGTCGTTGGCGCGCAGCGTGTCAAAGACGTGCGACATTTGATCGGCTTCGAGGTAGCCGTCCTTGGCCATCTGTTCCTCGAGGCCCACAATCGTGCTCTCGTCGGTGAAGATACCCAGCGACCCAGGGATTGAGAAGTCGGTGTTGGTGTTGAGGAAGGTGGCGGACTTGATAGACGAGTCCCCCGTGGCCGCGTTGTACGCGAGCCCGATGGCGCTCAGCGTCCCGCCCAGGCACAGCGAGATCGTGTTGACCTCGGGCTGTCCCGTGATCTCCTTGATGACGCGCACCGCGTCGAAGAGTCCCTTGTCCAGGTAGTCGTCCATTCCGTAGTCACGCATGCTCGAATCGGGGTTGCGATAACTGATGGCGAAGCAGTGGTGGCCATGCTGGACGGCCCACTCGATCAAACTCTTACCGGGCACGAGGTCCATGATGTAGTACTTGTTGATCCACGGAGGACAGAACAGCAGCGGCACCTCGAACACCTGCTCGGTCTGCGGCGCGTACTGGATCAGCTCGATGAGCTCGTTGCGGTAGACGACGGCACCGGGTGTGGCGGCCATGTTCACTCCGACCTCGAAGCCCGTCGAGTCGACCTGGGACGGCCAGCCACCGTTGTTCGCGATGTCGTCCATCATGTTCTGGGCGCCTCGTATCAAACTCTCTCCGCCGGAGTCGAAGGCCTCGCGCAGTGCGACGGGATTTCCGAGCAGTGAATTGGTCGGCGCGAGCGCGTCGAGGAGGAAGGTGGCGGCGAAACGCGCCTTGGCGTCCTCGGTCTCGTCCAGCTCGGCGGCGTCGATCAGTTCGGTCACGAACTGGCACCCGAGGAGGTACTGCTGCTCGAGCAGGAAAAAGAGTGGATTCTCGCTGTACGCGGGGTCGGCGAAGCGTTTGTCGCCCGCGGCGGGCGACAGCGGGCCCGACGGTGTCGCTCCGGTGGCGCACTGGACCGTCGCGCGTACCGCGGCGTCGAGGCCAATGGCGAGACGAGCGTTCGCCGCAGCGACCTCGGACGGCTTTTGAAGGAGGGCTGATTGGGCGGCCTTCAGCGACGAGAGAAAGGAGATCGGATCCGACTGGCTCACCGCGTCTTGAATGAAATTCTGTTGGGCGTTCACCATCTTCTGAGCGAGTTCGAACAGCGTTGCGGGCTCGGGAAGAGCGTCGATCGCGGGGACCTTGGCGACGTCGGCCATCTGGGTGACCAACTCGACGGCGCCGTCGAACCAGGCGCTCACGAATTGTCGAGTGACGTCTTGGGTCAACTGAATCGCCGAGAGGAACTGCTCTTGAAGGCTGGCGACGCCACCATCAGATGAACTCTCGGTGTTCTCTGTGGCCATCTCTCAATCCCCCGAGTCTCGGAACGTATCCGTAGTGTGGAGCACCTTAGTTACGAATCGCTTGACATGTCAAGCATACAAAGCGACTGGTGCGAAAGCCCGTCATGGTCTTCACTCGCCGTTCATGGAGCGAAGCCACGAGCGACCGACGGAGCTCGTCGACCGCGACGCCGATCTCGCGAGCCATCGCCGAGCCGTGACGTGGCGCCTAGGCCCCTTTGGGACGGGTCTTCTTGGGGCTCGTCACTTCGCTGCGATTCGACTCGACGTAACTCCGGTAGACCCCGAGCAACGCGTGGCGCTGGGGGTCGGTGAGCCGGCGATCGGCCCGGATCGCCATTTCGGTCGCCTCGTCACCGAACTTCTCGGTGCCGCTGATCAGCCCCGCCTGCTCGAAGAGGATTTCCGCCGACACGTTCAACGCGTCGGCGATCGACTTCAATACTCGAATCGATGGCTCGTGCAGTCCACGTTCGACCTGACTCAGGTACGGGTTCGAGATTTCGGTCATCGCCGAAAGCTGGCGCAGCGACAGATTCGCCATCTGTCGCTGCACCCGAATGAAACCACCCAGCACCTGGCGGGGGTCGTTTTCTTTCACCGATTCAGGCTCTTCCGTGTTCTGCATCGTAGCGGATTCCGAAAATCGGACTAGGCCGTCTTCTCCGGGGTCAGCACGCTTGCCAACTGAAGCGCGAAGTCGCGCTGCGCGTTGAGCAGGTCAGTGACCAGATTGAAGGTGAAGTTCGTCAGCGCCTCGGCACTGGGAATCTCAGCGACACCGGGAAGGGCGGGGATTTCGGGAACGGGAAGCGCCGAAACGGCCTTCACGAACGTGGTGGTGGCGTCGAGCGAGATCTTCTGGGCCTGCTTGACGTTGGTGATCAACTCGTCGCGAAGCGTCTGTGCGAACTCCGGTACGTCGGTCTTGATAGTGGTTTTGGTGGCTGTAGCCATGGGTAATCCATCTCCTGAACTATTTGAGCGTGCTTGGTATTTCCGGCACAAGCACAGTATATATCCCAAGTGATTGGTATGTCAAGCAGACGGATTCGAACATTACTGCTTTTCTCGGCCCCGTTTGGGCGACACGAAGCGCTACGTCCGCACCAGCGAAAGTTGTGCGTACCCTAAATACTCAGTCTTCGGTCTTTTCGTGGTGCGCCAGCGTGTCGACGAGCTTCTTGGCGAACTCCTGCTGGGACTTTATGAGCGTCTGGGCGAACTCAAAGAACTGGTCCGACAACTCATGGTGCTTCGACAGCGATTCGGGGATCGGGAGTTTCGGAAGATCCGGCAGGTTGTGGACCATTTTGGCGACCTGATCGGACCAGGTGCCGACCACCTGCAGTGTGGCGTCCTGACTTCGCTTAATCGCGTCGAGCACCTGATCTTGCACTCTCTTGGCTCCGGCGGCGGCTTCGCCGTCAGCAGCGCCCTGCGTCTTTTTGGTGTCATCTGCCTTCATGAGTACTCCTTCGACCGGCTCCGTGCTTGATTCCACCGGCACAACCATCCTATGCATGCCCGCCGATTTACATTTCAAGCACTCACTACCTAACGGCGTGACTTTAGGAAGGGCGTTCGTCGGCGTAGTTCCGGGGGACGACATTCTTGAAGGTCGCCTGACGGTTCCAGTCGACCACATTCACTTGAAAAAAGGCCCTACCTGATGTGCATGCCAGAGATAGCGCGCGATGACCAGGCGCTGGATTTCCGACGTCCCTTCGAAGATCGTGTAGATACTGAAGCAATGTACGTTCTCACAGGTCAAAGCCATTATTCAGGGACTGTAGCCCCACAAACCATTGGTCCACGGCGGTTCTGCCCCACAATAAAGTCACCAGACCCCATGTATTTGGTACGGAGCGTGACTCAGTTCATAGGACATGTTCGACTTCATGCGAAACATCAACCCCATGACCCACCCTCAGGCTCACTCTTTGATCGATGTTGAACTGAGGACGAACTCGACGCCGTTGACATCGAGGATCATGCGAGAACTCGGGCAATGTCCAAAAGCGAATCACGGCATTGATTGCGACGTCCATGGTCAGAATCGTCGACAGTGGACGCTACGGCAGTTGACTCCTAACAACGAGCACGGAGCAGTGCGCACCCACGACGCATTCTCGACTCACCGAACCAAGGAGAATTTCCTGCATCCGATTGAGTCCCCTTGATCCAACTACGAGCAACTCGGCACCGATGCTCGCTTGAATCAACGATTCTGCGGTTGGTGGATCAACCATGTACGCATTGACCACGATCTCGCGTGAGCGCAGTTGCGCCCTCTCTACAGCGGACCGGACCATTGCAGATTCACGGCGAGCTTCGTTCGCCAATAGCGGACTCTCCACTACCTGTTGTTCCAATAGCCGCACATGCACCACTCTCAATTCGGCGTCGCGATACCGAGCTTCGTCCGTCGCCCAGTCGACGGCGTGTAGGGATGACTCTGAGCCATCGACGCCAACAACCACGAAACTCTCCGTCACCGCTTCTAGATCAAGTTCACCCACCGTGTCTCCTCGCCGACTGCCCCAATCATGTGCCCGAATCTGGAAATCGACCAGGGCATAAGGTCCCGTCGATAAGAAGAAAGCTCTAGAACGGAATGGCATGGAACGCGGAGTAGTTTCGAGCAGTTAGACGACTGAGATCGAAAGCATGTTGAAGAGCGGACTACCGGTCCGGAGCGTCACGATGAAGAAGTCTGCTGGAACAGACGAGAAGTCGCAGCCGCCCCGTTTCGCCACAAGGAGGATCACTTTTGACTAACGCCCGTGAGATGGATCGCTCGACGGTCCAGGCAATGTCCACGAAGATCTTCGCCCACTCGGAAACGTGATGGTCGATCCCGCCGACAAACCATTAAGCGAGGTCGTCGACACCACATTCGTGACGTCGACAAGACTCACCGGGCTCAGCGCCGCCCAGGTGACAGCTCGCATGACCATGGGGCAGAACAACCTCGGCGGTGAGCGCACGAGCCGAACGGTGGGCGAGATTCTTCGAGCCAACATTCTCACCAGGTTCAACCTCATTCTCGGCACGCTCTTCGTGGCAATCGCCGCCGTGGGACAACTGCGTGACGCCCTCTTCGGTGTCGTACTCATCGTCAATGCCCTCATCGGGATCGTTCAAGAACTGCGAGCGAAACACACTCTTGATCACCTCGCAGTGCTTAATGCCCCGCACGCCACCGTCATTCGCGACGGCGCTGAGGAAAGAGTCCCAATCGACGGAATCGTCCTCGATGATCTGGTGTGCCTCGGCTCGGGAGATCAGATTGCGGCTGACGGGGTTGTTCGATTGTCGAGTGGTCTCCAAGTAGATGAATCCTTGCTCACCGGCGAGTCGGAGTCGGTCGACAAAGGCATTGGTGCGCAAGTGCTCTCTGGCAGTTTCGTCGTCGCGGGAACCGGCCGATACCAAGCCACCGCTGTGGGCGCCGATGCCTACGCCCGCCGATTGACGAACGAAGCGCGACGCTTCACGCCGCCTAGGTCCGACCTCATCGACGGCATCAACCGGATCCTTCGATACGTGACCTGGGCGATCTTCCCTGTCGCGGCGATCTTGCTCGTTGGTCAACTCCACGCGAGAGTGAGCGTGCGTGACGCCGTCAGTGGTACCGTCGCCGGACTTGTAGGTATGGTGCCTCAAGGGCTCATCCTCCTGACGAGCATCGCCTTCGCGGTGGCGGCCGTATCCCTGGCGCGCCGCAATGTGCTGGTTCAGGAGCTCCCCGCTATCGAAGGGCTCGCTCGAGTCGACGTCGTGTGCTTCGACAAGACCGGCACGCTCACCGACGGGTCCATTGTCTTCGATCGGATCGAACTGGTTGAGGACCGATCGATTGTCGAGATTGCCCTAGGGGCGCTCGCGAGAGAAGAGGATGCGAACGCAACCCTTGCAGCTATTGGCCTCGCGTTCCCACTTGGCGACGGATGGTCTCGTGATGGTTCGGTCCCGTTTTCGTCGTCGCGCAAATGGGGTGCGGCGAGCTTCGTCGGTCATGGCACATGGGTTCTCGGGGCCCCGGAAATGGTGCTACTCACGGGCGAAGGACCGACACTCCAGCGGGCGAATGAATTGGCGGCGACTGGTCAGCGGGTCCTTGTACTCGCTCACTCAGATGCACGCCTTGAGGGTGAAACGTTGCCACCTGAATTGCACGCCGCCGCACTCGTGCTCTTGGCGGAACGCGTCCGGGACGACGCCGCCGCGACGCTCGCCTACTTTGCACGACAAGGGGTCGCTACGAAGGTGATCTCAGGCGACAACCCACTCACGGTCGCAGCCGTCGCATCGAGTGTGGGTATGGCCATCGTGGGTCAGCCAGTGGACGCTCGTGACCTACCCGACAACGAGGAAGCGCTCGGGAAGATTCTCGAAGAGAGTTCGATCTTCGGCCGGGTGACGCCGCGTCAGAAACAGGCGATGGTCCTGGCACTTCAAGCTAAGGGCCACACGGTGGCCATGACCGGCGACGGAGTCAACGACGCGTTAGCTCTCAAACTGGCCGACATCGGCGTTGCCATGGGTTCAGGATCTCCGGCCACAAAGGCGGTCGCCCAGATTGTCCTGCTCGACGGTAGTTTCGCAACGATTCCTGAGGTCGTGGCAGCGGGACGCAAAGTCACGGCCAACATCGAGCGAGTCGCAAACATCTTCATCGCGAAGACGGTGTGGGCAACGATCCTCGCCCTGATCGTCAGCGTCTTACTTTGGCCCTACCCGTTTCTCCCCCGCCATCTCACGATCATCGATTCGTTGACCATTGGCATTCCCTCGTTCTTCCTCGCTCTCGCACCGAATCTGCGCCGCTACACGCCCGGATTTGTCAATCGGGTCCTTCGATTCGCAATCCCAACTGGCTTTGTAGTAGCCGCATCGGTTTTTGCAACGTTCGCTCTGGCTCGAACTAAACACCTTTCGCTTGTCGAGCAGCGTACGGCCGCAACGCTTGTCACGCTCTTGCTCAGTCTGACCGTGCTGGCGCTGATGTCGTTGCCGCTGACCTGGCGCCGAGCGCTGTTGATTGGAGCAGTCGCTGCGGGCTTCGTCCTGTTGTTCCCTTTAGATACGGTTCGAAAGTTCTTCGCTCTTCGACTGCCGACCGAGATTCTTGTCGCTACCTTGGTCATCAGTGTTGTCGCGATGGCGCTCTTGATCACGGTGTATACCGTCATGAGGCGCCGCGGCGTGCACGCCGACGTCGTTGCAACTCCGACGGGTCGATGACGTCGCGCGATATCTCGACAACGTGATGCGCCATTGTTGATTAGGTCCGACACGTAGTCCAAACGGGTTGGCCACGCGTTCGATCCTTGGGCTCGCAGTGTCGGTCAGTGACGCCAACACGAGGAACGCGGGTGCCCTGACGAGGTCTCCAGCGATGCGTCCATCTCACGGGAGCACAAACGGGCCTTTCTGTGAATCCGAAATGACTTTGGTCCCCACCGTGTCGCATTCAGCGCGCGGGAAGATGAATATATGCTGCACGACGCGACGACGGTGGTGAGAAACGCTGGCGGACGCCTCGTTCCGTACCTGAGCTTGACACTGGCGACATCAGGCCTCTTCGTGGGTGCGATCCTGCACTTCGCGTCACGATCCGGACCGGGCAATGTTGGCTGGATCACGTCCGCCGCCATCGGCATCGTCTTCTCTCTGATGTCAACCGTACGCAGCCTGCGTCGCGGCCAATTGGGAGTGGACATCATTGCCTTGCTGGCTCTGATTGGTGCACTCTCAGTGGGTGAATTCCTCGCCGCGGCGGTGGTCAGCGTGATGCTCGCCAGCGGCGGCACCATCGAGATGTGGGCGGCCGGCCAAGCTCGACGTGACCTGCGGGCCCTCCTCGAACGAGCTCCCCACATCGCCCGCCTTCACCATGAGGATCAACTGGTCACCGTCGCTTTAATTGACGTAGTGCCCGGTGACCTCCTCATGGTCGCGACCGGCGAACTTGTGCCAGTTGATGGAATGATCGCTTCGGATTCGGCGACGCTGGACGAGTCGGCTCTCACCGGAGAGTCCCTGCCCATCGAAAAAGTGCGTGGCGAGAACCTCCGTAGCGGCACGCTCAACGCTGGCGCGCCCTTCGACATGCGCGCGACCACGAACAGCGCTGACAGCACGTACTCGAGCATCGTGCGCTTGGTTCGAGAGGCGGAGTCCTCCCAACCGCCCTTCGTCAGACTGGCCGATCACTACGCCCTGGGCTTTCTTGGACTTACGCTGATTGGGGCCGCACTCGCTTGGACGCTAGGGGGTGCGGACCGCGCAGTCGCCGTTCTTGTCGTGGCGACACCGTGCCCGTTGATACTCGCCGCCCCCGTGGCATTCGTTTCGGGCCTTTCGCGAGCGGCACGTCGAGGCATCGTGATAAAGGGCGGCGCGGTTCTCGAACGCCTGGCCCAATGCACCACCGTGCTCATGGACAAGACCGGCACGCTGACTCGGGGCAATCCGAAGTTGGTCAATGTCGTGCCTGCCAACGACGTCGACCCCGACGACATCCTTAGCGCGGCCGCGTCCCTCGATCAACTTTCACCCCACGTCCTCGCCAGCGCGATCGTCCGGGCCGCTCTTGAGAAAGGACTAATCCTCGTTGTCCCTCACGACGTCAAAGAGGTCCTCGGTGAAGGAATCTCGGGATCCGTGGCAGGACGTCGGGTCTCCGTCGGACACGCACCCTGGGAGGGTCTCCTCGGGACGCCGTCGTGGGCCAAGTCCGCTCTGCGCCGCGCTCGCCTGGACGGCTCGCTCACGGTCGTCGTTTCCCTGAACGGCGAACCTACCGGAATACTCGTTTTCGAGGATCCATTGAGGTTTGAAGCGCCACGAACGATTCGCGCCCTTCGCCGCTACGGCGTCTCGCGAATCGTCATGGTCTCTGGCGATCGAGCTGAAGTCGCAGAGACCGTCGGAGCGGTAATTGGGGTGGACGACGTGCTCGCCGAGCGCACGCCTTCCGAGAAGCTCGAGATCGTTCGCGCCGAATCAGCGTCCGCGCCAACCATCATGATCGGTGACGGTATCAATGACGCGCCCGCACTGGCTCTGGCCGACGTCGGCGTCGCGATCGGCACGAGGGGTACGTCGGCAGCGACAGAGGCGGCCGACGTCGTCATCACCGTTGACACCATCGATCGCTTAGGTGAGGCGATTGCTCTCGCTCACCGTACGGTGCGTATCGCGCGTCAGAGCGTCATCGCAGGTATGGCGATGTCGCTGTTGGCGATGTGCGCGGCGGCGGCGGGCTTACTCCCCACCGTGGACGGCGCGGTACTCCAAGAGGTGATCGACGTCGCGGCGATCCTCAACGCGCTGCGAGCGCTTCGCGTTACACCTGGTGGCGTCCGATTGAGCGACGAAGACGCGGCGATTACCAAGCGATTCTGGGAGGAGCATGTCTCAATACGAATGGACATTGCGGAGTTACGAAGGGTGGCCGACCAACTGAGCTCCCTTGACGCCCGATCAGCCCTCGCCGCGGTAGCTCACGCGTACCAGATCCTTCTCAACGAGGTTCTCCCACACGAACAAGCTGAAGAGCGCGAACTCTATCCGGAGCTGGGCCGTATTACGGGCGAGCGGGACCTCGCCGTCACGATGAGTAGGGCTCACATTGAGATCAAGCACCAGATCCGCAGACTTGGCCAATTACTCGATGACATCGACGCCGATGAGGTCGATGACGCGGACATCATCGAACTCCGCGGAATCCTGTACGGGCTTCACGCCATCTTGCAGCTCCATACCGCCCAGGAGGATGAGGACTTTCTCTCGCTTGCCGACGGCGCAACTACCGAATATGCACACCTGAAATCGCCCGGCTGATGATGAGCCTCTGGATTTCACTGGTCCCTTCGAAGATCGTGTAGATCTTCGAATCTCGGTGCCAGCGTTCGACCGGGTACTCACGTATGTAGCCGTAGCCCCCAAGGATCTGGATCGCCTCTTCGGTCACCTTGACGGCCGTCTCACCGGCGTAGAGCTTGGACATCGAACCTTCGCCGTTCAAGAACGGCTGGCGTGTCGCGGCCATCCATGACGCTCGCCAGATGAGAAGTCGTGAGGCGTCGATGTGCATCTTCATGTCGGCCAATTTGAAAGCGATCGCCTGGTTGTCGATAATCGCGCGACCGAACTGCTTTCGTTCTTTGGCGTAGTCGAGCGAGAACTCGTACGCCGCACGAGCAATGCCAAGGGCCTGGGCGCCGACCGCCGGTCGACTGGCCTCGAAGGTCGCCATCGCGGCCTGGCTCTGGGAGCGCTTGCCCTCGCGAGCCCTCGCGATCTTCTCGTCGAGCTTTTCCTTCCCGCCGAGCAGACAACGTCCTGGAACACGGCAGTCTTCGAGGACCACCTCGCCGGTGTGGCTCGCGCGTATGCCCATCTTCTTGAACTTCTGACCGAGGCGAATGCCCTTGGTGCCATCAGGCACGATGAACGAAGCCTGGCCGCGACTCCCGAGTTCCGGTTCGACCGAGGCCACGATGACGTGCAGGTTCGCGATGCCGCCGTTGGAGATCCAGGTCTTCGTTCCGTTGAGCACCCACTCGTCATTCGCCTCGTCGTAGACCGCACGCGTACGCAGTGACGACACGTCGCTGCCGGCGTCGGGCTCAGAGACACCGAAAGCCGCGAGCTTGATGTCATCAGGCGTCCCGTAACACTGGGGCACCCACTCCATCACCTGCTCGGGCGTGCCGTTGGCCACGATGGCGGCCACGCCGAGCGACGTCGCCATGAGCGCCATCGTGAGCCCCGCGTCACCCCACGCCAACTCCTCGGTCGCGATCATCAACGACAGGCCGGTCTTGTCCGAGAAGGCGTTCATCATGAAATCCAGCGAGTAGATGCCGATCTTCGCCGCCTCCTGGATGAACTCCCACGGCGTCTCTTCGCGTTCGTCCCATTCGGCGGCGATCGGACGCATTTGGTTGACGGCGAAACCGTGCACCCACTCCTGCATCGTCTTTTGGTCGTCGTTCAATTCCAACGAGAATTCAGCCATGACAGTCCTTCGTGATCGTCGACTCGTTACCCGTAAGTAACTCTCGTACTTTACGTGAATTGGTGCTACCAAATAAAGAACCGCCGCCCGAAGGCGGCGGTTCTCCACTACTAGATGATTTGGTTAGTTCAAGACGACGCGCTTGGCGAGTGGTCCTCGATCGCCCGGCTCGATGTCAAACTCAACGGTCTGACCTTCGACGAGCGTCTTACGACCTTCTCCTTGAATCTCCGAGTAGTGCACAAAGACGTCGGGCTGGCCATCGACAGCGATGAATCCCCAACCCTTTTCGTCGTTGAACCACTTGACGGTTCCTACAGCCACTGTGGGCCTCCTTGTTTCTTTTGGTACCGATTCGCACCGGTCCCGGAGGGAACCACAACGGCAACCTCAACAACTAAGCCTACTGGAGAACCGTTGGACCTCCAAATATTTCTAGGGACGTCGAATGAGGGTGCCCGTCGAAGAGTCCTCGACCACCCATCCCAATGTGACCAATTCGTTACGAAGTCGATCGGCCTCGGCCCAGTCCTTGGCCGAACGAGCGCTGTCACGCCTCGCCACCAGGTCAGCACTGTGCGCATCGACGACATCCTCTTCGGAGTGAAGAGAAAGTCCCAGAGCTCCGAAGAGCGCGTTTATCGCCATCGCAACGTTTTGTGCCCCCGCCGCATCGCCGTGGTCGGCCGCGCTATTGGCGGCGGCGAGCGCGTCGAAGAGCAGAGCGACCGCGAGCGGCGTGTTCAGGTCGTCGTCGAGAACTGCACCGACCTCTTCCAACAGCGCCGCTCCATCGCCCTCCCAACGGTGATTCGCAGCCACTTCAAGCGAGTCACCAGCGAGCGACGGCAATTCGAATCGTCGCGCCAGGGCATCCAGACGGGCCAGGGCGCGTTCGGCGTCGGCGATCGTGGCCGTCGTGACTTCGATCGGCGAACGGTAGTGCGACCGGAGCACGAGCAGTCGATAGGCCCTCGGGTCTGACGTCTCGGCCAGGTGCGTGAGCGACGTGAAGTTGTCGAGGGACTTGCTCATCTTCTCGTCCCCGACCATGACCCAGCCGTTATGGCTCCAATGTTTCGAGAAGACGCGACCGGCCGCGACGGCCTGGGCCCGCTCGTTCTCGTGATGCGGGAACTTCAGATCCAGTCCGCCGCAGTGGAGATCGAATCCCTCGCCGAGGAGTCCGAGGGACATGACGACGCACTCGGTGTGCCACCCGGGCCGTCCGTCGCCGAAGGGTGCGGGCCAACTGGGCTCACCGGGTTTGGCGTTCTTCCACAGCGCGAAGTCGAGGGGCGAGCGCTTCTCATCGTTGGCTTCGACGCGCGCACCGGCGCGCAGGCTCTCCAAGGGCTGACCGGCAAGGAGTCCGTAGTCGGGGACGCGCGACACGTCGAAGTAGACACCGTCACTCGTGCGATACGCCACGTCGTCGTCGAGGAACGAACTGATCAGTTCGATCATCTCCGGCACGAACTGCGTGGCGTGAGGCGTTTCGTCGGGACGCGCGACGCCGAGTCGGTCCATCGCCTCCCACCACTCACTCTCGTAGGTGACGACGACCTCGGCGGTCGTTCGGTGCTCGAGCAACGAACGCGCGATGATCTTGTCGTCGATGTCGGTGATGTTCGACACGTAGTTAACGTCCAGTCCCCGAAAGGTGAACCACCGACGCGCGACGTCCCACACGAGCGTGAATCGACCGTGGCCGAGGTGGGGCAGGTTGTCCACGGTCGGGCCGCAGACGTACATCGAGACGCGACCCGGGTCGCGCAGCGACAGGTCGCGAACCTCCCCGCCAACGGAATCGTAGAGGCGAATCACTGTTCTAAACTACGCCAACCATGGAAGACGCTCTCACCCCCACGCACCGCCAAGTGCCCGACAAGCCCACCGTCGACGGACTCGAAGAGCGCTGGATGGATCAGTGGGACAAAGAGAAGATCTATCGGTTCAATCGCGACGCCACGAGAGAGAGCGTCTATTCAATCGACACGCCGCCCCCGACCGTGTCGGGGTCACTGCACATCGGACACGTCTTCAGTTACACGCACCCCGACGTCGTGGCGCGGTTCTGGCGCATGCGCGGCAAGGACGTCTTCTATCCGATGGGCTGGGACGACAACGGCCTACCGACCGAACGACGGGTGGAGAACTTCTACGGCGTTCGCTGCGACCCGGCGCTTCCCTACGACCCCAAGTACCGGCCACCGGAAAAGCCGGGCAAGAACAAAGTCTCGATCTCTCGAAAGAACTTCGTCGAACTGTGCGTCGAACTGACCGCCACCGACGAAGTCGCCTTCAAGAATCTGTGGCGCGCTATCGGTGTGAGTGTCGACTGGGGCTTCGAGTATTCGACGATCTCCAAAGAGGCCCAGACCGTGAGCCAGCGAGGGTTCCTCCAGATGCTCACCCGCGGCGAGGTCTACTCGGCCGAAGCGCCGACGCTCTGGGACATCGACTTTCGAACGGCCGTCTCCCAGGCCGAACTCGAGGATCGCGAGCGTCCCGGCGCGTACCACCGCGTCGCTTTCGATCGTGCGGACAACGCCGGCACCGTGGACGTCGACACGACGCGACCGGAGCTCCTCGCCAGTTGCGTCGCGCTCGTCGCCCACCCCGAGGACGAGCGCTACCGACCACTGCTCGGCACGTCGGTCGTCACGCCGCTCTTCGGGGTCGAAGTGCCGATCCTCGCCCACGAACTGGCCGACCCCGAAAAGGGTACGGGCATCGCGATGATCTGCACCTTCGGCGACACGACTGACGTCGTGTGGTGGCGCGAACTGAACCTTCCGACGCGAGCGTTCATCGGACGCGACGGCCGTTTCTTGCCGGCCGACTTCGCCGACGACGGTTGGAGCGTGCGCGACGCCGAACTGGCCCAGGAGTTCTACGACCGCGAAATGCTCAACAAGACGGTCAACCAGGCGCGCGCGGGAATCGTCGACGCACTCCGGTCGACCGGTGCGCTGATCGGTGACGTGCGCGAGATCACGCACCCGGTCAAGTTCTACGAGAAGGGCGAGCGACCGCTCGAGATCGTGACGTCGCGCCAGTGGTTCGTGCGCACGCTCGAACACCGCGACGAACTCTTGGCCCGCGGCGAGGAACTGCGGTGGCACCCGGACTACATGCGCCACCGGTACCGCTCGTGGGTCGAGGGCCTCAACGTCGACTGGAACATCTCACGCCAGCGATTCTTCGGCGTGCCCTTCCCCGCGTGGTACCCCGTCGACGAGAACGGTGAGATCGACTTCGATCACTTGATGCTCGCCCACGACGAGGACCTGCCGGTCGATCCCTCCAGTGACGTCCCGGCGGGCTTTACCGAGGATCAGCGTGGCGTGCCCGGCGGGTTCGTCGGCGACCCCGACGTGATGGACACCTGGGCGACGAGCTCACTGTCGCCCCAGATCGCGGGGCAGTGGGGCACCGAACTCTTTCAACGAGTCTTCCCGATGGACCTGCGTCCCCAGGCCCACGACATCATTCGCACTTGGCTCTTCGCCACGATCGTGCGCAGCCACTTCCAGTTCGATTCGCTCCCCTTCAGCGACACCCTGATCTCGGGATTCATCCTCGATCCCGATCGAAAGAAGATGAGCAAGTCGATTGGCAACACCGTGACGCCGATGCCGCTCATCGAACAGTTCGGCGCGGACGCCCTGCGCTACTGGGCCGCCGGCGGACGACCCGGCGCGGACACCGCGTTCGACGAAGGGCAATTGAAGATCGGACGCCGACTGGGAATCAAGATCCTCAATGCGTCGAAGTTCGTGCTCGGCCGACTCGACGACGCCGAGATCCCCGCGCCGTCTGAAGTCACCGAACCGATCGACCTCGACCTCCTCGCGATGCTCGCCAAGCTGATCACCGCCGCGACCGACGACTACGAGAACTACGACTACGCGCGCGCGCTCGAGCGCTCCGAGAGTTTCTTCTGGTCGTTCTGCGACGATTACGTCGAACTGGTGAAGATCCGCGCGTACGGAGAGGACGACACCGCGCCGAGACGTTCCGCGCGCGCCACGCTCGCGATCACGCTATCGGTACTGCAGCGACTGTTCGCACCGATAATGCCCTTCGTCACGGACGAGGTGTGGCACTGGTGGCACCAACATTCGATTCACGCGGCGCCGTGGCCGACGTTGAAGGAATTGCCGACGCTCGAGGTTTCCGGAGCCGGTTCGACCTACGGACCGGTGTGCGAAGTGCTCGAGGCGATTCGTCGCGCGAAGAGTTCGGCCAAGGTCTCCCAGCGCGCCGAGGTGGCGTCGGTGATGGTCCGCGCGCCGGCGCCGTTCCTCGCGTCCGTGGCGTTATGTCAAGAGGACCTCATGGCCGCCGGCGGTGTCGCGACACTGACGACGCGTGAAGAAACTGAACTATCTGTCGAAGTCGTCCTCGCCGACTCGCAGTCCATTGGGTCGCAGTAACCATCGAACGGGGTCCGCTGCGTGGCATCACGTTGCCACCGGAATTTG
>ODAK010001515.1_pt1 | contig 25273 bp, 20 predicted proteins | sample 1539591 | NCBI WGS metagenome assembly ODAK01 (sample SAMEA3539303, study PRJEB22396) | soil metagenome | biome: tundra; feature: field; material: soil | place: USA | collected 2010-05 | depth 0.15 m
AGCGCCGAAGAAGCCCCCGCAGAGAGTCGGGACAAGGGCATCAAGTATCCCGAGTGGGATGCTCATGGCCGGTGCTACCGCATCGACTGGTGCACGGTGCACGAGGCCGAGTCCGAGCCGAAGAAGAGCGCCGCCCCCTTCACGGTGCCCGACCGGTCGGCGCTGCGTCGAGCCCTCGCGCGTCTCGGCCTGGGGATCGATCGATATCGCCGGCAGGAGCAGGGCGACGACATCGACATCGATGCCGTCATCGATCAACGCGTCAACCGGATGGCGGGGTCGTCCTGCCCGGAGGCTGCTTTCATCAACAGCGTCCGGCGCCGGCGCGATCTATCCGTGCTGCTGCTCCTCGACATCTCGGGCTCCGCGGCCGAGCCTGCGGCGGACGGAAAGACGGTCCATGAGCATCAGCGGTCAGCCGCCGCGACGTTGGCCCTCGCGCTTCACGAGCTCGGCGATCGCGTGGCGCTCTACGCCTATCATTCGCGCGGGCGTTCGGCGGTCAGCGTGCTGCCCGTCAAGCGTTTCGGCGAGGATTCCCGCGCCCTGATGACCCGACGTCTCGGGGCCCTCGAGCCTGCCGCGTACTCGAGGCTCGGCACGGCGATCCGGCACGGCACGGCCATTCTGCAAGACGAAGGTGGGACGCCGCGGCGACTACTTGTCGTGCTGTCCGACGGGTTGGCCTACGACCACGGCTACGAGCCTGCATATGGCGCCGCCGACGCGCGTCGCGCGCTCGGCGAGGCTCGCCGGCAGGGAGTCGGCTGTCTGTGCTTGAGCGTGGGCGCCAGCACGGACGACGCGGCCCTCGGTCGCGTGTTCGGCACCTCGGCCCACGCGACGCTGCCTGCGCCCGAGCAACTGAGTCAAGTCATCGGCCCGCTGTTTCGCGCCGCCCTCCGCTCGGCGGACGTGCGGCGACGCAGTTCAGGAGGTGCGCGGTGAAAATGCAAACGTCGAACGCCAGGGTGGAAGAGCTCGGCGAGAAGTCAAACGTCGCCGTCCGGCGGACCGGCGCCGAGAGCGCGACACGGGCCGAGCGTCCCTACTACATGCCCGTGGGCAACGAGGAGGGCATCTTCAAATCCGCGTATCGGCAGCGTTTGTCGATCTTGATCAAGGGGCCGACGGGCTGCGGGAAGACGCGCTTCGTCGAGGCGATGGCGCACGATCTCGGCCGCCCGCTGATCACGGTGGCGTGCCACGATGACCTGACGACCGCCGACCTCGTCGGGCGGTTCCTGCTGCGCGGCGGCGAGACTGAATGGGTCGACGGCCCGCTCACGCGCGCCGTGCGCGAGGGGGCGATCTGTTATCTCGACGAGGTCGTCGAGGCCCGGCAGGACACGACGGTGGTCCTGCATCCGCTGGCCGACCATCGCCGCCAGCTCCCGATCGAGCGCCTGGGCATCACCTTGACCGCGACGCCGGAGTTCTGCCTGGTCGTGTCCTACAACCCGGGCTACCAGAGCATTCTGAAAGACCTCAAAGACTCGACGCGACAGCGCATGATCGGGCTCGAGTTCGGTTTTCCGCTGCCCGAGATCGAGGTGAAGATCGTCACCCACGAGGCCGGGATCACCGAGAAACTGGCCGCGGAGCTCGTGCGACTCGGTCAAGCGATCCGGCGACTCGAAACGGCCGGGTTGCGCGAGGTCGCCTCGACGCGCGTGCTCATCGCAGCCGGACGACTCATCGCCGATGGGCTCAGCGTGCGCGAGGCCGCCCGCGCCGCGATCGCTGGGCCGCTCACCGACGACTCCACGGTGACGCGCGGACTGCTGGAGATGATCGACGTGTACCTCGCCGCGCGACCGGCCTGACGGGCACGCCGCGCGAGCCACTTGGCACAGGGGAAAAGGACATGAATACACAACAACCGGATTTGCAGGCGAGCGGCACGTCGACTCTCCGGAAGTCGTCCTCGATGAGCTGGGTGGGGATCCTGGTCGGCGTCGCCCTCCTCGGCCTCGTCGCCCACTACGCGCGCATGGGCGCGGTGTCACCGCGCATCGCGAACCCCGAAATCGCCGGCGCCCCGCGCCCGGTCCGGTTTCTCCTCGATTGGGGAGACAAGTGGCTCGTTCTGCACGAGTGGGGCACGGTCGTGGTGATGGTCCTCATCTTCGCGGCGTGCGTGCGCGCGTGGCGTCGGGAGCCCGGCAGCCCGACCGTGCTCATGACCATCGCCACGACCGCGATCGTCTGGCAGGACCCGATCATGAACTGGGCGCCGTACGCGGTTTACAACCCGCAGCTGTGGCACTGGCCAGAGGACTGGCCCCTGGCCAGGATGTCACCGACGGTGGAGCCATTCATCGTCATCGGCTACGCGCTCTTCTACTTCGGCCCCTTCTTCCCGGCCATGGCGGTCCTGCGCCGCCTTCAAGCTCGTGCCTCGGTCGACGCATTCGTCTGGCGCCACCCGCTCCTCACCCTGGCGGGTCTGGTCCTCGTGATCGGCTTTGTCTTCGACGCGATCCTCGAGGTCTCCCTCGTCCACACGGGCCTCTACATCTACTCGCAAGTGATCCCCTGGGGCTCGCTGTTCGCGGGAACGACCTTCCAGTTCCCGCTCATCTGGGAGTCCGCGCTGGTCTGCGTGGTGATGGTACCTGCGGCTGTCCTTTGCTATCGCGACGACACGGGACGCAGCCAGGCCGAGAAATTGGCTCGGCGCCTTCGGTGGCTGCCCAACCATCCGGCGCTCGGGACGTTCCTCGTGATGTTCGCCTTCGTCAACGTCGCCTATTTCATCTACGGCGGCTCCTTCGCTGCCATCAAAATGTCGGGGCTCGCGACCGCGGTCGCCTGCCCTTATCCGTATCCGGAGGCCAAGGTCTACGACCCCCAAGGGTACTACGAACGCGAAGGAGAGCCTGGTCCCTACTCCGAAGGCTTCTGGAACACTTGGCAGGCGGGGCAGCTCGAGGGAAGACCGAGCGTCAACCCGGTCAAACCGGACGGAATGTGCAGGAGGTCGTCCCAATGATGGGGATACGGAGTGTCGTCATCACTGGTGCGTCGCGCGGGCTCGGCCTGGCGTCGGCCGTCCGCTTGTACAAGGATGGCTGGCGCGTGGTCGCAGCCATGCGCGGAGTCGATGCCGGGCTCGAACGCCTGCGTCAGGAGACCGGCGCCGCGGTCGGTGACTCGCGCTTGATCGGGGTGAAGCTCGATCTCGACGACGAGGCGTCGATCGCCGCAGCCGCAAGCGCGATCGTGGCGGCGGTGGGCTCCCCCGACGCCCTCGTACACAACGCCGGGATCGCCGCAGCGGGCGCCTTCGAGGACACGCCCGCCAGCACGTGGGACCGGATCTTCGCGACCAACCTGTTCGGACCCATCGCGCTCACCAGGGCGCTCCTGCCGACCATGCGCGCCGCCGGCCGCGGACGAATCGTCGTCGTCTCGAGCCAGGGCGCGGTGCGCGGTATGCCCGCGATCGCCGCGTACTCGGCGTCGAAGGGCGCTCTCGAGCGCTGGGCAGAATCTCTCGCCGGAGAAGTCGCTGCGTTCGGGTTGGGGGTGACCATCGTCGTCGCGGGGACCTTCAAGACGGACATCCTCGTGCAGACCGCCGACCACCGGAACTATCAGGGGCCGTACGCTCAGCACTACGTAGGAATCGACAAGATCGGCGACATCGTCATCAAGGCAGCGAATCGGCCCGAGCGATTCGCGCGCGTCCTCGCCAAGGCGGTCTCGGACCGGGGACCCTTCTCGCGGCGCGGGGCGGGTATCGACGCCACGATGCTCATGGTCATGAATCGGCTTCTGCCCGGATGGCTCCTTCATCACGTGATTCGTCTGGCGATGCGCCTTCCGGCACACGGAATCCTCCGCCCTCGCGGCGTGCTCCCGCAGACCAATTCGTGAGGCGAAGGGTATCCCTCGCGCGGCGCTCGAGCGAAGCGCAGCCGGATTCGACATAGAAAGGAACGAGATCATGGCTCAGCCCGACAACCGCCTGGGGCTCGATAGCTCGAACGCGAGGGACGCGCGCCCCGCCGGGACGAGCGGATCGGCTTCGCCGATCCCGCCCCCTGTCGCAAGGAGCCTGCCGCTGCTCGGCTCAGCCCCGTGGATGCTCCGCGACCCGGTTCACTTCGTGTTGGAGACCGTGCGCGAGCACGGCCCCCTCGTGCGGATCCCGCTGGGGCCCCGCACCCTGACGCTGATCTCCCATCCGGAGGACATGCGGCGCGTCCTCCACGAGGACCACGACCACTATCCGCGCGGTCGGACCATCGACCCGATCCGTCCCATGCTGCGCAACAGCTTGCCGACCAGCGACGGTCAGGCGTGGCGACGCAAGCGACGCATCATGCAGCCTGCCTTCAACCGCTCGCGCCTCAATCACCTGGTCGGGGCGATGGCCGGGGTGACGGCGCGCTACGTGGGGGCCTTCGTTCAAGGTCAACGTCTGAACGCCTCGGATCTCATGATGCGGCTCACCCGCGACGTCATCGTCGCGACGATGTTTTCCGACGAGCTGGGCGCCGATACGTCGGCCCTCGACCAGGCCCTCGCGGATCTCGAACACTACATATCGCGCTACATGTTCGTGCCCTTCCAGGTCCCGTTGTGGCTGCCGACGCCGGACAACTTCGCGTTTCGCCGCGCCATGGCGACCCTCGACCGTCTCGTCATCGGGCTCGCGACGTCGCGCCGGGCGAGCGAGAGCAAGAGGGGAGATCTACTCGACGCGCTGCTCGCCGCGCGCGACAGCGAGACGGGCGAAGCCATGCCCGATCAGGAGATTCGAGACGAACTCGTCAGCATCTTCTTCGCTGGGCACGAGACGACGGCCAACGCGTTGACCTGGGCAACGCATCTCATTTCGACCCATCCCGAGGTCTTTCGGCGTGTGCGCGAGGAGGCCGACCGCGTGCTCGGCGATCGGGTGCCGACCGCCGACGACATCCTGAAGCTCGAGTACACCGCCGCAGTCCTGCGGGAGACGATGCGGCTCTATCCGCCGGGCTGGATCACGGGGCGAATCGCCGACCGCGATGACGTGCTCCGCGGCCACTCGATCCACAAGGGCGACATGCTCGGGATCTGCCCGCTGGTCACGCACCGGCTCCCGGAGTTCTGGCCCGATCCGGACCGATTCGATCCCGAGCGCTTCGTGACTGATTCGTCCGGCGGCAACCGCGACTTCACCTATTTGCCGTTCGGCACGGGACCGCACATGTGCATCGGCACCCACTTCGCGATGATGGAGGCGGCGCTCGTCCTCACCACGATCGTGCGGAGGGGGCAGCTGGTGGTCGAGCAGCCCGAGAGTGTGCGGATGAAGTCCACCATCACCCTCCAGGTCGCGGGCGGCTTGCCCGTGAGGGTCGAGCTTCGGAAGGATACACAGTCATGATCGAATTCAAAGCCAAATAGCGATCGTCACCGGACGTGGTCGAGGGCTCGGACGTCTCTATGCGATCGAGGTTGCGCGACGCGGAGCCTCCGTCGTGGTCAACGACCTGGGGGGGAGCATGCACGGGAAAGGCGAGGACGCGAACGTCGCGGAGGGTTCTCTCGGAGATCACGCGAGCAGGTGGCGTGGCCGTGGCGTCACATCACTCGGTCGGACGGGATCTCGAACCAGCTCGGCACGTCCTGGAGCATGTTTGTGCGATCGGCGTAGAAGCTTAGCAAGCCGGCGATCGGTACGGACTCGGGGGTCGGGTCTTCGTACGACCACGCGACGTCGTTCACAACCGTGGCGCCAACCCTGGCGGACCAATAACTTGCCGCGCCCTTGTAGGGGCAATATGTCCGCGTCGGGCTTGCAACCAGCAAGTCCATGCGAACCGCGTCGCGCTTCACGTAAAGCTGGGGTGCTCGCGAGGTCTCGTAGAGCGCGAGAGTGTCCACGGTGTCGACGAGTACGACCCCGGCCAGTTCGACCCGCAACTTACGCCGGGCTCGGACGCAGTCGACGCGGTGGTAAGGGTTGCGCGGATTGCCGACGACCAGCTCTTCTTCCTCGTACCAGGCCGTGACGGCCTCCCAAGGAACACGCACGTAGCCCGGCACCGTCGGCTCCGACGACGGCGACAGATGAGGCGGCACGTCGCGTTCAGGGAACGCATACGTGGGCGGCCGGCCTGGGCGATGCACGAGTACGACGCGCTCGCTGTCGATCACCGTGCGGTCCCCGAGTGCGGCGCGAACGCGCCGCAAATGCGGTTCCACGTACACGACGCCGCCGGGAGGGGTTATGCGCGGCTCGAAGCGGCCCGCGGGATCGGGACCGAAGGGACCGCGCCCGCTCGTGAGGCTCACAATGACTTCCGCTCGTCGAGCGGTCGATCGGGTGCACGCCGGACCATCGCGTCGACGGCAAACGATGCGAGCAGGGCGCGCGCCTCGTTGTACACGCGGCACTCCGAATGCGTCATGCCGTCGCCAGCGAACGTCGAGCAATGGCGATACAGCATCCACTCGTCCGCGCGCGCGTCCGCATGAAAAGCGATCGTGATCGCATTGATCGCAGTCGATAGGGTGCGGTGTGCTTGGCTCTGTCCGATCCCGGCGTGCGGCCGCATCGCCGCGGCAATCGAGACGTGACCGGTGAACTGCGCGAGCAGGGCGGCGTGGATGCACGGATCTTCCGGCACGTCACGAAATCGGACCCATACCTCGATCAGGGGAGGCCCAACCGGCGCATGGGGATCGCCCGAGTAGGCTCCGTCGACGAAGCGGACGTCGCGACCGGTCACGGACATGTCGTGCGCCGGGCTGTCGTACGGGCCTGCGATCTCGGGCAACGGCGCGGCATGCCGTATGACGTCGGGCGCAGTGACGTCGAGAAGCATGATGCCGCTCGCGCAAAGCTTGCCTGCCTGCCGCACATGCGGAGCGAGCGTGGTGAAGCTTCGGCCGGCGGAGAGCTCTTCCAGTTCGATCTGGAGCGGCTCGGACGTGGTAGCGGCCCGCATGAACGCGATCGATGCGTGTACGACTCGTCGGCCCTTCGCGTGCCGGCCGGCCGCAACGATCGCCTGGCCAAGCATCTGGGCACCCTCCACGACGCCGCGGTGGCGGCCTGCCATCCCGTGATGCGTCACGCTGACGAATGAGCGCTCGCCGCTTGGTCGTACGTTCAGGATGTCAATCAGGTCGGCGGCATCGCCCCAGACGGGAAAACGTTTGAGCGTGTGATCTCGCTCGGGCTGGCCCGCGATCGCATCGACCAAGGCCACGCGAACGCGGGCGTGAGCATGATTGAAAACGACGTATCCTTGTGGAGGCGAAGGCAGCAACAGTTCGTCGCGAGGCGCCGGGACCTCTGCTCGAACGTCGGCGGCGGGGAAGCACAGCATGGGAGACGCGCCCTCTTGGTCGACGCGCAGCGCCGCGGACGACACGGCCACGAGCTCGTCGTCGACCCACGCGCGGGCCTCGAAGGGACAGAGGGCTGAATGGGCGGAAGTCATCCGGCGTCGGGGCAAAGGAGGTCATGGCAGCACGCTGCGTGCGTGCAATAGACGCGTACCCAAGGTTGACGTCGACGTCAAGGTCGAGACGAGACCCCGGACATGCGTTGTCGCGCCGTCAGGGGGCGCGCAAGGCGGAGCGACACAACCGCAAGACCGAGGCCCTGAGCCCGAGCTTCATGTGAGTGGGACGCCGAGGCCCAACGGGCTCCCCGCTGCTTTTGGACACGGTGTGGCGACTATCGGGTCCGGATGGTGCGTTTGCAATCGATTCCATGCAATCGGTGTAGCAACCTATCGGCCCCAAAAGTGGCCAACGAAGCGCTCTTCAGGCCAAGGTCCCGATCCTCCGGCCGGCGGCACGTGGGTGGCGCATGGCCTCAATCGCAATCGCTTGGCCCCGGCCGGCCGACGTGCGCGTGTTAACGTGTCCGTTGATAGTGAGGCGCGACCTGCAACGCGGCCATCCGACGAGGTCTTGGAGTCGTCGAGTGCACGAGGAGCGGGCGTGGGCTTCGCGGGAGATGGCCGATGGCGACGTACATCACACAGGACTGCATCAACTGCGGCGCGTGCGAGCCCGAGTGCCCGAATGAAGCCATCAGCGAGGGAAAGCGAACGTACATGATCAATCCCGACCAATGCACTGAGTGCGTCGGGTTTTATGATCACGAAGCGTGCCTCGCGGTGTGCCCGGTCGCGTGCTGCCTGCCGGATCCCGACCGCCGCGAAGAGGAGACGTCGCTGCTTCAGCGCGCGCTGCGACTCCACCCCGATGACGAAACGCTCAAGAGCCGCGTCGCCGACGGCGTCTTTCCCTCACGCTTCCAGCTGAAGTTCGAAGCTTGACGAGCATGAACTACCCGGTTCTCGAGGAGCTCGCGTCGCAGTCGAACCACGTGGTCGCGATCTGCGGTGGCGCCGTGAGCGGATCGGAGGCGGCGGCGATCTGCGCCGCGCAGGGGATCACCGCGATCGTCTTCGAACAGAACGCGCGACCCTACGGCAAGATCGAGGACGGCCTGCCGCGCTGGCACGACAAGCTGCGCGCCAAGGAGTTCAAGGCGATCGACGAGAACCTCAAGCAGCCGGGGGTGCACTTCGTGCCGCGGACCAAGCTGGGTCCGGACGTGCCCTTCGAGGAGCTCGCAAACGAGTGGGGCGTGTCGGCTGTGGTGCTCGCCAATGGGGCCTGGCGTGACCGGCCGCTGCCCGTGCCCCGAGCCGACGACTACGTCGGCAAAGGTCTCGTTTATCAGAACCCCTTCGTGCACTGGTTCAATCACTACGAAGAGCCGGGGTACGAGGGTCCTCAGTACCGCGTGACCGATGACGCCGTCGTGGTCGGCGGCGGGCTCGCGTCGATCGACCTGGTAAAGGTCATCAACCTCGAGCTCTATCGCACCGCGCTCCGGCAGCGCGGCATCGAGGTGGCCGTGGTCGAGATGGAGCATGCCGGCATCACGGGCACGCTGCAGAGGCACAAGATCGATCCCAAGAGCCTCGGCGTCAGAGGCTGCACGCTCTACTATCGGCGCCGCGTGCGCGACATGCCGATCGCGTCGCCGTGGGATACGACGCCCGAGGAGATCGCGCGGATCGAGCGCGTGCGGGAAACGATGATCAACGTCCTCCAGCAGAGATTCCGCGTGCACGTGAAGGAGTGCCATGTGCCCGTGGCCCCGGTCGTCGAGGACGGTCGCTTGGTCGGCCTCACCTTCCGCAAGAGCGAGGTGAGGGACGGCAAGGCGGTCGAAGTCGAGGGAAGCGACGTCCACGTGCGCTCTGACTTGATCGTCAGCTCCATCGGCAGCGTGCCGGCGACCATCGATGGCATCCCGATGCGCGGCGAACTCTACGACTTCTCGAGCTCGGAGACCGGGGCGTTGGCGGGTCTACCCGGCGTATTCGGCCTGGGCAACGTGCTCACTGGCAAAGGCAACATCAAGGATAGCCGCGCCAATGCCAAAGACATCAGCGATCGGCTGCTCAGTCATCACCTCGGCGTGACCAACGGCTACCGCCCGGATCTCCTGGAGGGCGCGCACCAGGCGGCCCAGGCGCAGGGGCGAGCGCTCGCCGCCAGCGTGGTTCAGCGCCCCAAGGTGCCATCGAACAAGATGCGGATCATCGCGGACGAACTGGCGCGCCGCTGGCGGGCGACCGGTTACGACGGCAACTACGTGTCCTGGATTGCGCGCCACAAGCCGGCCTGTTGACGAGTGAGATTTTCGCCTCAGACCGCTTCGAGCTCGAGGATGGCCATGTCCTGATCCACGTCGGAGCCGTCCTCTATCTTGAAGCGGACAACGCGCGCGCGCTCGGGCAACAGTTCGCCCCCGTAGGGGATCCGGTTGAAGGACTTCATGGCCTCCATGAGGCAAACGGTCGTCCCTCGATCGAGCACGTCGCCCACCTCGACGAAGAGCGGCTCGTCAGGCGAGGGGCGGAGGTAGATGCGTCCAGCCAAGGGCGCGCGGAAGACCAGACCTTCATCGTGGTCCGTCCGCGGGGGCGGGGTGTTCACCGGGCCGACGGCGTCCACGGTGTATTCGGCCTTGGTGACGCGGCTCCCTCGCTCGCAGAGCAAAACCAGATCGTGCAGCGACCAGATGCGAGAATTCTTGATGCGCCGATGTCCTGAGCCCTGGTAGGTCATCTCGACCAGGGCGACCAGCCAATCCCGCAGCTCGTGCAGATGGACGATCTCGTCCGTGTCCATCTGGCTCGCGGCTACGACCGGATCCATGTCGCCTTCGATACGGGCTTCGACGTCGGCCATGCCGCGCTCGATCGCCGCTCGCTCCGCGGGATCATCGGTCTTGATCCGGAAGTCGTCGTCGAGCTTGGTGCTGTAGCTGGCGGTCGCCAGCGTCCGTCCCTCCATCACGCTGAGCCGGGAAATGGGCGCGGAGAGCTGCACCACGGGATCGTACGGGAGGCCGGCCATCGCGTAGTAGCCGGCGCCCGATGCCTTCCGAAGCAGCACCGTGAACATGGGCACGCGGTTGGTGCTGTTGGTGTAGATCAAGCTCGATCCAAGCCCCAAGAGGCCGTGCCGCTCGGCGTCGAGCCCGATGTCGAAGCCGCCGATGTCCTGGAGCCAGATGAAGGGAATGCCATCGGCGTCGCAGGCGCGGCTGAACGCGCTGATCTTGGCGATGCCGTCGCGGTAAAGGATGCCCGCGGGCCGTTGCTGGCCGGGATGATCGGGATCAGGGAACAGGCCCTGGCGATTGATGATGAAACCGGCGTACAGGCCGCCGAGGCGGCCGATGCCGCAGATCATCTCTCGGCCCATGAGCGGCAGCACCTCCCAAAAGAGGCTCTGATCGCAGAGACGAGCCAGCACTTCCTCGGCCGGATAAGCCATGCGGTGATCGGTCGGGATGAGTCCGGAGAGCTCGGCCGTCGGAAAGGCCGGCTCGATGCCTTGGACGCCGCCGCGGTAAAAATCGGCGCCCGAACTCGGGAGTCGCCCCACCTCGGTCCGGATGCAGGCGAGCAGTGTCTCGTCATCCGGCACGCGGACGTCTGCGCAGCGGCTCTCGTGGACGTGCACTTCGGGTCCGCCGATATCGAGCGAAGTGATTCGCGTGCTCTTGGCGCCCTTGATGAGCGCGGCGCCTGCGATGACCATGTAAGCCTGCTCGGTCATGTAGACGCGATCGCTGATGATGGGCATGTAGCCGCCGCCGGCGATGCAGTCGCCGAACACGCCGGCGATCTGAGGCACACCAGCGTCGGAGAGCAGGCTGTTCATCTTGAAGATGTGCCCCGCCCCCGTCGCGCCGCCGAAGCTGCGGCGCTGCTCTGGAAGAAAGAGCCCGCTGCAGTCGACGAGGTAAATCGTCGGAATCTTCAGCTTGAGCGCCATGGCCTGGGCGCGTTGGATCTTCTCGGGAGATTGCGGCCACCAGGCACCGGACGCGACGGTATTGTCGCTGGCGATGACCATGCAGAAGCGGGCGCCGATTCGGACGAACGCGGTCACGACGCCGGCGCCGGGAGAACGGAGTCCGTCGAACGTCTCGCCGTGGTTGACCAGCGTGCCGACCTCGTAGAGCGGGCTGCCGGGATCACGCAGCCGGTCCACTCGCTCGCGGGCCGTCAGTCTGCCCTTGGCATGCACGCGCTCGACGTAGCTCTCGCCCCAGCCCGCACGCGCCTCGGCTCGGAGGGTGGAAAGCCGCTCGGAGCGCTCGGCGAGATCCTTGCGGTGGTCGGCGAAGGTGCGGTCGTCGACGACGTTCCTTCGCGGGTTGCCGATGGGTTTCAGCGGAACGCGGGCCATCGAACTAGACATCCTCCCTTTGGGACGGCCAGCCGGGGATGTCGCGGGTCGTGTATTGCCCGCTTCGGAAGGCTTCCGAGCGCAGAATCGCGAGGTGCATGGAGATCGTCGTCGCTGGGCCTTCGCAGGCGAACGCCTCGAGCGCTGCGACGGCGCGCACGATCGCTTCGGCCCGCGTTTCGCCGCGCACGATCAGCTTGCACAGGAGGCTGTCGTAGAAGGGAGGCACGACGTAGCCGGCCTCGACATGGGTGTCGACGCGCACGTCGCCGCCGGTCGCCGGCGGCTCCCAGCGTTTGATGAGGCCCGGCGTCGGGGAGAAGCCGCGCTCCGGATCCTCGGCGTTGATGCGGAACTCGATCGCATGCCCCGAAAGGTGGAGCTCGGCCTGCGTGAAGGGGAGGCGGTGGCCCGCAGCCACCCGGAGCTGTTGCTCGACGAGATCGACGCCGCTTCGCATCTCGCTGACGGTGTGCTCAACCTGGAGGCGGGTGTTCATCTCCATGAAGCGCAGCGTTCCGCCCTCGTCCAGCAAGAACTCCATCGTGCCCGCGCCGGTGTAGCCGATCTCGGCGGTGGCCCGGCACGCCGCCTCCAGCGTCCTCGCGAGCTCTTCGGGCGCGACCGTGGTGGCTGGCGATTCTTCGATCAGCTTCTGGTGGTTACGCTGCACCGTGCAGTCACGTTCGCCGAGGTGCACCACGTGGCCGTACCGGTCGGCTAGCAGTTGCACCTCGATGTGGCGGCCGCCCGAGATCAACTTCTCGAGATAGAGGCGTTCGTCGCCGAAAGCCGCCCTGGCCTCGGCCGCGGCCTCTTCGAAAGCGGTCTCGATCTCGGCGGCGGAGCGCGCTATCCGCATCCCCCTCCCGCCGCCACCGCTCTCGGCCTTGAGCAGGACCGGGTAGCCGACCTTGTCGGCGGCTCCGCGGGCGTCGTGGGCGCCATCGAGCGGCCCCTCGCTTCCGGGGATCAGGGTGAGGCCGGCCCGGGCCATCGCCCGCTTGGCGGGTGTCTTCCTGCCCATGAGATGCATCACGTGAGCTGGCGGGCCGATGAAGGTCACGCCGTGAGCCTCGCAGAGGCTGGCGAAGCGCGGATTCTCGGAGAGGAAGCCCCAGCCCGGATGAAGCGCGCTGCAGCGGCTCTCGCGTGCCGCGTTCACGACGCGCTCGAGGTCGAGGTAGCTCGACGAGGCGCGGGCGAGGCCGAGGACCACTTGCTCGTGGCCGCGGCACCAGGGCGCGTCGCGGTCGGCCTCGGACACGCCGAAGACCGTCGTGATGCCAAGCCGCTCGCAGGTGCGCCTGACGCGTGCTGCAACCTCGCCCCGGTTGGCGACGAAGACACGTCGGAAGCCCGACTGCCTACTTCCGGGGAAGTCCGATTGCCGGCGTGTAGCACTCGAAGCGATCACCGCTCGCGCCCTGCCGCGCCGCCGGGCGCGGGCACGGCTCTCGCGCCGGCCGGTCCAGTAAACCAACAGCGTTCGTTGGGACCGGAGCGGTGGACCCGGCCCGGAAGGTCACGCCGCAACAGGCGTTCGGCCAGGCGAGCAGCCTCGCACAGCCGGGTCAGGTTGGTGCCTGTCTCGACGCCGAGGCCGTGCAGCATGTAGACGAGATCCTCGGTGGCGACGTTTCCGGATGCACCCGGCGCGTAGGGGCAACCGCCGAGACCCCCGATGGACGCATCGAAGGTGCGGATCCCCATGTCCAGCCCGACCGCGAGGTTGGTCAGCGCCAACCCCCTGGTGTCGTGCAGATGCAGCGCGATGCGCTTCGTAGCAATACGGTCGAGGGCGCGCTCCACCAGCATGCGGACTGAGGCCGGCGTGGCGACGCCGATCGTATCGCCGAGCGAGACCTCGTAGCATCCGAGCTCGATGAGGCGCTCCGCCAGGCGTACCGCACGGTCGGGATCGACGGCTCCCTCGTAGGGACAACCCCAAGCCGCGGAGAGATACCCGCGCACCGAAAGCCCCTTCTCTCGGGCGGCCGGGATGAGCACCTCGAGCGTGGAGAGCATGCCCGCGATCGAGACGTTGGTGTTGCGCTGGCTGAAGGTCTCGCTTGCGCTCAGCAGAACCGCGACTTCACCGATTTCCGTGCGGCACGCCCTCTCGAGCCCCTTCGCGTTCGGGACCACGGCGCTCAGCTGCACGTTCGACCGGCGCGGAAGACGCGCGAGCAACTCTTCCCCGTCTGCCAGTTGCGGAATCCGTTTCGGAGAAACGAAGCTGGTCGCCTCGATCCGTGAAAGGCCCGCGTCCATCAGCGCGATCGCCAGTTCGACCTTTCCCTGCGTGTCGATTGCGGCGGTCTCGCTTTGAAGGCCGTCGCGCAGACCGACCTCGTACAAATCGACGCGGTCGGGCAGGTCGACCAGAAAGTGCGCGTCCTTCCCCTTTGCTCCCCTCGCGTCGCGCGCCGCAGGGGTCTCTTCGGGAGCAGGCATACTCTCTGGGCCCGTACCACGTGAGGAGGCCGTACCTCGGGGCCAAGTGCTGTCCCGAATGACCGTTCGCCGCGCGCCAAGCCCACGGCGCGGCACGATTTCGCGGGCGCCCCGGTCCAATATTGACGTCGACGTCATATTTGCTACATGGAAAGGAAAGCCTCAGCGAGAGCCCAACCATGCCGACCCGCAAATGTGACTTTCCTGTTTTCGACGCGGACAACCATTTTTACGAGACGCAGGACGCATTCACTCGGCATCTGCCGAAGCGATACGATGGGCTGATCGAGTACGTCAGCGTGCGCGGGCGCACGAAGATCGCGATCAAGGGCAACATCAGCAACTACATCCCGAACCCTACGTTCGAGGTGGTTGCGCGTCCCGGTGCCCACGAGGACTATTACAAGAACGGCAATCCGCAGCGCAAATCGTTCCGCGAGCTGACGGGGAAGCCGATACCTTGCGCCCCGGCGTTTCGCGAGCCCGAGGCTCGCCTTGAGTTGATGGACGAACTCGGCGTCGACCGCGCGCTGATGTTCCCCACGCTCGCCAGCCTGCTCGAGGAGCGATTGCGCGACGATCCGGAAGCGATCCACGCGGTTGTCCACTCGCTCAACCAGTGGATGCACGAGACCTGGTCGTTCAACTACAAGGAACGCATCTTCGCCACTCCGGTGATCTCCCTGCCGATCGTGGAGAAGGCGATCGCGGAACTCGAGTGGGTGCACGAGCACGGCGCGAAGGCGATCTTGATTCGCCCGGCCCCCGTTCCCGGTTTCCGCGGTCCGCGGACGTTCGCCTTTCCAGAGTTCGACCCCTTCTGGAAGCGAGTCGTCGAGTCCGGCGTCCTCGTCACGATGCACGCCTCCGACAGCGGCTACGCGCGCTACCAGTCCGACTGGACCGGCCCGACCGAGATGCTCCCCTTCAAGGACGACGCGTTCCGCTTGACGACGGCGACGAAGCGCCCAATCGAGGACAGCATGGCCTCGGCGGTCTGCCACGGTCTGCTCACGCGCTTCCCCAAGCTCAAGATCGCGGCCATCGAGAACGGTGGCAGCTGGGTCCCGCAACTGCTCGAGAATCTCGCCGATTCGTACAAGAAGATGCCGCAGGCGTTCGATGAGGATCCCGTCGCGGTATTCCGGCGGCAGGTCTACGTGAGCCCCTTCTTCGAGGACCACATGATCGAGCTGGTCGAAGCCCTTGGTGGCGCCAACAATATCCTGTTCGGGTCGGACTATCCGCACCCCGAGGGCCTGGCGGAGCCGACCACGTACGTCGATCACCTCCCGGCGGCCCTCGCCAAGGAGGACGTGCGCAAGATCATGGGCGGCAATCTCGGCCGGCTGATGGGCTTGGACGGGGTCGCGGCATGAATCCCGTCGCGCTGCCGGGGATAGCCGCGATGGACTTCAGCCACGTCATCTACGAAGTCGCCGACTCCATCGGCGTCATTACCCTGAACCGGCCCGAAGCCGCCAACGCGCAGAGCCGCAAGGTCCTCGAGGAGCTGGACGCCGCCTGGAACGCCGCCGCACGCGATCCTTTGGTCAAGGTGATCGTCCTCAAGTCGAACGGAAAACACTTTTCCGCGGGCCACGACATGTCGAGCACCAAGAACAGCTCCGAGCCGGTGGAGTGGCGCGCGGACGAGTACTACGACTGGGAGACGCGCCACTACCTCCACTACGCCAAGTCGTGGCGCGAGGTGCCCAAACCATCGATCGCGGCCGTCCAGGGCAAGTGCATTGCGGCGGGGTTGATGCTGTGCTGGCCATGCGATCTCATCGTGGCGGCCGACGACGCCCAGTTCTCCGACCCCGTGCTCGCCATGGGAATCTGTGGCGTGGAGCTGCACGCCCACACCTGGGAGCTCGGACCGCGCAAAGCGAAGGAACTGCTCTTCACGGGCGATGCGATCACGGCGCAGCAGGCCGAGCAACTCGGCATGGTCAACCGTGTCGTACCGCTTCAGGAGTTGGTGCCAACCGCAATGGCCCTGGCCCAGCGGATTGCTCGTCAAGATGCGTTCGCGTTGCGCATGGCCAAGCGGGCCGTCAACCACACGCTCGACATCCAAGGGTACACCAATGCCATCGATGCGATCTTCGACATGCACCACTTCGGGCATGCGAGGGCGGCGTTGGTGACGGGAGGGATCCCATCGCTCGCCGGTCTGCAGAGGATGAAGAGCGGCGGGAAGACTTGAACGGGACCCGCGTCTCGACGTCCCGGTAAGGGCTCCGACCACGGCTTGCGGCCCGTCGGCCCTGCGGCGCGCGCGTGACGGGATCCCTGCTCCGCGTTCGCGGCAGCCAGAACGCTGCACCGCGTCGGCCGGGATGAGAGCCGCGAGCGAAGGGCTGGGGAGCGAGCTGCGCATGTTTTCCGCGAAGGCCCCGCCGCAAAAGCCCAGCAATCTCGTGGCGTGCCGGTGGCCTCCGTGCCGTCGACAGTTCGCCGCCGAGTCCGCGGCAATCGCGCTCGAGCCTCCGAAGATCGCGCTGCGAACCGACCGCTTCTCTTGAGCCCGTCCGCCCGCAGGCCGCTTCAAAGCGGCCAAGCAGTTGCCATTCCGTCCTCTTGGCGGTCCGTCGATTGACGGGCCTTGAGCCGCAGTGTTAATCGATGGAGAACGACCGAACAGCACGCCAATCGACGGTACGTCAGGGCATCGCCATCGGTGCTGGCGAGCTGAAATCCACGCGCCACGGAGTGATCCCGATGAGCAGCTTCGAGGGACTCGACTTCTTCAAGGAAAAGTCGATCGTCAACGATCCGAACCCGTATTTCGAGCACCTCCGCAAGGGGGGCCCGGCCATCTCGATGCCCAAGAACAATGTCGTGGCCGTGGTCGGCTACGACGAAGCGCTCGCCATCTACCGCGACGACGAGCGCTACTCGGCGGTCAACGCCGCGACCGGTCCGTTCGGGCTGCCGGAGTTCAAGACCGATGAGGACCTCGCGGAGCAGATCAAGGAGTACCGCAGCTCGGTGCCCTACGGCGCGCTCTTGGTCACCCAGGACCCCCCGTCGCACGGTCGAACGCGAGCGCTTCTCACAGGCATGATCACGCCGAAGCGCCTCAAGGAGAACGAAGAGTTCATGGTGCGCCTGTCGGAGCGACAGATCGCCGAATTCATCGAACGCGGCTCGTTCGAGGTCGTCAGCGAGTATGCGCAGCCGTACGCGACGCTCGTGATCGCCGACCTGCTCGGCGTCCCGGAGGAGGAGCATCCCGAGTTCAAGCTGTTGATCGGTCCGGCGCCCGGGCAGCTCGACGGCAGCAGCGTCTTCGCCGGCAACAACCCGCTCGAGCAGGTCGGCATCAAGTTTTTCATGTACATCAGCGACCGGCGCGAGCAGCCGAAGAGCGACGTGCTGACGGGCCTCGCTCAAGCGAAGTACGAGGACGGCGAGATCCCCGACATCATCGAGGTGGTCACGATCGCGGCGTTCCTGTTCGGCGCGGGCCAGGACACGACGGTCCGTTTGCTCACGGCCTGCCTTCGCTACATCGCGGAGGATGCCGAGCTCCAGAAGACGCTTCGGACGCAGCGCGAGCGCATCCCCGAGTTCATCGAGGAGGTCCTGCGCTTCGAGGGTCCGGTGAAGAGCGACTTCCGCCTCACGCGGGAGCCCGTGAAGATCGGCAACCTCGACGTCCCGCGCGGCACGACGGTGATGATGCTCCTGGGCGCGGTGAACCGCGACCCGAAGAAGTTCGAGAACCCGAACGAGCTGGTGCTCGGCCGCAAGAACGTGCGGGACCACCTCGCCTTCGGCCGCGGCATTCACTCGTGCGTCGGCGCACCGCTCGCGCGTGCGGAAACGAGGACCAGTCTCGAGCGCATCTTCAGCCACACGAGCGACATTCGTATCAACGAGAAGAAGCACGGCCCGAAGGGAGCGCGTCGCTACGAGTACGAGCCGACGTTCCTGCTGCGCGGTCTGCGTGAGCTTCACCTCGAGTTCACGCGCGCGGGCTGACGCGCCTTCGCCCGAGCAGCATCAGGGAGGTTCGAATGATCAAGCTCACTTTCATCGAGGCGACCGGCGAAGAGCACGTGATCGCGGCGAAGATCGGGCAGTCGGTCATGGAGAGCGCGGTGAAGAACAACGTGCCGGGCATCGCCGCCGACTGCGGCGGCGTCCTCTCTTGCGCGACGTGCCGCGTCTACGTGAGCGACGAGTGGCGAGACAGGCTCGAGGCCCCGACGGAGATGGAAACGTCGACGATCGAGTTCTCCGAGGACGCGACGCCCGGGCTCCGCTTGTCGTGTCAGATCAAGGTGACCGAGCGCATCGACGGCCTCGTCATGCGAACGCCGGAGAGCCAACACTAAGGCTCGTCGAGGCCAGGGTCGGTATTGCACGGTGGTGATCATGACCGAGCCGACAGTTGTAATCATCGGCACCGGGCAAGCCGGTCTACAGGTTGCCGTCACGTTGCGGGAGCTGAAGTACGAAGGACGTGTTTTGCTCGTGGGCGATGAGCCTCATGCGCCGTATCGGCGGCCACCGCTCTCCAAGTCTTATCTTCTCGGCGAAGCCGAGGCCGAGGAACTCGCCCTTTCTTCGGACACGTTCTTCGCGCTGCATCGCATCGAACTGGTCAAAGGTAAGCGGGCGACCGGCATCGACCGCGCGGAGCGCGTGGTGCATCTCGCGGACGGCTCGGCCGTCGGCTACGAGCACCTCGTGCTCGCCACCGGCGCGCGCAATCGCCCGCTGAATGCACCAGGCGCGGAGCTGCGGAACGTCTTCTACCTACGCACGCTCGACGACGCGGCGGCGCTGCGGGTGAAGATGGCCACCGCGAAGAATGTCGTCGTGATCGGCGCCGGCTTCATCGGGCTCGAGTTCGCCGCCGTCGCGGGCAAGCAGGGGCTGGACGTTAGCGTGCTCGAGGCCGCGGACCGGCCGATGCCCCGCGCGGTATCGAAGACCATGTCCGCCATCTTTGCGCGCGAGTACGAGAAGCTGGGGGTGCGGCTGTCATTTGGCAGTCGCGTTGTGCGACTCCTCGGCGAGGACAGCAGCGTCTGCGGCGTCGAGACCGCCGATGGCCGCATTCTCCCAGCTGACCTGGTGGTGATCGGTATCGGTGTCCTGCCGAACGTCGAACTCGCCGCAAACTGCGAGCTGACGGTCGAAGACGGCGTTTTGGTGGACGACTTCCTGCAGACGTCCGACCCAGCCATCAGCGCGATCGGCGACGTGGCGGCGCACATGAATCGCTATGGGCATGGCCAGCGCCTTCGGCTGGAGTCGGTTCAGAACGCGTGCGATCAAGCGCGTTGCGTCGCGCGGCGCATCGTCGGGCGGCCCGCCGCGTACGACGCGGTGCCTTGGTTTTGGACCGACCAGGGCATGCTCAAGTTGCAGATGGCAGGTCTGTCGACCGCAGGGTGCCAAGAGGTCGTCCGCGGCGACACGACCGGCACCGCATGCTCGGTGTTCTTGTTCCACAACGGCAAGCTGGTCTGCGTCGAATCCCTCAATCGACCCACCGACCACATGGTCGCGCGACGGTTGCTCGCCAAGGGCGCCGCGGTCACGCCGCAGCACGCCGCCGATATGAACTTGGAGCTCAAGTCGCTGCTGTAAGAGGCCGATCTCGCTGGCACGCCCGCTCCAAGCGAGGCCAGGGGAGCCGTCTGTCCAGGCGTCGCGTACGGCGCGGGCAAGGGAAGAGAACCTCAACGCCAGCGAGCGCGAGAGCACCAGGCGGTTACTTCGACGGGTTCCGGCGAACGCGACTACTGTGGAATAGGTGCCGACTGTGCCTCTTGCTCGATGAGCGGCACGTCTGCGGGAAGAAGAAAGCCTGCCTGCTCGTCCTAGAGGCATCGGCCGAGCAAGTCGTGCGGGGTCGAGCGCACGCGCGGTCGCGAAGGCTCCCGGTCCTTCGTGAGCTACGCTGGATCGCTGGTCGCGCACACGGGTGTCTCCGCCGTCATGGTTCGCGCTCTCGTCGACGCGGTCGAGAGGGCCAGGGCCAGCCGGAACGACCTCCTGAGATCCACGCACCGCTCGCGACCGGCGGGGCTCACGGCTTCGATCCTCCGGCGCGGCCCTTCTCCGCGAGCCAGTCGAACAGATCGGCCTGCCACAAGGTGCTCGCGCCGAGCTGCGAGCGCCCGGACGCACGATCGTACACGTGGGTCCTGACGCCCCTTGCGTGAACGAGGACTCCCACTCGGGCTAGGCCCCACCGTCTGGGCCGCGAGAAAGTGCGAGTCGCTCCCTCAGAAACTCGTAGCTGGCCTGGAAGAGATCCCTGGCGAGCCGCGATCGCGGCAAGAACGCCTCGAAGCCGTGAGGGGCTCGCGGTATGAGATAGAGCGCGCTGTGGGCGCCACCGGCCCGCAGACGATCGCAATACTGACGCGCTTCGTCGAAGAACAAGTCGATGTCGCTCACGGCGATCCAGGTCGGCGGCAAGCCGCTCAGATCTTCCCTGCGGGCGGCCACCGCGTAAGGACGCGTCTCGGCCGCGCCCGGCGGCTGCGACAGGTACGCGGTCCAGCTGGCTCGGTTGCTCCTGTTGTTCCAGACGCGGTGCGCCAGCGCGTCGAGCTCTCTACGTGCAGCGGTGCGGTCGTCCAGCATGGGACTCAGCAAAGCCAGCGCCGCAGGGTGAACCCCACCGCGATCGTGAATTCGCTGGGCGAGGCACGCCGACAGTCCAGCGCCGGCGCTCTGACCGCCAATAGCGATTCGCTGCGGATCGACCCAGAGACTCCCTGCGTTCGCGAGGAACCAGAGCCACGCCTCGAGGCAGTCGTCGATGGCCGCGGGATACGGATGGTCAGGCGCCAGGCGATAGTTGACGGAGACGATGGTCAGACTCAGGTCGCGCGCATAGTCCGCACAGAACCTGTCGTCCATGCCCACTGCTCCGATCGTCATGCCGCCGCCGTGGATCCACAAAAGTCCCGCGCCCGACAAGGGGTCCGCCGGTCGATAGACCCGGACGAAGCCGTGCGTGAGCGGCCGGTCGGTGACTGTGACGTCGCCGATGGCTTTGGGTGCCCGCGCTCGCGCCATGATCCAGTTGCCGACCCGGAGAAAGAGCCCGTTGTGAAGGGGCAGCGTGGGGATGAACCGGAACTCCGTCCGAATCTCGGGATGCAGGTCGCCAAGTTTCATGGCCAATCGCGCTCGGACGTCGCCCGCTTCGCAGGAGTTCGCGAATCGCGGCTAACCGTATTCGTGGACCGCACCAATCGCAAGAGCCAGGTCTTCGGTTCGCGAACCGGTCCACCGCGGGTGGCCGCATACGGCATGTAGTTGGCCCGTCCCGAAGAAGATCCCCCGCGTAGACTACGTCGGCCGACGAGAACGCCGAGGAGCTGCAGAAATGGCTGATGACACGATGCTGGCGTCGAATGCTGCGCGGGTCGCCGCGCCGCGCCGCGCAGGCATCATCCAGATCGCATGGCAGTTCCTGACCAAGGGCAGCTTGCAGTTCTTCATGGATCAGTGGCGCGCCCAGGGTGACCTGCCCTGGCTGCTGATGGGCCGAAGCAAGCTGCTCCTCGTCATCCATCCCGATCACGTGCGTCACGTCCTGGTCACCGGCCGCCAGGGCTTCGAAAAGTTGGAGACCTGGGAGAGCTCGCGTCAGTTCCTGCTGGGTGACGGTCTGATCGCGAGCACCGGCGAGCTGTGGAAGCGGCAGCGTCGGTTGATGGCGACCTTCTTCACTCCGCGCAGTATCGAGCAGTACTACCCCGTCATCCTCGCTGCCACGGAGGCGACCGCGCAGCGTTGGGCTTCGCTCGCCGCATCCGGGCAACCGATCGACATGGTCAACGAGATGAAGCGGGTGACCGCGAGCATCATCCTGCGATCGATGTTCGGGCTCGACATCAGCGAGGAGCGGCTGCACGCGCTCGAAGGCGACGTCGAGACGATGATCATGTTCGTGTATCGGCGCGAGCTACTGCCGGTGAAGCCGCCGATGTGGGCGCCACTCCCGAACATTCGCAAGTACAAAGCTGCGCGAGCGAGCGTGCATGCCCTCATCACCGAGGTGATCGCGCGGCGCAGGGCCCTACCGCTCGACACCTGGCCCAACGATCTGCTGAGCAAGCTGATGCTGGCGCGCGACGAAGAGACGGGCGAGACGATGACCGACATGCTCGTCCACGACGAGGCCATCGGTATCTTCATCGCGGGCCATGAGACGACGGCGAACACGATGGCCTTCTTGTGGTACGCGCTCGACTCCAATCCCGACGTCGCTGCGCGCCTTCACGCGGAGCTCGACGCGGTCGTGCCGCCGAACGAGCCTCCGACACTCGAGCACCTCAAACGCCTTCCCTACACGCTGCGCACGATCAAAGAGGTGCTGCGCCTGTACCCGCCGAGCCCGGCGCAGCCGCGCGACCCGACCAGCGACCAGATCGTGGGCGACATGCGCGTGTCACCCGGGACCTACACGTTGCTCTTCTCTTACGCCACGCACCGGCACCCCGAGTTCTGGGACGAGCCGGAGCAATTCGATCCCGATCGTTTTACGCCCGAGCGCGAGGCTGTTCGCCATCCCTTCGCCTACTTTCCGTTCGGCGGCGGCCAGAGGGTTTGCCTCGGCAACAGCTTTGCCATCCTCGAAGCGCACATCCTCACGGCGCTGCTCGCGCGACGCTTCAACGCGCAGCTCAGCGGCCGTGAGCCTCCGCGCATCGCCATGGGAGGCACGCTGAAGATGAGCAACGGCCTGCCCATGTGGATTGCTTCGCGGAGCTGAGGTTCTGCCAGGCGCTGGCCCGATCGCAAGCCACGACCGCGCCACGCAATACATAGCCGCGCAGCATCGGATGCCACGTCCTATCCGGGTCTGCACCCTGATCTGCACGAGACCGGGGATGGGCATGCGCGGCTGCGCACGATCAGTTCCACTTCGGGTCGGTCGCTGCCCCGCACTGTGTGGAGCAGCCCACGGTGGAGGACTGCACGGTGCCTGGGTTCGGTCCCGAGTATTGCCAGCAGCGGCACGTCGAGAACGCCACGCTGCACACCGCGTACGTGATGGTCCCAGCGCACGAGTTCGCGCTTTGGGCGCACTGGGTGCTGTTGTTCGTGAACGCGGTGCAAGCCTCCATCGCTTGCGTCTGATTGTACGTGCCGAGCGCCGCACAGTCGTAGAAGCTCATTCCTTCACCGTTGGAGTGAACTACCTGGCAGGCGCCGGAACAACAGCCGGGCGTGGCGCACTCGCATCCATCGGTGTCCGGCGCGGTGCTCGCGTTGCAGTCCACCCGTCCCGAATGGCACGCGTAGCTACACGCCGTCCCGCTGCACGAGGGCGCCCCCGTCGTCGTGTCGCACCTCCGTCCGCAGGCGCCGCAGCTCGTGACGGACGCCAGCGCCGTCTCGCAACCGTCGGTGTCCGGACGGGTCGTATCGCAGTCCGCCCACCCGTCGGCGCAGCGCGCAAAAGCGCACGTGCTGCCGTTGCAGGTCGCGCCGGCGCTGTGCGCCGTATCGCAGGCCTCACCGCATCCCGAGCAGTTCGAGGGGGTGCTGAGCGAGGTCTCGCAGCCGTCCGTATCCGGAGGTGCCGTGTCGCAATTGGCCCACCCGGCTACGCAGCTGGCGTACGCGCAGGTCGTTCCGGTGCAACTGAGCCCGACACTATGGGTCGTGTCGCAGGCGACGCCACAGGCGCCGCAGTTCAGGACGGATACCGTGTCGCCGCAGTCTTCCTCTGCATCGTCGCTGCCGCGTGCATCGCCGCGGTCCGCGGCATCGGTCAAGGTCCCGGTACCGGCGCGGGCGTCGGCGGTGGCAGTCGCGTCCGCCGCGTCGGCCACGTCACCCGTGGCGGCCGCACTGCCGTCGACACTCCCCTCGACCTCGGAATAGCGGTTCAGCCCTGTAATGGCGGCGCACGCCACGAGCATCCCGAAGGCCGCGTCGACCACCAGGACGCGAAGTGCCGCTCTCAGTCCTCGCGCCATCGAACCCCCCCGTCGTGCAGGAGGAGCTGCATCTCAGGTGCTCGGACTCTACGGAATGAAAGGCTCCGCCAGGCGGCCAAGTACACACAGTTCTGGCCAGTCTCGTGTGCGCGGTCATGCAACACCGCGTCATGGGCCACGATGTCGCGTCAGAGCGGCTGGTTCGGCACGCCTTCGAACAGCGGCTCGGTCGGCCCCGCGGTCTGCATGTGGAGCACCTTGGTGAGCAGGTGGGGCGCGAACACCGAAAGATAGACGGCGTGGCCGATGACGATGACGGCCGCGATCGAGAGCACGGAAGAACCTAGCCGCGTCTTCGCCTTCGAGTCGGCCCACGCTTCGACGAGCGAGCGTCCGAGCGAATCGGTGCGCCCGAGGAGATACGCGAAGACCATGATCTGCATGCCCATCGCCAGCGAATCGTAGAGCGGATACTGGTTCTTCGTTCCCTCCCGGATCGCGAGTCCCTCGATCACGCGGCCATAATAGAACACGCCGAGCTGGGCCCCGAGGATCGCGTTGAACAGGAACGCCCACAGGGTGCCGACGACGAGGCCTGCGGTGAGCAAGGTCGTCGGCCTGGGCAACGTGAATTGCTTGATGAGCCAGTGCCCGAGCGAGACGCCGATGACCGTGGGAAGCACGAAGTAGGCGATGTAGCCAGATGTAGCCCGGAGGGACCGCCGCCGGCAGGCCGCCCCCCCATGTCATGTTGAGCGGCCACGAGGACGGCATGCGCGGAATCGCGGGCGGGAACTGCGCATACACTGCCCAATCGTAGGGAGCCTCGAGCCAGGAAAAGGAGATCGCGGAGATGCACAGCAAGAGAAGCGCGTGCGGGCGAGCACGACGGTAGCTCAAAAACGAGCCAGCAGCCGTGAACGCGACACCACCCACGTACGCGAAGCTGAGGGCCAGCTTCAAGATCGGGTTCAGCTCGGACACTCGTTCTCCCCCTCGCCCGAGGCGCCACGTGCCTCCGGGTCGTATCGCAAGGGGGCCTGTCCGGAGATCCGATTACCAACGAAGCGAAACATGGACCGTCTAGCACTACTGCCGGAGTCTGACGTTCGGGCGTGAAGTTGCGTGGGCATGATGGCAGT
>ODAK010001517.1_pt1 | contig 25258 bp, 28 predicted proteins | sample 1539591 | NCBI WGS metagenome assembly ODAK01 (sample SAMEA3539303, study PRJEB22396) | soil metagenome | biome: tundra; feature: field; material: soil | place: USA | collected 2010-05 | depth 0.15 m
TGAGCCGCCGGACCAGCCTGACCCCGCGCGGCTCCCGTCCGCGCGAGCCTGCACCCAAACCGGTTGATACCCATGTATCGTGCTGTGCCGTACGAGAGGTGGGATCAGGTTGGGCAGGCTCAGGAGCACCATCTACGCCCGCATGGAGGAGATGAGCTTCCGGTCGGGTGCCGCCGTGGGCGCCGGAACGCTCGCCGCCGCCGGGACCGCGACCGCGCTGGCGGTCACGTTGACCGGCCACAGCGCCGCCGCCACGAGCGCGCCCGGCCCGACCGCGCGCTCCGCGCCCGCGCTCTCCGCGCCGTCGGCCGTCACGCCTTCAGTCACCCCTTCAGTCGCCCCGTCTCCCACGCCGGTCACGCGATCGTCGCCGACCGCGTCGCCCCAGGGTTATCAGCCGGTCTCGTGGGCCGCGGCGGTGACGACCCCGCAGGCAACTCCGCAGGCAACTCCGCAGCCGGCCGTCCGGCTTGGCCCTCCGCGTCGTCCGCGCCTGAGGTTCCATCCGGCCAGCATGGACATGGGCGAGCCCATTCCCCTGGCCCACCCCTTCGGCGGGAAACCCCGCCGTGTTGCCTAGACTGGCCACTCACCCCGCGGGCTGATCCCGCGGCCGGAGCACCGGCCGCTGATCACGCCCCGGCGAGACCGCCGTCTGGCGGCTGGCCCGCTGGCGTCCGGCCGCCTGGCGGTATGTTCGCGTCGAGCAGCGCAGTCGAGCCGGCCGGGCGGGTGACCGCGTCCTTCGTCCGCTCCCGCAGGCGGTCGAGTGCCTCGCCGTCGCCGAGCGGGACGGTGGCCTCCAGGCGGGTGCTGGCCTGCACCTCGGGCAGGTCCATGACCGCGTCGACCAGGCTCGCCCGGCTGCCCGGGGTGATGTGCCCGGAGGAGGCGTGCAGCCAGGTCCTGGCGGTCCCCTCGGCGCCCTTGGCCGTGGTCACCTCGGCCGCCGCGATCGTCCGATCTCCATCTCTGACTTCGACGTGCCGGGGCGCGTCAGGATTGGTCATGGAAGCCTCCAGGGGCCGCAGGTCTGGTTATGGCCTTGCCCGGGAAGGCCCGGGATGAAACAGGTTCACCGGCCTCAGCTGGCCCGGCGGTAAGCGCGGACCGCGAGCGGCAGGAACACCACGAAGATCCCGGCCAGCCAGACCAGGCTCTTCCACAACTCCGGCTCAAGCGGGCCGCCCCGGGCCAGCGCGCGCATGGTGTTGATGACGTAGGTGACCGGCTGGTTGTTGGCGAAGGCCTGCAGCCATCCCGGCATGGTCGGGATCGGCACGAACGCCGAGGACAGGAACGTGAGCGGAAACAGCCAGATCAGGCCGAACGCCTGTACCGATTCCTCGTCCCCGATGGCCAGGCCGGTATAGGCGGAGATGCAGCACATCGCCAGGCCGAACACGGTGGCCAGCACGACCATGGCGATGGCCGGCCCGATGCCGTTGCTGAACCGGAAGCCGACCGCGTAACCCACCGCGACGAGGACCAGGATGGTCACGAGCATCCGCCCGGTGTCGGCGACCAGCCGCCCGGCCAGTACCGCCGAGCGGGCCATCGGCATCGACCGCAGCCGGTCGATCACGCCCTTCTTCAGCTCCTGCGCTAGGGCGATGGCCGTGCCAAACGTGGCGAACGCCGCGCTCTGTCCGATGATGCCCGGCATCAGGAAGTTGACGTAGCCGCCCGGAGCTTTCACCGGAATCGCGCCGCCGAAGACGTACCTGAACAGCAGGACGAACATCACCGGCTGGATCACGGTGAACATCAGGTAGGCGGGGACCCGCATCCAGACCAGCAGGTTGCGCCGGGTGATGGTGAGCGTGTCCGTCACCGCCCAGCCGAACCGGACGCGCAGGCCGGGCGCGTTCGCCGGGCCCGGACGCGCAGCCACCGCGGTCATGATGGGGTCCTTTCCATCTCTTTGCCGCTTCGATGCCGGCCGCGAGGCCCGCGGCGGCGTCCCCGCGGCTCCTCGTCCTCGGCGGCATGCCCGGTCAAGGCCAGGAACACGTCATCGAGCGAAGGCCGGCGCAACGCCAGATCGCGGGTTTCGATCCCCGCGGCGTCCAGCGCGCGCACCGCCTCGATCAGCGCCTCCGAGCCGCGGCCGCCGACCCCGACGCCGACCACGCCGGTTTCCTGGTCGACGTGCGGCTCCCCACCCGCCTCCCCTGCCCCCTCCATGATCGTGGCGATGGCCGCGGCGGCATCGCCGATCCGCCTGCGGTCAGGCACCGTGAACTCCACCACGTCGCCGCCGACCCTGGCCTTCAGCTGTTCGGATGTGCCCGCGGCGATGACCAGGCCGTGATCGATGACGACGATCTCGTCGGCGAGTTCGTCGGCTTCGTCAAGGTACTGAGTGGTCAGCAGGAGCGTGGTCCCGTCGGCCACCAGCGACCTGATGATCTCCCACATGCCCAGCCGCGACCGGGGGTCCAGGCCGGAGGTCGGCTCGTCGAGGAACAGCACCTTCGGCTGGCCGACCAGGCTGGCGGCCAGGTCCAGGCGCCGCTGCATGCCGCCCGAGTAGTTCTTCGCCGAGCGGTCGGCGGCGTCGGCCAGATCGAACTGCTCGAGCAGTTCGGCGGCCCGGCCGCGCGCCCGCGGCCAGCTCAGATGGTAAAGCCGCCCGATGATCTCCAGGTTCTCCCGGCCCGTCAGCTCCTCCTGGATAGCGGCTGACTGCCCGGCCAGCCCGATCGACCGGCGGACCGCGGCCGCGTCCCGCACCACGTCGTAGCCTTCCACCATGGCCCGCCCGCCGTCGGGGCGCATCAGCGTGGTCAGGATGCGCACCGCGGTCGTCTTGCCCGCGCCGTTGGGACCGAGCACGCCCAGGACCGTCCCTCGCGGCACCGACAGGTCGATACCACGCAGCGCCTTGACCTCACCGAACGATTTGGTCAAGCCCTCCACGAGGATGGCCGGCCCCCCTGCGACCCCGCTGACCTGTGACATATGTCCCTCCTGAACCCGCTAGCGCCCCGTGCCATGAAACTACAGCCAACGCGGCGAGCCGGCGAACCTAAATAGCGGCGGCGTCTACGGCATGATTGACCACGTTGGCCGCGGGCAGGCACTGGCGGGTGCCTGCCGGGTAGGGTGCGGAGTCATCCGCATAAGTCCGCACTAAGGGAGAGGGGCTGAGACCGTTGCCTGACGAGACTCGCCACGAGTCCGCTGATCTTGAGGATTACTCGGTGCAGGAGCCGTCGGACTCGCTGACCGGCGACCCGGGCGACCCGGGCGGGGACCCCTTGGACCGGGGTGTCGCTCCGCCGGAGCGGTGGTCGGCCGGGATGAGGTTCGGCGTCACGGCGGATGAGCAGGAGGCGGGGGAATCCCTCGATCAGCTGCTCTCAGAAGAGGAGCCTGATCCGGCCCTGGACGTCGACGGGCTCTTGCTCGACGACGGCCCTGATCCCCGGGCGGGCCGGCTGGTGGCACAGGACGAGGGAGCCCACCCGGACGTCGAGGCCGGTCTGGTCGCGCATGACGTCGGTATCGATGGCGGAGCGGCCACCGCGGAAGAGGCGGCGGTCCACGTGGTAGAAGACGACGACACCGACATCCGGTCCGGCGACTGACGGCCACGGAAAACACGGCCCCAGAGGAACCGGAGAAGTAAAGGACAGAGATCCTTGAGGTGGAGTCCCTAGGCTCAGGATGTGAATGCATGCGGTCGCCTCGCCTGGACGGGCGAGGCCGTGGTGAGGGGGAAGACACATGCTGCCGGTTGCCGAGCTGCACATTCACATCGAGGGCACGCTTGAGCCCGAGCTGCTGGTCAAGCTCGCGGCACGAAATGGCACCTGGATGCCGGTGCTGGACGTCGAGGAACTGCGTGCCCAGTACACGTTCGACAGCCTGCAGTCCTTTCTCGACCTGCACTACGGGAACCTGCGCGTGCTGAAGATCGAGCAGGACTTCTACGACCTGGCCAGCACCTACATGACCCGTGCCGCGGCGGCAGGGGTGCGCCGGGCCGAGATCTTCTTCGACCCGCAGACCCACCTGGCCAACGGGGTTCCGCTCGAAGAGGTCTTCGGCGGGTTGACCGCCGCGCTGACCGAGGGGGCCAAGGAGCACGGCATCTCCGCCGACCTGATCCTGTGCTTCCTGCGCCACCTGGGGCCCGAGGCCGCCGACGCGGTGCTGCGGGCCTCGCTTCCGTTCCGCGACAGCTTCATCGGCGTCGGGCTCGACTCGACCGAGCTCGGTCACCCGCCGGCCCTGTTCGCCGGGGTGTATCAGATAGCGGCGGCCGAAGGGCTCCGGCTGGTCGCGCACGCGGGCGAGGAGGGCGGTCCTGACTACGTGCGCGGCGCGCTTGACCAGCTCCACGTGGAGCGCGTCGACCACGGGGTGCGGTCCATGGAAGACCCCGAGCTGGTGGCCAGGCTGCGCGACGAGCAGGTCGCGCTGACCGTGTGCCCGCTGTCGAACGTGGCGCTCCGCGTGGTCCCCGCGCTCAGCGAGCACATGCTGCCCGGCATGCTGGAGGCCGGCCTGCTCGCGACCGTGAACAGCGACGATCCTGCGTACTTCGGCGGGTACGTGGACGACAACATGGCCGCGGTGCAGCGGGAGTTCGGGTTCGGCGACGAGCAGCTGGCCCGGCTGGCGCGCAACTCCTTCGACGCGTGCTTCGCCCCCGAGGCGGACAAGCAGCGGTGGAAGGCCGAGGTCGACAGCTGGCTGGCCGCGCGGGCCACGGCAGGCATCCAGGCGAGCTAGAGCCCGTCCAGGAACCTGGCCACGATCGGGCCGCAGGTGGGGCCGCCGTTCCCGCCGGAATCCACCACCAGCGCCGCGAAGGCGACGTTGCCCTTGAAGCCCATCAGCCAGGCGTCGATCTTGAGCGGTTTGCTCGTCCCGTACTCGGCGGTCCCGGTCTTGGCGTAAGTGCCGGCCGGCAGGCCCTGCCCGGCCGCGGTGCCCCGCGCCACCACCGAGGCCATCATCTCGTGCAGGTCCCGGACGACCGCCGCGGACAGCTGCCCGGTCCCCGCCGCGGCCGGGCTCCCCACCACTAGGCGCGGCGTTCGCACGGTCCCGGTATCGGCCGCTGCGGCGACCATTGCCATGCCCAGCGGCGAGACCAGGACCCGGCCCTGCCCGATGGCGGTGGCGGCCAGGTCGGCCGCATCCGACGGCGAGGGGACCGAGCCGCCGAACGCCGTCAGCCCGATCGGCAGGGATTTGCCCAGCCCGAACATCGCCGCCGTCGACGGGAAGGCCGAGGCGGTCAGGTGGCCGGCGGCGAGGTTGATGAAGGCGGTGTTGCACGACTCGGTGAAGGCTTGCAGCATGGTGCTGACCGGCGCCTCGCTCTCGGCGTTGTGGAACACCTCGCCGTCGACCGTGGCCGTACTGGGGCAGCTGGCCGCCGACTGCGGGCCGAACCCCCGGTTGATCAGCGCGGTCGACGTGATGACCTTGAAGGTCGAGCCGGGCGGGAAGCCGCCGTCGATGGCCTGGTCGAAACCGCCGGCGTTGACCGACACCGCCGCGAGCACGTCCCCGGTGGAGACGTCCAGCGCGACCAGCGCGGCACTCTTCTTCTCCCCGGCCAGCGCCGCCTCAGCCGCCCGCTGCACGGACTCCCTGATCGTGGTGCTGACCGCGGTGCCTGGGTGCGCCGGCAGCGTGGTGACGGTGGCCACCTGGGCGCCGTTCTTGGTCACCACGGCGACGGTGGCGCCAGGCGTGCCGGCCAGCCGGCGCTCGTCGGCCTGCTCAAGCCCGGTCTGGCCGACGACGCTCTGCGCGCTGTAGGGCGTGCCGAGCTGGCCCAGTTCCTGGGCGGTCACCGGCCCGACCGTGCCGACCACACCGGAGGTCAGGCCGGGCGTCGCGGCGGTCAGCGCGGTGCTGGACTGGAACACCGTCCCCGGGATCGGGTAGATGGCCGGCGCGAGCTGGTTGTAACGCGACCGGGACACGGTGAAGACCGGCTCGAAGAACGTCGGGCGGGCCTTGGCGGCGGTGATCGCGCTGCTCGCCTGCTGCGCGGTAGCACCCGCGGTGACCAGCGCGGACGCCAGCGACGCCGCGCTCTTAACCCTGGCCCCCTCTACCCCGATCGTGACTACAGGCCCCTGGGTGGTGAGCGGGGTGCCGCCCGCGCCGAGAATCGGCGCGCGGGCCGGCCACCTCACCCGCAGCGAGAGCTGATCGCCCGGCCGCAGCTGCGGCGTGATCGTGGCTGGTGACCACTGGACCAGCCATTTTCCCTGCTGCTGCACCAGATGCAGGGTGGAGGAGAAGGTGATGGCGCCCAGCCCGGTCAGCGTGAGCCGCTCGGTGATCGGCTCGCTGGCCGCCGTTCCGTATGTCGCCATGGTGCCCGCGGTGATGCTGGCCTGGCGCACCGACAAGGTGCTGAACGCCGCCTGGTTCACCGAGGTGAAATCGGCCGGCGGACCGTCGGTCAGCGCACGCATCGCGGTCCAGTCCTGCCTGCCCCAGTCGGCCAGGTACGCGCTCGCGGTCGGCTGCGGCCTGGGTGAGCTGCTGCACGCGCTCAGCGGGGCCACGATCAGCGTGATGGCCAGGACGGCGGGCGGCAGGTACCGCCGCGGTGGGCTCATGCCCAGCAAGGGTACGCACCCGCGCATAGCCCCCGACGGCTAATGCGCAGCAGGGATCAGGGACGCCCTGCGTAATGTCGGTGCCCTCCGCTAAGGTCCGGGCCATGCGATTGCTGCACACCTCGGACTGGCACCTCGGACGGTCACTGCACCGCGCTGATCTCCGGGCGGCGCAGTCGGCCTTCCTCGATCACCTGGTAGAGACAGTACGCGCGGAGCAGGTGGACGCGGTGCTGGTCGCCGGGGACATCTATGACCGCGCCGTGCCGCCGGTGGACGCCGTCGAGCTGTGCGAGGACGCCCTGCTCCGGCTGCACGATGCCGGGGCGCGGATCGTGCTGATCAGCGGCAATCACGATTCGGCCCGGCGGCTCGGGTTCGGCAGCGGTTTGCTGGACCAGGCGGGCGTGCACCTGCGCACGCGGCCAAGCGCGCTGGCCCGCCCGGTCCTGCTGGAAGACGCGCACGGCCCGGTGGCCGTGTACGGGGTTCCGTACCTGGAGCCGGACGCCGTCCGCAACGACCTCCCCCAAGCGCAGGACGCCGGGGACGCCGGGATACCGCGCGGGCACGCCGGGGTGCTCGGCCACGCGGTCAGGTGCATCCGCGCCGACGCCGACCGGCGCCGCGTGCCCCGCCGCGTGGTGCTGGCTCATGGCTGGGTGGCCGGGGGAGCGGCCAGCGAGTCCGAGCGTGACATCACCGTCGGCGGGATCGGCCAGGTGCCCGCGGACCTGTTCGGCGGGTTCAGCTACGTGGCGCTTGGCCACCTGCACGGCCAGCAGACGATCGCCGGGCACCTGCGCTACAGCGGCTCGCCGCTGCCGTACTCGTTTTCCGAGGCCGCCCACCATAAGGGCAGCTGGCTGGTCGAGCTGGACGAGGACGGGACGGCCCGGGCCGAGCGGGTGCCCGCGCCGGTCTACCGGCGGCTGAGCGTGCTCCGCGGCCGGCTGCCCGACCTGCTCGGCTCGGCCGCCTTCGCCAGCTACGAGGACGACTTCGTGTCGGTCACCCTCACCGACCCGAGCCGTCCCGAGGGCGCCATGGACGCCTTGCGCGCCCGGTTCCCGCACGTCCTGGTGCTCACCTTCGAACCCGAGGGCGCCGCGCCCGACCAGCGCGGGTACCGGGCCAGGGTCGCCGGGCGTGACGACCTGGCCATCGCGGCCGAGTTCGTCACCCACGTCAGGAACGATCCGGCCTCAGCGGCCGAGCAGCGGTTGCTCGCCGAGGCGTTCGAGGCCGTCCGGATCGGAACGGAGGCGGACGCCTGATGCGCCCGCACCGGCTCCGCATCACCGCGTTCGGCGCGTTCGGCGGCACGGTCGAGGTCTGCTTCGATGACCTGGCCTCCTCCGGCTTGTTCCTGCTGCACGGGGAGACCGGCGCGGGCAAGACGACGCTGCTTGACGCCATCGGGTTCGCCCTGTACGGCCGGGTCCCTGGTGAGCGCGGCAAGGCCAGGCGGCTTCGCTCCGACCACGCGGCGGCGGGTACGCCGACCGAGGTGCAGCTCGAGGCGACCCTGGGCGGGCGGCGGATGCGCGTCACCCGCAAGCCGGAGCAGGAACGCCAGAAGCTGCGCGGCCACGGCACCACCACCGAGCAGGCGAAGGTCCTGCTCGAGGAGTTCACCGGGGCTTCCTGGCAGGCCGTCTCCACCCGGGCCGGGGAGGCCGATGACGAAATCAAGGACCTGATGGGGATGTCCGCCGACCAGTTCTTCCAGGTCGTGCTGCTGCCGCAGGGCCAGTTCGCGCAGTTCCTGCACGCCGACGCCGTTGACCGGGCCAATCTGCTGCAGAAGCTGTTCGGCACGGACCGGTTCCGCGCCGTGGAGGATTGGCTGGCCGGCCGGCGCCGCACCACGGCGCGTGACGTGGAAACCGCCGAGCAGGGCATCACCACCCTGGTCGCCAAGGTCACCCAGGCGGCCGGCCTGGCCGACGAGCCCGCGCGGCCCGACGCCGCCTGGGCGGCGGATCTGGCCCAGCTCGCCGCCGCCGAAGCGGTCGCCTGCGCCAGCCAGGTCCGCGCCTACCGCACCGAGCTCGACCAGGCCCAGGACCGCCAGCGCGACGCCGAGCGGCTGGCCGACCGTCAGCGCAGACGCTCCGACGCGCTGCGGACCCGCGACCAGCTCGCCCTGGCCGCCGCCGGTATCGAGGCGCTCAGCCGGGAGCTGAGCGCCGCCGTCCGGGCCGCCGAGGTCACCCCCACCCTGGCCGAGGCCGAGCGGACCGCCGACGCGCTGATCCAGGCCCGCGCCGCCGAGGCACAGGCCCGGGACGTGGCAGCCGCGGACCCGGGCGCCGCCGCCGCCGAGCTGCGGGCCCACGGCCAGGAACACGTCACCACGTTCGGCCGGCTGGAAGCGCTGCGGTCCCTGTCCGAGCAGGCCGCCGCCGAGGACCACGCCGCCGCCGCAGCCCGTGACGCCGCGGCCACGCTGGCCGCCCAGGTCGACTCGGTCGGCCGGCAGGCCGCCGCCCAGCGCGAGCAGCGCCCCGAGCTGTGCCGCCAGCGTGAGGCGGCCCGCGAAGCCGGCGAACGGCTGCCCGGCGTCCAGGCCGAGACGGAGCGGTACCGCCAGGCCGCCGAGGACACCGCCAAGCTAATCCAGGCCCGCACCGACGTCGCCCGTCAGTCCGAGGCCTACGTGGCCGCGAAGATAGAACACGCCGACCTCCTGACCGAGGCGGCCCGGCTGCGCCTGGCGCGCATCGACGGGATGCGCGCCGAACTTGCCGCCGCCCTGGTCGACGGCGCCCCGTGCCCGGTCTGCGGCTCGCTCGATCATCCGGAGCTGTGCGAGCTCCAGGGCGAGCGGGTGACGCGCGAGCAGGAAGAGGCGGCGGACTCCGATGCGGCGATTGCCTCGGATCGGGCCGAAACGATCGGGGCCCGGCTGGCCGCCGCCGACGTGCTCGTGGCGGACCTTTCCGTCCGGCTCGAAGACGCCGGATTCACGGTGGCCGCCGACCTCGCCTCGCTGCGGGCCGACGCGAAGCGGCTCACCGCCACCTCCGGCGAACTCCAGGCCGAAGCCGCCCAGCTGGCCGCCATCCGGCAGCCCGATCTCCAGGCCGCGCTCGATGCCCTCGACCAGTCCATCGCCGCGACCGGCAAGCGGCTGGTCGAGCTGACTGACCAGCACAGCTACGAGCTGCGCCAGGCCGAAGCGGCCGATCAGCGGGCCGCCAGGCACCGGCAGGCGCTGGCCGCCCAGCTCGGCGACGCGCCCGACCTGGACACCGCGCTGGCCCGCGAACGCGTCGCGGCCGACGCGCTGACCGATGCCGCCGATGCCGCCGATGCCGCCGCCCGTGCCCAGGCCGACGCCGGGCGCGCGGCCGGCCTGGCCGACCAGGCCGCCGCCGGGGCCGGCTTCGCGGACACCGGCGAAGCCCGCCAGGCCCGCCGGGACCCCGGCTGGCGGACCGCGAGCGACCGGGACATCCGCGACCACGAAGCCAGCACAACGGCGGTCGCCGAGCTGCTGACCGACCCCGAACTCGACGTGCCTCTCGATCCCCCCGCCGACGTGCCCGGCACCAAGGTCGCGGTCGAGGCTGCGCGCAAGCAGCACGACGACGCGGTGGGCGCCCGCGACCGCGCCCAGCACAAGGCCGAGCAGCTGGCCGGCCTCGCCCCCCAGCTGGCCGCGCGGCTGCGCGAGCTCGAGCCGCTCGCGGACCGGGCCGAGCAGGCCCGCAGGCTCGCCGACCTGGCCGCCGGCGGCGGCGCCAACACGCTGCGCATGACCCTGTCCTCGTTCGTGCTCGCCGCCCGGCTGGAGGAGGTCGCGGCCGCGGCCAGCGAGCGGCTGCTGAAGATGACCTCGGGCCGGTATTCGCTGGTGCACACCGACGCGCGCCGCGGTGCCGGCCGGTCCGGGCTCGGCCTGCTCGCCTGCGACACCTGGACCGGGGTGGACCGCGATACCAGCACGCTGTCCGGCGGCGAGACGTTCCTGGCCAGCCTGGCCCTGGCCCTCGGCCTGGCCGACGTCGTCACCGCCGAGGCGGGCGGCACCCGGATCGAGGCGCTGTTCGTCGACGAGGGCTTCGGCAGCCTGGACGAGGACACCCTGGAAGAGGTGATGACCGTGCTGGACGGCCTGCGCGAAGGCGGCCGGATGGTCGGCATCGTCAGCCACGTCGCTGAGCTCAGGCAGCGCATCCCGGCCCAGGTCCGCGTGCACAAGGGCCAGTCCGGCAGCCACCTGACCGTCCGTAACCAGCGCGGCTAGAGAACCTTTTTGGCCGAACGGACCGTGCTGCTTGCCCCCGGCCACCGGCACGGTGCGCGCGCTGGCCGGCTCCCCGGCCGTGACCATCGCCAATGAAGACCACCCAGGTGACGTGCTGCTCGTCCCTGGCTACGGCGGGAGCATGACCGCGCTCGACGTCCTCGCCGCCCGGATCAGGTCCGCGGGCCGGGCCGCGACCGTGGTTCCGCTGGCCGGCGACGGCACCGGTGACCTGCAGGTCCAGGCGAACGTGCTGAACGGCTAGGTGAACCAGTCGCTGGTGGCAGGCTCAGGTCCGGTGACCGTGATCGGCTACTCGGCCGGAGGCGTCGTGGCCTGGCTGTGGGACGTCGACTACGGCGGCGCGCGGAAGGCCCAGCAGATCATCACCCTTGGTTCCCCGTTGCATGGCGCTGACCTGGCCGCCCTGGGTCAGGCCTTCGTGCCGAGCGCATGCCCGGCCGCGTGCCAGGAGCTGGTGCCGGGCAGTGCCATGCTGTCCCGGCTGCAGCAGACCGCCTCGGCCACCCGCCCGCCGTGGCTGTCCCTGTGGACGACCGACGACCAGGTGGTGCAGCCGCCCGACTCGGCCCGGCTGCCCGGCGCGGACCCGGCCTGGTCGCACCCCAGCCGTCGCAGTGCCAATCGCTGCGCGCCCTCGGCGGTTAACGCCAGCATAATAATGAGCCTCACCCTTTCCACCCACCCTTTTTGAGCCAAATTGCTCCCGGGAAATGCATTAAAGCTCTCTCGTTATGCGGTGATGTCCTTAGTGGAGAAGTTGGCCCAGGCGGCGGCCAGGAATATTACGACATAGACCGCCTGAATGGCAAATCCTCGCTGGATATCTCGCCAGAAGATGGGCTGGCGGAAAAAATCTATCCAGGCGAGCCAGTAGCGGGTCGGCAAATAGGGCTGGACGACCAACGCGATCCGCTCGGTCAGCTGCAGCAGGCTCAGCGGCGCGCCGGACAGCGAGGTCACGGCGCCGCCCGCGGCCTGTCCCGCGGTGGGCGCCTGGCCGGCCACCCCGGGTCCGGCCAGGCCACCGGAACCGCCGGCCGCCCCGCCCGCCGGAGGCTGGCCACCAGCAGCCGGGTCCGGCCGACCGGGCGGGCGAGGAGGTAGCGGAGCGTGCCCGTGCTGGCCTCGCCCGCGATCGAGTCGCCGGCCACGACTGCGACCGCGACCGGCAGGAAGACCGGCATGACCAGCGCGAGCGCGGCCGCCGGGTAAAGCGCCCCGTTGGCGAGCACCGCGGACAGGAACGCGCTGCCCTGGCCGGGCGGCGGGGTCAGGTGGGTGATCGTGATGAAGATCGCCACCACGAACGGCAGCGCGCAGGTCAGCACGACGCTGATCCAGGTGCGCGCCCGGCGCAGCAGCTTGACCAGCTCGACTCCGATCACCGGTATCCCCCGGTCATGAAGCTGTGTCTCCCGCTCGGGGCCCGATATGGCCGGTGCCGGTGCCGGTGACCGCGAGCACGATGTCCTCCTGCAGCTCCACCCGCCCGGCGTCCAGGACGCCGACCCTGGTGCACAGCTGCTCGACCTCGGCCAGCAGGTGAGAGGAGAGGAAGACGGTCACCCCGGATTCGTTCAGGCCGATGATGAGCTCCCGCAGATCCCTGATCCCGCGCGGATCCAGGCCGTTGCCTGGCTCGTCCAAGATGAGCAGCCGCGGACGGCGGATCAGCGCGCCGGCCAGGCCGAGGCGCTGGCGCATGCCCAGGGAGTAGGCCTTGACCGGGCGGCGGCCCACCCCGGCCAGCCCGACCTGCTCCAGGGCCTCGTCGATCCGCTTGCGCCGGGTACCGCGGCCAGCGAACCCGCCTGGCCCGGCCGCGTCGAACACGGCGAGGTTCGCCCGGCCCGACATGTGCGGGTAGGCGGCGGGCTCCTCGATCAGCGCGCCGATCTGGGGCAGCACCTCCCGCACGTGCCGGGGAATCCGCTGGCCCATCACCTCGATCTGGCCGCTGGTGGCGTAGACCAGGCCGAGCAGCATGCGGACCAGGGTGGTCTTGCCTGAGCCGTTCGGGCCGAGCAGGCCGTACCTGTCGCCCGCGCGCACGTCGAGGTCGACGGACCGCACGGCGCAGACCGAGCCGTAGCGCTTGGTGAGTTCCCTGGTGGTGATCACGGCAATGCTTCCCGGTCCGTCACCAGCTCGGCCGCGGCCTGTTCCAGCACAGGGACGCTGACCGTTCCGGCGATCAGGAAGGTGACGTAGAAGCCCGCCGGGCGGACGATGACCGCGTTGATCAGCGGGGCGCCGATGCGGGCGCCCGTTCCGCCCGCCACGCTGACCGGCGTGCCGCCCGCGGACAGCGTGTCGGCCACCAGGTTCCGGCCGTTCTCGCCGCGCACGCCCAGGACGACGAACGTCGCCAGCCCGCCGCCGTAGACGCCGATCGAGTCGAACTGGGTCGTCACCGGGATCCGGGCACGGCCGGCCAGCTGGGCGGGCAGCCCCTCCAAGCCCAGGTTGTTCAGCGCGCCGGCCAGGTTGCTGGCGCTGGTCACGTTAAAGCCGGTGCCGGGGCCCCGCACCGGGGTCAGCACCTGGGCCTGCGGCTGCCACCGGCCGACGGCGAAGAACTGGCTCTCCAGCGCGGGGGTGCGCGACCCGCGGCCGAAGATCTCCACCATCAGCGGGAGCCCGCTGGCGGGTTCGGCCCAGATGTCGACCTGACCGACGGTGGACGCGGGATCGGCCGGGGTCATCCGCAGCCCGGCCGCGCTTTGGCCGGCTACCCGCAGCGGGGCGATCACGCTGTACCTCGCGCCCCGCCCGGCCTCGGCCAGCAGCCGGAGCGCCAGCGCCGGCGGGACCAGGTCGGCCGGGCGCGGCAGCCGCAGTGACGGCTGCCCGAGGACTTCGGTGAGCAGCTCCTGGCCTGACGCCCAGATGTAGGTGCGCGCGCCCAGCTGGTAGGTGTCCCGCTCGCCGGCGTCGGACAGGACGTCGACCCGCCACCGGTCCGGTGCGGCCTGCCAGACCCGCATCTTGGTGACCCCGTCGAGCAGCGACGTCAGGTCAGCCAGGCCGGCCAGCGATGGCAGCCCGAACGTCGCGTTGCTTTCCGCGTACCCCGCGTAGGACTCACCCGCCGAGGCCAGGATGCGCCCGCGGAGCTGGCTCGCGGTCAGCGCGGGCACGCTCACCGGCAGCGCGCTGGCGATCACTGGCAGCCCGCACAACAAGGCCAGGCCGAGGGCCACCACCGACCACTTGCGCGCCGCGGCGTTCCTTACCAAGATCGGCGCAAAGTGGCTGCTGAAGAGATAAGACGTTCACATGTTTCATTACTCCCAGACATCTAATAACGGTACGATAACTACAGGCTTCGGGGGTTACTTATAGCGGCATCGACAAAAGCGGCCCGTACCTCTCGTCACGGGACCTTCGCGCGGTCTAGGATCAAAAACTGTCAGTAAACATCGGAAAGCCCTGACGAGACGGCTGTGACCAGACGGGCCGGCATGTCAGAGGTGGCGAACGGTAGGAATTCGGCATGACACTAGAGTCTGGCGTGCGAAGTATCGTTGTCGGCGTGGACGGCTCAGCGGAGTCGGTGGTCGCGTTTCGGTGGGCGTGCCGGGAGGCAGGCCTGCGGGCCGTGGAGGTTGTCGCGGTGCTCGCCCTGGAGTCGGTGTGCCACCAGGTCGCCAGTTACGCCGTTCCGGCCCCGCGGTCATCGGGCGGAAGCTGGGGCGCGGTCCGGGACGTGCTGCGCCGGTCCGTCAGCGAGGCGGCCGTGCTGTTTCCCGGCGTTCGCGTGCGCACCGAGATCGCCGAGGGGCTGGCGGCGCGCGTGCTGCTTGATCAGGCCGCCGATGCCGACATGCTGGTGCTGGGCCGGGCGGCGTACGGCCCTGACCCGTACCGCGCCGCGGGCCCGGTGATCCGGGCCTGCCTGCGCGCGTCCGCATGCCCGGTGGTCATCATCGGCTCGGACCCGAAGACCCCGTCGGACCCGAAGGCCGCCGAGGATCCGCAGACCGCGCCGCACCCCGCCGATCATGTACCCGAGTCCTGGGAGCGGCATCTGGAAGGCACCGGCGCCGCGAGGTAATCCCGGCGGCCATCGGGTCCGCGCGTTGCCGGTAACCTCACCGTCATGGCGTCCTCGATGATCAGGGTATGGCTCCCCGAACCGGACGCGGCGGAGCTGATGGGCGGGCTGCCCGACGGCATGGTGGCCGACGTGTGGACCGGCGATGAGCAGCTGCCGGATTCGGCCGGCGCGGTCGAGGTGGTCGTGCTGCCGTTCGGGGTGCCGCCCTCCCGGATGCCGGTGCTGGCCAAGCTGCCCCGGCTGCGGCTGATCCAGCTGATGTCGGCCGGGGCCGAGCACGTGATCCCGTTCGTCCCGCCCGGCGTCACGTTGTGCAACGCACGCGGTGTGCACGACCCCGCGGTGGCCGAATGGGTGCTGGCCGTGATCCTGGCGCAGGTGCGGCAGTTGCCCAGGTTCCTGGCCGCGCAGCAGGCGGGGACCTGGGACCCGGTCCGCAGCGAGCCGCTGGCCGGCCAGACCGTGCTGATCGTGGGCTACGGCTCGATCGGCGAGGCGGTCGAGCGGATGCTGGTCCCGTTCGGCGTGACGGTGGAACGCATCGCCCGGCGCGCCCGGCCCGGCGTGTCAGGCCTGGATGACCTGCCCGCCGCCTTGCCGAACGCCGACGTGGTGATCCTGCTGGTCCCGGTCACCCCCGCCACGACCGGGCTGGTGGACGCGCGGTTTCTGGCCCAGATGCATGATCACGCCCTGCTGGTCAACGCGGCCCGCGGCCCGGTCGTGGACACCGGCGCGCTGCTCGCGGAGCTGCGGTCCGGGCGGCTGCGCGCCGCCCTCGATGTCACAGAACCCGAGCCGCTTCCGGACGGCCATCCGCTCTGGTCCGCGCCCGGCTTGCTGCTCACGCCCCATGTGGCCGGCGCGATGAGCACCACCGGGCCGCGCGTCATGGCCGTCGTGGCGGACCAGCTGGCCCGCTACGCCGCGGGCGAGCCGCTGCTCAACATCGTCGGCTCCCAGGGGTACTAGCTCAGACCCCTGGCCGGCCCGCGCCGGGCGCCGGACCTGGGGTGAGACACTTGTTCTTGTGTCTTCCCTGGTCGAAGTGTCCCCCCGGGTCAGCGCCGCGCTGGCGTCCGGCGCTCCCGTGGTCGCCCTTGAGTCGACGATCATCTCGCACGGCCTGCCTCCTCCGGGGAACCTGGACGCCGCGCGGCAGTTCGAGGCGATCCTGGCCGACGCGGGCGTGACCGCGGCCACGATCGCGATCATCGACGGTGTACCCAAGGTAGGCCTGGTGCCGCAGGACCTGGAGCGCATCGCGGCGGACGAGTCCGTGGTCAAGGTCAGCAGCCGTGACATCGGGATCGCGATCGCGCGCAAGGTGACCGGCGGCACGACGGTGGCCGCCACGTCCGTGCTGGCCGCGCGGGCCGGGATCAGGGTGTTCGCGACCGGCGGGCTCGGCGGTGTGCACCGCGGCGCGTCCGAGACCTTCGATGAGTCGGCGGACCTGACCGTGCTGTCCCGGACGCCGATCACCGTCGTCTCGGCCGGGGTGAAGTCCATCTTGGACATCCCGGCCACGCTGGAGCGGCTGGAAACGCTGAGCGTCGCGGTCGTCGGGTACCAGACCTCGCGGTTCCCCGCCTTCTGGCTGTCCGATTCCGGCTGCGACCTGGACTGGCGGGCCGACAGCCCGGAGGAGATCGCCGACATCATGGCGGCCCGGGCGGCCTTCGGCGAGCAGTCCGCCCTGCTCGTCGCCAACCCGCTGCCGCCCGCCCTGCAGCTCGACCCGGGGGTTCTCGATGATGCGCTCGAAGACGCCCTTGCCGTCGCGGCCGAGCAGGGGGTCCGCGGCAAGGCGGTCAGCCCCTTCCTGCTCGACCGGATCCAGCAGCTCACCGGCGGGGTCAGCGTCGGGGTCAACCTGCAGATCGCGCGCGGCAACATCGAGCTCGCCGCGCAGATCTCCCGATCCTGGGCGCAGCGGGCCGCGGGCTCGGCTTGGCCCTGAGCCCGGCGGGCGCCCGGCGGGTCGTCGTCATCGGTGACGTGATCAACGATGTGCTGGTCAAGCCGGCCGAGGCCGTCACGCCGGGGAGCGACACCGCGGCGGTGATCCGCGCCTGCCCGGGCGGCTCAGCGGCCAACCAGGCCGCGTGGATGGCTCACCTGGGCGCCGACACGGTGTTCGCCGGGCGCGCCGGCGCCCGCGATGCCGAGTACCACCGGCGGGAACTGGCCCGGGCCGGTGTCCGCGCGCACCTGGCCGCCGACCCGGACGCGGGCACCGGCTCGATCGTGATCATGGTCGAGCAGGACGGCGAACGGACCATGTTCACCGACCGGGGCGCGAACCTGCGGCTCCGGCGGTCGGACCTGCCGGCCGCCCTGCTGGACGGCGCGGCGGTGCTGCACCTCACCGGGTACACGTTCTGCGAGCCGCCGCTGCTGGAGCTGGCGCTCGGGCTGCTGGCGCAGGCCCGTGCCCGCGACCTCGCCGTCACCATCGATCCCGGCTCGGCCGCCTTCCTGGCCCGGATGGAGGCCGGCGCGTTCCTGCGCTGGACGCACGGGGCGGCGGTATGCTTCCCCAACCGCGACGAGGCCGCCGTGCTCACCGGCGAGCCGGATCCGGTGACGATGGCGGCCCGGCTGACCCGGCACTACGGCGCCGTGGTCCTGAAGCTCGGCGATCAGGGATGCGTGCTGGCCGTTCCCGGCCTGGCGCCGGTGCGCGTCCCGGCGCACCCGGCGCAGGCCACCGACACCACAGGTGCGGGCGACGCGTTCTGCGGTGCGTTCATGAGCCGCTGGCTGTCCCGCGCCGACCTCATAGGCGCGGCCGAGTACGCCGTCCGGATCGCCGCCGCCGTCGTGACCCGCTTCGGCGCCCGCCCGGTCTGAAGCACCGCGGCCAAGCCAGCCGGTGGTGGTCAGGCTGGTGGGCATCGACGGACTCGCCTGGCCGCGATCTGACCCGACCGCCCCGCTTTGTCTGCGGTTTCGGGTGTGACAGCAGCAGGTAGCAAGTTCGCCCATGCCTCGTCGCGGATGCTGGCGAACTCGCCAGATCAGATGGCAATTCGCCACCTATTCCGCCACATCGAGTGACCAGCCAAACCATCGATCTCGCCAGTCCATCTGAGGCATCGCAGGACGTGCTGCCCGGCGGGCTGGTGACCATCCCAGCGTTTGTCGTCGTGACCTGCCAGACCCCGTGTCCTGTCGCTCACGCAGTTCAGTTAGGCGGGTCACTGGAGTGCGGTGGAGTCAGGCGGGGGTGAGATGGCGCGGACGGAGCCGGGGCGGAGCCGGGCGCATCGCTGGCCGGCTGGACCGCCGCGCCCGCGGGCTTGCCATGACCGGGCTGGCCGGGCGATGCCGCGGCAAACGCGGCCTGCTCCACCTCGATGACGGACTCGGTGCGCAGCCTGGCTTCGTAGGCTTTCTGGCCGCCGCGGATGCCGAACAGCCGCTTCGTCCAGGCCAGGTAGATGACCAGCAGCAGGTTGATCACGAGCGCCGCGACCCGCAGCCCGGTGATCTTCACAGTCAGGTCGTAGACCTCGTACGGCAGGAAGATCGAGGTCGCCACCATGGCGAAGTACTCGCCCCACCGCTTGCCCAGCCACAGCCCGACGCTTTCCACCAGCTCGATCACAGCGTAAACAGCCAGCCCGATGGCCAGGTAAGTGAGCCAGCGTGAGGTGAACCTGAACGACTCCTGGATCAGCCCGAGCAGCTTGGAGTCGCTGACGTTGAAGCCGAGATCCCGGTACAGGGCACGGATGGCCGGCTGGGCGTTGTTGTACGCCCGCTGGATGCCGGCCCGGTCGTACTTGAACCGCCACACCCCGTAGGCCGCGCCGCCCAAGATCACAAAGCGGAGGAACCGCTCCACCGCGAACACGCGCAGGATCAGCTCGCTGCGCAGTTCCCTGCCCCGGCGGAGGCGTGGCGCCGCCGCGGCCGGACCGCTGCCGTGCTGCCCGTCGGTCACGAACGCACCGCAGCGCAGGCACCGCCAGGCCGTTCCGCCCGCTGTCGGTGCCATCAGCCGGTCCCGCAGCTCCGGTTCGTCCGGCGCGTACGTCACGTGCCCCGTGCGGGCACAGCCAAACAGGCTCCAGTCCACATGCTGCTCCTCTCGGGCGATTTGGCTTCCATGAGGTCCTTCCCTCACTCATAAAGAGAAGCGCCGCAGGCGCTCAGATACAAGGGCGTACAGACATCGGGGACCGCGGGCGGTCAGCGGGATCGGGACCCTGGCCACGGCGGTTGTACTGCTTCCCCGGGGCTGGTGCCGGGCAAGGGGCAGGCGGGAGGGCGGGTTATGGCGAGGTTCTCCAGGCCGACTGAGCGTGATGCCTTGATGAAGACGACATCGGCGGGCTGGGGGAGGTGACGCAGCATGGGCAGGAGCGCGTCCGGGTCCTGCACGGTGTGGATGGCAGGTGGCGAGGTGCTGGTCCGGGCGGCGTGGATGACCGCCGCCGTGGTGTGGCGGGCCATGCCGCACACGATGTCGTCGTCGGCGTTCAGGATCGCGATGCCGGGTGTTGAACGATCCTGGTGTGGCCACGGTGGCTCCGTGCTGGGCGAGCTGGCCGAGGGCGGTCACCACGTCGGGGACGGCGGCGAACATCCCGCCGGGTCTCACCTGCCGTGAGTCGCTGACCGTCGGGGCGGTCACGCTCAGGTGAGGGTGCGGGGCGTCTTGGACAGTCCCGCCGGTGGTGGCGGCGATCTCGGTGAGGCTGAGCTGGATCATGATCAGGCTCTTTCCGGGGCGGCGGGCGGCGGCGCGAAGGTGATGCAGCGGCCGGAGTAGGAGGCGGCGAGCCGGCTGAGGGGGACCCGGTCGCAGGCCTGGCCCCAGCCGGACGGATCGCGGATGAGGATGTCGGGATCGCGGGCCTGGGTGTCGTGGTATCCGCGGGCCACCACGAGGTGGCCGCCCTTGCGGCCGTCCTGGGGAAACTTCTCGGTCACCGAGATGATCACCGGGGCGGCGGACAGCTGCCCGATCAGGTCCGGTGCGGTGACAGCCTCGGCGCGGGCGGGGATCCCGAAACCGGCGGCGAGGCGGGCGATGCCGGCGTGCAGCCAGCCCCGGTTCGTCATGGCTCCCTGCTGCACGCCGAGGGTGACCAGTTCGGTCAGGGACGGCGCGGCGCGGCGGTAGGCCAGCAGGATCATCCGCAGCGCGGCCATGCCGCAGGCGCGATCGGACCATTCAGCCCGGTCACCGAGCGCCGCGCCTCCGTGTGCTTTCCACTCGCCGGGGTCGATGCGCTGCCGGCACATCGGCACCTCATGAACGCGGGACACGCGCGAGCCTCCTTTGCGCTCAGCACGGTGAGCTTCCCTGGTCCGGCCGGGGCGTGAACGCCGGCACCGGTAGCGGTGCATCGTATCGCGGCCGGACCAGGGCCTCATGCGGCATCGCCGCGGCGACGTCAGCATGCCCCAGCCCGCACAGGCCAGCCGCGGTGAGGAAGTTCGATTCGTACGACATACCGGGCGTGGTGTTCACCTCCAGGGCGAAGACGGCTCCGTCCTCGGTGACCATGAAGTCCACGCGGGCCATTCCCCGGCAGCCCAGGCCGTCCCACAAGGCCAGGGCGTGGGCGGTGACAGCGGCCAGGACCGGGGCGGGAAGGTCAGCTTCGGTGCACGAGACCGTGCCGGCGGTACTGACGCCGAGTTTGGTGGAGCTGCTGTGCCTGCGTGGTGCGGCCATGCTGAGTGCGGCTGCTGCGGCTGCTGCGGCCGCCCGCCGCGGTGATGCCTACGAGGCGTACACGGCGCTGAAGGCAGCCGCGGCCTGCGCCGATGAGACCCGCGACGACCTCGTGACGCTGGGTACCATGTTCGGCCCGGCGAACGTGGCGATCCATGCTGTCGTCATCCCGGTGGAACTGGGCCGTCCCGGAGAGGCAGTGCGCAGCATTCCCGCCGGGCCGGTCCCGGTACCCGCCCGGCTAGCCGAGTGCCACGCGCGGTTCTTGACCGACGTCGCCCGCAGCCACGCCCAGACCGGGGACCCGCGGGCCGCGGAAGACGCACTCACCGAGGCGGAGCTGGTCGCACCGGACGAAGTCCGCCACCACCGGCTTACCCGTGACCTCGTCCGCGACCTGCTGCCACGCAGCGGCCGCACGTCCAAGATCCGGGCGCTCGCCAGCCGCTGCCCATCCCAGGATTGAGATCTCACCGCCATGCCGGCCGCTGGCCAGGTGCCTGATGACGGCTCCGGTGAAGTGCGTGTCCTGCACTGGAATATCCATTCCTGGCGCGACGAGTCCGGTGCGCCCAACACAGGCGCGGTGATCGAGCTGATCAGCCGCACCAAACCCCACGCCGTGTCCCTGGTCGAAGTCGACGAGACCTGGAGCGCACCGATGGTGCTCCCGCCGTGCTGTTCTTCGTCCTTGGCACTGTTCGCCACCGGGTACGTGGCCATGACCCGGCACATCACCAACGCCGGCGCGTTTTACAAAGCGCACATGTTCGCGCGAACCTGTGTCAGGTGGTGCCGAAAGTTGCACGGGTTTGAGTTGCCGGGCGCCCGGGCTCTGGGTCATAGCGCTGTAGATTCGCCCGGCACTGCCGAGCGGATCAGTGGACTGCCCGTTCGCCGGGTCTTCCGGATCATTGCCGAATGATCTGCCGCAGCGGCGGAGCCGGTCGATAGCGCCGGCGAGCACTCGTTCAGTTATCGGGAAGGCCACGTGATGGGGCTCGTGAGCTGGCAGTTCGAAGAAGGTGGGGAAACTATTCCCGACGCTCAGGCTGATCATCTCGCCGTCTGGTCCTTCGGGTGTTATCTCGCCCTCACCCAGGATCTCGCTGAGGAACCTGGCTGATGCCCCGGGATCGGCTGCCGGGATGCCGACGTGATCGATGGCGATGCTCATGGCTGACCCTCCTGGTCGAGGTCGGAGAAGCGCTCTCGCGCCGCGCGGGCATCCACGCCCAGCGCGGCGAGGAGTTCGGCCGCCGGGTCGGGGCGAGGCAGATCAAGCAGGGCACCGAGCACGGTCCCCAGGCCGGCCCCGCGGTTCTTGCGGGCGTCATGAATGCCCGTGAAGATGGCCTTGGCCGCCGGGGTCAGCCGCAGCCGGCCACGGGTGCGCACCGCGACCGGCCCGGCGGTGATCCCTGACTCGACGCCGATCGCGGCGAGCGCCTCGATGTCCAGCGCGTCGAGCGCCCGGCGGGCGGAGGCAAGGTCGCAGCCGAGCGCTTGCGCAGCTGGAGAGGCCGGGTCAATGAGCATGGCCAGTACCATATGCTCGGTGCCGATCGTGCGATCCCCGCGCCGGATCGCTTCGTCCCTGGCGTCGTAATACGTGGCGCCGAAGTTGTAGCCGGGGCCGTAACGCTGGTCCCGTGCCTTGGCAACGCGGTGCTCCGTCAGCCGCCTGATCATCACAATGCTCCTCCGTATTTGGCATGCACGGACTGCCGGGTCATCCCCAGCACATCCGCAATCTGCTGCCAGGACCACCCCTGATCCCGGGCCCGGGCCACCTGCTCGGCCTCGACACGTTCCGCCAGCCGGCGCAGCGCCAGCACCGCACGCAACCCCGCAGCCGGGTCTGCTGCCGCGCTGGTGCCCAGGGATTCCTCGGTGCTCACCGTGTCAGTTTAAACTGACAGATCGTCGCCGTCAAAGCAAACTGACATCTCGGCTTAGTGTGCCGGCCCCAGCCCGCCAGGCCGGGCGGCGCGCGGCACGGTGGTTCCTGGTGGCTGGGATGTCTGCCTGGTTTTACGGCAGGCGGCCCTCGTCGACGTGGTCGGCGAGGTAGTGGGTGGCTGCCTGGGGGTGTATCCCGAACGCGGCGGACGGCACTCATGCAGCCGGGTACGGTCGGGCTCGCGGGCGGGCGATCGCCGTTGATCCCGGGATCGCCCCGCCCGGGTGCCGGCTAGGCGCGGCCGCCGATTGCTCGCGGCGGCTACGCTTTGGGCGCCTGCGAGATGCGCACCGTGTTGCCCGAGGGGTCCCGGAACGCGCAGTCGCGCGGGCCCCAGGGCTGGTCGATGGGCTCCTGCAGCACCTCGGCGCCGGAGGCCCGCACCTTCTCGAAGGTCGCGTCGAGATCGTCGGTGCGGAAGACGATCAGCGGCAGGACGCCCTTGGTGAGCAGTTCCTGCAGGGCATCGCCGTCGGCCTGGGACCGGCCCGCGTGCGGCTCGGAGAGCACGATCTCCAGGTCCGGCTGGGCCGCGCTGGCCAGGGTGACCCAGCGGAACCCGCCCGAGGCGACGTCGTTGCGCACCTCAAGGCCGAGCGCGTCGCGGTAGAAGGCGAGCGAGGAGTCCAGGTCGTTGACGGTGATGTGGCAGTACTGGAGTGAGATGGTCATGGAGTCAACGCTAGACGGCGGCGGCGCGGGTCGCTTCTCCGATCCTGACCGGCTGGTCCCTGGCCGGCCGGGTGCACGCCTTGGCCACGCATGCGGGCATCGCCAGCACGGCGCGGTGCTCCCGGCCCCGGTACGCGCTCGGCGTCATCCCCGCCAGCTCGGTGAATCGTGAGCTGAACGAGCCGAGGGAGGTGCAGCCGACCTCCATGCACGCGCCGGTCACGCTCATGCCCGCGCGCAGCAGCGCCATCGCCCGCTCGACCCGCCGGGTCATGAGGTAGCTGTACGGCGTCTCGCCGTAGGCCGCCCGGAACGCCCGTGAGAAGTGCCCAGGCGACATCAGCGCGTGGCGAGCCATGGCCGGCACGTCGAGCGGACGCGCATACTCCCGGTCGACCAGATCCCGCGCCCGGCGCAGGTGCGCAAGGTTGGCAAGGTGTTGCTGGTCCATGGGACGAGGGTATCAACCGCTCCGGCAGCAGTCCTGCGCAAATCCCCGGCCGGCCCGGCCCGCCCACTTCACCGCCACCGGCCCGGACCGCGGAACGTGCAATTGCACGAGCACCACGTTTCGTTAGGGAAAATGCATTTTTTATCCCGAACGATCCGTGGCTATCCTCGCCCTCACCTTTAGTCGCCTGGATGGATTGCGCATACGGTGTGCTTTTACAGTAGGTTAGTGTTTTACCGTGCGGGTAGTTGGGAATGGGGACGCATGGGCGTGCTGCTGCGGCGTGCGATCAGGGCCACGAGCCAGTCTCGGGGATGGGCGGTGCTGGCCCTGGTGCTGGATGCCGTCATCGCCGTCACGGCGATATTAATCGGGCAGCGCCTCAACCTGACGGACCTGCTGGCGGCCGGACCGCTGCTGGCCTGCGCACGGTGCGGTGGCCGGATCACCGCGCTTGTCGCCCTTTACGCAATTGCCCTGTGCGCAATTGTGGCCGTCGTCATCGGCACGTCAAGTGCCGGGTACCGTTTCACCATTGTCGGCGGTGCGGGGCTATTCGCGGCATTCGCGGCGGTGGTCCGCAGTCGCCGGGAGGACGCGCTTATCCGCATCAGCGAAAGGGTTCAGCGCGCGATCTTGCGCCCGCTGCCCGCAGAACTCGGCGGCGTGGCCTTTGCCTCCCACTACCAGTCGGCGACCACTCAGGCGCTGGTCGGCGGGGACCTTTATGACCTCACCATGACGCAATTCGGGCTGCGCTTCATCATCGGGGATGTTAAGGGCAAAGGGATCGACGCCGTCGGCCGGTGCGCCGCGGTGCTGGCCGTCTTCCGTGAGCTGGCGTTCGGCGAGCCAGACCTGATCCGGCTGGCCGAGGCGATGGACGCCAGGCTGTCCCGGGACATGGAGATCGAGGACTTCGTGACGGTGATACTCGCTGAGTTCACGCCGGGCCGCGTGCGCATCGTCAACTGCGGTCACCATCCCCCGGTCAAGCTGGCCGCCGATGCCGGAGGCTTGCAGGTCATGGCCCCGCCGCAGTACGAGCCGCCGCTGGGCCTGCATCCTCATCCGATGCGGCAGGACATCGGGCTTGCGCCGGGGGACCGGTTGCTGTTCTATACCGACGGCCTGGTCGAGAGCCGGGATCGCGCGGGCCGTTTCTTCGCGTTGGACGCGCAGGTGGCCAAGGCCCTGGCCGCACCCGACCTGGACACCGCGGTGCGGCAGGTGGTCAGCCTGCTGCTTGAGCACGCTGGCGACGGGCTCGCCGACGACGTGCTGCTCGTCCTCGGCGAGCCCGCCGGGGCGGTTAAGGAAAGCACTTGATTCGGCCGATCTTGACCATTTTCCCGCCGCGTTCAGTCGACGTCACCGAGCAGAGACTGGCCTAGCGGAGCCAGTCGAGCAGCAGCTCGTTCAGCCGGCCAGGCGCGTCCAATGGCACCCAATGGCTCGCGTCTGGTATTTCCTCATAACGCCACAGCCCCTGGACCAGGGACGCCGAATTCTTCATCCGCCACCGTCGAGGTAATGGTC
>ODAK010001520.1_pt1 | contig 25222 bp, 5 predicted proteins | sample 1539591 | NCBI WGS metagenome assembly ODAK01 (sample SAMEA3539303, study PRJEB22396) | soil metagenome | biome: tundra; feature: field; material: soil | place: USA | collected 2010-05 | depth 0.15 m
GGTGGGATCCGAGGCTGCACCGGCGGCAGCAGTTGTTTTGTGAGCCCGCGCTTCAATCTCAAATGAAATCGAGAACGCCTCCGTCACGCCGCGCACAGCGCCTTTAGGCACTTGCCCGCGCAACGCCTTACGAAGACGATCTAGTTCGCCGGTCGCGCTGGACGGCTGATCGATCCGGTCTATACGATCCAATAGTGATCGAGGAGTCAAGCCCAAGGCCAGGGAGCAGTTCAGAAGGTCGAGCGCGAGAGGCAGATCGCCAACCCACTCTGCGATTCGCCCCCAATCGGCCCACGAAAGCGCGGCCGCTCCCGGCAAGTCATTCGTCAACAATAGGGTGGCGGAGTCTCGCTTCAGAGTGCCGACCTCGATTCGTTTGACGTTCTGTTCACGGGTGTCCTGCCGTGAGGTCGCGAGGATCGTGACAGCGCCCACGGCTGGACAGAAGTCGCCGATTGCCGCTGGATCTCCTCCGCGACCCGCTTCCGGGATATTGTCAATCACGTAGAGTGCAGGCTGACCGATCTGGCGGAGTGCGCCCTCCAATTCGCGCCGGATGTCGCGCCCCTGGCCGCGCATTACGGCGAGATCCGGCACTTTGGGGTCGAGCGCGCTCAGAACGCGCCAGAACTCACCGTCGATGGCGCTGGACGCCGCGTTCACCCAGAAGACTCCGCCCGGGTAATACTGGGCGCCGTAGCGATGCAAGTATTCGATGGCGAGACACGTTTTGCCGAACCCCCCGCCGGCAGTGATCCGGCTGGTCAATCGGGCCGCGCCGACGTTTCCTCCCGAGAGGACCCCATGGATTTCACTCAAAAGATCCGCACGGCCCAAGAAGCGGGCACCCATGCTTTGCTGTGGCATGCCCGGAGGCAACGAGCAAACGATGCCGTTGAGCGACTGCGGCGGACGCAACTTCGATTCCTCAAGGAAAGCTCTTGACAGCCTTTGGGCTTCCTGTGGGGCAAGGGTTGATTGCCGAGATTGCCCGCCTTGGTCTTCATGCCGTCTTTTTCGCCGTAGGCGACAGACGTGACTTTCTTAATGGCGCCCGCGGCAAATCTCCGAAGCTCCTCTTTGCTCACCTTAAACAAGCCCTGAGCGGAGCTGAACCAGAAATTGCCATGGCCGTCGTCCACCACTGCGTAGACCAGGTCGGGCCCCGCGATCGGATCGACCCTGCCCGGATCGACCGTGACGTTCCAATGGACCACTGGCACGGGCGTATCGGAATACTGGCTGTATATCAGCAATGTGGTCGTGGGCGGCATTGAACTCACCAACCTGGACATGGGCACGAACACGTCGTACACGAAGACAGGGCTGCCAACGGACGGGAGCACGATCTACGTCCGGCTCTGGTCGAGAAGCGCGTCGACAGGCGGATGGTCCTACACGGATTACAGTTATCGATCGTTCTGAATGCTTGGTCCCGACTTACGACATTCCGAAGTGGTACTGCAATACTAAGAATACCTGCGTCGACAAAATCTTCTGCATGACTTGGGGATCCGCCGGCAGGTTCAAGGTCGCGCTTCCAACGCTAGACAGGTCGGACGACAAGTTGTCCAGATCCACTCCCGATTGCGCCACCGAAGCAATCTTGGCCCCGGAGGCGGCATAGGTACTGATGGAGTCGATGGTGATCCGGCGAGCGCTCTGCACCGCATACGGAAAATAGCTCTTCTGCAAGACGACGGAGAATCCAGGTCCTCCGTTGACGAATGCCGACCACTCGGTGGGAAAATCGTAACGAAGACAGAAGAGGAGAGCCTGGCCCGACTGGCCGGCCCCATCCAACATCGTCATCAGTTCGCTAGTGGCTTGAGAGCCCAGCGGGTTGCCCGCCTCGCGCGCCGTATACCGGATGTGCAGGATTACATCGGAGATGGTGGTGTAGTCAAACGTGCGGATCTGATTGGGGAGAGTGAGCGTCCAGGTACTGACGGCGCCGGCGCCTTCGAAGGGCAGAAAGCGCTCGTCCTTCAGATTGGTCTCGAACATACCGCTGTCGTTGGACCCGCCGCTGGTGACGATCGACTCCGCGCCGCCGAAGTAGTCGACAAAGCGGCTGTCGTCCTGAGTCGTGTCGCGGGCATAAACGCCCCCATTCAGAAGAGGCGAGACCCGCAAGCTGCTGCTCTGTAAGCTCAGCGTGCAGTTCACGCTGGTGAACGAGCCTACAACGGAAGGGATCGACACACTGACGTTCTTGATGCGCCGCATATAGTGGCCGGGGCAATCGCGGTCATACAGCCATTCCGGTATTGTGGTGGTGCATGTGCCGGTGATCCGCAGGGTCAGCAGCGCCATGGGATCGAGCTGACGAAGCGAAATGTGACGGGTGAGCTCGAGCTCTCGCTTGTTGTTGTCGTGATAGGCCAGCTCCATGCGCTTGATGTCGAGATAGAGAGCCTCGCCCGAAAGCAATCCCTGGTGGCCGGAATCCCAATAATTGAATTGAATGAACTGCGTGGAATCGAGCTCGGGACGCATCAGCTCCTGCTTCATGGTCTGTTCGGCCTTGCGCGCCGTGTCGCAGGCGAATCGATAGTATTGGTAATACAGGCCGGAGATCTCGCTCTGCATCCAGGTGTAAAAGACGGCGCTGGTGAATTTTGACTGGAGGAAGGTCTGAATGTCCTGCGCCTGCTTCACCTGTGTTTTGGTGGTCTGATAATCGTTGTACGCGACCTGCTCGCCGATGAGGGACGCGATGATCTGTTCGCCGATAGACATCAATTCGCGGGCCGCGAGATTGGCCTGCAACATCCAGTCGTCGGCGCGGCGCTGATAAGTGGCGGTTCGCGAGGCGATGCCGGCCTGACTCTGATCCCACGCCGCCTTCATCTGTAAGATATCGGCGCCAATCTTCGTCGCATCGGACAGCTTGCTCCCCCCGAACACAATCATGTGTCCGCCCAGGCCCCAGTAATGGATGTCCACACCGACATCGGGAATGAAGGTCAATGCGGCGGCCGCGGTATTCACGATCGATGCGGCAAGGCTTTCGTCGCGCGCCGAGGGCAGGTAATTGTTCAATTCGGCATCTTCGTTGGTATTCAGATAGAGCTGCCCGGATCCGGACGCGCCGGACTGGTTGGAGGGCGATGAACCTTGCGCCAGTTGCAGCTTGGGGAAACCCTGCAGCGCGACCGGCTGATTGTATTGTCCGACCAGCGCGCTGTACGTATCGTCGAAGTTGTCCTCGTTCAACGGCGCTCGATTGAGACTCAGTGTCGGAGGAACCGTGTTACTGTCCGGTGTCAGGCCCAACAGGCGGAGGTAGTAGGTGTACCGTTCGAGTGCGGTGTCGCGCGTTTTGAGCAGACCGTTGGTTTGCTCCTGTGCGTGTTTCCACTGTAAGAAACGCGATGTCTGGATCATCTGCTGCAACTGGATCTCGTGTTCCTGGCGCAGCAGGGCGAGCTGCTCGGCGTCGCCCTTTTCGAGGGCGGAGAGGAGCGAGTTCCCAAGCGAGCGCACCTCCCCGGCGATCTCCAGCGCCTTCTGAATCAGCAGCGGCGAGCGTACCGGGCCAATCGGCTGATTCAGGCCGCTCACGATGCTGCCGATATCGATGCCGGCCGCCGCGGCCTTGACGAGCATGCCGGGATCGAGCGGAGGATCGAATAGCGGCAACTGCTGAAACACGCCTTGAATATTCTCGCTGTTGCGGATCTTGAAGAGACGGTCGGCAACGATATCCCAGTACCCGAGCAACTGCTGGTTCTGCGGGATGCAAAAGAACAACGTGCGGGCAATGCCGAAAAGGACTCCGGATTGATCGTCGCTCCCGGCCCCAGTGCCCGGGGTCTGCATCTGGTTGAACGGAAATTGCGACTCCAGGTTCACCAGGGCGTTGCCCATGGGATCGAGACCAGCCTGTTTGAGTTGCAGGAAGTTCTTCGCGGCTCCCGCCGTCTGCTGCGGGACGGCCTGTGGCCTCGGGCCCAGGATGTTGGCGGCCAGCACGTAGCAGAGAGTGGCTTCGTTGATGGTTTCGATGGTGTCCTGCATGAACAGGCTGTCGCCCCAGGCGATCAGATTGTCCAGATACTTCATCACCACGTACCATTGGTAAGCGCTGGTGCGGGTGCGCGCGATGGCATGCGGCTGGAAGGGATCCTGGAGCATGGCATTGTATTCGGTGAGAACCGATGCCTTCGCCTGTTGCTGATCGCTGGTGAGCTGGTCATCCGGCGTGCTCAATAACTGCAGCAGGCGGTTGATATCGAGCGACACCGGGTTATTGCGAAAGGCCAGGCACTTCCAGAACCGCATGGGCGGCGGCACACTCGTGTCCGTGGAGGTGGGATCGAACACCAGATGAAACCACTTCTGCGCTTCGGTAAAGCGCTGGTTGTTGCTGAGGTGTACCGCAATCATAACTGGTATGTGGTAGATCAGCTCCCAGTTATAGTTCGCATAGGGACCGCCGGGCTGGACATCGATGTTCTTGTCATGCGGATTCACCTGGACGGAAACCGAGGGAGGCAGTTGAATGTAGTCGCTCCAAAACCAGCTCTTGTCCTGGGTGAGGCTGTTGAGAAACACCGGATCCAACATCCCCGCGACATCGGTCTTGTTCAACTGCTCGATCAACTGGCCGACGAACGGATGGAAATAGTTTTCGAAATCGTACGTGAAGACATCCGTCCACTGGCGGTTGATCACCTGTGAGGCGGCGGGGTTGATTACTCCATAATTCGCTCCATTGGCGTCGCCGAGATAATGAAAAGCGCTTTGCCTGTAGCTGAGTGCCATGGTTTATCGATCCTCTCTCTGCCTCACGGGCAGTCAGTTGGACGGGTTCGTGTTCGACACAACCGGCCGCAACCGGATTACAGCCGTGGATTGCCCATTCGGATACAGTGTCGTTCCCTGGTAGGTGACCGAGGTGGCGCCGCCCACCGCGATCCGAATATTTCCCTGCTGCGCGGCGGAGTGCACAATGGCCGCCGGATCGCCTCCACCCGCCACGATTCCAGTCACGAAAGGAGGTGTCGGCTGGACCACCGGCGGCACATCCACGGCTAGCGGAGGAACATAAATCGAAGGATTGACAAAGGTGTTGCCAACCAGTCCGTAGAGTCCATAGTTGAAGAATGAAATCCAGGATTCCGTTGTCGTCACATAGAAGACGTTCTTGCGATCTTCAAAGAAGAACGGAGCGTCCCAACCATCGGTGCTCGGGGCGCAGTCAACCGTCCGGGGAGTCCTGGTAAGGCCGAGAATGTTGTTCTGGTAGGCATTGGATTGAGTCCAAGGCCAGTAGAGAGGGCTGCCGGCAAACGTCCAGTAGGAAATGTTGAAATTCCCGGAAGCATCTCCGCCCGTATAGGGCAACGCCGGTTGGAGCGTTCGTCCGGGATTCGACGGCAAGACCATCCACGAGAGCGGCGCCGAGCCCACGAATCCAAATTGATCCACACCCTGGACCGATATATCCTCCCAGCGCACGGGGAGGCTGTGAGTATTGTAGAGAACAAACCCTCCACCGGACGACGAGGGCCCGGTGATACCGATCAACAGTGCATCGGATGGCAGCGTATTCTGCACCGTCCAATCGGTGAAGTAGATAAACTCCGAAGCTACGGTCATGGGCGTAATCCGCAACAGATTCCGGTCGACGTCGAAGGAGTACGGGCCGTCCGTATCATAGACACCGATAAAGGTAGGCCGGTTCACGTCCGAGGACTTCTGGGGCTGCCATTTTCCGTTGTAATATTCGCTCCAGGAGAGGACCGCGGAGACGTTCACATTGCTCGTCTTCTGTTTCCCGGCGCTTGCCTGGCCGAAGCTCTGGAAATCATCGAGACTCATGTTGTTGATGTTGTCGCTGGAATGCCTGCCGCCGTTCAGCGGGGAGTCGCCGGAGGCGGACTGTGGAGTTACCGATTTAGTTACCTTGAGCCAGAACAGCATGAGCCGGCCGTTCCATACAATCGGAGTAACCGGCATGTCTTCGCAGTCGATCTTAATTTCCGTCCAAGGCGTCCAGTTTCCGTACTGCAACTGGCGGAAGTAGTGCTTGCGGTGCGCGCCGGCCGTGCGGGCAACCACATACGATGCCTCGTCGGAGTCGCCGGTCGCGGGCACGTAGTAGAGACCGCAAGGTTCGAGCTTCGCCACCAATTCGAGGCCGGAAAGATAATCCAGATAGGCGGAGGCCGCCGCATCGTCGGTGATGTCGCTTTGCAGCAGGGACGCCATCATTTGCTGGAACAGCGGAGATTGATCGTCGCGCAGCTCCGGATAGAGCCAGTTTTCGGGCCAGAGGAAGACCTCCCGATTGGCCTGCCACACGCGGTACCGCTTCATCCAGGTCCACAGTTTTCCGTCGATATCGGTGGGGTTGACCTGGGGCTCCAGATTGCGTAAGACGCGCTCGATGAAGAGCTGCACGGACGAGAGCGCGAGCCGGATGCGCGAAGTCTCGACCGGCGGTTGTGTCTCTACATCCATGAGGAAGAACTCAAACAGATTATCCGCTGTAGAGATGTTGACCGATGTCGTTGGAACAAACACGACACTCGATCCGGAAGGCAGTCCGGCCGAAAGGGGCGCGCTCAGCGTCACGGTGCCTGCCGCGACTGCCTGCACAATTGCGTTGGGCGGCACGTTGTAGGCCTGAACTCCCATACCGCCGGTGACCCCTGCCGTGCTGGCGACCTTAAGCTGCGTCGCGCCCGCCGCTGCATCGGCGGTAGTCGTTAGCGTCGTCAGAGTCTGCATATAGGCATCGCCAAGCTGCTGGAGAATGTAGGCCACCAGCGCATCGCGCTGTTTGACTCGCATTCCGTCGCTTACCGGTTTGATGACGTTGCGCCAGTCGGCATCCGCATACAGCGAGCGCAGCGCCGATTGCAGCGCCGCGACCGTCGCCGGCGTAGGCGCGTTGGTGGTGCCGGCAAGGAGCGCCGCGGCGGAGAGGCGGCTGGTGGTCACGAGTGCAAATGCGTCATAGACGAGGGCGAGATTCTCAATCGAGGCCACGCTGGAAAGCCGGGTCGATCCAAAGAAGTGCTGGAGTAGCGCAGAGAGCGAGCTCGGCGACCATCCGGTCAGCTTCACCAGCTCCGGTGTGACGCCGTCGGAGCTCAGAAGATTCGGATTCTCCAGCACCTGAAGCAACTGGTCGCTGTCGGGCGAGATGGCGGCCTTGATTCGCGCGAAGTCGAGAACGTCCTTGAGGACCTTTCGCAAACCCGCCACCGAGCAGCCCAGAGTGAACGCCACGCTGGGACTCGCGGCGCGAATGGTGATGACGCCGCCGGCGTTCGACGCGGCGACCAGAGCGTTCAGCGGCCGGCCGGTGACGGAATCGATCGTGGTGGTCGCGTTGATGGCCGCCGCGATGTGGGCTGCCAGGGTAGCGGGGTCGGAATCCGCCGTCAGGATCTTATACTGGACGGTCACGCTGTTGATGGTGGTGACCGCCAGATCGCTTACCGGGAACGATCCTGTAACGGTGGCGGTCTGCGAGGCCGCGACCGAAGCACCCGCGGTGTAGGTTTCGGTGGCGCCCCCCGAGACCGAGCAGGACACAGTGACGGCCGGTCCGAACGCGGCTGCCGTGATGGTGATCACTCCGCCGGAGTTCGCCGCTGAGACAGTCTGATTCAGCGGAACACCGTTTACGGGCGTGGCGGCGCCGTTGATTGCGGCGGCGATGTGGCCGGCAAGGACGGGAATGGACGTATCGCCGGCCGTAACGGTGTACGGCACGGCTACGGTGTTGATCGTGGTGGTCAGGACGTCACCGGCTTTGATTGTTCCCGCGACCGTAGCCGTCTGCGATGCCGAAACCTGCGGGCCTGCGGTATAGGCCGGGGACGGCACAAGGAGCGCGGTGGGCGATCCCGACACCTGCGCCACGGGCAAAAGGTTCAGCCAGCCTTTGCCCGTAGCCGCTTCGGAGTGGTCGACGATCGGGATCGGGCTGGCCGTGCCGTCGTGCGGATTGACGATGGTCGCCTGGAAGGTCTTGGCCGTTGCGGCGCTAACCGTAATTACTTCCTGCACCGGTCCCTCGTCGATAACCAATGCCGTTCCCGTTTGGATATTAGTCATCGATGCCGGTGTAAATGTAACTACACCCGGAGCGAGTCTGTCCCGGCTCGTCGTGTTCACCTGATATCGCGTGCTGGTGCCCAGAAACGCAATCTCATCGGCAAGAAGAGACAGGGATGTGGCCAGCGACGTTGCCTTGAGGAAGCGCACATATGCCGTCTGCAATCGGTCGATCAAGGTGTCGGAGTACAGAAAACTCGCGGGGATGGTCTGCCAGCCGAGGCCGGTGGTCTGCCAATTGAGCGACAGACTTCCGCGCAGCGAGGTGGCAGTGAGCTCGAATGGCACGAGCTTGCCGGCGGTGAGGGAAATCGGCCCCTGGTTCGCCCAGATCGAACCGTTGGATGAACCCGCCATGCTCACCGGCAGTCCAGCCACCGCCAGCGTCACCTGGGCGCCCGGATCGGTTTCGACCTCGATATTGTAAAAGCCGTCCTGCGGGGCGTTCAGGTAGCCACTCCAAATGCCCGCAATCACGCCTCCCCCTGGACGCGCCGGCAGTTCGCCGGTGATTGCGTAATGCTCCACGGCGCCCGCCGAAAGCGAGCAGCTCATGGCGAATGCCGGTCCGGCGGAGCGATACGTGATGAGTCCGCCCGCGCTCGAGGCGATCACCAATTGGTTGACGGGCAGTCCGCTGACGGGATCCGTTGCGGTGCTGGCATTGATCGCTTTGGCGACGTTCGCCGCGATCACGGCGGGCGTCGTGTCCGACACCGCGATCGTATACGTCACGGATACGCCGTTGATGTTCGTGGTGAGAGTGTCGCCGGGAGCGAAGCCGCCGGAAATGGCCGCCTGCCACGCGGGGAATTGCGGGCCGGTGGCGTACACCTCGGTAGCGTTCGCGGAAAGAGAGCAGGCCAGCGTGAAAGCAGTGCCGGAACCCACTGACTTCAAGACCACAACGCCGCCAATGTTGGATGCCGTCACCACCAGGGACAGCGCCGCGGTCGCGTTCACCGCGCCCGCGATGTGTCCCGCGAGGATCGAGATGGTGCTGTCACCGGCGGCAACCGTATACGGAACGGCGATTCCATTCACAGTCGTGGTCAAGATGTCGCCGACCGTGATTCCTCCGGCAAGAATGGCGCTCTGCCAAACCGGCGCCTGCCCATCGAGCGTGTAAGCCCCCAGGGTCACAGAGCAGGAAAGGGTAAACGGCAATCCCGGAACGATCGAGCTGATGGTGACAATGCCGCCGCTGCTGGAGGCGGACACCATGCTATTGAGCGCCTTACCCGTTGTGGAATCGACCGTGGCGGTAGCGTTGATCAGGGCCGCTATATTCGCTGCCAAGCCGGCCAGAGTAACATCTGCCGGGGCCACCGTGTATGCCACGGCGACGCTGTTGATTTTGGTCGTGACGACGTCGTTGATGGGAAGCAGCCCTGAAAGCGTGGCCGTCTGGGACGAGCGCGTTTGTGGACCGGTGGTATAGGTTTCGGTCGCGCCGCCGGATACCGAGCAGCTCAGGCTGAAATCGGGGCCGAACGTGGAGGCGGCAATCGTGACCACGCCAGCGGCGCTGACTGCCGAGACCACCTGGTTCAGAGGCTGGCCGCTCGGCGGATCCACCGTCGCCGTGGCATTGATCGCCGCGGCAACATGGGCAGCCAGGATCGCTAACGAAGTATCGCCGGCCGCGACGGTATAGGGAATCGCGATCGTGTTGATCGTGGTGGTAATGACGTCGCCGGCGGAAATCGTGCCTGCCAGAGTCGCAATCTGAGAAGCGGGCACCGGCGCGCCCGCGGTATAGGTGGCGGCCGGGGCCAGCGTGGCGGAGCAATTCAACGACACGCCCGCGCCCGAGTTATCGGACTTCACGCTGATCACACCACCGGAAGCGGCGGCGGTGACGACATCCCGCACCGGCAGCCCCGAAAACGGATCCGCCGTAACGTTGGCATTGATGGCCGCGGCGATCTTGGCGGCAACATTCGCCGCCGTCTTGTCGGCGGCCGCAACGGTATAAGGGATGGCAACGCCGTTGATGATTGTGGTTAAGGTGTCGCCGGTCTTGATTTTTCCGGAAACCGTGGCAACCTGCTGGGCCGCGAGATTGGAGGGCGCGTAGGCGGCCGCCTCGGTGTCGAGCACAACGTCGGGCGCAGCCGAGAGGTTATTCGACAGAAAGATCTCAGCGGCGAGTCCGGGATTATTCAGCGCAGTGAGATCGTTTACCATCGGAGCGGTAGCGTCGGCGGCGGAGTGCAGAACGGTTGCGTCGTCGAGGAGCGCGTTGGCAAAGCTCGGATCGGTTCCCGCCGCGGCGGTAACGGTGGCAAGGGCCTGCTCCTGGTTGCGCTTCTGGATCAGGCTGGGCAGGAAGTTGGCCAGCAGAGTAGTGCGCTTCTGCTGCGGCGAATCGGTGGACGTCACAAAGGCCGAATACAGCGGCTGGAGCTCGGGATAGGTACCGAAGAACGGACCGACCAGCTGCTGATTGGCAGTCGCGAGGTCGCGCAGCGCCAGGTGCAGCGCGGCAACGTTGCCGTTGGCCGTGATCGCCGAGTCGATGGCCGCCCGCATCTTGGCATCCAGGACTCCCGCAAAGCTCAACTGCTTGCGCAAGTCATCGTAGCTCAGCGCTCCGCCGGAGGCGTCGATCACCGGCTGCGGTGGAGGCGGCTGCGGATTCGGATACGCCGGATTGGGATACGGGATGGCGGATACCAGCGTGCCGTTGAGCAGGCCGAAGAAGAAATCGGTGGCCGGGTTGCCATAAACCAGCGCCATGAGGCCTTGCGCGATACTGCCATCGGGATCGGTTTGGATCGTGAATTGGGCGGCGACCGCCCCGAAGGCCGCCCGCAGGGCTAGTGCAAGCCCCGTGATATTGGCGATGCCCGGCGACGACTTGCCGCTGATGTCCTGATCCCATAACAGGTAGAGCGCCTGCACCGGGCGAAGACCCGCCGTGGACATGGCCTGTACCAATTCGATGAAGCGAACTGCCGGCGGGTCGACCTCGGGACCCGATAGCGGGTCCAGCGGAGCGAAGGGATCGAGCCCGGTCATCTGCCGGAATAGCAGGAACTCCACCACGCTCATGCCGAGCGTGTGAGCCAGCCAGCCCATGCGGAAGATGCTGCTGATATTCGACAGCGTGAGGGGTGTCGACAGATTGAACTGCAGGCTGCCGGCAATCAGAGAGAACTCGGCGCCGGTGAGATGAAAGGCGGCGCGCAAAACCGGTTCGTGGCCGAAGATGGTTTGCGTGGGATCGGAAAGAATGTTCCCGTACCCATCGTCGGAAAACGGTGGAGGCTGAATGCCGGCGACATAAGTTCCCGTGGAAAACGCCGTCGTCAGCGTGAAACTGCCTGTGTTGCCTGTTGTCGTGATGGTGACGACACTGCCCGCCGCCGCGGCGGATACCAGTAGGTTCAATGCCACGTTCGTGAGCGGATCGATCGCTGCGTCCGCGTTGATGGCCTTCGCTATGTTGGTGGCTATCGTGGCGGCCGTATCGCCGCCGGCCGAGGTGTATGGCACCGCGACACCGTTGATCGTGGTGGTGAGGATCACTCCTGGCGCGAAGTTGCCTGTGACGGTAGCGGTTTGCGATGTAGCGAACGGACCTGCGTGCGTGTACGTTTCGGAGCCGGTCGCCGCGCAGGCGATGGTCAGCGGCGTCGCCGGATCTTTGGCTGCAATCGTGATTACGGGGCCTGCGCTCGAGGCGTGGAGAACGCTATTCAGCGCCATGCCCGAAACGGGATCGGGCGCCGTCGTGCTATTGATCTGGGCTGCAACGTGGGTCGCCAAGGCAGCCAACGACGTATCGGCAGCCGTGACCGTGTATGGAATCGCAAGGCCGTTGATCGTCGTGGTGAGCTGGTTTCCGGCCGTGGTCGTGCCGCCGACGGTCGCTTTCTGAAATGCCGGCGTCAACGGACCCGCCGTGTAGGATCCGGCGGAGGCCGACGAGTCGTATGAGCAGGCCAATGCCAGCGGAGCGCCGGAATTCATCGAATTAATGGTGATAATGCCGGCGGAGCTGGACGCGACCAGCAGGCTGTTCAGGGGTAGCCCGGAATATGGGTCGGGGCTGGTGGCGGCGTTGACCGCGTTCGCGAGATTCGCCGCGGCCGTCGCGATGGTGTCGCCCGCCTGAACCGTGTACGCGATGGGAATGGTATTGACGGTCGCCGTCAGGGTGTCTCCAGGAGTGACGGCGCCGCCGACGGTCGCGGTTTGCGAGAGAGGAGAAGGCGTCCCGGCGGTGAATGTCTCGGTGGCGCCGCCCGATACGCCGCATTGCAGCGTGCAGCCCGCGCGGATCAACACGCGGTTACCGCTCGCCTGGGCGGAGGCGAATATCCGGCTGTTCAGCGGCAGTGTGGTGGTGGGGTCGGTTGTGGCCGTGGCGTTGATCGCCGCCGCTACATTCGCGGCAATCTTCGCGATGGTATCGCCGGCGCCGACGCTCTGCGCGATCGGCACCGAATTGATCGTGGTGGTGAGGACGTCGCCCGCATTCGGCGCTCCGCCGATGGTGGCGATGGGAGCGCCGGGATCCTCGCGCTGGAGCGTCGGCCCTCCGAACATCTGTTGGTAGAGCGCGTTCGGACCCGCCGTTCCGATCGGCGCCCAGCCTGCCAGCAGCGCGCCCAGGGAATTCGCGGGCGTCAGCGAAAGGCTGTTCATGACGCGAAACAGCTCTCCGATTCGCGGCAACACCACCTTGAATCCATCGTCGAGCAGTTTGCGATTGGCTTTGACGTCGGCCCCCGTGGGGAGGTCGGCCGCGGGATAAAGCGCCGAGACAATATCGCCGGTCTGCTCAATCGTCAGACCGAGTTTTTGCCACAGCCTGATGAAGCGAATCAGCTTCAGGAACTCCGTGGCCGTGAGGACGCTGCCGTCAGAATGCGTAAAGTCGAACGACGTTCCCGAGCACTGATCCGCATTGCCGGGATTGGTGAGCGTGATGATGCTCATGATGCGCGCGAAATTGGTGGGGTCCACCACCCAATTCACCACCGCGGCGTAATCGGTAGGAGTGGCGCCGCCGTATGCCCGCGCGTCCAGACCCGCGGGCAGCCCGGCTATGAACGCCGCCGCGGTGGATGGCGTGGTCTTCAGTTTTTGCAGTGTGGAAAACGTCGCGCCCAGCCGCTCCAGGCGTTCGATGAGAAACGCATTGGGATTGATGAACTGAGTGGTGAGAATGGAAACCACATCGCTGTAGGAGACGCCCGTTCGCCGGGAGAAATCCTGCAGAGTGATTGCCTGCAGGGCTTTCAGCGCGTCGCCGGCGGCTGGGTACCCGTAGAGGTCGGCCAGCGTGAGATTCGGATCCGTGAAAATGCGGTACTCGTCGCGCGAGATTCCGAGTTCTTCGATGAGGACGTCGCCTGAATTAAACGCTGTCCCGGTGAGTTTGATATCCGTGGCATTGTCCGTCCGCAGCGCTGCCATCACATCCGGAAGACTCAGGCTCATGTTCTGGAAGAGCTGGCGCAGCTGCTCCAACGGACGATTGAATGGCAGGGGCGGTGGAAAGAATGCCGTCTGCAATACTGCGTATGCGGCATCGTTTACAAATTGCGGGTTAGCCAGCAGGTCCGCGGACGTGACCGTATCGTCCGTGCTGTAGCCCTGGAAGCCATTGATCGAGGCCAACAGGGCGGCCAAAGAAGGATTCTTCGAGCGCGGCGGCGCGTTGGCCACAAAATACTCGAGCGTCTCGTTCACAACGTCGATGTATGGCAGGGCGGTATTCGTGTTCTCGCACGTCAGCGGAAGGTACTGGAGATCCGGGCGGCGCTGGAACAGAACCGCCTGCGGGTTCTGATAGCCGGCAGTCGGCGCCGGCTGATCGAGGTAGTGGAGCAGATCCACCAGATAGGCAGCCGGGCTCAGAATCGAGTTACAGTCTTCGCAACTACAGTAATCCAGCGATCCGAAGAGACCCTCGAGGGTCGGATAAGCGATGATCGGATACGTCGGGGCAGGCGCGGGCGAAGGAGAGGGCCACATATATCCGTTGAGGCCGGGCGCCTGCCGCGCAATGATGTAGTTGGTGGCGACATTCATCACCGAACTGTAGACATGCTTCGCGCGGGCATAGGTTTCCATCGCCGTCTGCGGTCCCAGTTTGTCGGCGAACGCGCGCGTAAACCCGGCGGAGTCATACCTCGTAATGGCGAACGCGGAATCCAGTTTATGCTGGAGCAGGACCGACATCGTCTGATCGTCGCCGGTGAGCTGGTAGACACGTTGCAGGCGCTTGACCTGGGCGACCACCGCCGGCGGAGTGCCGGTGATGTTGTTCCTGGCGATGAAGGCCTCCACCGGTTCGGCGCCTATCGCGAAGGCGCTGTTGTTCGCCGTCAGAAACGAGTGAACCCCAGTCGCGACAGCGGGCGTATCGGAAATGGGGAACACGCCGCGCTTCACCTGGTCTCCCGCCACCGCCGTGGGAAATGAAAGCCGCACCTGGGCGGCCAGTAAATTCGCGTAATTGGCCGTCTTCTCCGCGGCGCTGCTGCCGGGAATCTGGGAGGGCACCGATGTCCCGATCAGGGGCGTCCACTTCGATGCGTCGTAATAACCGCGCGTCGCCAGGTCAACCGCGGAAGTAAGATCGCCGGTCGTCTTGCTTTCAGACGCGTGAAGCGCATTCACCAGAGGCGCATTGTTCAATGACAGGTAATATAGGCGGCCATCGAGTTGGAGCTGATTGGCGAGCGTTGCACCGAATTTGGTTTGGACCGCGCTCCAAAGCTTGGCGGGATCGGAGCTGAATTGCGTGTAGATCTGCGCAAACGCTGCCTGGTCGGTGGTCGACGCCAGCCGGTTGCTCAGCATCTGGCTCAGGCTCGAGATCCCGATCATGGCCGGGGCGTTGAGCAACTGATTGGCCGCGAGGGTTTGGTAGGTTTGGATCGCGGCCGGCAGTTCGTTCGACAGCGATTGCGGAATTACTCCCTGCGCGATTGCGTTCTGCCAGATGGCCTGGACCGTTTGCGAAGGCGCGCGGAACAGGCTGTTGGGATCGGGCGGCAGCCCGGCACGGAACAGGGCGTAATAGAATTCCGGTTGGATGCTCGTGGGCGCGGCCGACTCCGGAGTCGCCGCAGTCGGCACTCCCGCCGACGGACCGGCAGCGATTGGAGCGCCCGTCCCCGCGGGAGGAGCCGCCGCCCCCGGAGGAACGGCCGCCGATGCAACCTCCGTGGGCGACTGCCCTGCCGATGCCGCGAAGGTGGCCGCACGTCCCGATACCGCCGGCGCAACCGTCACGCTGGGAGCCGGCACAGGCGCGGGAACCGTCATGTGCGAGAATTGATCCGCAAGTGCCGCAAGCGCCACTGCGCGCGCATCCCATCCGGACTTATTCGCCAAATAAGTAATATCCTGGCGATCCGCTCCCTCCTGCAGCGTGCCGAGCCGGCCTTTAAAGAAGGACGAGACACCTGCCGAGAGCGATTCGTACTCACTGGGGAGTCCCGTTGTGTTGGCGGGCAGCGGGATATTGAGTACGACATTAAAGGGTGCGTTGTACTGGACCTTCGAGGCCGCCAGAAAGACCTGGCCGCGCGAAGCGCGCGTCTGTAAGTCGGGCTGGGTCTTATTGCGGGCCTGGAGACTCGCCGTCGAGATAAAGGCTGTGATGCTGTAGTTGCCGGCGGCGTCCGTCTGCGCGCTGGCCAGGCTGACATCGCCGCCGACATTCTTATCGACGAGCAGGACCGTGAGCCCGGCGACACCGGCATTGACCGCGCTCGTCACTCTTCCTTGGACCGCGTAGGTGTTGGACAGAATCAAGGAGGATAGGGCGGCGGCAGTAGCCGCATCGACTATTCCGGTGGAGACCAGTCCGTTGTCCGCTTGAAAGTGCTGGACGGCCGCCAGTGTGCCGGCGCCAAAATTCGAACCGGACTGCTCGGCCGCGGGTACGGCGTAGGATAGCTCCGACAGCTCTCTCTGAAGCTGGGCGACATCGGGGCCGGTCATGCCTTGCTGAAGATTGCGTCCCTGTAACGTCATGCGTTCCTCCCGAGGGCGCTTCCGCCCGATTGCAAGAGTCCCATTCGTCGGCTTCTGAACATCGGCAGATTCATCTGCTAGTCATCCCTACCCCAGAATCTCGTCCGGCCTCCGATGGTCAGGATCAGGCCTCCGCCCACGGCAGCCCCGCGCGAGGTCGCATCCAGGAACAGGTTCCCGCTCAGGGTGAACAGCGTGCTATCGCTTGCGGCGCTCAAGCCGCCGCCGACGCCTAACCTCGCGCCGTATAACGGACTAGCGGACCCAAGCGTGCCGAGTGCAGCTCCTGGCGTAACCTGTCCTTCCAGGAATCCGGAGTTTGCGTGCGCCGAGTCGAAATACCAGTTGTGCAGTGCCAATAAGGGAATGGTCAACAAATGGGGTACAGTGCTGGTGCCCGGCCCGAAAGAGCCGAAATTGGAATAAGCGGCGCCCGCGTTGTAGTCGGTTTCGCCGCTCGCTTTGTCCCCGCCCTTTGATGCCAGGTAACTGGCTGAAGCATTGACTACGCCGCTTGTGTTCCCGGAAGGGTCGGTCCCGGAGCCGCCGGTTACTTGAACGATTCCGCCGCTCTTGTAATGCTCCGGGTCCAGATCGGGAGTGCCGACATGGACGGTCGCGCCGGCAGTGCCGGTATTGGGGTCTCCCAGTGTAAGGTTGCTAACCACACCGAGTTCGAACCGTCTGGTGACGCCCAATCGCGCGGAAAGCTGTGCGGTGCCGCCGGGCCCTGAGGGGCCGCCTGTAACTATCAGGTTCCCTTCCACGTGGAATTCGCCCGGCTTTGCAATCGAACTCGAGTTGGCCGAACTCGAATACAGTGACCCCGGCGCGTTGACGGTCTTGGGATCCGGTTCTGGCTCCGGCGGCGGCGGAGGAGGAGGTGGCGTATCCCAGTCCTTCCCTCCCATTTTGAGTTCGGGCTTCGGCTCTGTCGGGGGCGGCTGAGGAGGCGGTGGGGGCGGCGGCGGCGCCTTGGGAATATGGGGCTTCAGTTTTGGTTCGTGCTTAGCGGCTTTAACCGCGGCATTGTGTATCCGGCGCGACAGCTCCGTGGTATCGACGGGAATCACTCCGGGCGCCTGATCTTCCTGGCCATTCGGATCAACACGATTGATCGGGTTCCCCCTCGTGTACGCGTAGAGGTTCGGACCGGCAGCGAGGCCCGCCGGATCACAACTTATCCACCGCCCTAACCACGGCGCGTAGTAACGAGCGCCATGATACTCGAGATCGTTTTCCTCGTCCCGTTCCTTCCCCGTGTATCGATACCGCTTCGGCGTATCGGTCTGACTCCGCACGGCCTGGTACGATGTGCTGCCGTAAGGAAAATACTCTTCGTAGGAAACAATTTGCGACCGATCGTCTAACTCCAGCGCGGCCGATTCCAGGTGATTCGTAAATTGGTAGCGAGTCAGTTGCGCGAGTCCGGCATCCGTTCCGGCAGTCCGGGTCTCCACCATCACCACGCGCCGCTTGTCGTCCGTGACATGCAGCGTTTCGCGTTGGAGAGTCACCGTCGTACCGTCGGCAGCGAATTCCCGATAGATTTCGACTGCCCCCAGATAGATCCGCTCCGCCTGGCGAGCGGGTGTGATACCGGCGCCGGCCTGCCAGTCAGTCGTTTTGCGCATGCGCTGCCTGCCGGAGTCGTAGTCGTAATAGGTGGTCGCGGGCGTGCCGCTCCCGGCCACTTGGCGGGTAGTCGAGCGTAGCCGGTCGTCTTCGTCCCACACCAGCGCCGGCAGATGCGGCATGCGCGTCATGTTTCCATGCGCATCGTAGGTGTACTTGTCCGAATAGGGTCCCCCTGCGGGATCGCCGGGAAGACTGGTGCTGGAAAGCCGATTATTGGTTTCGGCCGCCGTGATCTGGGACTTCTCCGTGTAAGTGAAATTTCGCGTCCAACCACCAGAACTTACCTGATGGGCAATGGCCAGCAGGTTTCCTACGCCATCGTAGGTATAGGCTTCTTTGTAGTTGCCCATCGCTTTGCCATCGCCCGGCTGGGGAAGGCCCATGCGGAAGGCATCGTCGTTGGACACCTGCTGCGCGGCGTTCAGCACACCTCCGGTTTGTCCCAGATGCTCCCGTCCAGTCGCGCGAATCAGACGATACAGCGGATCATAAGTGTAATCGGCGGTCGGGTCGACGCGTTGATTATTGAAGTAGATCACGTCCTGCGTATCGGCCGTATCCCGAAGGCGAGTTACATTGCCCACCGGATCGTAGTTGTAAATGAGGTTCTGAACGCCTTGTTGATTGGCCGGGAATGTGCCCGGCCTTGTAGTCGTCAGATTGATCAGCCGGAACGTCAGCGGATCGTAATTGTACGCCGTAACGGTCTGGTTGCCGAGTGCGATGTCGATCCGCTGTCCGCGCGCGTCGTAGTCGATCGAAGTGATTGCGTGCAGGCCGGCAGTCGCGGGGTTGAGCAACCCCGCCGGCACAGCGGGCTGTTGCAGCCACACATCCATCCGGTCGAGTTGGCGGGCTTCATTGAAGGCCGGTTGGAGCACGTTCGGCTTCATGGTGGCGCTGTGCGGCGTCACTACCTGAATGCCGCGATTGAGCGCATCGAACATGGAGCTCGCCTCGAAGCGATCGGCGGTAATGAGTAATGGGGCAGAAGCCGCATCGAGTGCAGCGGCGGCCGTAAGGCCTGCCAGCACGGTCCAATCCACCGAGTGGCGATACTCGATGGCAAGCTGGCGGGCGCTTGACACAAGATTGCCCTTGTAGTCGTATTGCTCGTTGATGACCACGCCCGCGTTGTCGTATTGCCGAAATAGCCGGGTACACAGGTTCGCCGCCGCGAGGCCCTCGCCATACACCAGGCGCCCGATCAGAATGTCGGGGGCGCCACTCGTGCTTACGTACCTGTGAGTGGGCCGCTGCAGAGGATCGAACAGCATGCGAAATGCGTTGCCGCGCGCATCCCAATTACGGATCAGATTGCCGGCGACATTCGAGACGGTCCGGCGAGCGCCATTATCCATGCCGATCTGGTAGAGCGCATTCCCCGCCATATCCGTGCCCGCCACATACTGTGGTGCGCGGAAGACATATTCCATGTCGCGTCGCCCGGCTTCGTCGAACGCCGCGAGCGTGTTGCTTTCGCAATCGAGCGCGATCCGGCTGCCGAAGCGGATGCCCCCGCCATCGTCACTCACCTTTAAACATGTGCGTCCCAGAGCATCGAAGTGTTCCGCCGCGGGCGTCGCGGCGTGCGTCTCGGTTTTCGAGGCGGCATCCTTCTCCGCGGCCCGGTCGTCCGCGGTTGCGCCGTAGGTACCGGTAATCCGCAGATCGTGCCAGGACACAAACGGAGCGTTTCCCAGCGCCCGCAGGAAGTGGTCGCCCACGTCGGGGTCAGTGCGCGGATCGGAGATCAGGATGGTGTCGTTTCCGTCCCAATGCTGCTGCCGCCAGCCATCGAATACCGTCTTATCCCACGTATTGTCCGGGTGCAGAACGGCCACCGCCCGGCCCGGCGGATCGTAGAAAAGAACACTGCTGACACCATTGATCGCCGCAAACTCAAAGGCATTGGTGGGCGAAAAGAAGGGCTCGTATTGCCGGACTGGCTTGCCCTTGTTATTGAAAATAGTCCAACCGGAGCCTACCCAGCGCGGCGCACCTCCAGGCGTCGCCGGGGCTGCCTGGCTCTTGGTTTGAATCACTCGCCCGAGTCCGTCGGAATACGCGAAGCTATGCTGGTACAGCGTGGGCTTGCCGCCCAGGTCCGAGACATGCGTTTCACGCGCCAACGTATAGGCGGCAGGCGGCACCGATCCGGTGCGATACCAGGCCGCGATATCGTAGATGAGTCGCGTTGTTGCGTTGCCCAGAATGGAATCCGGCGCCGTCAGCGGGTCCTGCATATGCGCTGCGATCGTGGCATCGTCCAGGTCTGCCACGAAGCCGGCGAGAGAATCGCCGAGGCTTTCCGTCACCTTCCCCATTACCGCAGTGCCGGCGACCATGCCCAACACGTCGAACGCAGCCTGCGCCCGATTCCCGTTCGGATCGGTCGCCTGCCATGGTTGAAGCACGCGGTAGTCGTTTAACCCCGCAGTGGTATTGCCCAAGGCGTCGGCCGCCGTGGCCGGCAGCAGATCGTATGCGTCGTAGCTGACGCGGGAGATCGCCCCAAACGGATCGACTGCGCGGCGCGGCACGAAGAAGTGCGCCAATGCCGCCGCCAACTCTTGCGCGGCGGTGTCCGCATCGCCGGCCGAATAGAAGATCCTCCCGGTTGGAGCCCACCAGATGCTCTGGCCGGCCAGTTGCACATATCCGCCCTCGGACAGCGTCGCATTCGGCACCAGGGGCCCAAAAATGTTTGTGAGCAGACCCGGCGTCAAGGCGGCTTTGTAGGATTCCCCGGGCAGAGCGCGCGATTGCACTTCACCGGGCGCAAGCAACTGCGTAAGATCGTCGCTGCGGTACAACGTGAGCGCCTGCTTCACGATGCGCCGCGTGGGCGCGGCCGCAGGACTGCCTGAGCCATCCACATCAGACGCCGGAACGGACTCGTATGGAATGTCGTGCGTGCCATCCCAGACCGACTTCCAGAGAGCATCGAACTCGTCGAACGCCAATCGATCGCCGGCGGGAGGTCTTCCCGTCAGCTCGGCGGCAATCGTCGCCGAGGGCATCGGCTTGCGGTGAGCGTCCACAGTATCGATGTCGTTCGTGTACTGATTCCGCGTGGTCAGGATATGGAGGCGGCCCTGGTCATACGCCAGCATTCCCTGGATAGCCGCCGGGAGCGCCGGCTCCGGAGCCGGATATCCGGGGCGCCGGGGATAGCCGATCGAGGCGCTCCGCAGCACATTTCCGAACGCGTCCACTTCGAGCGTGAGTTCGTGCGTCACGCGCGGATCGGCCGGCCTGCGTTCGTATTCCACCGTCACGGTTTCGCGCGCATGGGTGAAGAACACCGCGTGTTGATTCGCGCCCATCGGCTGGAGAAACTCGATGGTGTAATTGCTCTCCGTGACCGAATAGGGATTCAGCGCTTCCGGAGTCCCGTCCTGCGCATAGACCTCGCTTCGCAGCGGCTGGCCTTTGAGCGATCGGTAGGCCTCGCGTGTTTCGAATGGATTGATGCCCGGAGGGAGCACCGTGTCCGGCAGCAAAGGAGCCGGCGGGCTCACACTGCCGGGCGCCGGTGTCCAGTACTCGGCGGCATACTGCCGGGAAACGGCCATTGCCGCCTCGAAGGCGCCGGTGTGAAACCACGTGCGGGTGAGCATGGGCGGGGACCAGGATTGCGCATCCCAATTGACCGCCTCGCCCTCCGGAAATGCGGTATCGGCGCGAAACTCTTCGGTATCGTACTGATCAACGCGCCCGAATCCGCGGAACTCACGCTCATATCCGTCGAAATAGCCGTGATGATACGAGTAGCGCGTCACCAGCCGGTTGCGCCCGATCTCTTCCATCGTCTCCACGCGCTCCACCACCTGGACCGGGTAGGGCAGACGTGTGACCCAGGGCGTGCCCGCGATCTTATCGGCAACGTAGAAGCGCGTCGACGGCGCGTACGTGAGTCGCGTCTCGGCTCCCAGGTTGTTGCGGACTGCCGTCAGCAAGTGCGGTTTTATGCCGCCCATCAGATCGACATACCGCAACGGTGCCCCCCCTACACCCGGCAGCGGCGACGACCACACCAGGCACGCCGTCCCGGTCCCGAGCAGATCGATCACCTGCACCCTGCTGAGCTGGTCCGCGGTAGGAAACACCGCGATCTTGTTTGGCGCCGACCACGAATTGCCGGATTGATTGAAGCACACCTGTACGCCATCGCCGCCAACGAACACAAGATCTGCCGTGCCCGTGCCGTCCACATCCGCGAGCCGGATGCGTCGCGGGTCGAAGCGCTCTTCATCGATAAACCGCGGCGCACGGTCCATCGACACTTTCGCCCCGAAGCGGCCGTAGCCCAGGTTCGGCCAGTACGACACCTCGCCGTTGCGCACCCGCACAATGTCGCTCAAGCCATCGCCGGTCATGTCCGCCAGGAACATGGTTTCGGTGCCGTCGGCCATCACGACTTTGGGCCCGCGCTCCTCGTCCCACGGAGTCCGCACCTGCACGCTGGTTCCATACCCTGTCTCACCGAGCGACGGATACAGCGTGAATAGTCCGTCCTCCGTGATCAGGATGTCCGCCAGACCGTCGCCGGTGAGATCCACGAATTTCAAATTCGGATCGGACCAATTGACATCCGGCCACGACTGAAAGCTCTGGAACGGCTCCCAGTCCTCATCCGCCGTGCGCACGAAAAAGCCGGGGTCCGGCCGGTTGAAGTCCACCACGTCAAGCCGGCCGCCGCCGGACAGATCGAGCAATTGCTGAGCGCCTCCGAGATCGGAGCGCGACGGCAACAACCCCACCGATTCCACGGGTCCAAAACTGGCATATGCCTGGAAGCTGCCGTCGCGTTGCTTCACCTGGTTGACCGGGCTTAGATTCGGTTTATATCCCCAGCCGCCGCCCCAATCGGCCAGGATTCCCGACAGTCCTTCGCCGTCCAGGTCGATCCACTGAAAACGCGATCCATCGATTCCTTCGGGAAGATTTGCCAGGCTATCGGCATCGGCCGTGCGCACATCGGACTGAATCTGCGGCAGGCTATATTCGAATTCCAGCGGCGGCAGCGAACGGCTGGTATACAGGCCGCCGTTCCGCCGGTATCCCGTTTGCGTTGCCGATACCAGGAACGTATAGATCGGATTGTGCGGATCCGCCGGGGTCTGTTGGTCGGAATACGCGAAGTCCGTCGAACGCACGAGACAATCCGCTCCCACCCCGCTCTCCTGCGGAAAGTTGTGGAAGTAAAGAACGCGCCGGGCGCGCCGGTACGTTCGCACTTCAAATGCGGAGCGATAGTTCGAAAATGGATCGGGCCGCACCGGCCAACCGGGACGCGGCGCCGGCTGCGGAGAACTCAGGTCGCGATCGCCATAATCGACCGCGACTTTAAAGAACCAATCCGCCGGTAGCGGCGTTTCCGGTCCCGTCTCGGTCCACTGCGGAATGTAGGGCTCGGTATTGCCGTAGCAGACCAGCGAAAGGTATCGCTGGATGGAACGCACCGCATCGGTCCGGTTGGCTTCATTCGCCTGCGCGCGGTTGATCCCCTGGCTGTCGTCCCGCACATACTGATAGATCGCTACATTGCCCTTGTCGTCCCAAGACCGGCAGATCAGCCACGAGAAGATCCGAGCGGGATTGTCGGGATCGACAATCGAGCTCTCCGGACCGGATCCGTACAGGGTCGTGACATTGGAAGTCGTAATCGTCCGCCAATGGCTGACGCCGGTCCCGGCATGAACCCAGCGCTCGATGCGTGAAAACAGCCCTTCAATACGCGGACGGTAGGCATGCACGTCGTAGCTGATGCCGTTTACCTTTCGCGGCGCATGAACCCGCGCGCCGGTGGCATCGAGAATGGGAACCAGGTCTTCCGCACCCGCCAGGATGAAAACATCGGATTCATCGCCATCGCGATACTGCGGCAGTCCTTTGTCGGTTTTCCGCGTGATTGAAGGCAGCGACAATTTCCAGCCGAACCCGAACGTACCATTGCCGGTCCCCGAATCATAAGTAAGCTGCAACTGTGGAGTGAAGCCGGAGCGTCCGGGACTGAGTGGAAGCGGGAGAGCCAGGCTCGACGTGCCCGTCACAGCGCTGACCGAGAATTTTTCGCCCATTCCGCGAATCGCGCCGCCGCCCTTCGGAAGCGTTACGTGAGGGAGCGGATCGGCAGGCGCGGAGCCAGGCGTCTTCACACTGGAATCGGTCGCGGCATTCGCATCCGCGCCGGGATCGGGTCTCTCATTGGCGCGAGGATAAGGCTGCTGATGACGGCCTTCTTGCTGAAACCCATTTCGTTCGGACTGGTCTGCCATCCCGGATCTCCCGCAAACTGCCGCGCATTTTCTAAAAACGAACGCGCGGTAGGACGATTCCGCTGCCCAAAGATCATGGACATAATATCGCTTCTACGATCCGGCAGCAACGGAATTACGACGGAGTCTTTGTTGGGTTAAACGCCGCTGTACGTTATTTCACCATTGTCCGCACTGAAGATGCGGCGATTGGCGCGGCACCAGCGCTATACGCATTACCACGATGTCCATCGACGAAGGTCGCCTGCTGCCTGACGGGACGGGAGCGGTTGCCGCCGATTCGCCGCGTTTTTTTCCAGAGAACCCTTCGATAACTTGGTTCCTGTAGTCCCGATCCGTGCGCAGACGACTTTCGAATCTCGCTTCCACCTCGGGGCGGAGACGCGGGAACCCGTCTGGGATTGCTGCGGCACACTGATCGCGTAACCGTTGTTTTGCACCAGGAATACGACCGGCAGTTTCTCTCGACCGGCCCAATTCAACGCTTCGAAGAATTCTCCTTCGCTGGTTGCGCCTTCGCCAGATGAGACATGGACGACGCGGCCTTGGCCCTCGGCGGCGAGCGCCCGAGCAACACCGACGGCGTTCAGATACTGGGTGGCCGTATCGACGAATTCCAGCTTAGCTACGAACGCTCCCCGTTTCAGTTGGCACTGCTCATCGAGAGATATGCGCGCCTTCGAGTTCCTGGGTGGCGTGCCGGAGATCGTCACGCCGGACAATCTCAAGTCCGGGGTCACCAAGGCGTGCCGGTATGAACCCGGCGTCAATCGCACCTACGAGGAGATGGCCGCGCATTATGGTGTCGCGGTCTTGCCGGCACGACCCCTCAAGCCCCGCGACAAAGCCAAAGTGGAAGCCGGAGTACAGGTTGTGGAGCGCTGGATATTGGCGGCTTTGCGGAAGCGTAAGTTCTTCACCCTGGCCGAACTCAACCAGGCGATCGGGGAGTTGCTCATGCGGCTCAACGAGCGTCCCTTTCGCAAGCGCGACGGCTGCCGCCGCAGTCTCTTCGAACTGCTGGATCAGCCGGCGCTGCGCCCCTTGCCGGCGGAGCGCTATCAGTACGGTGATTGGGAAACTCATCGCGTCAACATCGACTACCATGTCGAGGTTGATCACCACTGGTACTCCGGGCTGATGCGCAAGCCAAGCACTTCCTCGATCACCGGCAGGAAATAAGCCAGGGAACGAATCGTGCCCAACGGCGGGGCATC
>ODAK010001521.1_pt1 | contig 25215 bp, 25 predicted proteins | sample 1539591 | NCBI WGS metagenome assembly ODAK01 (sample SAMEA3539303, study PRJEB22396) | soil metagenome | biome: tundra; feature: field; material: soil | place: USA | collected 2010-05 | depth 0.15 m
GGCCATTTCCGCCAGTGTGGCGGCGACCCGTCCCGGGGCCTCGAGGACCACCGACGTCCGTTGGTCGGCCATCAGAGCGGCGACGCGGTCCCGCCGTTCCCCACCTTTGCGGGGGAGGAATCCCTCCACGCAGAAGCGATCGACGGGAAGCCCGCTGACGACCAATGCCGCGACGACCGACGTCGGTCCGGGCACCACGCTGACCGCCTCACCGGCTGCAATGGCCCGGGACACCAGCAGCGCTCCCGGGTCACTGATACCCGGGGTGCCGGCGTCGCTGACCACGGCCACCGTGCCCCCGCCGGCGAGACAGGAAAGGACCCGCTCGACCCGGGATTCTTCGTTGTGCCCGTGCAACGACAGCAATCGGTCTCCGTGGGCTCCGCCAGCGGCGATCCCCATCGCCGAAAGAAGCGCCCTGGTTCGACGCGTGTCTTCACAGCAGACCACGTCTGCGGCGGCCAGCACGTCACGGGCTCGAGGGGAGAGATCGCCCAAGTTGCCGATGGGCGTAGCCACGAGGACCAACTGGCCGGGCTGGCCACCCTCTCCTCCGGTCACGGCACCTCGCGGATTTCCAGTTGATCCGCCACCCGCACGCCCCATCTCTCCAAGGCTCCCGCCTCCGCCTGCAGCACGCTACGCGTCCCTTTTCGCGGCAGGGCGACCCGCCACGGCGGCACGCGGATCATGCGCACGACGATCAGATCGGCCGAGAGAAAGGCCACATCGAGTTCGAATTTCATGCCCGCCGTGTGCACCGCGCGCGCGCCGGCGAGGTGGAGCGCACCCTCACAGCCCTCACGCCCCCGCAGGCCCCTGGCCCGTTCCGCGAACGAGTCGGTCATCTCAAGCGCGCACACCACGTCGCCCTCGCGCAGCAGCCATCCGGACCGCATAGGCGTCTGAGGCTAATGGGTCGCCATCCCCGGGCAGAACGCCCTCACGTCGCCCCGGAAAAGTCCTCTTCCCCAGCGAACTAGCATATAGCGATATGTCGAAGCGGACGGTGAAGCGCAAGCTCAGGGCCAAGAAGAAGGCAAACCACGGCAAGAAGCCGAACTGCGGGCGGGGTTAGGCCCACATCCGGCAATCGGACGGCGCTCAGCGCGGTCTCCCGTCCCAGGCCACACCGTGGTCACGGAGGACACCGGCGAGCACGGTGGGCACGTCGGAGATGATGCCGTCGACCCCCAGTCCCACCAGTCGCTCCATGGCCGCCGCATCGTTGATCGTCCACACATGGACGGCCTTTCCGCAGCGATGGGCCGCCTCCACGAAGGTCTCGTCGACCACAATGAGGTCACCCATGCGTTCCGGCACCTGGTAGGCCGCCACCGGGCTGTCGGGGATTGCTGCACCGTCTCGCACCGCCCGCCAGAATTCGGCCGTGGCGACCATTCCGGCCGAGGTCGGAACCCCGGGCGCAAATTTCCGGAAGGCGTCCGTGGCCGGGTCGAGGAATGAGGCCACCATGACGTCATCGTGGCGCTCGAATTCGGCCAGCAGCCGGGCCAATGACTCCTCGTACGGCGACACCACCGGCCCGGTCTGCTTGATGTCGAGGTTGAGGACGACTCCAGGGAATTGCTCGAGCACCTGGCGCAGCGTGGCGATCCCGAAACGCGGGTCGTCGGGCGCCCGGCCCCGGTAGGGATACTCATCGTCGGGACGATCGGGCGTGACATCGGCTCCGGGGATGAACCAGTACGAGAAGTCGAGTCGCCGCAGTTGGTCCAAGGTGAAACTGGCGATGTTCCCCTTCGCCGGCGTCGTGCGATCGACGGTGGCGTCGTGGCAGACGACCAGTTCACCATCCAAGGTCGCATGCACGTCGAGCTCGATCCCGGTGGCGCCGGACGAGAGCGCCCGGGCGATGGCAAAGATCGTCGACGAGGGTGACTCCCACGCACCTCCCTGGTGGGCGTACGCAATCAGCCGTCGCTCCAACCAGACCGATGCATCGTTCACCGACGTGATGGTAACGGTGCATCACTACTAGCCTCTGCCCGGCGTGCTCGATCACATCCTCGTCGACATCATCAGCGCCATCCGCCGGTCCTTCGACCAGGCCCTCTTGCAACGCCAGGCCGTCGAAGAGCGCTTCCAGGTCGACGTGTTCCTCGGTGACGTCTCATGGGAGACGTCCTACAGTTTGCCCGGCGAGGAGCAGCCCCCCCGGGTCCGGGCCGACGTATCGGTGGACTGGCCCACGTGGAGCCAGACCTCCTACCGGAGCTGGTCGATCGGTGAACCGCCCGACGAGCTGCCTGAGATCGTGGTCGAGGTGGCCCTACGGGTGCAGCGCCTGGCCGAAGCTCCCGACACCCAAATGGTGCTGCACGCCCTGCCCGATACCAACCCGCTGCTCGGCGTGGACCCGTTGGTCCGTACAGCGACGACCATCGAGCAAGTTCATGCGGACGGCGGCGTGCGCTGGGCCGTCGAGGCAACCTACGAGGGATCGGTCCGCTTCAGTGAAGCGCAACTCGAGGACCCGGGCGAGATCGGGCCCGTGATCGCCGGACTCACGCGATGGATCTCCTCGACCTTGATCCAGTTGGCCGACCTGCCCTTTTCGTTCCTGCCCCCCGACGAGGACCATGACTGAGCGGGGTGCGCGCTCCGCTTGGGGACCCCTGTCCTAGGGGAAACCGATCCCATTGACGATGAAGTCACCGTCGAAATACGCCAAATTGGTGCCGGCGGGCGATGGGTAGCCATCGAAATACATCGAATTTGCAGTCACCGTGGGGAGGAGCGACCCTTCCACCTGCACAATGATGACGAACCCGTTGTGGACCGCGGCCGCCACGACAACCTGATCCGTGCCGGTGCTTCCGTCTCCGCTGGCCGGCTGCACGTCAAATACTTCGCCGTAGCCCGGTTGGTAGCCGATCAGCGGGTCGGGCAGTTGGTAGACCGCCTGCGCACCGGGGAACTCGTTGCCCGCGAACTGTTCCACCGCTGTCTGGGGCATCGCTCCGCTTGCTTTCGTTCCGAGAATTTCGATGTCGGACGGCCCGCCGTTGGAGTAGTCGTAGGTCAACTCGATCCCATCGGGATCGGTCTGGACGGCTCCGCCACCACGAACCTGACATGGAATGGTCTGCCCCTTCCCTCTGCACCATGGAGGCCTCAGCACTCATCTAATTATTGAAGCGGAATTCCACCACGTCGCCGTCGCGCATGACGTAGTCCTTGCCTTCCATGCGCGCCCTTCCGGCCGCCCGCGCCGCGACCACCGACTTCATCTCGACCAGATCCTCGAAGCTCACCACCTCGGCCTTGATGAACCCCTTCTCGAAGTCGGTATGGATCACACCGGCCGCCTTGGGCGCGGTGTCGCCGATATGGATGGTCCAGGCCCGCGCCTCCTTTGGGCCGGCTGTCAGGAACGTCTGCAGGCCGAGGGTGGCAAAGCCCACATGCACCAGCCGCTCCAACCCGGACTCATGGAGCCCATAGCTCTCCAGGAGCTCCTTGGAATCGGCGGGTGACATCCGGGCCAACTCCGCCTCGATCTGGGCACACAGTACGATCGAGCTCGCCGGCGCCACACTTCGCGCCAGCCTCTCCGCCAATCCGGTGTCGCTCAGTGCAGCCTCGTCGACGTTGAAGACGTAGATGAACGGCTTCGCGGTGAGCAGGTGGAGGTCGTACAACAGATCGACGTCCACCTCGCCCAGGGCCGCCGCGCTGGAGATGGTCCGTCCTTCGTTGAGGATGCGCTGCGCCACGCCCACCGCGTCGGCCGCAGCCCTCAACTCGGGGTGAGCCCTCGCTTCCTTGGCCAGCCTCGGGAGTCGGTTCTCCACCGTCTGCAAATCGGCCAGGATCAGCTCCGTGTTCACGGTGGCAATGTCGGACTCCGGGTCGACCCTGCCGTCGACGTGGATCACGTCGTCGTCGTGGAAGACGCGGACCACCTGGCAGATGGCGTCACTTTCCCGGATCGCGGCCAGAAACTTGTTGCCCAAACCCTCCCCTTGTGACGCTCCGCGCACGATGCCGGCGATGTCGACGAACGTCACCGAAGCAGGCACGATCGGCGCGTCGCCATAGAGCGCGGACAGCTTCTCCAACCGGCTGTCCGGCACGGCGACGACACCCACGTTCGGATCGATGGTGGCAAAGGGATAGTTGGCCGCCAGAACCTCGTTGTTCGTCAGCGCGTTGAAGAGCGTGGACTTGCCGACGTTGGGGAGTCCGACAATGCCGATGGAGAGGGACATCTCGCCGGCCTACGGGACCAGCAATCCGGCCGCCGCAGCGAGGGCTCGCAGGTCGGACTCGGGTCGGGCACCGGTGTGGGAGATGATCTCGGCGGCGCAGATGCCGCCCAGGCGCGCGCTCTGCACGGGGTCCATGCCGTGCGTCAGCCCGTAGAGCATCCCCGCCGCGAAGAGATCGCCCGCGCCGGTCGTATCGATGACCTGATCGACCGGGGCCGCCGCCACCTCCTGCGGGCCGTGCGCAGTCAGGACGATGCAGCCCGCGGCGCCGCGCGTCATGACGACGAGCAGCCCGGTCTCCTCTGCCGCCTCCAGCGCAGCCGTGCGCGAGGCCACACCGAACAGCATGGTGATCTCCTCTTCGTTCCCCAGCAGGATGTCGATGTCATCGACAATGAGGTCGAGGAATTCGCGCTGATGTCGAGCAACACAGAAGGGATCCGACAACGACAGGGCGACGGAGCCGTCTGCCTCGTGGGCGATGGCGGCGGCATGACGCATTGCCTCCTTGGCCACCGGCACGTCCCACAGATACCCCTCGAGCAGCACGACCGAGGCCCGCTCGACGAAGGCCGTCGACACCCCGGCCACGCTGAGGGTGGATGCCGCCCCCAGGTACGTTCCCATGGTGCGCTCCGCGTCGTGGGAGATGAGCACCATGCAACGGCCCGTTCCCAGAGCATCCGCCTCGGACGAGAGGCCGTAGACGGGCTCGAACGCCACCCCGGCATGGCGGAGGTTCTCCACGTAGGTGTGCCCGACCTCGTCATCGGCCACGGCCCCGACATAGCCGGCCCGTCCCCCGAGCTCAGCCAGTCCGACCGCCGTATTGGCCACCGAGCCACCGGAGACGAACCGCGGTGCCCGCATGAGGCCCTGAAGGGCCTGGGCCCAGTCCAGATCGATCAGTGTCATGGACCCCTTGACCAAGCCCACCTGCTCGAGCAGTTCGTCGTCCGTCGTCTCGAGGACATCGAGCAGGGGGGATCCGATCGCCACCAGGTCCAGGTCAGAACCGGTCTCCTCGTCGATCACCGGGGTTTCGTCCGCTTCGTTGGCATGCACGCAGCGAGAACCTAGTCGGACCGAGCCGGGTAGCCTTCCCGGCAATGTCATCTTCCCCATCCACCCCGACTGCCTCCCTCGAGGACGCGTTTCGCCTACCCCGGAGCGTGGAGCCTCACCTCTACCGCATTGAGATCGAACCCGACATCGGGGCGGCCACGTTTTCGGGGACCGTGGCGATCGACGTCACCGTGCGCGAAACGGTCGATCGGATCGTCCTCAACGCCGCCGAGCTCGCCGTCAGCGACGTGGAGGTCCGCACGGAGGCCGGAGACCTCATCGCGTGCACCGTCTCGTTCGAAGACGAGCTGGAGCAGGCCATCTTCCACCCGTCTACCCCGCTCGCCGCCGGCGCATGCACCGTTACCTGCCGCTTCACCGGCACCCTCAATGACAAGTTGCGGGGTTTCTACCGGTCCACCTATACCGATGACGCCGGTGAGACACACACCATTGCCACGACGCAGCTCGAATCGGTCGATGCCCGCCGGGCCTTTCCGTGCTGGGACGAGCCGGATCGCAAGGCCATCTTCGAGGTGACGCTGACCATCGATCGCGATGTCGATGCCTTCTCCAATTCGCCCATCGTCGACGTTCGACGCGTCGGCGACAAGAACGTCGTGCGCTTCGCACCGACCATGAAGATGTCGACCTACCTGGTCGCCTTCATCGTCGGTCAGCTCGAGACCACAGAGACGATCGATGTCGACGGGGTGCCCTTGCGTGTCGTCTTCCCCCCGGGCAAGCGCCACCTGGCCGACTTCGCACTGGCCATCGGCGCATTTTCGCTCCGCTTCTTCAGCGAGTACTTCGACATCCCCTATCCCGGGGACAAGGTGGATCTGGTCGCCATTCCCGACTTCGCCGCCGGGGCCATGGAGAACCTCGGCTGCATCACCTTCCGCGACACCGCCCTCCTGATCGATCCGTCAAGTGCCGCCCGCGCCGAACTCGAACGGGTGGCCGACGTGGTCGCGCACGAAATGGCGCACATGTGGTTCGGCGACCTGGTGACCATGGGATGGTGGGAAGGCATCTGGCTCAACGAGGCGTTCGCCACGTTCATGGAGATGCTGTGTGTCGACGCGTTCCGCCCGTCGTGGGATCGCTGGGTGGGATTCGCCCCTTCGCGCGAGGCCGCCCTGACGATCGACGGCGTCCATGCCACCCGACCGATTGAATACCCGGTCGGGCCGCCAAAGGAGGCGGAGGGCATGTTCGACCTCTTGACGTACGAAAAGGGTGCGGCCGTGCTGCGCATGTTGGAGCAGTACATCGGGCCCGAGGTCTTCCGCGACGGTGTGCGCAAATACCTGACGACCCACGCCTACGCCAACACGGTGACCACCGACCTTTGGAACGCGCTGGAGGAAGCGAGCGGCGAACCGGTGCGCGACGTCATGAACACGTTCATCCTCCAGGGTGGCCATCCCCTCGTCTCGTTGCACGGCGATACCCTCGAACAGCAGCCGTTCTCCTATGGCGAGGTACCCGACGGCATCGACTCGGCGATCGGGGGCGCGTGGAACGTCCCTGTTGCCGTGCGCGCCCTGCCCGTCGACGGGAAACCGGGAGCACCCACGGCCAAGTTCGTCCTCGACACGGCCCCCCGCCGACTCGACGAAGCCTCGCGCGGTTTGGCGATCGTCAACGCCGGTGGATGGGGGGTGTTCCGGGTGGGGTACGAAGCCGAGCACCGTCTGGCTCTGGCCGACCGCCTCTCCGAGCTGACACCCCTCGAGCGGGCAAACCTGCTGGCTGACACCTGGGCCACCACGTTGGCCGGACATTCGAGCCTCAAAGAGTTCCTCATTGTGGCGGCGAAGCTCGGGCTCGAGCCGGATCCGACTCCCTGGGCCCCGGTCTCCGCCGCGCTGCACCTGGCGCGGCGCATCGTGAGCGAGACGGACCTCCCGTCGCTGCACGACGCGGTGGCGGCGCTCGTGGGCCCCCAATATCGACACCTCGGCTTCGAGTCGCATCCGGGGGAAGGCGATCGCACGCCGACGCTCCGGTCACTCGCCATCAACCTCATGGGGACGGTCGGCGCCGATTCCGAGGTACGGACAGAAGCCGAACGCCGCTTCGACGCATCACCCCTTGGCGGCGGCACCGGAGAGCCGATCCCGGCGGACGTCGAGGCCGCCACCCTCGGCGTCGTGGCCCAACTCCTCCGGCCCGGCGACTACGACGCCCTGCTCGAGCGCTATCGGACGGCGGCGACGCCGCAGGAGGAAATGCGGTCGCTCAATGCCCTCTCGGCCTTCCCGAGCGTCGAGCTGGCCGAGCGCACGTTCGATCTCGCCATGAGCGAGGTACGGAGCCAGAACGGGTGGATCGTCATTTCGGCCCTGCTGGCCAATCCGGTGGCCGGGCAGGCGATCTGGCTCCGCATCACCGAGGCGTGGGACACGATCCTCGAACGGTTCCCGAAGAACGCGCACGCGCGCATAGCCGAGGCCATACCCTCGCTCTGCGGCGATGCGGACTTTGCCCGCTCGGTGGTGCAATTCCTGGCCGATCATCCCTTGGCGTCGGGTCCCCGCCGTGTCGCCCAGTCCGTGGAACGCCTCAACGTCAACGTGGCCTTCGCGGCGCGCGAGCGCAAGCTGTTGGGCGACAGTTTCCGTGCCGCGGCAGCGGCAGCCACGACGCCTTGAAGGCGACGGAGGGAATCCACGCGGTGACGTACACCCGATGAGCGACGCGCCCGCTCCGGAGGACCGCCTGCAGGCGGTGGTCGGCGTTGCCCGCCAGACGCGCGGCTTCATGCCAGACGACGAAGGCGAGGCGCTGCTGCGGGCCGCGCTGCGAGCCGGCCGTGCCGCACTGCCCGGGGGCACCCCGACGACGTTCGTCGAGATCGGAGCCTGGTGTGGCAAGTCTTCGCTCTACGTCGGGGCGGCGGCTGAGGCAACGGGCGCCGTCCTGTTCTCCATCGATCACCACCGGGGCTCCGAGGAGAATCAACCGGGATGGGAGTACCACGAACCGGATCTGGTCGACCCGGCGCGGGGCCAGATCGACACACTGTTGCACTGGCGCCGAGCGATCAGCGGGGCCGCACTCGAAGGATCGGTGGTGGGCGTGGTGGGCGACTCATCCACGGTGGCCGCCCGCTGGAGCCAGCCGCTGGCCTTCTGTTTCATCGACGGTGGTCACGGAGCGGAACCCGCGTGGGCCGACTATCGAGGTTGGGCGCCCCAGGTGGTTCTCGGAGGCTGGCTGGCCATCCACGACGTGTTCCCCGACCCCGCGGACGGTGGCCGGCCCCCCTACGAGTTGTTCTGTGCCGCGTTGGCGTCGGGCGAGTTCGTCGAGGACGGCGCGTGCGGCAGCCTGCGCGTCCTGCGCCGTGTGGAGGTGCCCGCCGCGTAGCCGCGGCGGATCAGCCGGCCGTGCAGTCTTTGACGGCGGCCCCCATGCAGTGCGGCTCGGCCAGATCGAGTGCCGCGGGCAGGCACTCGCCGCGGAACAGGCCGGCGGCAGGCGACGTGTTCGACAGAGCGTCGGCCGCCAGCACCATGGCGCCGAACGTGTAGGTCGTGCGCTCGTTGTCGGGGAAGGTGACCTTTTCCGGATAGACCATCCCCGTCCAGTAGGAACCATCAGGCAGTCGCAGGTTCTGACCGGCGACGAAGAGGTCGCGGGCGTGCCCGCTCATGCCGAGCGCGTCGAGGGTCAGGACGCATTCGGCCGTCTCGGCCGCCGTGACCCAGTCACCCGACGAGACGCACCGCACACCCAAGCCCTCCATGACGAACGTCGTCCAGCCCTCAGCCAGACGACGGCGCCCGGCCTCACCTTCGAGTGCGCCCGAGAGCACGGGGTAGTACCAGTCCATGGCGAACTCGACCTTGGGCGCGAATGCGGTGGGGTGGTGCGCCACGGCGTGACCCAGCCGGCCCGCCGCCAACTCCCAGTCCGGTCGGTCCTTGGCCAGGCATTCGGCCACGGCGACGGCGCACCGCATCGAATGGTAGATGGAGGAGGATCCCGTCAAGAGGGCGTAGCCCTCGGGGTGCCCGGAAGGATCGAGCGACCACAGCACCGAGCCATCGGGCTGCTGCCAGCGCAAGATGAAATCGATGCCGCGTTGGATGGTGGGCCACAACTCGCCGAGGAACTCGACATCGCCGGTGATCAGATGGTGGTGCCAGGCGCCGGCGGCCAGGTAGGCACAGACGTTGGTGTCCAGTCGCTGATCCTTCACCCCGGCACCCTGGTAGTAGTTGAACCAGCTGCCGTCGGGTAATTGGCGGTCGGCGAGCCAACGGTAGGCCGCCTTGGCCTCGGTGGTCAGACCGCACAGGGTCAGGGCCATCGCGGCCTCGACATGGTTCCACGGATCACAGTGACCGCCCTCGAACCAGGGGATCATCCCGTCCGACCGCTGCACGTTCGCGATGGCGTGTGCGGTGGACAGCACGTCGGAGCACGTGAGGACGCCGGGTACCTCGGGAATGGTGCTCTCGTCGGAGCGAAGGTGCTCCGTCGTCATGCGGCGGCCCCTTGCTTGCGGGCAGCCGGCCCTCGACGCCCGGGGACTCCCCGCGGGGCGTTGGGCTTCGTCTCGGGGACGCCGGCCACACCGCGCAAGGGCTTGGTCAGGTAGAGCACCAGGCTCTTGCCGATGAGTGGGCTCAGGACCCGGTCGGCCGCGCGCGTGACGAACGGGGCCTTGACGATGTCCCACACCAGCACCTTGTGGTAGGCCTCGACCGCGGGATTGGTGTCGTTGCTGGGACCGACGACGCAGCGCAGCCACCAGTAGGGCGAGTGCAGCCCGTGGGCGTGGTGGAACCCCGTCGGCCGCAAGCCGGCGGACGTGAGTCGACGCTCGAGGGTAGAGCGCCGGTAGATGCGCACGTGACCTCCCGGGTTGTCGTGATACTCGTCGGAGAGAACCCAGTTGATGGCCTCGGGGCCACAGCGGGGCACCGTCACGGCCATGGTTCCCCCCGGGCGGAGCACGCGTGCCAGTTCCTTCATGGCCGCCACGTCGTCGGGTATGTGCTCGAGGACCTCCGAAGCGATCACGCGGTCGAAGGTCGCGTCGGGAAAGGGCAGAGCCAGCGCATTCCCCTGCACTGCGGTGGCAGGGTGGTCGGCCGCCAACTCGCCCGCTTCCACCATGGCCCCCAACGTGCCGCGCACCTGGGCCACCTCTTCGGGCCCGGCGTCGAGCGCGACGACGGCCGCGCCGCGGCGCGCCGCCTCGAACGCGTGCCGTCCGAATCCGCAACCGAGGTCCAAGAGGCGATCACCTGGCCGGACCCCGAGCTTGTCGTAGTTCACCGTCAACATGCGACATCCCCCCCTGACGAAGCGACCACCGCGATCGGTTCGATGCCGGGCGCCCCCGGCAACGGCTTTCCGGCAAGCAGCGCTTCGTAACAGGCCGCGGTGCCCTCCGCCGTCACCTCCCAGGTGAAGCGGTTGATCACGCGTTCGCGTCCGGCCGCCCCCAAGCGCGCCCGAAGCGCGGGGTCGTCGAGGAGGCGGGAAATGGCGGCGGCCAACGCTCCGGGGTCGTCGGGAGTCACGAGGAGGCCCGTCTCCCCATCGGCTCCCACGACTTCGGGCAACGCACCTCCGGTCGTCGCCACCACTGCCACGCCACAGGCCATCGCCTCGATGGCCGGCAAGGAAAACCCCTCGTACAACGAGGGAACCACGGCGACCTCGGCCTCCCCGTAGAGGGCGGCGAGCTCGTCGTCACTGACACCGCTCACGCAGCGCACCGCATCGGAGAGCCCGAGACGGTTGATGGCCCTGTCCACTCTGCCGCCTTCGCGCGGACGTCCGATGACGGTCAGCTCGACCTCGCGTTCCGTGCGAATTTTGGCGACCGCCTCGAGGAGGGGGACCAGACCCTTCATGGGGACGTCGCTCGACGATGTCACCATGATCCGGCCCGGCCGCGGCGTCACGTCGTCGCGTGGTCGGAACACGGTGTGATCGACGCCGACGGGCACCACGGTCATCCGCTCGGGGCGCACCTGCATCTGCGCCGTGATGTCCTTGCTCGAGGACCGGGACACCGTGACGACCGCCGGCAGCGCACGCGCCACCTTGACCTGCATCCGCAAAAAGCCGAACCAGCGCCGGGTGGTGAAGCGCTGCCACGGATTCGTCGTGTGGGACAACGCCAATTGGCGGTCGACGGTGATCGGGTGGTGCAGCGTGGTCAGGAGCGGCCAGCCGTCCTCGACCATTCCCAACATGCCCGTTCCAAGGCACTGGTTGTCGTGGACCACGTCGAAATCGCCGTGTCGTTCGGCCAGGAGCTTGCGCACCCGCTTGGAGAAGGCCAGCGGCTCCCCGAACCCGGCGCTGCACATGATGGCGAACTCCACCCAGTCCTCGCGACTGGTGAACTCGCGCGGATGCGGCACGCGGAACGGATCGGGGTCCCGGTACAGATCAAGTCCCGGCACGGGCGTGAAGCCGACCCCGGGGTCGAGTTCGGGCCACGGCGGCCCGGCGAACACTTCGACGGAGTGCCCCAGGGCAACGAGCTCACGGGTCAGATGCCGGGTGTAGACCCCCTGGCCACCGCAGCGGGGATTCCCACGGTAGATGAGAAAGGCGATCCGTAACCCCCCTGGTCGGGGCGGGGCGGCGGGCAGGCATGCTGGAATCTCAATGTGCCGGGAGCGCTCCCAGGACTCTCTGATCTCGATCCACTTCTGACGGGGCGTTTTAGGCACAGGGTGTTCCGACACATCCAACCATGGCCGCATAGCCTCCCCGAACCCCTTGCCCGGCGCAACCTCGGCCATATCCGTGCCTCCGGGGTCCCTCAATTGAGACCGAACCACCCCAGGACCGTGAGGACCACGAAGGCCGAGGCCACCGCGGCCACCGAGAGAATCGACACCCCACCCAGCCAGCGGGCCCACGGCCCGTTCGCGGCGGGGCCCAACAGGGAACGCCGGTTGGCGAGCACCAGGATCAGCACCAGGGTCATCGGTGTGATCACGCCCTCGAGGACCTGGGTGTTCAAAATCAGGGTGATCAGGTTGCCCGGCACCAGCACCACGGCCGCGCCGACCAGGATCTGGGCCGTGAAGAGCCCCAGGAAGAGGGGGGCCTGGCGAAAGCTGGAGGAGACGGACCGTTCCACTCCGACCGCCTCGGCCACCGCGTAGGACGTGGAAAGCGGCACGACGGCCGCCGCCAGGGCCGAGGCCCCGAGGAGCCCGAGTCCGAACAACACCTCCGCGGCTGGACCCGCCACCGGACGCAGCGCATGGGCGGCGTGGGCGGCCGAGGTCAGCGGACCCGACCCACCGATGGTGGCGCCGGTGGCCACGATGATCGACATGGCGACGAACGCAGCCAGGATCGCCCCCACTATGGCGTCGACCCGTTGGAACCGGTAGTCCTCGGGCTTGACGCCCTTGTCCACCACGGCACCGGCCTCGTACAACTGGATGTAGGGGGTGATGGTGGTCCCGATGAGGGCCACTGCGAGCAGGAGGAAGGACTTGTTGGCAATGAAGTGGGGCCACAAGGTGTTGGTCGCCACCTTGTGCCAATTGGGATGGCCGAGCACGGCGGCGATCGGGTAGGCCACGAAGACGAGCGTCAACAACAGGAAGACCCGCTCGGCGTAGCGGTACGACCCGAACAAGACCAGGCTCCAGATGGCCAGCGCGGCGATGGGCACCGAGAGGTAGCGCGAGACGCCGAAGAGGTCGAACGCGGTCGCGATACCGCCGAATTCGGTCACCATGAGCCCGATGTTGGCAATGGCGAAGGCCGTCACGGCGAAGGCCGTCATGCGCAGTGGGAACTCCTCGCGGATGAGTGCGGCCAAGCCCTTGCCGGTGTACACGGCCAGCCGCGCCACCATCTCCTGCACGACGACATAGGCGATGGTGATCAGCACCATCAGAAAGAGCGTGCGGTAGATGAAGTCCGAGCCGGCCGAGGAGTAGGTGACGACGCCACCCGCATCGTTGCCGGCGGCGGCGGCGATCAGTCCGGGCCCGGCGGCGGCGAGGTAGACCAGGCCCCTCCGGTGAATCGGGGCTTTCACGTCAGAAGCTTGGGGAAATGGAACCGACCCTTGGTGGGCACGAGCGCGTCGAGCACGTCGTCGGCCAGGATCCGCCCCATCGGTCGCCCATCGTCGTCGACGACGACCAGTGAGAGCCTCCGGGCCTCGACCAGCTGTCGGGCCACCTCGTCGGCCGAGGCGTGCGGCCGCACCGTGACGACATCCTCATCGACCAGCAGCGAGGAGATGCGCGAATCGGGTGAGGTCTGCATGGTCAAGAGGATCTTGAGCAGCGTGACGTCCCCGACGAACGATCCCTCCTTGTTCACCACGGCCACCGCATCGAGATCGACGTCGTGACCGCGGGCATCGGCCAGTTGGTCGACCACCTCGGTCACGGTGTCGTCGGTGATGGCCACGACGAGCGTGGACGTCATGATGCCGCCCGCCTCGTCCTCGGGATATCCGAGCAGCTCGCGCAACGCGGCTGCCTCGCTGGGCGCCATCCGTCGCAACAACTCGCCCCGCGTCGCCGCCGGCAGGTCGCGGAGGGCGTCGACCGCTTCGTCGGGCTCCATGGCGACGAGAAGTCGTGCCGCCTCGTCGGGATCGGCTTCGCGCAGCAGCTGCTCAAGGTCGTCGGGCTGCATCTCCTCGAGCGCATCGGCCGCTTGGTCGGGGCTCAGCGCCGCCAGCAGCTCCCTGCGCTCGTCCCGCCGGAGGTCCTCCAACAGGTCGGCCAACTCGCCGGGGCGCAGGCGGTGCAATCCCTCGTGAGTGGTCCTGAGGCGGACCTGGGTGGCCCCGTCCACGGAATCGGTGGACTCGCCGAAGGGCTGGATGGCGGCCCAGTCGATGACGCGATCGGGCGTGGGCGACGGGCGCCAACGACGTGGCCCCAGCCGGCGCAGCAGCGTCGACGTCGACACATCGGCGCCGACGAGGCGTATGCGACCGAGCACCTCGGCCAGGTAGAGGTCGGCGGCCCGAATGACCTGCACGCCGTCGACGTCGACCAGCTGATGGTCGAGGACGTCTTTGGCCAGGAGCACCTCGCCGGGGCGGCGCACGACGTCGCGCAGGTCGAGTCGGGCCGAGCGCAAAAGCACCTCGGCGTGCGCGATGCGATCGATGGCCGACGCGGGGACAAAGGCCAAACGGCGCCCGACCCGTATGACGAGCCCGGTCACGGGCGGGTAGGTCTGCCCGTCGGACCAACGGGCCACGATGTCGTCGAGTCGGCCGATCTCCTGACCGGTCTGATTCGTGACCGGCCGACCGACGATGCCCGCCAGGGAGACGATGGAGTCGAAGACGCCCTCGGACGCGAGAATGCGGCGGGTGCGGCGGCGGCGCTGGTGCGCCGGGCGATCGGGCGTCTCCCGGCGGCGGGGGAGGGAAAGTGTGGAACGAGCAGGCGATTCTGCGGGCGGTGTCGGGGCCAAGGTGCTACCTCCTGTGCGGCGCCACAAGGCGGTCAGGTCGGAATGGACAGAGCGGCGCCTTCGATGTGGAGGCAACCGAAATAGGCTGAGACCAGCACCTTCTCGATCCCGACACCTGCGGTGACGACCGGGCAGGCTGGAGAAAGCAGCAGCTCAGCCGGCGCAGATGTGGCGAGGTGTGCCGGTAGTGCTACTGGGAGGTTCGTCCCCACGCATGGCCACACCTCCTTCCACTCTTGCCCCCGTACCGGGAGCGTCACGCGACCACGATCGGTCGCGCGTCCATTGTACCGCCAGAGGCGTGGCATCCCGGTGGGACCGGCCCGGTTTTCCCGTCGATTGCCGGGCAGGTACCGTGCCGTGGAATGGACCTCACCTATCCTCCCGAAGCAGAAGCGTTCCGCGGCGTCATCAGCGCCTGGTTGGCGGAACATCTGCCGGCCGGTTGGGGTACCCCCGAGTTCTCCTTGACACCCGAGGAACGGGAGACGTTCAACACCGAGTGGACGGCCACGCTCTTCGCCGGCGGATGGATCTGCGCCGGTTGGCCGGTGGCCTACGGCGGCAAGGGTCTGACGCTTCTCCAGCAGGTGGTGCTGAACGAGGAGTTCGCCCGCGTCGGTGCCCCACTGCGGGGCGACTTCTTCGGCGACACCTTGGTGGGGCCGACAATCCTGCAGTGGGGCACCGAAGAGCAGAAGCAACAATTCATCCCGAGCATTCTCAAGGGAGAGATCTCGTGGTGCCAGGGATTCAGCGAACCCGACGCCGGCTCCGACCTGGCCAGTCTCAAGACCAAGGCCGAGCCCGACGGGGACGAATGGGTGATCAACGGCCAGAAGGTGTGGACCACGCAAGCGCAGTATGCCGACTACATCTTCTTGCTGGCGCGCACCGATGCCGACGCACCCAAGCACGCCGGCATCTCCTATCTGCTCGTTCCCATGAGGCAGCCGGGCATTGAGGTGCGCCCCATCCAGCAGATCGACGGCTCGGCCGAATTCAACGAGGTCTTCCTGACCAACGCGCGCTGCCCCAGAGAGAACGTCATCGGTGGCTTGAACAACGGGTGGAAGGTGGCGATGACGACGCTCGGTTTCGAGCGGGGGACGTCAGCCACCACCAGCTACCGGCGGTTCCGCAAGGAGTTCGACGAGATTCTCCAGCTGGCCCAGGAGTCCGGTGCCAGCAGCGATCGACTCATCAGGCAGCGGTTGGCGCGGTCGTGGTCGAAGATCAAGATCATGGAGATCAACGGCTACCGCACGTTGACCGACGCCGTGCGCGGAACGCACACCACGGCTGCGCTCAGTGCGTGCAACAAGATGTTCTGGTCCGAGACCCATCAAGAGACGCTGCTGCTCGCCATGGACATCCTGGGCATGCAGGGCCAGACGCTGTTGGGACAAGGAGGGCAGGACACGCTGCTTCCCGGGGCACGCCGGGCCTGGGCCAACTATCCGGTCGACAACCTGCAGTCTCTCTTCTTCTTCTCCCGCTCAGAGACGATCTGGGGTGGGACGGCCGAGATCCAGCGCAACATCGTCGGCGAGCGCGTGCTCGGCCTGCCCAAGGAGCCGCGGCCTTAGCGTCGTCCGCCCGTCACCAGTGCAGCCTCGTACTGCACGGGAACCTGGCCACCTATCCGGTCGACCTCCACCCGGACATCGGCCAGCAGCGCGGCCAGCTGCGCCGGAGGGAGCGTGTGATGGTCGCTGTGTGTGGCGGCCAGATCTATCCACTCCGCGCTCGAGTAGACGATCTCGTGATGGAACATCTCCACCGAGACCATCTCGAAGGCGGCGGTGTGCCGGAGGGCCTCGGCCACCGACTCGTAGAGCGACGTCTCCCGCTGCCCCAGGAGCACGGATCGCCGCGCCAGCTCCGGGGCATGCCGGCCGTAGGCGGCATCGAGGGACGGGCGTACCGACGCATCCGGATGCGCCTGGTTCCAAAACAGGCCGATGCGCCCGCCCGGGCGGAGCACCTGCGCCGCCTTGGCCGCTCCCCGGTGGGGATCGACCCAGTGCCAGGCCTGGCCCGCGGTCAACAGATCGAAGAGCCGGCCGGCCGGGTCCCATTCTTCGAACGTGCCGGCTTCGACAGGCACACCGTGGCGGCGGGCCACCTCGGCCATGCGAGGATCTGGTTCGAGTCCGAGCACCTCACAGCCCCGGTCGGTCAACAGGCGCGCCACGATCCCGGTGCCGGAGCCCACATCGAGCACGTCGTGGGGTCTCTCCCCCATGAGCCGGTCGATCAAGGCAGCCGGATACCGGGGGCGCACCCGGTCGTACTGCTCCGCATCGTCTCCGAACGAGCTCGCCCGGCGACGGTCAGTGTGCAATGTCCAGTCTCCGGTCATGGGCGTGCGCTAGCTCGTCCGGCGTTGCGCCGGCGCCCTCTCGGAATCGGCCAGCGGCAGGGGTACCACGTTGGAATCCTCATCGGCCACGACGACCATCGCATCAGGGAGAGCCGCCGCGCGGTCAGCGCGCTGCCGGGTGGCGACGAAGAAGAGTGGCACGCTGGCCAACAGTGTCGCGACACCACCGACCAGAAGGGCGATCCGGGGATTGCTGATATCGCTGATGTAACCGACCAACGGTGCTCCGATCGGGGTACTGCCCAAGAATGCGATGGCGTTGAGGGACATGACACGGCCCCGCATGGCCGGATCGGACCGCAGTTGCAGGGTGGCGTTGTTGGTGGCGACGAAGGAGATGCTGCCGGCTCCCATCAGGACCAAGAGCACGATGGCCACCAGTTTGGTGGGCGCCACCGACACGGCCAGGATCGAGCCACCGAAGAACAGGCCGATCATGGCCAGCAGTCTCGTCGACGGACTGCTTCGATGTGCGGTGAAGAGCCCACCCGCCACCGCACCCGCGCCCATGGCAGCCAGAAAGGAGCTGTAGAGGCCGGCGCCACCATGAAACGTGACTTTGGCCAGCAGCGGAAGGGTGACCGTGAAGTTGAAGGCGAAGATGCCGACGATGGCCATGGAGATGAGGGGTGAGCGCAGGTCGGCCGTGGACCACACGTAGCGCAACCCTTCACGCACCTGACCCTTCTTCCGGCCCACGCCGGGACTCGAGTACAGCTCGGCGCTGCGCATTCTGGAGAGCGCCACGATGACCGCGACGTACGAGACGGCATTGACGATGAAGCACGTCGACACCCCGAGGGTGAGGATCAGCACACCGCCGATGGCCGGCCCGATGACGCGAGCCCCGTTCATGACGACGCTGTTGAGGCTGACCGCATTGGGAAGGAGGTCCCGTCCCACCATTTCGGAGACGAAGGTCTGGCGCGCCGGGTTGTCGAACAGGTTGACCACACCGAGCAGCGACGCCAGCGCGAACACCTCCCACAGGTGAATCGAGTGGGCGATGACGAGCAGGCCCAGGGCGAGCGCCAGGAGGGCGGCCGAGGACTGTGTGGCGTAGAGGACCTTGCGCTTGTCCAGGCGGTCGGCGATCAATCCCCCGAACGGCCCGAAGAGCAGCAGGGGTACGAACTGGAGCCCGGTCGCGATCGCCACGTCGACACCGGTCCCGTGGAGGCGAAAGAGGATGAGGTAGGTCTGGGCCACCGTCTGCATCCAGGTTCCGGAGACCGAGATGACCTGGCCGGTGAAGAAGAGGCGGTAATTCCGGACCGACAGCGCCCGAAAGGTGCGATGGCCGGCGTCGGCCACGCGGCTCATCGGCCCACCAAGTGTTCCAGCAGGTCCACCAGATCGGCCGCTCCGGCCTGCTGCTGCGGGCTGAGCTCGGCCAGGCGCCGAATGAGGAAGGCGTTCTTGAGGGTGCGGATGCGCTCGAGGGATCGCTTGCCGGCCGGCGTGATGCGCACACGCGCGCTGCGGCGGTCCGAGGCATCGGTGACGCGCGTCACCATGCCGGCGTCCGCCAACCCGGCCACGATCTTCGTCATGGTGGGGGGTTGCACCTGCTCGATGGAGGCCAGCTCACCCAGCGTGGGGCTGCCAAGGCGGTTGACGGCGCCCAGCGCTGACGCCTGCGCCGGCGAAAGGCCGGCCAACGACTCCTGGCGTAGCAGCCGGTGCAACCGGTTGATGGAGAGGCGCAGCCGACTGGCCAACTCCTCCGACGCCGGGTCGGCCGGGGACGGTCGGGTGGCGGATTCCAGCGGCGCGGGCATGCCCACAGTATAGTTAGTTTTGCTAACTAACGAGCTGCCCCGGGCCGGCCGGGCCTCAGAAGTTCGGGACGTAGCCCCCACTGCCGAGGGACGAGCTCTCATCCATGCTGAGGGAATCGTCCAACCCGCCCACGACCTCGGTGACCCACGACAGCCGCTCGCGCAGGATCCGCTCGACGCCCCCCGAAAGGGTGGCCGAGCTCACCGCGCAGGAGCTGCAGGCTCCCTGGAGTTGCACCTCGACGACGCCCGCGTCCACGTCCGCCCGGACCAGTACGAGGTCCCCCCCATCGGCCTGCACTGCCGGCCGCATGAGGTCGATGATCCCCTGCAGCTTGCTCAGGCGATCGGCACGCTCGGCGTCACTCAGCTCTGTCTCGGTATCGGGCACGCCCCCCATTCTGCCGTGGCCGGGAGCCTGTTGTGACCGAAAAGGCGTCCGGGCCTCAGGAGAGCCCGATGGGGACGGGCGCCGCACCCTGCACCACAGGGTTGGTCAGCTCCCCGATCCCCTCGATCTCGATGCGCACCACGTCGCCGTCGGCCAGGAAGCGCGGCGGGTCGAAACCGGCGCCCACACCGGCCGGCGTGCCCGTGGCGATGACCGTGCCGGGCTCCAGCGGAATGGCCGTGGTCAGGTACTCGATGAGGGCGGAACAGGCGAAGATCAGATCGGCCGTCGTGGAGTCCTGCCGCAGGTCATCGTTGACCCAGGTGCGGAGGGCCAGGTTGCCGGGGTCGGTCAGCTCATCGGTGGTGACGAGCCAGGGCCCACACGGCGCATGGGTGTCGAACGACTTGCCCAACGTAAAGGTGGGCGTCCGCCACTGCCAGTCCCGGGCGCTGACGTCGTTGATGATGGTGAAGCCGGCCACGACGTCCATCGCACGCGCCGCCGGGATGTGCTGGCAGCGCGGTCCGATCACCATGGCCAGCTCGCCTTCGTAGTCGACCATCGTGGAGACGGTGGGGAGGACGATGGGGTCGCCCGGCCCGGCGATCGACGTCCGTTGCTTGTTGAACCAGTACTGGTACTCGGGAGGCTCACGACCCATCTCGGCCACATGGGCCCGGTAGTTCATGCCGATGGCCAAGATGCTGGGTGGATGAGGAACCGGTGCGTGCCGCCGCACCGAGTCGATGGGGTAGCGGGCGGCGCGTCCCAAGGGGGCCTGACGGGCGCGGTCCAGGGCGTCACGGCCGAGGGAGAGCAACGCAGCCATGTCGGCGGGCAGGCCGACGGCGGGGTCGCTGAGGTCGACGATCTCGTCGCCGACCACGAGGCCGGGACGCGGATTACCGGGTGACGCCGCGGGCGACGCAGCGTGTGGGGAGAAGCTGAGCAGGCGCATGGGTCAACGGTAGGGGAGGCGCGGGGTACCGAGCGAGGCGATCACGGAGCGCACGACTGCAGCGCGCTCAGCGCCCGGCCACCCCACGACGTCGCCAGACGGGACCAGTCCTGCGGGCGTTCGACAACCTCATCGGCCTCCGCCCACAGTTCGGCCTCGACCGGATCGAGGACCGATCTGATGGGACCGATGGACTCGGGGTCGGCGTCGACACGTTGGCGCACGGCGTCGGCGGCGCGCCACATGGCCTCGGTCGAGATCTCGAACGGCACGAAGGGGGTTCGCCCCGCCACCGTCTTGGGAAAGGCCGGGACGTAGATACTGACGCACGGGCTGCCCAGGGCCACGTAGGTCCGCAGCGGCGCTCCGTCGGCCAGGTCGGGCGGTAGCACGGCGATGAACGACGCTGCGGTGACGCTCCGCTGTGGCACGTGCATGCAGACGCTGGCCGCGGTCGGATCCTCCCGGCCGCCCGGTGGAGGGTGCGCCGGTCCGTGGCCGCCCGGCGCACCCCACGGACCGTGGCCGTGGTCACGGAGGTGGGCGGCCGTGGCGGGCGCAGTGAGCCCGGTGCCGGTTGCCCGCTGCGCACAGAGGAAGGCCAGGCTCGCCGCTCGCCGCCCGTCGGCGGAGTCGGTGGCCGCATCGGGGTCGCGGAAGCGGTCGAAGTCGTCGCCCGGTACCAGCTCGGGTGAGGCCAGCGTCCATTGCGTCCCCACGCTGAGCCGGTTGCTGATGGCCGTCCCGTGTTCGGCGGGGGCGGCGCCGTACTCGGTGCCCGACGTATCGAGCACGAAGGCGTCCCTGGCGTCAGCGATGAGGAACGAGGAGTCGTACGCCTCACCGTGCGCCGCATCGGCGATCCCCCCCTGGCCGTAGGTAGTGAGCAGGTCGATCAGGGTCTCGAGGGCCTCTTGCGCGGTGCGCGCCCGCTCGAGCCCGAGGCGGACCAGATCCATGCCGATCAGGGCGGGCCGGGCCCGCGCTGCGTCGTGCACGGTGCCGACCCTTTCGTTCCCGATGGCCACGCCGAATTCATTGACGCCGTGCTCGGCCCCCCACAGCCAGGTGGGGCACGAAAGGAACGTGGCATGCGCGCCCGTGTCGCCGATGGAGAGGTATTGCGTGCGCAGGGAGCAACCCGCCGTCGGGCGTCGCCCGAAGGGCACCGTCAGCTGGACCTCACCGACGGGCCGATCCGAATTCTTGGCGAAGACCATCCCGCCCGCACCCGGGGCACACAGCGTGTCGCACATGCCTCGAGCATACGGAGCCTGAGTAGGGTGACGTTGGTGGAGCCTCGTCACGCGCTGACGTTCGACCAGATCGACCTGTCGGACATCGCGTTCTGGGCCCGACCGTGGGAAGAGCGCGAGGGCGCATTCCAACTCTTGCGCCGCGAGCACCCCTTGGCGTTCTTCGAAGAGCCCGCCGTCCCCGGGAAATTGGCGCATCTCTTGCCGAGGGGCCCGGGCTACCGGGCCGTGACGCGCCACGCCCATATCGCCGAGGTCAGCCGGCACCCGGAGATCTACCGGTCGGGCCAGGGCGCCACCAGTATCTTGGACATGCCCGAGGAGATGCTCGAGTTCTTCGGCTCCATGATCAGCATGGACAACCCCCGCCATGCCCGCTTGCGTCGTATCGTGTCGGCCGCCTTCAACCCGCGCATGATCAGGCGCATCGAAGACCACATCGAGTTCGTGGCCAACCGGGTCATCGATCGGGTGGCCGAGCAGGGTGGGTGCGACTTCGTCGTCGACGTGGCGGCCCGGCTCCCTCTCGAGATCATCTGCCAGATGATGGGCATCGGCCCGGCCGACTACGGCACCGTCTTCACTGCATCCAATGTGATCCTCAGCGCAGGCGACCCCGAGTACGTCCCCGGGGGCGCCGACCCCCTGGCGGCGTTCATGGAGGCCGGGCAGCAGCTCACCCTCCTCATGTCCGAGCTGGCCGAGGCCCGACGGTTCAACGCCACCGATGATGTGACCTCGGCCCTCATCACCACCAACATCGACGGTGAGTCACTTACCACCTCCGAGGTGGCGTCCTTCTTCATCCTCCTGGTGGTGGCGGGAAACGAGACCACCCGCACCGCCATCAGCCATGGGTTGCTGGCCCTTACCGAGCACCCTGATCAGCGTGCACTGTGGCAGGCCGATCCCGGGGCGATCGGCGCAACCGGCGCAGACGAGATCGTCCGCTGGGGCTCCCCCGTCACCTGGATGCGGCGCACCGTGGCCGAAGAGACCGTCCTGGGCGACGAGGAGTTGCACCCCGGCGACAAGCTCGTCCTGTTCTACAACTCGGCCAACCGGGACGAGGACGTGTTCGACGACCCTTTCCGGTTCGACGTGCGGCGCAGCCCCAACCCACATGTCGGGTTCGGCGCGGCCGGGCCCCACTTCTGCCTGGGCGCGCACTTGGCCCGCCAGGAGATCAACGTCATGTTCCGCCAGCTCTTCGAGCGGCTGCCCGACATCGCCGCCTCGGGTGAGCCGGACCGGCTCCGGTCGTCGTTCATCAACGGGATCAAGCACCTCGACTGCACGTTCACGCCGGCGCCTGTCGGCCGTTGACGGCTCAGGACGGCGTATCGGCGAACTCGTGATACGCGGCGAGAGCCCGCGGGCCCCATACGACGGCCGGTCCGCCGTTCATGACGACGGCGACGCCGATCATCTCGGTCACTTCGGCCAGCGTGGCTCCACGATGTGCCGCGCCACGGGCATGGGCGGAGATACACCCGTCACACTCCCGCGTGATCGCAATGGCCAGTGCGATGAGCTCTTTCATGCGCGTCGACAGCGCGCCCTCCACCATCGCGGCCTTCTGCAGCGCCCCATAGCCGGCGATGACGTCGGGTATGGCCTCCACCAGCTCGCGGTACGGCGCGCGGAGGTCCTCGGTGACCTGATGAAAATGTTCCATGCCGCATGCTGACACGTCGGTGCGGGCAGGTCCTCACCTGTGCCCACGCGAGCCGTGGTCGTTCAGTCCGTGGCGGCACCTCGGGGCCCGCGCTCGCGCACTTCCTCGACGGCCGACATGGCCTGGCGCAGCTCCTGGATCCAATCGGATTCGTGCTGTGCCACCAGGCGCACACACCAGGCCAGGGCTTCGCTCCGGCTGCGGGCCACGCCGGCGTCGATCAGCGTGTCGAGCACCCGACGGTCGGACAACCGCAGCCTGGTCATCACCGGCACGCCGGCCGTCGTGAAGAGCACCCGCGAGCCGCCGCATTGCGCACCCCATGAGACGGTGCGCCGGAACGCCGGCTGGGCCTCCTCGGCGATACGCATGCGCGCCGCCCGCGAGTCCTCCCGATAGCCGCTGATCCGGGCCTGCTCGGCCACCCGCACCTCGTCCTCGCTCGCGCCCTCGGGGAGCTGTGGCGAAGGCAACAGGCCGACGACCTGCAGCTCGTCCTGATCGACCTCAATGGTCACGGGCCCTTCGAACCACCCATCGGGGATGCGGCCGGCGAACCAGGCGGCGATCAGCCGCTCCTGCTCGGGCCCGGACGGTGGCGCACCTCCCGAACGGCGACGGCCGCCCCGCGGTCTGGACCATGGTGCATCTGAAGTTGCTTCGTTCTGTGGGTTCACGATTACTAGATTACACGATTACAAGGTCCGGGGCAACCCCGGTACCCGACGTCAGTCCAAGGTCAGCTTGAAGCCCTGGTGAGACGCCTCGAAACCCAGCGCGGTATAGAAACGATGCGCGTCGGGCCGAGCGTTGTTGGACGTGAGCTGCACCCGGTAACACCCGAGCGCCCGGGCGCGCGCAATGGCTGCGCCCATCAGGACACGGCCTATCCCCTGACCTCGCCAGTCCGGGTGGACGTGGACGGACTCGACCTCGGCGCAGAGTCCGCCCTTGGACTGGAGATGCCGGAACACGATGAGCTGGCTCACACCCACCACCTCGCCATCCACTTCGGCCACCAGCACATCGCCGGGACCCCGCGCTATCTCGGTCAAGGCTGCGTCATACGGCGCCAGATCACCCGGATCCTCCTTTCCCTGGACCAACGACCCGTGCTCGAAGAGCTCCACGATCCGAGGGATGTCCAACGCTGCTGCGACGCGCACCGCCACGGGTGCAGAGTGGTCGGTCCGACTCACGGCTGGCCCAGGATGCGGTCGATGTCCATCAGGTGATGCTGCAATTCGTGCACGGTGTGGTGCGCCATCCACTCCACGTCGCGACGGGCGGGATCCGGAAAGCCGTACACGAGCGGGCGGATCCACTGCGCATCGTCGAGGCCGTCGAAGGCGTGCGACAACAAGTCTGCCGCCATCACGATCTGGCGAGCGACCACGTCAGGGGCCTGGGCGTCGTAGCGATCGAACGCCACACGCTCGTTCCTGTACATGGGCTTGAACGAGGGCTCGTCCTCGACCAAGGCCACATAGAGCCTGTCTCGTTGCATGAGTGCCACATCGCGCACATGGCACGAGTACTCCAGCACTGACCACTCCCCCGGTACGCGGTGGGAACGAAGCTGGTCCGGCGGTGCGTTCAGCCGCGTGCCAACCACCTCGGCGCAGGCACGCAGAGTGGGCGAGAGCTCCCGGCGGGGTAGGACGCCGTAGACGAAGCTGCATTCAGCGCACGGTTCCATGACGCCATTGTGCCGCCGGCGGCGTCTCGACGTTGTCTCACCGTCTTGGGTCACCGGCCGGTAGGCGGTTCGTCGGCTCGGCGGAGGCAGGCCGCCGCCGGTACGATCGCTCCGCCGCTGCGCTCGGGCGCGCCGGACGAGGGGAAGGCAGAGATGACACTGGTCAACACCGTGCGAGGGCCAGTGGATGGATCTGCGCTCGGAGCAACCCTGATGCACGAGCACATCTTCGTCTTGAGCCCAGAGATCGAAAAGAGGCTCTTCCGGAATGAGTGGGGATTGAGCACCTCGCAGAACTGACTGAGCATCC